>Ga0160448_100025_pt1 | contig 190801 bp, 156 predicted proteins | sample HID1973M_E1MG_FD_108269 | JGI IMG/M metagenome (GOLD analysis project Ga0160448, IMG submission 108269) | Enriched mosquito-associated microbial communities from UW Madison campus, WI, USA - HID1973M_E1 MG | ecosystem: Host-associated > Arthropoda: Insects > Digestive system > Unclassified ...
CATCTCGGTGATCGTCAGCGCATCGACCGTCACGTTGCCGCTGTTGGTCACCTCGAACGAGTACGTCACTTCCTCGCCCACCGCCGATACGTTCGTCGGCGACGCGCTCTTGACCAGGGTCAGGGTCGCGGTCTGGTCGGCGGTGATGGTCTCCGAATCCGTCACAGGCGCCAGGGTGCCCTGGCTGGGTGTGGCCGTCGCCTCGGCGTTGTTGGTCACGCTGCCGGTATCCACGTCGTCCTGGGTGATGACGTAGGTGCCGGTGCAGGTGGTCGATTGCGTGGGCGCCAGCTCCGTCGCCGGGCAGGTCACCGAGGGAATCAGGTCGTCACCGACCTGCAGCGCGGAAATGCTGACGCTGCCGGTGTTGGTCACCAGATACGAATAGGTGACCGTCTGCCCGGCCGCGGTGTACGTCGGCGTGGATGCGCTCTTCTCCAGGGTGAACGCTGGCTCTGGTGCCAGCGGTGTCGTGGTGGAATCGTCGTCATCGACGGTACCGCCGGAGGGCGTGATGCCCGCGGCGGTCGCCGTATTGGTCACTTCGCCGGCATCCATCTCGGCCTGGGTGATCGTGTGGGTCGCGCTGGAGCAGGTGACGCTCTCGCCCGGAGCGACCTGACCGGTGGGACAGGTAATGCCACCCAGACCCGGCAAAGGATCGGTGACGGTCACATCGCGCAACGTGACGTTGCCGGAGTTGGTCACCTGGAAGGTGTAGGTGATGGTATCGCCGGCGTCGGTGGCGCCGGGCAGAGCGCCGCCGGTCTCCGTCGGCGTTCCCGCCTGCTTGTCCAGGGTGATCGCCGGCTCCGTGTCCAGGATGACCTCGGCTTCGTCGGGACCGGACGTGATCACATCGCCCGACGGCGAATCGCCACGCGCGTTGGCGGTGTTGTCGACCCTGCCTGCATCCATTTCCGCCTGGGTGATGATGTGCACACCGGTACAGGTGGACACCGCGCCAGCCTCTATGGCCGTCGGATCGCAGGTCGCGTCGCTTTCGAGATTCGCGTCGATGATCCGGATATCGGTCAGGGTCTGATTGCCCTCGTTGGTCACCTCGAAGGTGTAGGTGATCGTGTCTTCGGCATCGGTGACGTCGGGATCGATCCCTTCGGCGGTGGTTGGCGTCCCCGCGGTCTTGACCAGCGACAGCTCGCGTACCGGCGAAGGCAAGGCGACGCTCGTCGAGTCGCTGGTGCCGCCACCGTCCCAGGCCGCGCTGGCGGTGTTGTCGATGGTGCCGTCGCCGCCACCGAAGGTGTCGAAGTCGGATTGCTGCGCCGGATAGGTGCCGGTGCACATGAACGTTCCACCCGGGGCGAGCGCGGCGATCGGCGAAGCAGGAGTACAGGAAAGCGGCACCCCGCCCGGTGGACTGGCGAGCAGCGGATCGGTGACCGTGACGTTCTCCAGGGTCACGTTGCCGGTGTTCTCGCCCTCGATCGTGTAGACGATCGGGTCGCCCGGCAGGGTGACGCTCGGTACGCTGGCGCTCTTTTCGAAGCGGAGCGAAGCGGTCTTGTTGATCGGCAGGTCGAGCGTGTCCTCGCGTTCGATCGGCCCATCCACCTCGGTCTGCCCGTTGGCGGTGACGGTGTTGTCGATCGAATCCAGCGTGTCGATGTCGTCCTGGTCCACCACGCGCTGCGTATTGGTGCACACCACGTCGGAACCGGCCGGGCCCAGGGTGAGGACCTGGCCGGGCAGGAGTTCGGGAATGACCGGACAGCTCATGCCCAGCGTTGCGTCGGCGACGACCAGGTCGTTGATGGTCACATTGCCGGTGTTCTCCACCCGGAACTGGTACTGCACGGTGACCGGCGCGGAGATGCTGGTGACGTTGGCGCTCTTCTCGAGCGTCAGGTCCGGCCTGCGCACAGGCAGGTCGACCCGATGGTCGTCGTCGTCGCTGACGGTGACGCCGGCTGCCGGCGTGTCGGCGATCGTGGTGGCCACGTTCACGATCTGGCCACCGTCGCCGTACGTATCGATGTCCTCCTGCGTCACCGGATAGATATTGGTGGTGCCAATGCAGGTGAAGTCGGCCTCCTGGCCCGGTTCCAGGCTGGCGATCGCGGGGCAGTCGAGGTCCGGCAGCAACGGATCGCTGATCCGGATGTTGGTGAGGGTGACGTTGCCGTTGTTGAGGATGTGGAAACTGTAGGCGATCGGGTCTCCGGCCTCGGTCACCGAGGCCACATCCGAGCCCTTGGTCAGGAAGATCGACGGCGCGCGGCCCGGCAGGTCGACCAGGGCCGAGGCATCGTCCGTGGCGATGACGGTCTGGCCGTCATCCACGTATTCGGCCTGGCCGGTCGCCGTGTTCGCGATCACGCCGCTGTCGGGCGTGGGGTTGCCCTGGTTGTCGATGTCCGACTGCTTGACCACGTAGGTGTTGCCGGCCGTGCAGTTGAAGTCCGCGGACGTGTTCGGCGCCAGGCTCGGGATCGTGTCGCATGCCAGGTCGGGCAGCAGCGGGTCGTCGATGATCTGCAGGTTCAGCAGGGTGCGCGGCGAGGGATTGGTCACCCGGAAGGTGAAGGTGACCACCTGGCCGGCCGCGGTGACGGTGTCGGGGGTGGCGAACTTCTCCAGTTCCGGCTGCGCCGGACCGGTATCGACGTCCACCGCCGCGGTGTCGTCGTCGTCGACCGGATTGCCGTCGTAGTTGCCCTCGGCCGATGCGGTGTTGACGATGTCCCCACCGGCGTCGATGTCGGCCTGGCTCACCGTGTACTGGGCCTGGCACTCGGCGCGCGCACCGGGCGCCAGGTCGAACGGGGCGGCCGGCGTGCAGCTGATCGCCCCCAGCCCGGGCATGTCGTCGGTGACCGTGATGCCGCTGACGGTGACGTTGCCGGGATTGGTCACGACGAAGGTGTAGGTGATGACGTCGCCGGCGCTGTCGACTTCGGTCGGATCGGCGGTCTTGTCCAGCTGGATCTGCGGCTGCGGCGGATCCAGCGGCACGTTGTCGGTGGCGTCGCGGCTCTCACTGCCGCCCGACGGCCCGCTGCCCGATGCCGTGGCGGTGTTCTGTATCTCGCCGCTGCCGTTGGTGCCCTGGTTGTCGATGTCTTCCTGGGTGATGGTGTGGGACAGGCCGCTGCAGACCACGTCGGCGGGTGCCGCGGGGCCGAACTCCACGCTGCCGCCCGGCGCCACCGGGCCGAACGGCAGCGGGCTGCAGGCCAGGTCCGGCAGCATGTCGTCGACCAGCGTGTCGATGGTGATGCTGGTGTTGCCCTCGTTGGTGATGGTGAAGGTGTAGTTGATCGTTTCGCCCACGCTGCCATTGATGCTGCCGTTGGAATCGACCAGCTGCGCGTCCTTCACGAAGCCGAACTCGAGCAGGTTCACCGGCAGCGCCGTATCGGTGCTGTCGCCGCCGTGGACGGGATCGCCATCGGGATCGGTGCCATCGGCGGTCGCGTTGTTGGTGATCGTGCCGTCGGCGCCGTTCGCGCTGGTCCGGTCGATGTCGGCCTGGGTGACGGTGTAGGACGCCGTGCAGGTGGTGCTTTCCCCGACCCCGAGATCGAGCGGCTCGCCCGGCGTGCAGCTCAGGTCGTCGGCAAGATCATCGGCCACGTCGACGCCGGTGACGGGCACGTTGCCGGTGTTGGTGACCGTGACCTGGTACTCGATCACGCTGCCGGCCTCGATCTCGGCGGTCGGCGGCGCGCTGGTCACGGTCTTGTCGACGCTGAGCTCGGCGCGCTTGATGAAGGTGTTGCTGTAGGTGCAGGTGATGGTGCTTCCGGCATCGGCTATCTGGATCAGCAGGCCGTCGTCGGGGTTGGTGTCGGCGCCGTCGCAGGTGACGGTGCTGTCGTAATCGCCCGGATCGCCGGTCGTGAACTGCTCTGCCGGCAGGGTGCCGTTCTCCTGCACGAAGACGGTGACTGCGGCGGTCTGGCTGCTCGTCGGCGAGGTCGACACCAGTTGCGGCGTGTTGTTGATGAAACCGGTGCTGGCCGGGATCGTCACCTGCGAGGGCGGGCCGCCGCCGTCCCACACCTTCTCCACGACCAGCTGGGCGCTGCGGCGGTCGTTGATGAAGGTGCAGAGGATCGGACCATCGCCGGCCGCGACGGTGATGGTTCCACTGCGGTTGTCCGGCTCCAGCACCAGCGAATCGGTGCCGGTGCACTCGAGCGACGAGCCGTAGACGTCCGGCGGTCCGGTGAAGGTTTCGGTGAGGCGGATCACCTGACCCGCGTACACAGGGAACTCGGCCGACGTGTCGGTTTGCGAGGCGCCGCCGCTGGCGGTGGAGTCGAATTCCGGCAGGCCTTCGGCGATCAGGGTCACGGAATCGCCCGCGATCGCGTTGACCCAGGTCTTCTGCAGTTGCAGCGTGGTCTCGACGCGGCTGTTGGTATAGGTGCAGGTGATGTCGCCGGTGTCCGTCGGCAGGATCTCCAGCGTGTTGTTGACACTACCGTCGGTGTCGTCCAGCGTGCCGCCGGTACAGTCGACGGCGACGTCGTAGTTGCCGAGCGCGGTACCGGCCATGGTTTCCGCGGGCAAGGTGGCCACTTCCCCCGCATACACGATGACGAACGGCGTGACGCCGCTGGTGGGCGCAACCACGTTCAGCGCCGTGGTGTTGTTCACCAGCCCGGTGGTCGGGCCGAGTTGCGCCGCGTCGCCGGTCTGGCTGTTGGGACCCCATACCTTCTCCAGCTGCAACCGCGTCTGCAGACGCGTGTTGGTGTAGGTGCAGGTGATCGCGCTGTCGCCGGGCGCGACCTGGAACGAGGTGGCGCCCGCGCTCCAGTTCGCGGCGCCGGTGCAGGCCAGTTCGGTGCCGTAGTTGGCGGCGTTGGCCAGCGTTTCCTCCAGCGTGATGGTTTCGCCGACGAAGACATCGAACGGGCCGGCGCTGTCGGTTTCGGTGGCGGTGTCGGCGACCGAGTCGAGTTCGACCGGACCGGTTTCCGAACCGGTGGCCGCGACCGTGGCCGTTTCCCCGACCGCGGCGTTCACCCAGGACTTCTGCAGCGTGAGGGTCGCCTCGAGGCGGGTGTTGGTCTGGGTGCAGACGATCTCCGTGTCCGTGGGACCGACGGCCAGGGTGGTGCCGGACAACCCGGACGTGCCAGTGCACGCGAGGGTGGCGGTGTAGTCGCCGGGGTTGCCCAGGGTTTCGGAAATCGTGCCGGATTCGCCGGCGAAGACCGTGACCGGCGTGCCCTCGGTCGTATTGCCACCCGTGGCGTCGGCGGTGGAGGCGGTACTGGCGGTGTTGGTGAAGCCGGAGGTGGAGACGGTGGCCGTGTCTCCCTCGGCGGCATTGACCCAGGTCTTGTCCAGCCGCAACGTGGCGGCGATGCGGGTATTGGTGATCGTGCAGCTGACCGCGCTGTCGGCCGGCATGGTGAACGTGCCCGACGGCCCGCTGCCGCCGACCGCAACCGTGCCGCCGTCGGCATCGCGCACGCACGACAGGGTAGTGGCGTAGTTGGCCGCCGAGCCCGCGGGCGTGAACACCTCGGCGACGGTGACGGTCGAACCGGCCGCGGCGTCGCCGGTCGCCGGCGTCGTCGCGCCGCCCGCCGCCGAGCTGCCGGCCACCGCACCGGCCACGCCCGGGCCGCTGATGGCCAGCGCCACCGAATCCCCGGCCGCGCCGTTGGCCCAGCTCTTGGTCAGGGTGACGCCGCGCAGGACCGTATGGGTGGTGCTGCAGCCGGCGCTGCAGTCGTCGCCGCCGGCGACGCTGTTGTCCACGCTGGTGCCGGCGCTGGCCAGCACCTCGGCGCTGTAGTCGATAGTGTAGGTGCCGCTGGTACCGGCCGGGATGGTGCACGTCAGCGTCGAACCGCTCTGCGTGCATCCGGTGGGTGGCGAGGCCACCTGCAGGCCGGGGCCGAGGGTATCCGTGACGACCACCGGTTCCGAGGTCGTGGCGCCCGCCGACACGGTCGCGGTGATCGTGTAGTCGATGGTGTCGCCCACCGCCACCGCCGTGCCGCTGGCGGGATCGGCGGACTTGGCCAGGGCCACGGCATAGACGTCGACGGTGGCGCTGTCGCTGTTGTTGCCCGGGTCTGCATCGCTGACCCCGTCGGGAAGCGTGACCTCCGCGGTGTTTACTACCTGGGTCTGCGCGTTGGCGGGCGCACAGGCGAGCGCCAACAGGACCAGGCCCATCGTCTTGGCGATTCTCCGGTAACGCAGTCCCTGCATCGCCCGCATCCATCGACCCCGGTTCTGTTCCCGCCGCGGGCGCGTCCGCGCGGCATCCGCGCGAATGCGACCAGCCAGTTTGCCTGCGACCGGGGGGCCGGGCGCGGGCCATGCAGAAATCAAGTACGCGAAAAGCATTGCGCCCGGCCGTCGCCGTGCGCATGTCCATCCCGATACGGAGATCCCTTGCGGCCGTGCGGCGTGCGCAACGGTCCGCGATACGTCGCCGCATCCGCTACGACGGCAATCGACTTCTCAGAAACGCGGGCCATCCAAGTCACCGCATCGCTCCGGAACGCTCTGGCACGCCCGGTGATGTTCCACCCCTGAACCGCTCGCACATGCGGCGGTCACCCGTGTGCCATGGCGTGTAGTTAGTTGCCTCACGCACAGACTGTCAAGCCGGATATCGCAATAGTTGTCCGGGAAGTATTGGTGAATTCTTCGTCACAAACCTGACCAAGCTTTCCCGCGACGGGCGAATGCGTCCGCGTGGCGGCGGCGACCGCTCCGTCCTCACGCCTTCGGCAACGGCAATCCGGCGGAAGCCTTGACTGTTCGCAGCACGAAACTGGAATTCACGTCGGCCACGCCCGAGGCATTGAGCAGCCGGTCGAGCAGGAAACGCGAGAAGTGTTCGAGGTCCCGCACGTAGACGTGCAACAGGTAATCCATGTCGCCGGTGAGCGCATGGCAGGCCACGACTTCGTCCCAGCCGAGCACACCCTCGACGAAACGCTCGATCCCCGGCGCGCCGTGCTTCTCCAGCTGTACGCGGACGAAGGCCTGCAGGCCCAGGCCCAGCGCCTGCGGATCCAGCCGCGCGGCGTAGCCAGCCACCACGCCACCGGCCTCCAGCCGCTGGATCCGCCGCAGGCACGCCGAGGGCGACAGGTTCACCTGCGCGGCCAGGTCGGCATTGCTGGCGCGGCCGTCGCGCTGCAGCAGGGCCAGCAGGCGCAGGTCGGTGCGGTCGAAGGGCATGGCAGCGGCCATTTGTTGCCTCGCAGCATGGATTTCACGCAACAGGATTGCAGGAATACGCCGGCATGACGCAACTTCGCAACCCCATTGCGCGGCTTCCGCCCTACGCTTGACCCATCAGCCCTGCCGGAACCGCCGCCATGACCGAGACCCCTCGCCGGGTGGAGCACCAACAGACCGACAAGGGCTACGTCCCGGTCTACGCCACCGCCGTGGTCGAACAGCCGTGGCTGGACTACGGCGCCGACGACCACGCCACCTGGGGCACGCTGTACACGCGCCAGCGCGAACTGCTGGCCGGCCGCGCCTGCGACGAGTTCCTGCAGGCGCAGGACGCGATGGGCATGGACGCGCGCGCGATCCCGCGCTTCGACCAGCTCAATGAAGTGCTCGGCGCGACCACCGGCTGGACCCTGGTCGGGGTCGAGGGCCTGCTGCCGGAACTGGACTTCTTCGACCACCTGGCCAACCGCCGCTTCCCGGTGACCTGGTGGATCCGCCGGCCCGGGCAGATCGACTACATCGCCGAACCGGACCTGTTCCACGACCTGTTCGGCCATGTGCCGCTGCTGATGAATCCGATGTTCGCCGACTACATGCAGGCCTATGGCCGCGGCGGGGTGAAGGCGCACGGCATCGGCGCCGATGCGCTGCAGAACCTCACCCGGCTGTACTGGTACACGGTCGAGTTCGGGCTGATCCGCCAGCCCGACGGGCTGCGCATCTACGGCGCCGGCATCGTCTCGTCGAAGGGCGAATCGCTGCATTCGCTGGAATCGGCCGCGCCGAACCGGATCGGCTTCGCGCTGGAACGGATCATGCGCACCCGCTACCGGATCGACACCTTCCAGAAAACCTACTTCGTCATCGACAGCTTCGAGCAGCTGATGCAGGCCACCGCGCCGGACTTCACCCCGATCTACGCGCGGCTGGCCGAACAGGAGTCGATCCCGGCCGGCGAGGTGCGCGAAGGCGACCGCGTGCACCAGCGCGGCACGGGCGAGGGCTGGGCCAGCGGCGGCGACGTGTAGCGCTGTCGTCCACGCCATCATCCATCCCGCGCGCCGGCAGGCGCGGCCGGCGCAGCCGATACACTGGCGCCGGCATGGCTTCCTTACCCCGATATCCCGCGGCCAGGGTCCCGGCGCCGATCCTGGCCGGCCTTGCCGGCCTGGGCTTCGCCGCCGGTGCGATTGCCGCCGAGGCGACCACCGACCTGCCCGGCATCGTGGTCACCGCGCGCGTCGAATCGGCGCCGTCGTTCGACCTGCCCGCCTCGCTGGACACGATCGACCTGCGCGCCGGCTCGATGCGCCCGCAGGCCAGCCTGTCCGAAACGCTCGGCGGCGTCCCCGGCGTGCTGGCGCGCGACCGGCAGAACCTGGCCCAGGACACCCAGCTGTCGATCCGCGGCTTCGGCGCGCGCTCCACTTTCGGCGTGCGCGGCGTACGCCTGTACGCCGATGGCATTCCCGCGACGATGCCCGACGGCCAGGGGCAGCTGTCGCACTTCGCGCTGGCCGCCGGCGACCGCGTGGAGATCATGCGCGGGCCGTTCTCGGCGCTGTACGGCAACTCGTCCGGCGGCGTGGTGCAGCTGTGGAGCGCCGACGGCAGCGATCCGGCGCAGGTCGACGCGCGCCTGACCGCCTCGCGCTATGGCGGGGTGTCGGCCAGCGCGCGCCTGCTGGGTCTTGCCGGCGGCACCGGCTACAACCTGGCCGCGGCCGCGCTCGACACCGACGGCTACCGCGAACACAGCGCGGCACGGCGCGGGTGGCTCAACGCGAAACTGCACCGCGACCTTCCCGGCGGCGGCCGCCTGGAACTGGTCGGCAACCACCTCGATTCGCCGCAGGCGCAGGACCCGCTGGGCCTGACCTGGGCACAGGTGCTGGAGGACCCGCGCCAGGCCACGCCGCAGGCGCTGCTGTACGACACCCGCAAGTCGGTGCGCCAGGACCAGCTGGGCGCGAGCCTGCGCCAGCCGCTGGGCGAGGCCGGCACGCTGCGCGTTTCCGGCTATGGCGGCGCGCGCGCGATCACCCAGTACCTGGCCGTGCCGGTGGCGGCGCAGGCCAGCCCGCTCAGCGCCGGCGGCGTGGTCGACCTGGATGGTGGTTACGGCGGGCTGGATGCGCGCGTCGCCTGGCAGGGCCAGGCCGGCGGACGCGACCTCGAATTCACCGCCGGCGCCAGCCTGGACCGGCAGCGGCAACAGCGACGCGGCTACGAAAATTTCAGCGGCGACCGCCTCGGCGTGCGCGGAGCGCTGCGCCGCGACCAGCGCGACACGGTCGCCAGCCTGGACCAGTACGCGCAGGCCTGGTGGCGGTTCGCGCCACGCTGGTCGCTGCTGGCCGGCGCGCGCCACAGCGTGGTGCGCTTCGATTCGGTCGACCACTACGTCACCGCGGACAATCCCGACGACAGCGGCAAGACCGACTATTCGCAAGTCACGCCGGTGGCCGGGCTGGTGTTCGCCGCGAACGCGGACCTGCGGCTGTACCTGTCGGCCGGACGCGGCTTCGAGACGCCCACGCTCAACGAACTGGCCTACCGCGCCGACGGCAGCGCTGGCCTGGCCTTCGACCTGCGCCCGGCGGTCAGCCGCAACCGGGAGCTGGGCATGAAGTGGCGCAACGCCGCCGGCGCCTCGCTCGACGCGGCATTGTTCCTTGCCGACACCGACGACGAACTGGCGGTGGCGCGCAACAGCGGCGGGCGCAGCAGCTATCGCAACGTCGGCCGAGCGCGCCGGCAGGGCGTGGAGGTGTCGTCGCGGTTGCCCCTGTCGGCGGCCTGGTCGCTGCAATTGGCCGGGACCTGGCTCGACGCGCATTTCCGCGACGCGTTTCCCCTGTGCAGCGGCGCCTGTGGCGAACCGGTGCCGATGGTCGCGGCCGGGACTTCGATCCCGGGCATCCCCGCCCGCCAAGGCTTCGCGCGCCTGCAATGGAACGGCCGCCCGGTCGTGGGCGCGGCGTGGGAAGCCGCGATCGAGGCCACCGCGCTGGGGCCGGTACCGGTCGACGACCGCGGCAGCGCCTCGGCGCCCGGCTACGGGCTGCTGAACCTGGAGGCGGGACGGCGCTGGACGCTGCGCCAGGGCCGGCTGCGCGGCTTCGCCCGGATCGACAACCTTTTCGACCGGCGCTACATCGGTTCGGTCATCGTCAACGAAGCCAACGGCCGCTATTACGAACCCGGCCCCGGCCGCAACCTGCTGCTGGGGGTGGAGTGGCAGGCTCGCCAGACGCGGTCGCGCTGATCGCCGCGGGATCCGGCTATAGTCTTTCCGCCTGTCGTTACGCCGGCCGTTCCATCCGCTCCCCGAGTGGCGGAGGTCGCGCCCACCAGGGGGATCCGCGTGTCATCCATGTCGCGTTGGCAAAAAACTGTCCTGTCGATGTTGCTGGCCACCGCCCCGGGCGTGGCCGCCGCGGTGGAGCCGCTGGACACGTTCAACTTCAGTGTCGGCACCTACGTCAGCCGCCTGGACACACAGGTGCGCGCGGACGGCGAAATCACCGGCGGCACCAGCGTCGACCTGCGCCGCGACCTGGGCCTGGACGTCAACGGGTCGATCGCCTTCGCCCGGCTGTCCTGGCGGCCGTTCGCGCGGCACGAGTTCGGCGTGTCCTATTTCAGCGACGGCATGGACAGCGAGCGCCGCCTCGAGCGGGACATCGACTTCGAAGACCACGTGTACCGGGCCGCGGCGACCGTGCGCGCGGAGTACGACGTCGACGCCATCGAGGCCTGGTACACCTGGTGGGCCTTTTCGTCCGCGAACTGGGCGCTGGGCCCACGGCTGGGCGTCACCTGGTACCGGATCGGACTGGGGTTGTCGCTGCAGCTCGACGTGGACGGCAACCCGGTCGGCAGCGGCGGCCTGGAAGACACCTTCCGCGGCGATCTGCCCGCGCCGACGCTCGGCGCCAGCTGGCGCTGGACGCCGGCCGAGGACTGGCGGATCGCCGCCGACGCCGGGTGGCTTTCCACCGAGATCAACAACATCGAGGGCACCGTGGGCTACGCCCGCCTCGGCCTGGAATGGCATCCCTGGCAGCATGCGGGCCTGATGCTGGACTACCAGTACACCGACCTGCGCGCCAGCACCGAGCGCCAGCACTTCACCGGGCACCTGCAAATGCGCGACGAAGGCCTGCGCTTCGGTGTGGTCGTCCGTTACTGAACGGCGGTCGGACGCCGCGTCCGGTCGACGCCCGGTCCCAACGCGGCGGTCTCAGTGGAAACGGTCGAGACCGCGACGACGGCCTGTTACGATTGCGCGGTTTGCAGGCACGCCGCGCCACATGGCCCGTCGCCGCGAACGGCCCCCCTCCTCCCATCGAATGCAGAGCCAAGCCGTGTCCTTCTTCTCCAGCGTCGAACTGGTCCCGGGCGATCCGATCCTGGGCCTGACCGAGGCGTACAACGCCGACTCCCGCGCCACCAAGGTCAACCTGGGCGTGGGCATCTACTACGACGAACAGGGACGGATTCCGCTGCTCGAAGCGGTACGGCAGGTCGAGCAATCGCTGGCCGCCGCCGCGCGCCCGCGCGGCTACCTGCCGATCGACGGACTGCCGGCCTACACCCAGGCCACCCGCGAACTGCTGTTCGGCAAGGACTCGCCGCTGCTGGCGGCCGGCCGTGTCGCCACCACCCAGACCGTCGGCGGTTCCGGCGCGCTGCGCGTCGGCGCCGAACTGCTGCGCAAGGCGCTGCCGCACGCGACCCTGGCGCTGAGCAACCCGAGCTGGGAGAACCACCGCGCGGTGTTCTCCGCGGCCGGATTCGAGGTGGTGGACTACACCTACTTCGACGCGGCCAGCCATGGGCTCGACTTCGCCGGCATGCTCGCCGACCTGGGCAGGCTGCAGCCGGGCACCACCGTGCTGCTGCACGCGTGCTGCCACAACCCGACCGGCGCCGATCTGACCGTGGAGCAGTGGAAGCAGGTCGCCGCGCTGCTGAAGGAGCGGCAGCTGTTCCCGTTCGTCGACATGGCCTACCAGGGCTTCGACAAGGGGATCGCGGAAGACGCGGCCGCCATCGGTATCCTGGTCGAGGCCGGGATCGATTCGTTCGTGGTCGCCAGCTCGTACTCCAAGTCGTTCTCGCTGTACGGCGAACGCGTGGGCGCGCTGTCGATCGTCGCCGCCAGCGCCGACGAGGCCAAGGCCGTGCAGTCGCAGGTCAAGCGCATCATCCGCACCATCTACTCCAGCCCGTCCACGCATGGCGCGGCGCTGGTGGCCGGCGTGCTGACCAGCCCGGAGCTGCGCACGCTGTGGGAGCAGGAACTGGGCGCGATGCGCACCCGCATCCACGCGCTGCGCGATGGCCTGGTGCAGAAGCTGGCCGCGCTGGGCCATCCGGAATTCGGGTTCATCCGCCGCCAAGCCGGCATGTTCTCGTATTCCGGGCTGAGCAAGGCGCAGGTGGACCGGCTGCGCGACGAGTTCGGCATCTATGCGGTCGGCACCGGCCGCATCTGCGTGGCCGCGCTCAACCAGGACAACCTGGACTACGTGGCCAAGGCGGTGGCGGCGGTCAGCCGCGGCTGACGCGTTGCCTGCATGGCTGCGCAACGAAGGCCCGGCCGACGCCGGGCCTTCGCATTTCCGGCTCGGCCGGCCCCCATCCGTCCCGCTCCGCCACGCCGCTGTCTGGTCCCGCCCCGCCGCTGTCTGCAGGAGCCCGTCTTGCGGGCGACCCGATGCCGTCGGCCGGCCCGCGCGCGTTCCTTCCAGCCAGCGAGCCGAACGCCGGCCGCGGACCGGCTCCCGGACCGGCTGCAGCCCGACATCGCGCCGATCGACGGCATCGGGTCGCCCGCAAGACGGGCTCCTACTTCGGTACCTTGGCCGGCACGAACGGCGAGACCGGGTCGCTGGCGGGGAAGGTTTCCTCCAGCGCCTCGTCCTGGTTTTCGCTTTCGTGCTCCTTGCGCTGGCGGCGCTCCCCGGGAGTTTCCGCGGCCGGCGCCTTGCCGGGCGGCGGGGGATCCTTGCGGTCGCGCGTGGTCATGGCCGCCACCTCGCTGTGTTGGGGAGCGCCATGCTTGCGCCGGACCTGGAAAGACCGCGTGAGTCCGGAGTAATCACGTAGTGATGGCACCACACGCCATCACGGACGGGCGACGTGGGGCGTGTTAACGCTGCAGTCCCGTCGTCCGAGGTTCCGCCATGGCTCGCCCGATCTGGACCGGCACCCTGTCCTTCGGCCTGCTCAACGTGCCGGTGTCGCTGATGCCCGGCGAGCGCCGCACCGATCTGCACTTCCGCATGCTCGATTCGCGCGACCGCAAGCCGGTGCGCTACGAGCGGGTAAACGCCGAGACCGGCGAGGAAGTGCCGTGGAAGGACGTGGTCAAGGCCTACGAATACGACAAGGGCAGCTACGTCGTGCTGGAGGAAGAGGACATCAAGGCCGCCGCGCCGGAAAGCCACGAGACGGTGGAAGTGGAGACCTTCGTCGACGCCGCCGGCATCGATCCGCGCTACTACGAGAAGCCCTACGTGCTGGTGCCGGCGAAGAAGGCCGAGAAGGGCTACGTGCTGCTGCGCGAGACCCTGCGCGGCAGCAATCGCGTCGGCATCGCCAAGGTGGTGATCCGCACCCGCGAATACCTGGCCGCGGTGCTGCCGCAGGGCGACGCGCTGGTGCTGATGCTGCTGCGCTACCCGCAGGAACTGGTCGATCCGGCCGACTACCCGTTGCCGGCGGGCAAACCCTCCGATTACCGGGTGACGGCGAAGGAGCTGCAGATGGCCGAGCAGCTGATCGATTCGATGAGCGGCCACTGGACTCCCGACGACTACCGCGACGAGTTCCGCGAACGCCTGCACGCGATCATCCGCAAGCGGGTCAAGAGCAAGGGCGGCACCGCGAAGATCGAGGACGAGCCGGAAACGGCCGAGGAGGCCGCCACCAACGTGGTGGACTTCATGTCCCTGCTCCGGCAGAGCCTGGACGCGAAGAAGCGCACGCCGGCGAAGAAGACCGCGGCGCGCACGGCGAAGGCCGCGAAAAAGGCACCCGCGAAGAAGGCTGGCAAGGCCGCCGCGAAGAAGGCCGCGCCCAGGCGCAAGGCCGGGTAGCGCCGCGGTGTCGCTGCACGATTACGCCCGCAAGCGCGATTTCGCCGCCACGCCTGAGCCGCGCGGCGCGGGCCGCGGGCGCGGCCAGTCGCGGCGGCCGATCTTCGTGGTCCAGCTGCACCATGCGTCCAGCCGCCACTACGACTTCCGCCTGGAGGCCGATGGCGTGCTCAAGAGCTGGGCGGTGCCCAAGGGTCCCTCGCTGCGCGCGGGCGAGAAGCGGCTGGCGGTGCAGGTCGAGGACCATCCGCTGGACTATGCCGGCTTCGAGGGCGACATCCCGCACGGCCATTACGGTGCGGGCCATGTCGACATCTTCGACCAGGGCACCTGGGCCAGCGAGGGCGATCCGCTGGTGGCGATCGCCAAGGGCAAGCTCGACTTCGAGTTGCATGGCGGCAAGCTCAACGGAGCCTGGAAGCTGGTGCGCACCGGCATGCAGGGCCGGCAGCCGCAGTGGCTGCTGATCAAGCGCAACGACGCGCACGCCGCCGACCTGGAGGCGGACGACCTGGTCGCGGCGGCTGCAGCCGGAACGACCCGCGCGGCCCGGTCCGCGAAGGTCCGTCGTCGTGCACAGGGGGGCCCGGCCGACGCCGCTCCCTCCGCTGCGGGTACCCGTCGGGCCGATGAACCGACGCGACCGGCCAGGTCCGCGGCCGGCACGACCCGCGCCAGGCGAGCCCCGCGGGCCCGAGCACAGGGCCCCACCCGCAAGCCGCCGCGAAACCAGGACGCCGCCTGGCACCGTCGCGCCCTGGCCCTGCCCGGCGCCCGCGACCGTCCGCACCCGCCCGGCTTCGCCCCCGAACTGTGCACGCTGCGCGCCGCGCCGCCCGCCGGCGACGGCTGGCTGCACGAGATCAAATGGGACGGCTACCGGCTGCTGGCCGACAAGGCCGACGGCCAGGTGCGGCTGCGTTCACGCAACGACCTGGACTGGACCGCGCGCGTGCCAGAAGTGGCAAAGGCGGTCGAAGCGCTGCCGGTTTCCGACCTGCGCCTGGATGGCGAGCTGGTGGTGCTGGACGCGCAGGGCCACAGCGACTTCTCCGCGCTGCAACGGGTGCTCGAAGGCAGCGCGCGGCAACCGCTGCGCTACGTGCTGTTCGACCTGCCGGGGCTGGCGGGCGTGGACCTGGCGCGCGCGCCGCTGATCGAGCGCAAGCAACTGCTGCAGCGCCTGCTCGGTACCCGGCCGGGCGTGCTGGCCTTCAGCGACCACGTGATCGGCCACGGCGCGGAGGTGTTCGCCGCCAGCGGCAAGGCCGGCTTCGAAGGCATCGTCAGCAAGCGCACGGACTCGGCCTATGCCGGCGGCCGCGGCCAGGACTGGATCAAGACCAAGCACGCGCAGGGCGACGAATTCGTGGTCGTCGGCTACACGGCGCCCAAGGGCGCGCGCGGCCATTTCGGCTCGCTGCTGCTGGCCATTCCGGACTCGGCGATGGCCGGCGGGCTGCGCTACGTCGGACGGGTCGGCAGCGGCTTCGGCGACGAAGCGCTGCGCGACCTGCACCGGCGCCTGCGCGCGCTGGCCAGCGACCGGGCCACGGTGGAACTGCCGGCGCACGTGCCGTTCAGCCCGCGCGGCGTGCACTGGGTGCGGCCGGTGCTGGTCGTGGAAGTGGCGTTCCGCGGCTGGGCCAAGGAAGGCCTGCTGCGCCAGGCCAGCTACCGCGGGCTGCGGGAGGACAAGGACATGGCGAACCTCGAGGCGGATGCGGCGAAGCGTACCGGTGCGGCCGGACGGAGCCGCGCGGCAAAGACTTCCAAGGCGGGCATGGCGGCGGAGGCCACTCCGAAGGCGTCCCGGACCAGGGCCGGACGCGCCGGCGACGACGACACGCGCGTGGCAGGCGTCGCCATCAGCCACCCCGGACGCGTGGTCTATCCGGCCGACGCGCTCACCAAGGCCGACGTTGCCGCCTACTACGCCGCGGTCGCGCGCTGGGTGCTGCCGGGCGTGGCGCGGCGCCCGCTGTCGCTGGTGCGCTGTCCCGACGGCACCGCTGGCGAATGTTTCTTCCAGAAGCACCATGGCCCCGGCTTCGGCGCGCAGGTGCATGCGCAGCCGCTGCGGCAGAAGAGCGGCGTGGAGGACTATCTCCATATCGAGGACGCGGCCGGCCTGCTGCAGCTGGTGCAGATGAACGCGATCGAGCTGCATCCCTGGGGCGCGACCATCGACGACCCGGAGCATGCCGACCGCCTGGTGTTCGACCTGGACCCGGGCGAGGGCGTGTCCTGGAAGCAGATCGGCGCGGCCGCGCGCGAGGTGCGGGCGCGGCTGCGCGAAGCCGGACTGGACAGCTTCCTGCGCATGAGCGGCGGCAAGGGACTGCATGTGGTGGTGCCGCTGGCCCCGGCCGCGCCGTGGACGCTGGCCAGCGACTTCTGCGAAGCCTTCGCCAGGGCCATGTCCGCGCAGGCCCCGGACCGCTACCTGGCCAACATGCGCAAGGACCTGCGCGGCGGCCGCATCTTCCTGGACTGGCTGCGCAACACCCGCGGCGCCACCAGCGTGGCCAGCTGGTCGCTGCGCGCGCGCGAACACGCCACCGTGGCCATGCCGCTGCGCTGGGAGGAACTGGCCAGGATCGACTCGCCGGGGGCCTTCACCCTGCAGCGGGCGCTGCAGCGCGCCGCGCGGCTGCGCAAGGACCCGTGGGACGGGATCGAGACCATGCGCCAGGCCCTTCCCAGCGGCTGACGCCGGCCGGGCGCCGGCGCCGCCACCTGCCGGAAGTCACCATTTCCCGGCATGCCATTGCCATCGCCGCGCGCCCGGTCGAGCATGGCCGCATGCTCCCGATGCTCCGCACCCTGCTGCAGCCGCTGAACCTGGCCGGCCTGCTGACCATCCTCACCGTCGGCTATTCGATGCGCTTCGTCGCCCCCGGCCAGCGCGCGCTGGCCATGGCGCTGCTGGCGCTGTTCCTGGCCCTGTTCCTGGCGTTGCAGTTCGTGCCCGAGCAACGGCGCCGCGTGCACCATGCGGCCCTGCTGGCGATGCCGCCGGTGATCCTGGCGCTGGTGCGCCTGAGCAGCGAGGTCGGCGCATCGCAGGTGCTGCTGGTGATCTGGGTCGCGTGCGCGTTCATGACCTGGCCGCTGCGCGCGGCCATCGCCGGGATGCTGCTGGCCAATGCGGCCTTCTACGCGGTGCTGCTGCAGGTGGGTTTCCACGACCCGCTGCCCATGGTCCTGATCAACATGGGCTTCCAGTCGCTCGCGGCGATCTGCGTGCTGTACGCGCGCTCGGCCGAGGAATCACGCGACGCGCTGGCCCGGGTCAACGCCGACCTGCTGGCGACCCGCGCGCTGCTGGCCGACAGCGCGCGCGATGCCGAACGCCTGCGCGTGGCCCGCGAACTGCACGACGTCGCCGGGCACAAGCTCACCGCGATGCGCCTGAATCTGCGCGCCCTGGCCGCCGACCCGGCGCTGGCCGGCCACGAAGGCATCGCCGTCGCCGAACGCCTGTCCGGCGAACTGCTCGGCGACATCCGTCAGGTCGTGCAGTCGCTGCGCGACGACCGCGGCCTGGACCTGGTCACCGCGCTGCGGGCGCTCGCCGCCCCCTTTCCGCGGCCGGCGCTGCAACCCACAATCGCCGCGGACGTCCGCGTCACCGATCCGGCCGTGGCCGAGCTGGTGCTGCGGCTGGCGCAGGAAGCGCTGACCAATGCGGCGCGCCACGCCGGCGCGGAGCGGGTGTGGCTGCGGATCGACAACGAGGACGGGGGCTTGCGCATCGACATCTGCGACGACGGCCAGTGCAACGAGCGCCTGCGCGAGGGCAACGGCATCGCCGGCATGCGCGAGCGGCTGGCGCTGCTGGCCGGCACGCTGGAAATCGGGCGCACGCCGGCCGGCGGCCTGCGCCTGGTGGCGAGGCTCCCGGCATGACGGTCCCGCCGTTGCGGGTGGCGCTGGCCGACGACCAGGCGCTGGTCCGCGCGGGCCTGCGCGCGCTGCTGGAGCGGCTCGGCGTCGAGGTCGCGTTCGAGGCCGAGGACGGCCAGGGCCTGCTGGACGCACTGCAGCTGCAGCCGGTGGACGTGGTGCTCAGCGACATCCGCATGCCGGGCCTGGACGGGATCGCCGCACTGCGCGAACTGCGCGAAACCGGCGACCGCACGCCGGTGCTGCTGCTGACCACCTTCGACGACAGCGACCTGCTGCTGCACGCGCGCGAGGCCGGCGCGCAGGGCTTCCTGCTCAAGGACGCGGCGCCGGAAGACCTGCACGACGCGATCGTCCGCGTGGCCGCCGGCGAGACCCTGCTGGTGCCGGTCAGCACCGACCCGGTGCGCTCGCGCTACCGCTTCCACGACGATACGCCGCCGCAGGAAGGCTTCGGCGCGCGCGAGGTGGCGATCCTGCGGCTGCTGGCCGGCGGCTATTCGAACAGGGAGATCGCGCGCAGCCTGTTCCTGGCCGAGGGCACGGTGAAGAACTACGTCTCCACCATCCTCGACAAGCTCGGCACCCGTGATCGCACCCGCGCGGTGCTCAAGGCGATCACGCTGCGGATCATCTGAGCGGCCACGGAAACGTTCGCGACCCCATCGGATCCGGCACGACATCGACGCCGGGCGGAACAATGGATTCCCTTTCGCGGCCTTGCCCCGCAATGCGCACCCGCCTACGCTCGGTGGGTGCGCCGTCGCCCGCTTGCGGCTCGCTTTCCCTTGGTTCCGGAGCCCGCCCATGGTCCGCAAGCCGTTCCAGATGCCGATGGCCGCATTGCTGGCCGGCGCCATGCTGACCGGTTGTTCGCAGCCGCCCTCCACCCCCGCGCCGCAGTCCGTCGCCGAAGCGCCGGTCGAACAACCCGCCAGCGACCCGGATGTGTTCCGCTTCCGCATCGGCGCGCTGGAGGCGGCCGCGCTCAAGGATGGCGACATCGACGTCGCCAACGACGGCTCTGTCTTCGGCGTCGGCCAGCCGATCGACGACGTGGCCGCGTTGCTGGCCGGCGCGGGGTTGCCCACCGACACCCTACACCTGAGCATCCAGCCGCTGCTGGTGCGCGACGGGGCGCGGATCCTGCTGTTCGACACCGGTGCCGGCGACGCGGACTTCGCCCGCGCCGGACGCCTGCCGGCATCGCTGGAGCACGCCGGCGTGGCGCCTGCGCAGGTCACCGACATTTTCCTCTCGCATGCGCATCCGGACCATGTCGGCGGGCTGCTGTCCGGCGAAGGCGGGCTCGCTTTCCCGAACGCCGTCGTCCACATCTCGGCGCCGGAATGGTCAGCCCTGAAGGCGCAGGCGGAATCCGCGGCCCTGGTGGAAGCGATCGCGCCGAAGGTCGTGCCGTTCGAACCGGGCGCCGCGGTCCTCCCCGGCGTGGTCCGTGCGCTGGCCGTGGACGGCCATACGCCGGGACACAGCGCCTATGAAATCGCATCGGGCGACGCGCGCCTGCTTTACATCGGCGACACCGTGCACCACCACGTGATTTCCTTGCGGCATCCGGAGTGGACGGTACGGTTCGACGGCAACGCGCCGCTGGCGGAAGCCAGCCGGCGCACGCTGCTGCAGCGCGCCGCCGACGAGGACCTCCGCGTCTACGCGGTGCACTTTCCCTTCCCCGGCCTGGGGCGCATCGAGTCCGGCCAGGGCGGCTTCGTGTGGACGCCCGAACGCTGAGCGTCAGCGCTTCACGTCGTAGCGCCCCTCGCCGACCAGCGCCTCGACCTCGGCCTCGCCGACCAGGTTGAAGTCGCCCGGGATCGAGTGCTTCAGGCAGCCGGCGGCCAGGCCGAAGCGGATCGTCCGCTCCGCGTCCCAGCCGCGGATGAGCCCGTGCAGCACGCCGGCGGCGAAGGCGTCGCCGCCGCCGATGCGGTCGACGATCGGCCCGACTTCCTCCCGCGGCGCCAGCGCGGTGCCGCTGTCGCGGCCGGCCAGCACGCCCGACAGCGCGTGGTGGTCGACGTTGCGCGGTTCGCGGATGGTGCAGGCCAGCCACTGCAGGTGCGGGAAGGCGGCGAAGGCGTCGGCCGCGGCGGCTTCGACCCGGTCCAGCGCTTCGGCCTGCGGGTACTGGCCGCCCAGCACCACGCCCATGTCGCGGTAGTCGGCGAACAGCAGGTCGGCCTCGGCCATCAGTCCGGACAGGATCGCCCGGGCGTCGCCCTTCCATACCTCCCACAGCTTGGGCCGGAAGTTGCCGTCGAAGGAAACGCGCACGCCGGCGGCGCGGGCGGCACGGGCAGCGGCCAGTGCGGCGGCGGCGGTGTTGGCGCCGAGCGCCGGGGTCACCCCGGACAGGTGCAGCCAGTCGGCGCCGGCCAACAGGGCCCGCCAGTCGTAGGCATCGGCCGGGGCCAGGGCGAAGGCCGAGCCGGCGCGGTCGTAGAGGACTTCGGCCGGGCGATGGATCGCACCCGGGGCGAGGAAATACAGGCCCATGCGGCCGGGCACCCTGCGCAATCCGCGGGTATCCAGACCATGGCGGCGCAGCTCGCCGCCCGCGGCCTCGCCCAGGGCGTTGTCGGCCACGGTGCCGACCACGGCGACCTCGTGGCCGAAGCAGGCCAGGGACACGCCGACGTTGGCCTCGGCCCCGCCGATGCGCACGTCCAGCTGCGGGCTCTGCAGCAGCTTCTCCCGCCCCGGCGCGCTCAGGCGCAGCAGCAGTTCACCGAAACACACGACCCGCGCCATCGTCACTCCCGTCCTTCGTCGGCCGCTCCAAGGCGGCGATGGTGGCATGCCGCGATACCGGGATGCCGTTGACCAGCGGTGTCAATTCTAGCCTTCCGCGTGACCGGCGCCACGCCCAGCTGGGGCCCAGCCGTGTTGCGCTGCAAGATGTGGCGGATTCCGGCGAGTGTTAGGTTCCCGTTTGACCAGCGGTGTCATCCGCTGGCTTCCATCATCCACCGACATTCGAGAATCACGAGTATTCCTTTGGGAGGGGATATGCACACCCGGAACATCCGCCGGAAGACACCGGTTACCTTGCTCGCCGCTTCGATCGGCCTGGCGCTGTACATGCCGTCCGCCTTCGCCCAGGACGCCGCCGCCGCGCAGGATCCTGTGCCGGAGGCCTCCACTGGCGCCACCGACCTGGACACCATCGTCGTTACCGGCTACCGCGCCAGCCTCGAGCGCGCGCAGGACATCAAGCGCGGCGAGATCGGCATGGTCGATGCCGTGGTCGCACAGGACATCGGCAAGTTCCCCGACCTGAACCTGGCCGAATCGCTGCAGCGCATTCCCGGCGTGGTCATCTCCCGCGACGGCGGCGAAGGCCGCCAGATCACCGTGCGCGGCCTGGGCCCGGATTTCACCCGCGTCCGCCTCAACGGCCTGGAAGCGCTGAGCACGGTCGGCAGCACCGACGGCGCGGGCGGCACCAATCGCGGCCGCGGCTTCGATTTCAACGTGTTCGCTTCGGACCTGTTCTCGCAGCTGGTAGTGCGCAAGACCGCCTCGGCCGACGTGGACGAAGGTTCGCTGGGCGCCACCGTCGACCTGCGCACCGCGCGTCCGTTCGACTATGACGGCTTCACCGCGGTCACCAACGTGCAGGCCAGCTGGAACGACGCCGCAGGCGCCGCCACCCCGCGCTTTGCCGGACTGATCGCCAACAGCTGGGCCGACGGCAAGGTCGGCGCGCTGCTCTCGGTTGCCTATTCCGAGCGCGAGACCGTCGAGGAAGGCACCGGCACGGTGCGCTGGGCCAATGGTCCCAGCAATGGCGGCTTCAACCCCGACTCGCCGTTCCAGGATGCGCTGGCCGCCGACGTGTTCGCCCCGCGCTTTCCGCGCTACACGTTGATGGAGCATGACCAGAAGCGGCTGGGCGTGACCGGCGCGCTGCAGTTCAAGCCGACCGACGACACCGAATTCAACTTCGACGCGCTGTACTCGAAGATCGACGCCAAGCGCAACGAGAAGTACATCGAGGCCAACGGCCTGAGCAAATCCACCAGCGACGGAAAGCAGGATATCCTGGTCAACGACGGCGAAATCCGTGACGGCGCGCTGGTCTACGCCCAGATGGACGACGTCGACATCCGCGCCGAGAACCGCCACGACGAGTGGAGCACCGAGTTCTACCAGTTCAGCCTGGATGGCGAGCACCACTTCAGCGACAGCTTCACCCTGGCGGGCCAGATCGGCACCTCGAAGTCGGACCACAAGAATCCGATCCAGGCCACGGTCATGATGGACAAGCTGGACGTCGACGGCTACAGCTACGACTACCGCGGCGACATGAACAAGCCGGTGTTCGACTACGGCGTCGATCCGACCGATCCCAACGGCTGGACCCTGTCCACCATCCGCCTGCGCGAGAACTACGTCACCAACGAGTTCGACACCGGTTCGCTGGACTTCAGCTGGGTGTTCGGTCCGTCGTTCACCCTGAAGGGCGGCGTCCAGGCCAAGGACTACAGCTTCGACTCCACCGAACGTCGCCGCACCGCGACCGAGACCATCGTCCCGAACTTCGCCGACGGCACCACGATCGTGCCGGTCGACATGACCGATCTGGCCAACCTCAACGGCCTGACCGGCCACCCGGGCACCTGGGTCGTCCCGGACTTCGACAAGATCGTCAATCTGTTCGGCGCGCTCAGCGGCGAAGGTACCTTCGCCCTGTCCAACTACGCGCCCAGCGACCGCAGCGTGGAAGAGAAGGACCGCGGCGCCTGGCTGATGGGCCAGTTCGCGGCCGACCTCGGCCCGGTCCCGCTGTCGGGCAACTTCGGCGTGCGCTACGTCAAGACCAAGCAGAGCTCCAGCGGCGTCGCCACCGCCAGCGGCACGCCGACGGCGGTCACTGTGGACCGCGAGTACAGCGACACCCTGCCGTCGCTGAACCTGGTCGCCGAGCTGGCCCCGGACTTGCTACTGCGCTTCGGTGCGGCCAAGGTGATGTCGCGCCCGGGTCTGGGCAGCCTGACCCCGGGCGTCACGGTCAGCGTCAGCGGCAGCGCGCGCACGGTCAGCGGCGGCAACCCGGCGCTCGACCCGACCCGCGCCAAGACCGCCGACCTGGGCCTGGAGTGGTACTTCGACGAGGGTGCCATGCTGGGCCTGGCGGTGTTCTACAAGGACATCGACAGCTTCATCCAGAACACCCGCGAGTCCCGCGTGTACGCCGACAGCGGCCTGCCGGCCAGCCTGCTCGACGGCACCACCGCCACGGTCAACGACGAGTTCGTGTTCACCGTGCCGATCAACACCCCCGGTGGCGACCTGACCGGCGCCGAGTTCAACTACACCCAGCCGTTCACCTTCCTGCCGGGCCTGTGGCGGAACTTCGGCGTGCAGCTGAACTACACCTACGTCGATTCGGAGATCCAGTACCTGCTGTCCTCGGGTGCCGCGGCGCAGAAGGCGGCGATGACCGGCCAGTCGAAGAACTCGTGGAACGCCACGCTGTTCTACGAAGGCGATCGCTTCTCCGGCCGTGTTTCGGCCACCAACCGCGACGACTTCCTGATCCAGGTCCCGGGCACCGAAACCGGCTTCAACAGCGAAGCCAACGGCGTCCACGGCCAGAGCGGCACCACCGTCCTCGACGCCTCCATCCGCTACAAGCTGAGCGAGAACGCCGAACTGAGCCTGGAAGGCCAGAATCTGACCAACGAGGCGCAGGAGTCCTGGGTCGCCAACCCGTACGTGTCGCTGCCGCTGGAGTACAGTGAAACCGGCCGCACCTTCCTGCTGGGCCTGCGCTACAAGTTCTGATCGCGACATCGTTGTGTGGTGAAGAAAACCGGAGCGGCCCTGCCGCTCCGGTTTTTCTTTGCGGATCCGCATCGCGGCAACGCCATTTGGAATGGCAAAAACGTGAGTCGGAGCACACCGGCTGTTGCATCGCAAGATGCCATGCGGGGCCGGGATCGGTAGCGTTCTCTCTGACCATCGGTGTCATTCGACACCGCACCGCCGGACGCCCCCGACCAGCGCCGGCCTCCACACACGCAAGCCGCACCCTGGGAGGGGAGAGATGCCGCATCCGCATGTCCATGCCAGAAAGACACCGGTTACCTTGCTCGCCACCGCCATCGCCCTCGCGCTGTCCGCACCGCTCGCCGCGCAGGAAGTCGACGCACTCCAACCCGGCCAGGACGTGACCCAGCTGGACAAGGTCACCGTCACCGGCTACCGGCAGAGCCTGCAGAAATCGCTGGACGAGAAGCGCTACACCACCGAGCAGGTGGACGCGATCTTCGCCGAGGACATCGGCAAGTTCCCCGACCAGAACCTGGCCGAATCGCTGCAGCGCATCGCCGGCGTGTCGATCGACCGCGAGGGCGGCGAGGGCCAGCGCATCTCGATCCGCGGCCTCGGCTCGGACTTCACCCGCGTGCGCCTGAACGGCCTGGAGGCGCTGTCCACCGCCGGCAGCGGCAGCGCCGGCGTCAATCGCAGCCGCGGCTTCGACTTCAACACCTTCGCCTCCGAACTGTTCAGCCAGGTCAAGGTCAACAAGACCCAGTCGGCGCAGATGGACGAGGGCTCGCTGGGCTCCACCGTCGACCTGCGCGCTTCGCGGCCGTTCGACTACGACGGCTTCAAGGCTTCGGCCAGCGCCCAGGTCGGCTACGGCGAACTGGCCGAGAAGTTCGACCCGCGCGTGTCCGGCCTGGTCTCCAACACCTGGGCCGACGGCCGCTTCGGTGCCTTGCTGTCGGCGTCCTACAGCAAGCGCAACGTCTATGAGGAAGGCTACAACCCGGTGCGCTGGGAGCACGGCAACCACCGCAACTCCAACCAGTCCAATGCCGACAACAACGGCACCTACGGCTTCTGCAGCCCGGTCGGTTACGACCCGCAGACGCCGCGCAACCCGACCGACCGCGAAACCACCGACCCGACCCGCAACAACGGCTGGGGCACCTGGGGCATCGATGCCGAAAACTGCAGCCGTGGCGTGCCGCGACCCGAGAACACCCCGGAGAACATCGCGGCCTACGAGACCGCGACCAACGCCTGGATCCCGCGCTACCCGCGCTACATCCGCACCGCGCACGAGATCGAGCGCCTGGGCGTGACCGGCGCCCTGCAGTGGCGGGCCTCCGACGACACCCTGGTCAGCTTCGACGCGATGTATTCGGAACTGTCCAAGGACCAGCGCGAGGATTCGGTGGGTGCCAACCTGCACCGCGCCGCCAACCTGGGCGGCAAGACCCAGATCGTGGTCCGCGAGGCCGAAGCCGACGACATGAACCGCCTGACCTATGGCGTGTTCGACAACGTCGACTTCCGCACCGAATCGACCGACATCCAGGAGTCGACCAAGTTCCAGCAGTACAGCCTGAGCCTGGAGCACGACGTCAACGACGCGGTCCACCTCGATGCCCAGCTGGGCCACTCCAGCTCCGACTACGAGCGCCCGGTGTTCTCGCTGGTCAGCTTCGACAACCAGAACCTGGACGGCTTCGTGCTGGACATGCGCGGCAACCCGGACATGCCGCGCATGACCCTCCCGTTCGCGCTCAACGATCCGTCGGCCTGGTCCTGGCTGGGCTACGGCGCCGTGCCAGTCAACGACAACGGCACCGCCAGCGGCAGCAACATCAGCGAGGTCCGGCTCAACCCGCAGTACGTGAACAACGCCTTCGACACGGCCAAGGTCGACCTGCGGTTCAACCTCAACCCGACCTTCACCCTGCGCAGCGGCTTCGCGTACAAGGACTACGACATGAGCTCGGAGGAGTACCGGCACATCAGCTACGGTCGCCTGGCCCAGGCGCTGCCGGACGGGGTGACGGTTGGCGACCTGAGCACCACCCTGGACGGCTTCGGCAACAATCTGTCAGGCGCACCAAGCAGCTGGCTGGTGCCGGACTTCGGCAAGGTCGCCGAGCTGCTGGACATCTACTGCAACTGCGACAACGGCGCGGAAGGCGGCGACTACCGCCTGGCCGGCATCGGCCACTTCGGCTCCTCGAACAGCAACTTCGAAGTGAACGAACGCAGTATGGGCGCCTACCTGCAGCTGGACTTCAACACCGACCTGCTGGACCGCGCGCTGCGCGGCAACATCGGCGTGCGCGTGGTCGACACCCGGATCACCGCGTCCGGCTGGGCACCGTGCAATGCCAGCGACCCGGCCGACAACTCGCCCGACTGCCAGGCGTTCTTCGGCGTGGCCAGCGCCACCTCCGCGCCGGGCGACCGCTACCTGGTCGCCACCGAAGTCACCCACGACTACCAGGACGTGCTGCCGTCGCTGAACCTGGCCTGGGACCTGACCGACGAACTGGTGGTGCGCTTCGGCGCGGCCAAGACCATGGCCCGCCCGGCCCTGACCTACCTGTCGCCGGGCGTCAGCGGCGGCCCGACCCAGTACTTCGACGACGGCCGCACCTACTCGATCAACATGGGCAATCCGCAGCTGGACCCCTACCGTTCCACCAACTACGACCTGAGCGTGGAGTGGTACTTCGCCGAGGGCGCGTTGCTGTCCGGCGCGCTGTTCTACAAGGACATCGACACCTACATCCAGCGCACCCGCCTGATCTCCACCTGGGAGGGCATGGGCTACTCCTTGGACCTGCTGCCGGAAGGTTTCACCGCCGATACGCTGTTCAACGTGCAGAGCTACTACAACACCCCGGGCGGCCCGCTGAAGGGCTACGAGCTGACCTACCAGCAGCCGTTCTCGTTCCTGCCCGGCTTCTGGGGCCACTTCGGCGCGCAGCTGAACTACACCCACGTCGACTCCAGCATCCAGTACTGGTTCAGCACGGCATCCAACCAGAACACCACCGTGGTCACCGAGATCGTCGAGAACCAGCTGGTCAACCTGTCGCCGAACTCGTACAACGCGACCCTGTACTACGACGACGGCAGGTTCAGCGCACGCATCTCCACGAGCTACCGCGACGGCTACATCGGCGAGGTGCTCAGCCGCGAGAACGTGTGGGACCTGGACGGCAACGAGCTGATCACGCCGGACGTGACCGGCAAGGAATCGGTGCGCAACGTCGACTTCAACATGTCCTACCGGATGAACGACAACCTGTCGCTGACCTTCGAGGCGATCAACCTGCTCGACACGCCCGACAGCCGCTACGTCGACTCGACGCTGCAGATGCCCGACCGCTACACGGTCACCGGCCGGCAGTACTACGTCGGCGTCCGCTACGCGTTCTGACGTGCCGCGCCGGTCACGCCCGCCATCCCCTTCCCCCGGACGTGACCGGTTCGCCCGGCCGCGCTCCCCGGCCGCGCCTGCGCGCAGGCGGGGACCGGCCGGGCTCTTTCTCCTCGCCTGGCTGATGCTGTCCTTGCTGCTGCTGCTGCCGGCGGCCGGCGGCGCGGCCGCCGCCGGACCGGCCCCGACCATCGATCCGGTCGCCGAGAACATGCTGCTGCTGCAGACCCGGTCCGGCGGCTGGTCCAAACACTACCGGGAACAGAAGGTCGATTACTCGCGTACCTACGACGACGCCGAGCGCGCCGCGCTGCGGTCGCCGGACCGCCACGACGACGCGACCATCGACAACAAGGCCAGCACCAGCGAGATCGCCTATCTGATGCAGGCGTACGCCAGGACCGGCAACGCGGCCTATCTCGACGCGGCGCGGCGCGGCGTCGACTGGCTGCTGCACGCACAGTACCCCAACGGCGGCTGGCCGCAGTTCTTCCCCGACCATTCGGGCTACCGCCACCAGATCACCCTCAACGACGACGCGATGATGCACGCCATCGGCCTGCTGCAGGACATCGCCGAGGGCACGGGCGCAATGGCGCCGTTGACCCCGCAGTTCGGCACGCGCGCCGCCGCGGCCGTGCGGCGCGGCATCGACAACCTGCTCGCGCTGCAGGTGCGGATCGACGGCCAGCCGACGATCTGGGCCGCCCAGTACGACGAGACCACCCTGCAACCGGCCAAGGCGCGCGCCTACGAGTTGCCATCGCTGGCGGTGTCCGAATCGGTCGGCGTGGTACGCCTGCTGATGCGCCAGTCCGAACCGGATGCGCGCACGGTCGCGGCGATCGAATCGGCCGCACGCTGGTTCGACGCGCACCGCCTGCCCGACCTGGCGGTGGAGCGCTTCGACGCGCCCGGCGAGGAAAGCGGCCGCGACGTGCGCATCGTGCCGCGCCCGGGCGCTTCGCTGTGGGCACGGTTCTACGACCTGGAATCCCAGCGGCCGCTGTTCGTCGACCGGCACAGCCAGCGGGTCGCCTTCGCCGAACTTCCCAACGAGCGCCGCACCGGCTATGCCTGGTACGGCACCTGGCCCGGGCAGCTGCTGGCCCAGGAACTGCCGCGCTGGCGCAAGGTCCATGCCTCCGCGCCGCACGCCCCGCCGGAATGACATGACCCGCCCGGCAGATCCCCTTATCGTTCGCGCAACTGGAATACCGCTCCGATGACTGAACCGAACCGTGTCCCCTGGCTGGCGATGCTTGCCGCCGCCGCCTTCGCCGCGCTGCCCGCGGCCGCGAGCGCCGAGGCGCCGCAACTGCTGTTCCGCGTCTCGGCCGACCACGGCTTCGTCGCCGACCACGCCGAAGGCGAGGCGGTGCCGAATTTCCAGGACAAGGTGAAGATCGTCCCCACCGGCGTGCAGGGCGGCGCGATCGAATGGGCCGACGACGGCGTACTGGCCTGGAACGCGCCGGGCAACATCTACGCCGAGCGCGGCACCCTGTCGTTCTTCTGGCGCCCGCGCTACGCGGTGGGCGAGGCGCCATTCGTGATCTTCCGCGTCGGCTACGCCGACCACAGCAGCTGGGACATGGCCTGGCTGCGGGTCGACTGGAACGGGCACGGCTTCGACGCCTTCGTCACCGACGCCAACCTGGCGCGCACGCGGGTGTCGTTCAGGCTCGACGCGATGCCTGACGCGAAGTCGTGGACCCACCTCGCCTTCGCCTGGGACGAGACCGCCGGCGTGCGCCTGTACGTCGACGGCCGCGAAGTCGCGCGCGAGAAGACCACCGGCGACTACGACGCCGCGCTGGACCAGCTGGGCCTGGCCGGGCGGGTGATGGCGCCGCACCAGGTGCAGAGTCGCTACAACTTCCTGCGCGGCGGCGACTACGACGAGATCCGCGTGTACGACCGCATGCTCGATGCCGCCGGCGTGGCATCGCTGGCGCGGCGCGGCGACCTGGCCGGCGCGAAGCCGGCCGGCAGCGAGACCATCGCCGGCGACGCGCGACGGTCGGCGTGGCTGCACCGCTACGGCTGGGACCACGGCGCCACGCCACCGGCGCTGGCCTCGGCGACCACCTCGATCCGCAAGGTCGAGTTCGCCGACGTGCGCGACCTGAAGCAGTGGATGTGGAAGGGCACCGACGGCATTCCCGAAACGACCTGGCCCGGCGTCTACAATCGCTCGCGGCTGCCGGGCCGCAACGACTACTTCCAACTGCCGGACTGGAACACCTACGTCGAAGGCGGCCAGGCGCTGGACCTGGCGATGCCCGACGAGCCGTTCAACCGCATCGAACTGCGCGGCGCGGCCTATGGCCAGGCCAGCTACGGCGCCGATGCCGACCACCAGCAGCCGCTGTTCCAGCGTCCGCAGGGCGTGGTCCGCAGCGTCGATCAGTTCGCACCGCGCCGTGGCGGCCACCTGCGCTTCACCAACACCACCCGGGAAACCCCGATCCAGGAGATCTGGGCCTACAACGTCACCGACGCGGCCGAGCCGCAGGGCACGGTCAAGCAGACCTACGTGGTCGACAGCCAGGTCGTGCCCGACTACGGCAACGTGCAGGCGCTGCGCCAGTACATCGACGGCCGCTTCCTGCCGGCGCGGCGCAGCACGGTCATGGCGCTGCCCAAGGGCGCCGGCTCGCGCAAGCGAGACGCGTCGTCGTCGTCCGATGTGGCGCTGCCGGCCTCGCCCGAGCCGATCGTGCACATCCTCGTGCCCTCCGGCACCGGCGACGCGCCGGCCGCGCAACCGCTCATCCGCAGCTGGGGCTACAGCTGGGAGAACATGCACGACGGGCTGGACGGCGTGGCCATCGACATCCCGGCGCTGGACCTGCCGGCCGTGCACGACGGACTGATTCCGCTCAACATCCGGGTCAAGGACCCGATCTGGCCGGCGCGCGACATGATCGACGTGTCGGTCTCGGTGCGCCCGAACGAGAAGCGCACGCTGTGGCTGGACCTGCGCGACCGCATCCTCACCGCCGACAGCCTGTGGATCAGCGTCGCCGCGGCCGCGACGGGCTTCAACGCGGAGTCGCTGGATGGCGCGCAGGTCCGCCTGGTGTTCAAGGATCGCGACGCGGCGAAGAAGGAACATGTCGCCGACCGTTTCAACCAGGTGCGCGACAACTGGGGCTTCCTGGTCGAGGAGCACACCACCTCCAAGCGCCAGCGCCTGTATGCACGCGTCTACGCCGACCTGTCCGACCTGTTGCGGGTGGATCCGGACCATGTGCAGGGACGCCAGTACTGGAACGACATCAGCTACAACAGCCAGGGGCGGCCGCCGTTCACCCAGCCGCAGCCGCCCAGGGGCGTGCCGCTGTGGGCGTTCCGCCAGGTCGAGGACCTGCGCTACGCGCGCCGCTTCGCCGACTGGTGGATCGACAATCGCCAGGTCGCCTATGGCGATTTCGGCGGCGGCCTGTCCGACGACTCGGACCTGGTGCAGCAGTGGCCCGGGCTGGCGCTGATGGGCGTGCAGCCGGACCGGCTCAACGCCTCGCTGACCGCGGTGTCCGACGCGATCTACCGCAACCACATGTTCTCCAACGGGCTGAGCACGATCGAGACCGACGAGCTGCATGCCTACGAGGAAGGCATCAACGCCAACAGCGCGATGCTCTACCTCAACTGGGGCGACCCGCTCACCCTGGAGCGGCTGATGGAGACGGTCAAGGCCTTCGACGAACGCATCGTCCTGCCCAATCCGCAGGGCCACCTGCTGTTCTCCAGCGACTGGTACGGCGGCAACAAGGTCTACCGCGAACCGAACTGGCAGTGGCAGAAGCCGTATTCGTTCCCGGCGCTGCACCCGGCCTTCCTGGTCGGCGACTGGAACGCCGACCCGACCGGCCGCAAGCTGGTCACCGGCCTGGCCGACGGCTACCTTGCCCACGCCTATACCGCCGACGACGGGCAGTGGGTGCTGCCCAACGAGATCAACTGGGCCACCGGTGAAACGCGCGGCGGCGAGCTGGTCAAGGGCTCGGGCGGCGGCGACACCATGCACCTGTTCTGGACCGCATGGCGCTGGACCGGTGACGACCGCTACCTGCGCGCACTCGATTACCGCGCCCACCGCAGCGGTGCCGACAGCCTGGGCAACCTCGGCGAGAACTTCATCGGCGTACTCGGCCGCCAGGACGACTGGGGCAAGGCGCTGGTCGAGGAGGCCGACGGCGGCGACACCGGCTTCGCCAGCCTGGCCGCCTGGCAGCTCACCGGCGACAAGAAGTACCTGGAAGCGCTGCACGGCGAGTCGATCGAGTCCAAGGCGCTGCGCGAGTACATGATGACCGAGGGCCACTGGTGGTCCGACCGGGTCGAGTCGCCGACCGAATTCCTGCAGCGCGAGCGGCTGGGCGGCATCGCGCTCAAGCGCAACCAGTCGTATCCGGGCCACACGGTGAGCTGGCGCTTCGCCGGGGACGATGGCGCCGAACAGGTCGCGATCCTGGTGCCCGATCCGCGCCGCGACCGCTTCAAGGTGCTCGGCTTCAACCTCGCCGGCAAGCCGCTGCACGCGACCATGACCGGCTGGAACATCGACGCCGGTACCTGGCGGATGACCTCGGGCATCGACCGCGATGGCGACGACCGCATCGACGGCAAGGCCGACACACGCGAGTTCGCGCTGGAGAAGGGCGCCTCGGTCGACGTGGTGTTCCCGCCGATGAAGACCGTGGTGATGGAATTCGAGCTGGTCGAGAAGGCCACGCCGGTCGAGACGCGTCCCGACCTGGGCATCGGCCGTGGCGACGTGCGCGTGGCCGGCGACGCGGTGGAGCTGACCGTGCACGGTCTGGGCCATGTCGGCAGCGGCAGCGGCTACGCGGTGCTGGAGGACGCGCACGGCCGCGAACTGGCGCGCGTACCGGTGCCGGCACTGGCCGCGCCGACGGACCTGCAGCCGAAGACCACGGTCGTCTCGCTGCCGCTGGCCGGCCGCGATCCGGCCGGGCTGTACGTGCGGGTGGCGCTGGACGGCGACGGCGAGGAAATCACCCGGGTCAACAACCGCCGCGCGCTGCAGTAGACGCGGCGCGCGACCACGCTAGATGCCGTACGAAGAAGGGAAGGCCGGGCATTGCCCGGCCTTCTTCTTTGGTTCTTCTCCGAACTGAGGGGCGCGCACGAAGGAGCGGGAGCAAGGCGTCGTGTCGCGTCGACTTCGGCGGGAACTGCGGTGGAGCAGGAGCAACTGCATCCGGTTGAGCCAGCTTCGGTGGGAGCCGCGGCAGTGCGGGGGTATGGCGCATCGACCGAATACGTCCGTAGAGCCTCCAGAGCCGGCCTGCCCGGCATCCCGACCGCCACGCAGGCGGCCCTGCGGTCTTCCTGTCATCGGAAAACCGGCCTCTTCCCCCGCTGGCGCCAGCGGCGCGCTCAGGGCACCAGGTTGTGGCGCAGCGCCGGCACCTGCCGCGCCAGCTCGTCGGCGACGATGGCGGCGAAGAAATCGGCGCCCTCCCGGCCCAGGTGGGTGTAGTCGAAGGCCAGCTTCGGCGTGCCCATCGTTTCGGCCGCGGCGTTTTCCTGCGCGGTGCGCTGCGTCGCACCGGCCGCCGCCACAGGTGCGGCACCCTTGACGTTTGCCGCAGTCGCGGCGGGGGCCGACGGCGCACCGATGGTCGTACCCGCCTGCGCCGCAGCGACCTGTTCCGGCAAAGGCCGCGCCTGGGCGAAGCGCATCGCCTGCACCGGGCCCATGCCCTGCACCGCGGCCGCGCTGCGCGCATGCAGGTCCACCAGCGGCACGTCCAGTTCGGCGGCGACCTGGCGGATGGCCCCGGCCCACGGACCCAGGTCGTCGATGAGCACCCCGTCCTTGAACTGGCGCCGGATCAACGGCGTCAGCAACACCGGCACCGCGCCGGCGGCGCGCGCCTCGCGCACGTAGCGGCGCAGGTTCTCCGGGAACTCGACGGCCAGGTCGGTGGAACGCCCGGGCTTGCCGGGCTGGTCGTTGTGGCCGAACTGGATCAGCACGTAAACCGCCTGCCACGGACCGGCGCGCATCTCGTGCAGGGCGATGTCCCAGGAACCCTCGGCGCGGTAGTTGTAGGTGCTGCGGCCGCCACGGGCCAGGTTCACGCAGGCGACGAACGAGGCGACGTGGTCGGCGCAGAATGATGGGCCCCAGCCGCCCTGCACCGCCGTGGTCGAATCACCGACCAGGATGATCTTGCTGGCGCGGATCGGGGTCACCGGCGGCCGCTCGGTGACGGAAGGATCCGGCGTGGGCGCCAGCCCGGCGGCGCTGGCGGCGGAAGTGGCGAGCACCAGGACCAGCGGCAGCAGGCGCGACGGGCGGCGACGGAAGGTGGCGGGTTTCATGGCGGGATCTTTCTGCTGGAAACGGATGGAAGGTCGGCGTTCCGGTCGGGACACGGTCGGTCGCGATGTCCGCAAACGGCCCCGCGACGCGCGACGGCCGGGCCCGACGACGGACCGGCGGGATGACCAGCGGTGTCATGATTCAGCCGCAGCAGCGCCCGTCGCAGCCGCCAATGTAGCCTGCGTCGGCCGGAATCCCTTGTTGCGCCGCAGGATGGCCGCGCCGCCGCCGCTCTGGTACGGTTTATTGACCATCGGTGTCATCCCGCAGGAATACGCGAAAAGCCGCACGCGGTCATAGCACCCGCGGCTCCCGGACACCCGCCCACATCCGATAGAGGACCACCCATGGCCCTGCGCCCGCTCCACGCCTTCGCCCTGTTGCCGCTGCTGTTTTCCGCGATTGCCGGCGCCGCCGATGCGCCCGCCCGCTGGAAACGCGGCATCGAGCACCAGCGCCAGGCCGATCTGGGCGACGGCACCTACCTCAACCCGGTGTTCGCCGGCGACCATCCCGATCCGTCGGTGCTCAAGGACGGCGACGACTACTACCTGACCACCTCCTCGTTCGATGCCTATCCCGGCCTGCCGGTCTGGCATTCGCGCGACCTGGTCAACTGGGAGCCGGTCGGCCACGCGATCACCAAGAACGTCGGCTCGATCTGGGCGCCGGACATCGTCAAGCACGACGGCCGCTACTACATCTACTTCCCGGCGCGCACCGGCGGCACCGAGGGCAGCACGCGCAGCAACTGGGTGGTGTGGGCCGACGACATCCGCGGCCCGTGGAGCGAGCCGGTCGACCTGGGCCTGGGCAAGTACATCGATCCGGGCCACGCGGTGGGCGAGGACGGCAAGCGCTACCTGTTCCTGTCCGGCGGCGACTACGTGCAGCTGTCCGACGATGGCCTGCGCGTGGTCGGCGAGCCGAAGCACGTCTACGACGGCTGGAAGTACCCGGAAAGCTGGGACGTGGAGGGCTATGCGCAGGAAGGCCCGAAGATCCACAAGCGCGGCGACTGGTACTACATGACCACCGCCGTCGGCGGCACCGCCGGCCCGCCGACCGGGCACATGGTGATCACCGCGCGCTCGAAGTCGATCCACGGGCCGTGGGAGAACTCGCCGCACAACCCGATCGTGCGCACCGTCGACCGCAGCGAGCCGTGGTGGTCGCGCGGCCACGCCACCGTGGTCGAGGGTACCGACGGACGCTGGTGGATGGTCTACCACGGCTACGAGAACGGCTACTGGACGCTGGGCCGGCAGATGCTGCTGGATCCGATCGAGTGGACCGATGACGGCTGGTTCGTGGCCAAGGGCGGCGACCTGGGCGAGCCGCTGGCCAAGCCCGGCGGCACCTCCGTCGGCCGGCACGGCATCGCGCTGTCGGACCGGTTCGATGGCAAGGCGCTGGGCGACCAGTGGTCGTTCTTCAATCCGGCGCAGGACGAGTACCGTCGCCTGTCCTTCGGCGGTGGCACGATGACCGTGCAGGGCAAGGGCCACACCCCGGCCGACAGTTCGCCGCTGACCGTGGTCGCCGGCGACAGGGCCTACGAGTTCGAAGTGGAAATGGACATCGAGCCGGGCGCGATCGGCGGCGCGCTGCTGTTCTACAGCGACCGCCTGTACGTGGGCGTGGGCAGCAACGGCGAGAAGTTCGTCATGCACCGCTACGGCCAGGAGCGGCCGGTGGAAGGCCTGCCGCCGGGCAAGGGCGGAAAACTCTGGCTCCGGGTCCGCAACGACCGGCACATCGTCACCATCCACACCAGCGGCGATGGCAAGACCTGGGAGAAGTACCCGGTGCAGATGGAAGTGTCCGGCTACCACCACAACGTGGCCGGCCAGTTCCTGGCGCTGAAGCCGGCGATCTACGCCGCCGGCGAGGGCAAGGTGCACTTCCGCGATTTCAGGTACCGCGCGCTGGACTACTGAGCGGTGGCGGCGGCACGGGCGGCGCCCTCGTGGTTCCGGGTACCTCGCGTCGCCCGCAAGGCGGGCTCCTGCGAAAAGCGCCGCACAGGCACGCCATGGCGGTTGTAGGAGCCGGTCTTGCCGGCGACGCGGCGACGCCGGCACGGGCGGCGCCCTCGTGGTTCCGGGTACCTCGCGTCGCCCGCAAGGCGGGCTCCTACATCGTCCCGCGCTGCACGAAGGGGGCCTGCTGCCAGAAGCGGCGCTCGCCGCCGCGCGGATCGTCGGCCAGCGTCGCCGGCACGTCGAACAGCAGCGTCTGCCGCCGCGCCATCGAATACGGTTCCCAGCGTGCGATGCCGGCGTGGTTCGGATCGCCGTGGCGGGCCAGCGCCAGCAGCGCGTCGCTCATCGCGTCGGCCATCTTCTGCGCGTCGGCGCCTTCGCCGGTGCGCGAGCCGGGCTGGCGGATGTTGTCGAACACCAGCGGGATGTCCAGGGTGTGGAAGGCGCGGAATTTCCCGTCGTCCAGCGGCGAGCCCCAGTCCAGCTGGTAGGCCCAGGTCGGCGCGGCGGAAGCGTCCTGGCGCGCACGCGCCTCCAGCTCTTCCACCGCGCCGCGCCACGAGCGCCCGGCAGTGGTCGCGGCGAAGAACACCTCCGACGGCGTGTAGTGCGGATACAGCCGCCGATACCCGGCCACCACCAGGTCGGCGCGGATGTCCACGTACTGCTGCTTTTCCAGCCGCGCCGGCAGTTCTTCCCAGGCGAGTTCGAAGTTCTTCGGGTCGTGGCCCAGGAAGGCGCGGGTCTCGTCGCGGGTGTTGCCGATCACCATCGGGATCGCGGCCGACTGCGCCGGCGCGCCGGGCCAGAACGGATGCCGCGGCAACGCCTCGCCGTCCATCACCGGGCCGAAGTACAGGCGCGTGTCCTCGATCCGCGAGGGATCGCGCGCGGCGGTGGCCTGCAGGATCTGCTCCGGCGGCAGCGCGCGCAGGCGCGCCAGCGCATCGGGCGCGGCAGGATCCAGGCCCGCTTCCTGCAGGAACAGCCGCGCGCGCTGCGTGGCCGCGCGCGGGCCGGCGCCGGTGACCTGCTGCCCGCTCATGGTCCAGGCGCGGTGGAACAGGCCGCGCGCGGCCGGCATCGCCATCAGCGTGGCGATCTTGGCGCCGCCGCCGGACTGGCCGAACACGGTGACGTTGTCCGGATCGCCGCCGAATCCGGCGGCGTGGTCGCGCACCCATTGCAGTGCCTGCACCAGGTCCAGCTGGCCGGCATTGCCTGAGAACGCGTACTCCGGCCCACCCAGCTGGCCCAGGTACAGGTAGCCGAACGCGTTGAGCCGGTGGTTGACCGTGACCACGACCGCGTCGCCACGGCGGCACAGGCGGCCGCCGTCGTACAGCGCATCGCTGCCCGAACCGGTGTCGTAGCCGCCGCCGTGGATGTACACCAGCACCGGGCGCCGACCGTTGTCGCGCAGGCCCGGCGTCCAGACGTTGAGGAACAGGCAGTCTTCGTTGCCGGGACCGGCATCGCCGCGTTGCGGCGCCGGGGCGCCATAGTCCAGCGCCTCGGCGATGCCGCGCCACGACAGCGGCGCACGCGGTGGCTGGAAGCGCACCGGCGCGGTGTCGGCGCCGTAGCGGATGCCGCGGAACACGTACACGCCCTGTTCGCGCGTGCCGCGTACCCGGCCGCTGTGCGTGCGCGCAACGACGGTGGCATCGCCTGCGGCGAATGCCCGTGGCATCACCACGGCGAATGCGAGTCCGGCCCCTGCGCCGGCGGCCTGCAGCAGGCGGCGGCGCTGCGGATCGGCGGGCGCGGTGGATTCCGTGGCGGGGGATGCGATCGAAGGCAGGCGTTCGGAGGTCATCGCTCAGTTCCGTACAGGGTCGTGGGTGCCGCCGGCGGAACCGGCGGGTGGCCCGGCACCGGGAGCCGGCGTGTGCGCGCGGATCCAGGCGATCGCCAGTTGCGGCCACAGTGCCAGCGTGCCGTGCGCCTCGCGTACGCCGAAGCCATGGCCGCCACGCGCGTACAGGTGGGTTTCGTGTTCGATGCCGGCGTCGCGCAACGCGGCCTCGAACAGCAGGCTGTTCCGCACCGGCACCACATCGTCGTCCTGCGCATGCAGCAGGAACACCGGTGGCGTGCGCGCATCGACCCGGTTCTGCAGCGAGTACGCGCGCACCGCAGCCGCGTCGGGCGCCTCGCCCAGCAGGTTCCGGCGCGAGCCCGGATGCGCGGAGTCGCCCATGTCGATCACCGGGTAGACCAGCACCGCATACGCGGGCCGCGCGTCGAGCGCATCGGCCGCGTCGACCGGCGCGTAGACACGCTCGCCGTGGCGCGTGGCCAGGCTGGCGGCCACGTGCCCACCGGCGGAGAAGCCCATCACCCCGACGCCGGCGGCGTCGATGCCCCATTCGGCGGCGCGCTGGCGGATCAGCCGCATCGCCCGCTGCGCATCGGCCAACGGCACGTCGCGCGCGCCGCGGTGGCCTTCGCCGGGCAGCCGGTACTGCAGCACGAACAGGGTCAGTCCGCCGTCCCGCGCGAACGCCGGCGCCAGCGCGCTGCCTTCCTTGTCCAGCACCACCCGCTGGTAGCCGCCGCCGGGCACCACCAGCAACGCGCGCCCGTCGGGGCGGACCGGACGGTATACGGTCAGGGTCGGCTGCGTGATGTGGTCGGCGTAGCGGTCCGGCAACGCCGGATCGGCACTGCGCTCGACGACGTTCCGGGCCGGCGCCATGCCTTCCGATCCCGGGGCCGCGCCAGGCCAGAGCACGACCTCCTGGATCGCCGCCGCGCCCGCGGCGACGGGAAACACGGGGACCAGCAGGCCCAGCAGCAGCCCGCTCCAGCGTGCCGCCCGGCCACGGGTCGGAGCCCGCTCCATCGAATCCATGCAGAACCCTCCGCTTGTTGCGTTGCAGCGTGCAGATGCGCCTTGGCGTGGTGCACATTGCGGCATGACACCGGTTTACCTTACACAGCCTGCGCGGCCGCTGTCGATCCGCGCCGCAGCATGCCGAATGCCATCCCCGGGGAGACACCTTGAGCACTGAACCAGGCCACCACGACCAGAACCCGCCCGCACCGGAACTGGCCGCCATCGCCGACCGTTTCGTCGCCGCGCGGCGCGCCGGCCAGGCGCTGCAAGCCTTTCCCGGCACCATTCCGGACGACCTGGTCACCGCCTACCGGGTCCAGGACCGCGCCATCGCGCAGTGGCCCGACACGGTGGTCGGCTGGAAGGTCGGCTACATCGCTCCGGAGCGTCGCGACGTCTCCGGGGACGAGCGCCTGCTCGGCCCGATCTTCGCACGCCAGCTCTGGAATGCCACCGGTGGCAGTACCCCGATCCCGGTGTTCGTCGGCGGCTTCGGCGCGGTCGAGGCCGAATACGTATTGCGCCTGGAAGCCGACGCGCCGGAAGGCAAGACCGGATGGACGGCGGACGAGGCCGCGGCGGTGCCGGCTACCCTGTTCATCGGCGTGGAAGTGGCCAGCAGCCCGCTGGCCACGATCAACGAACTGGGCCCGCGCGTGGTGATCTGCGACTTCGGCAACAACAACGGCCTGGTCCTCGGCCCGGAAATCCCGGAGTGGACCGCGCTGGACGAATCGGCCCTGCTGGCCGAGACCTTCATCGACGACGCCAGCGTCGGCCGCGGTGGCGCCACGCGCCTGCCGGGCGGCCTGCGCGCGGCGTTCGCCTTCGCCCTGTCGCGCTCGGCGAAGCGCGGCCGCCCGCTCCGGCGCGGCGACTACGTCGCCACCGGCAATGCCACCGGCATCCACGACATCGCCGCCGGGCAGCGCGCGCGCATCGTGTTCGAAGGCCACGGCACCCTCGACTGCCACGCCGTGCCTGCGGGCGCGGTCAGCGGGGCATGAGCGGCCTGACCCGTCGCCGGCTGCTGCAGGCCGGCGCCGGCGCGGCCTGCGCATTGCCGCTGGCCCTGGCGGGGCGCGCCTCCGCCGCCGTTGCGCCAACGGCGGACGCCGATGGCGCCCGGGTACTGACCGCCACCGACGTCCACGTGTCCGACTACCCGACCGTGGAAGCGGTGCGCTGGATCGGCCGGACCCTGGAGCAGGAAACCGGCGGCCGGCTCAAGCTGCGCCTGTACCACTCCGGCCAGCTCGGGCGCGAAGCCGAGGCCATCGACATGGCCCGCTACGGCGTGATCGACATCACCCGCGTGTTCTCCGGCGCGCTCAACAACGCCTTCCCGCTGACCCAGGCGCTGTGCCTGCCGTACGTGTTCGACTCGATCGAACACCTGCGCCGGGTCCTGGACGGCGACGTCGGCGAAGAGGTGCTGCGCAGCTTCGAGACCCGCGACCTGGTCGGCTTGGCGATCTACGATTCCGGCGCCCGCTGCTTCTACAACACCAAGCATCCGATCGTCGAACCCAGGCAGCTGCACGGCCTGAAGGTGCGCGTGGCCGCCTCGGACATCTTCATCGAGCTGGTGCGCCTGCTCGGCGCCAACCCGACGCCGATGTCGCTGGGCGAGACCTTCTCGGCGATGGAGACGCACATGATCGACGGCGCCGAGAACAACATGCGCAGCTTCCATTCCAGCCGCCATTTCGAGGCCGCGCACTACTGGTCCGAGACCCGCCATTCCTATGCGCCGGACGTGCTGGTGATGTCGCGCGCCAGCCTGCTGTCGCTGACCCCGGCGGACCGCGAACTGGTCATCCGCACCGCGCGCGGGTCGGTGCCGGTGATGCGCTCCAAGTGGGACGAGTCCGAAGGCGTCGCCCGCCGCGAAGTGCTCGCGCATGGGGTCCAGGCCAACGACGTGGACCTGCCTGCGTTCCGCAAGGCCGCCGAACCGCTGCTCGCCGAATACCGCCAACAGCCCGGTGTCGGCGAGCTCTACCGCCGCATCCGCGACCTCGCCTGAGTCCAGCCACCATGACCGAGACCGCCGCCCCCGTCCCGGCCAGTCCCGCGCAGCGCGCGCTGGACCGCGTCGCCGCCGTCGCCATCGCCATCGCCGCCATCGCCCTGTGCGGGCTGGTGGTGGTGCAGGCCTGGCAGGTGTTCACCCGCTACGTGCTCAACGACTCGCCCAGCTGGACCGAGCCGGTCACCCTGCTGCTGCTGGCCACCGCGATGGGCATGGGCGCGGCCGCCGGCGTGCACACCCACCGGCACTTCGGCTTCTTCCTGCTGCACGACCATGTCCGCCCGGCGGTGCGCCGCGTGATCGACGTGCTGGTGCCGCTGGTGGTTATCGCGATCGGCTCGGTGACCGCGTACTGGGGCGCGGTCCTGCTGGTCGACGGCTTCGGCATCCGTGCCGCCGGCGCCGACCTGCCGCAAAGCATCAACTACCTGCCGCTGGCGCTGGGCGGCGCGCTGATGACGCTGTTCGCGCTCAACCGGCTGCTGCTGGCGCTGCTGCGCCCGGCCGGGGCGGACGCTGCGCCGCAGCCGGCGCCGCAGGAAGGAGACCTCTGATGGCCATCGCGCTGCTGTTCGTCGTGTTCGTGGTGCTGCTGGTGATCGGCGTGCCGGTCGCCTTCGCCCTGGCCGCCGCGTCACTGGCCACCCTGCTGTACCTGGGCCTGCCGTCGGTGGTGCTGGTCCAGCAGATCTATGCCGGCACCGGTTCGGCCTCGCTGATCGCGATTCCGCTGTTCATCTTCGCCGGCGAGATCATGATGCGCGGTGGCATCTCCGAGCGACTGATCGCGCTGGCTTCCTCGCTGGTCGGCCGGCTGCGCGGCGGCCTGGGCCAGGTCTCGATCCTGTCCTCGCTGTTCTTCGGCGGCGTATCCGGCTCGGCGATCGCCGACGTCTCGGCGGTCGGCGGCACGATGATCCCGCAGATGGTCAAGCGCGGCTACGACCGCGACTTCGCGGTCAACGTCAGCATCACCGCCGCGCTGGTGGCGCTGCTGGTGCCGCCGTCGCACAACCTGATCCTGTTCTCGGCCGCGGCCGGCGGCGGGCTGTCGATCGCGCGGCTGTTCGCCGCCGGCATCATGCCGGCGCTGCTGATGACCGTGGTGCTGATGGCCACCGGCTATGCAGTGGCGCGCCACCGCGGCTACGGCACCGAGCCGTTCCCGGGCTGGCCCGCGCTGCTGGTGCGCCTGGTTTCGGCGCTGCCCGGCCTGGGACTGGTCGCGCTGATCTTCGTCGGCATCCGCGCCGGCATCTTCACCGCGGTGGAGTCGGCGGCGATCGCGGTGGTCTACGCCCTGCTGGTCACGACCGTGCTGTACCGGCAGCTGCGCTGGCGCGAGTTCCGCGACACCGTGGTCCATGCCGCGCGCAGCACCGGCGTGATCCTGTTCGTGATCGCCACCGCGGCGGTGTTCGGCTGGCTGCTGGCCTATCTGCAGGTGCCGACAGCGGCGGTGGAGTTCCTGCAGTCGTTCGCGCACGACAGGTACATGGTCCTGCTGATGATCGTGGTCATGCTGCTGCTGGGCACCTTCATGGACCTGGCGCCGCTGATCCTGATCTGCACGCCGATCTTCCTGCCGGTGGCCAAGGCCTACGGGATCGATCCGATCCACTTCGGGCTGGTCCTGGTCCTGGCCGGCGGCATCGGACTGGTCACGCCGCCGGTGGGCTCGGTGCTGTTCATCGGTACGGCCATCGGCAAGATCACCATCGCCCAGTCGCTGCGCACGATCTGGCCGTTCTGGCTCGCGGGCGTGGCGGTGCTGCTGGTGGTGGCCTTCTTCCCGCAGCTGTCGATGTGGCTGCCCGATCTCCTGGCTTGACCGCCTGACCCAGCTTCGGCCCGTCCGGGCCACCGGGCCGGGCCGCAGCCGCCGCCACTCCAGCTAGAATCGACCCATCCTTCCGCCGACGACCTCCATGCCCGCGCGCTCCTCCTCCGCTTCCCAGGGCTTCAGGCCCGCCGCCGGCAAGGCCGCGACCATCAACGACATCGCGCGCCTGGCCGGGGTGTCGAAGAAGACGGTCTCGCGGATCATCAACCACTCGCCGCTGGTGCGGAAGGACACCCGGGAGAAGGTCGAGGCGCTGATGCGCGAAGTCGGTTACACGCCCGATCCGCTGGCGCGCGGCCTGGCTTTCCGCCGCTCGTTCCTGATCGGCATGGTCTACGACAACCCGACCGCGCAGTACATCGTGGACATGCAGTACGGCGCGCTGGACGCGCTGCGCGAGTCCGGGTACGAACTGGTGGTGCATCCCTGCGACACGCGCAGCCCCGGCTACATCGACGGCGTGCGCCGCTTCGTCCAGCAGCAGAAGCTGCATGGGGTGATGCTGATTCCGCGCGCCTCGGAAGACCAGAACCTGGCCGACATGCTCGCGGAGACGGGCTGCCGCTACACCCGCATCGTGCCGGTCGGCTTCGACGATTCCGACGGCCGCATGATCGTCACCCACGACCGCGACGGCGCGGCCGAGGCCGCCGACTACCTGCTGACCCTGGGCCACCGCGACGTCGCCCTGATCACCGGTCCGCTGGCGTACCGCTCGGCGATCGAGCGCACCGAGGGCTTCGTCGGCACGCTGGCCAAGCGCGGCATCGAGGTGCCGAAATCGCGGATCATCGAGGCCAGCTACACCTTCGAATCCGGCGTGGCCGCGGCCGAGAAGCTGCTGGCCGGCAAGAACCGGCCGACCGCGATCTTCTGCGGCAACGACGAGATGGCCGCCGGCGTGTACAAGGTCGCCATGCGCGCCGGGATCAGCATCCCGCGCGACCTGTCGGTGATCGGCTACGACGACAGCCCGCTGGCCTCGCGCCTGTGGCCGTCGTTGACCTCGGTCCGGCGCCAGACCCGCGACACCGGCCGCATCGCCGCGAGCATGCTGCTGCGCACCGACACCGGCCCGGCGCCGGTGGCCAGCGTGCGCCCGCACCTGATCGTCCGCGACTCCTGCCAGCCCCCCGCCTGACCCCGTTCCGCGCTGGCGCCTGCGCCGGGCGGATTTGCCGCACCGCGGAATGACACCGGTTACCAACGTTCGCTAGAATCCCGTTCCAATGCAAGGGCATGCCCCGTGGCCGTGACGGCCACCGACCCGGCATGCGCACCGCCCGAGGAGCCGACCCGATGTACCAGAAGACCTATTACGCGACCCACCCCGGCGTCATGCAGGGCGCCAGCAACGACGCGCTGCGCGACCTGTACCTGATCGGCGACCTGTTCGCCGCCGACGAGGTACTGCTGAACTACACCCATTACGAGCGCTTCGTGATCGGCGGCGCCGCACCGGTGAACAGGAGCGTCTCCCTGCCGAAGCAGACCGAGCCGGCCTCGGCCGCGGGCAAGCCGTTCCTGGAACGTCGCGAGCTGGGCGTGATCAACGTCGGTGCCGGCACCGGCACGGTGACCGTCGACGGCACCGCCTACACCCTGGGTCCGAAGGACGGGCTGTACGTGGCCATGGGCAGCGCGCAAGTGGACTTCGCCTCGGCCGACGCCGCCAATCCGGCGAAGTTCTACCTGACCTCGACCCCGGCGCACGCACGTTTTGAAACGAAGCAGCTGTCGATCAAGGATGCAGTGGCACTGGACCGCGGCGCGCTGGAGACCAGCAACGAGCGCACCATCTACCAGTACATCGTCCCGGCCACCTGCCAGTCCTCGCAGCTGCTGCTGGGCCTGACCGTGCTCAAGCCGGGCAGCGTGTGGAACACCATGCCGCCGCACCTGCACGACCGCCGCAGTGAGGTCTATTTCTACTTCGACCTGGGCGCCAACGACCGCGTCTACCACTTCATGGGCCAGCCGGACCAGCAGCGCCACCTCGTCATGCAGAACGACGAAGCGGTGGTCTCGCCGCCGTGGTCGATCCACATGGGTTCGGGTACGTCGAACTACGCCTTCATCTGGGCGATGGGCGGCGAGAACCTGGACTACACCGACATGAACGTGCTGGACATCTGCCAGCTGAAATGAGGTGACGCGCTGCCGGCCATGCCGGCGCCGCGCCCACGCGTAGAGCGGGGCTTGCCCCCGCTGCTCTTCCCGCCAGCGCCGGGACATGACCCGGGCTTCTCCAAACGTGTTCAGCGGGGCGAGTCCCGCTCTACAAAAGGAACCGCACATGGCAAGCAATCCGTTCAGCCTGGAAGGCAAGGTCGCGCTGGTCACCGGCGCCAACACCGGCCTGGGCCAGGGCATCGCGCTGGCGCTGGCCGAAGCCGGCGCCGACATCGCCGCCGCCGGCATCGTCCCGGCCGACGAAACCGCCGAGAAGGTCAAGGCACTCGGCCGCCGCTTCCTCAACATCGAGGCCAACCTGATCAGCATCGAGCCGGTCGAGCGCGTCGTCGCCGAGACCGTCGCCGGCCTGGGTGGGCTGGACATCCTGGTCAACAACGCCGGCCTGATCCGTCGCGCCGACGCGGTCGAGTTCAGCGAGAAGGACTGGGACGACGTGATGAACGTCAACATCAAGTCCGCGTTCTTCATGTCGCAGGCCGCCGGCAGGCATTTCATCGCCCAGGGACGCGGCAAGATCATCAACATCGCCTCGATGCTGTCGTTCCAGGGCGGCATCCGCGTGCCGTCCTACACCGCGTCCAAGAGTGGCATCGCCGGCATCACCCGCCTGCTGGCCAACGAATGGGCCAACAAGGGCATCAACATCAACGCGATCGCCCCGGGCTACATGGCTACCGACAACACCGCGCAGCTGCGCGCCGACGAGGATCGCAGCAAGGCGATCCTCGACCGCATCCCGGCCGGGCGCTGGGGCGTGCCGGCCGACCTGGGCGGTACCGCGGTGTTCCTGGCCAGCTTCGCGTCGGACTACGTCAATGGCGCCGTCATCCCCGTCGACGGTGGCTGGCTGGCGCGCTGAGCCCCGCGTCGGGAGGGCTCCAGCCGCGGGTGTGCGGCGCGCCGTGCCGGCGTGGCGCATTCTCTCCGCACCCGCGGCTGGAGACCGTTCCGGTTGCAGGCCCCGTCGGCATCGCCGGCGGGGCCTTTCTGTTTCCATGGAGCCTTCGTGATGCCTGCCAGACTGTTGCCGGCCTTGCTGGTCCTCTGCCTGCTCCCCGCCGGGGCGCGGGCCGCCGATACGCCGCGCCGGGTGTTCATCGCCGGCGATTCCACCGCCGCCGAATACGGACCCGAGCGCGCGCTGCGCAACGGCTGGGGCCAGCAGCTGCAGGGTTTCCTCGATCCGGCGTACTTCGAGGTCCGCAACCACGCCATCGGCGGACGCAGCGCGCGCAGCTTCATCGAGCAGGGCCGGCTGGAAACGATCGCAACCGAACTGCGCAGGGGCGACGTGCTGCTGGTCCAGTTCGGCCACAACGACGCCAAGTACGAAGACCCGACCCGTTACGACGAGCCGCAACAGGCCTATCCGCAGTGGCTGATGCGCTACGTGTCGCTGGCGCGCGAACGCGGCGCGACACCGGTCCTGGTCACGCCGGTGTCGCGGCGGATCTGGGATTTCGGATCGCTGCTGGACACGCACGCGCGCTACACCGACGCGGTGCGCGGCCTGGCCGCGCGCGAGCAGGTCGCCCTGATCGACCTCAACGCGGCCAGCACCGACTGGCTGCGCGCACTCGGCGAGGAGGCCTCGCGGCCCTACTACGAACGCGGCGAGGTTCCCGGCGGCGCCGACGACACCCACCTCAGCGTGTCCGGCGCCACCCTGGTCGCGTGCCTGGTGGTTCGCGACTGGAAGGCGCTGGATCCGGCACTGGCCGCGCACGTGGTGCGCGACACCGACTGCGGCGCACCGGCCAGCGCCCGCGCCGACCTGGCCGCGCAGCGCAATCCGTCCTCGGTCGTCCACGAGCGCGACTTCGCCCGCGAGCAGCCGGGACCGCACGGCGGCGCCGGCACGACGACCGCCTATCCACTGTTCGCCGATGCGCCCGGGCTGCCGTTCGTCATGCGCAAGCGCGTGCTCCACAGGGGCGCGGGCATCGGCTTGCACCAGCACCACAAGGACGAGATCTACTACGTCGTCAGCGGCCGCGGCCGCTACCTGCTCGACGGCCAGGCCCATGACGTGGCGGCCGGCGACGCGATGCTGACCCGCTCCGGCAGCACCCACGCGATCGAGCAGCAGGGCGACGAGGACCTGGTGTTGCTGCTCGCCTATCCTGCTTCTTCCCTTGGGGTTTCATCTCCCTGAATTCGTTCACCAGCCTGAAGCCCGGCGTCGCCCGCGTGTCCTGTCGGCGCCAATGCCGGCGTTCTTCCCAATACAGCTGAAGATCCAGCTGGAAATCCGCGCGCCGGCGATTGGAGCCGGCGCGCATCCGGGGGGAACCACCATGTCCTGTCAGTACCATCCGCCTGCTTCGTCCCGTTCCTGCGACCGGTACCGCCGCGACGCGGCGGCATGCAGGCAGTGCTGACGGAACATTCGCGCCGCGCTCGATCCGCGGTGCCGGCGACGATCTTCTTCGACCCCTCCACTGTCACGGAGTGACGGCAGGCTGCGTTTGCGGCCGTCCGGAATGGGCGGCTGCACGGGAAGCTTCTCCTCCGCGGCCGGGGCGAAACCAGGAGCAGGGAACTATGGCGGCAGTTCCGGAACTACGACCACGTTGCATGATCTGGCTGGGCCGTCCCACGGACCAGGAGCGCGAAGTCGTCGCGGCCGCAGGCTGGGACCTGCGCGTGATCGCGGACGCCGGCGGCGCACGCATCGGCCTGCGCGGCGGCGACCGGGTCGCCGCGCTGCTGGATATGCGCCGGGGCGACGACGCCTGGGCCGCCGCGATGCAGGCCCTGCTCGCACCGCATTCGGACCTGCCGCTGGTCGCCCTCGGAGCCGGCGGCGGCGATCCGCTGCCCGGTTGCCTGTTCCAGCTGCGCGAACCTCTGGACCTGGCCCAGGTCCAGCAGCTGGCCAAGATCGTCGACGGCGAGCGGCCGATGGCGCGCGAAGCCGGCGTGGCCTCCCTCGTCGGCGGCAGCGCGGCGACGCTGGCCGTGCATGCCAGCCTGCACAAGTTCGCGCCGGTCGACCTGCCGGTCCTGGTCACCGGGGAAACCGGTACCGGCAAGGAACTGGCGGCGCGCGCGCTGCACGAGATGTCGATCCGACGCGGCCGTCCGTTCATCGCGGTCAACTGCGGCGCGCTGCCGGCCAGCCTGGTCCAGTCGGAACTGTTCGGCCATGAGAAGGGCGCGTTCACCGGCGCGATGGCCCGGCGGATCGGTCTGTTCGAGGCCGCCGACGGCGGCACCATCTTCCTGGACGAGATCGGCGACCTGCCTCTGGACGCGCAGACCAACCTGCTGCGCGTGCTGCAGGAGGGCACGCTGGAACGCGTCGGCAGCCATCATTCGATCCGGATCGACGTGCGCGTGATCGCCGCGACCCACGTCGACCTGGAGGACGCGGTCGCGCACGGTCGCTTCCGCCAGGATCTGTTCTACCGGCTCGACGTCCTGCGCCTGCACATGCCGCCGCTGCGCGAGCGCAATGGCGACGTGGAACTGCTGGCGCGGCACTTCCTGGCCGAGTTCCGCGCGCAGCACCGCGTGCGTGCGCGCGGCTTCGACGCTTCGGCGCGGCGCCAGCTCCACGCCCACCGCTGGCCGGGCAACGTCCGTGAACTGATGAACCGCGTGCGCCGCGCCGCGGTGGTCTGCGACAGCGAGCTGATCGGTGCGCACGATCTGCAGCTGCGCGATGCCGGATCCGCGTCCGGCGCCGAGGACGGCCTGGACGAAGTCCGCGTGCAGGCCGAACGCGAGGCGGTGCTGGCGACGCTGCGCGATTCGGGTTTCAACGTGAGCGAGTGCGCACGGCGCCTGCGGGTGTCGCGCGTCACCGTCTACCGGCTGTGCAAGAAGCACCGGCTGGAGCTGGAAGCGCTGCGCTGACATGGTTTGCGCCGCCGGCCCGCCGCCGCAAGGGCGGCGCCGAAAGCCGGCGGCGCGGTGCAGCGGCCTCAGAGGCTGTACGGAATCCTGAATCCGAGGCTGAAGTCCGGCGCGTCCGGAGTCAGGCCGATGCCGAGCAGGCCGACCGCGGTCGTATGCGCGCTCATCGCATAGGTGACGCCCAGGTTGAACATCGCCGTGTTGGCGTCGCTTCCGATCACCTTGCTCCATTCCCCGCCCTCGTAGCGGGTACGGGCGCGGGCGCTGAGCCGGTTGCTGAGCGACATGCTGAAGCTGGTGCGCTCGTTGAAGGCGAAGGCCACGCCGGCGCCGAAGTAATACGAGTCGCCGAGCTTCACGTCGCCTGGATTGACCGTATCCGGATTGTTGTCGATGTCGTCGAAGCTGGCCTCGTACGAGTACGTGTAGCCGATGTTGCCGAACAGGATCGCCGGATCGGAGGTCTTCACCGCCGACACGCCGATGCTGGTCTGCCAGGCTCCGTTGCCCGTGGGTTGTTCCTCGGGCACGGCGAAGCGGATGAAGTCGTCGTCGTCGCGCTCGAGCACCCGCCACGGGATCCCGTACGGCTCCCGGCCGGTGGGCATGGTGACGCCGACGTTGAGCACCGTTTCCGGTCGGCTGCCCTGCTCGGCCAGCAGGCGGAAGTTGGCGCTGGCGATGGCATCGCCGATGCCGCTGCCGGTGGTTTCCTCCTGCGCGATGGCCGCAGCCGCGCCTCCCGCGCCGCCCTTCTGGTAGACCGTCTTGCGCCACAGATACGGCACGTCCAGGTTCAATGTCAGGCTCGGGCTGACGCCCCAGCGCGCGGCCAGGTTGTAGTTCAGCGTGTCCGATTCGACGTTCTCGATGGCGATGTTGCCGAGGAAGATCGCATCCAGCGCCAGGAACCCGTTGAGGGTCAGCTGCTTCCGGTCGTAGCGGTTGTAGGTGACGCTGTTCTCGATCACCAGCCGCTGGTCGAACAGCGTGCGGGTCTGCTGCTTCACGTCGGCGACGCTGCGGCTCATCGTTTCGCTCTTCGCCTTTTCGGCCTCCTCCGCGGTGCTGGCGTAGCCTTCCTGCGACGGTGGCGGCCGGGTGGCGGACGTTGCAGCTTCCGCCTCCGGCGCCTGGGCGGCGGCGATCGCCGGCGCCGCTGCCGCAGGAGGCGGCGCGCCGGCGGCCGGCACCTTGCCGGCCAGGCGCGCCTGCAGCGCCTGGACCTGCATGTCCAGTTCGCGCAATCGACGTACCTCCTCGGCGTAGCTGGACTTGAGTTCGGCCAGTTGCTCGGTGAGCTGGCGCAACTCGGCCGCATCGGCGGGCGTGGCGGCCGTGTCCTGCGCCGATGCCACCGGCACCGCCGCCGCCGTACCTATCGCCGCGGCGATGGCCAGGTGCAATGCCGAAATCGATATGGTCGTACTCTTCCTCATCACGTGCCCGTCCCCCGCCGATCCTGGCCTTGGTCGTTCCGTTTCAGTAACCGATTGCGATGCCACGGCTGAGCGCGATGGCCTGGGCCACGTTCTGGCCCAGCGCCGACCGCGCCTGTGCCTGTGCCGGATGCCGGACCAGGTCCAGTTCCAGCCAGTTGCTGGCCTGCTGGCTGTCGGCGGCAAGCTGGATGGTCTGGCCCATGCCGCTGCCGCTGATCCACTGTTCCACCGCACCCTGGCCGTCGATCTGCAGCAGCACGCGTGCCGCGTTGCCCTCCAGCGAAGCGACCGCGCTCATGCCCGGTGCGCTGGCCGTGGCCAGCGCCGTGGACGTCGAAGCCGCGACGTCCGCAACCTGCGGGGAAGCCGATGGCGCTTCGTCGCTTTCGCGCAGCGATACCCTGGCGGTATTGCTGGCCACGTTGCCGTCGCCGGCGATCTGTACGCTCTGCACCATGCCGTTCACGTTGGCCAGGCCGGCATTGTCGATTTCGCGCTGGCCCGAAGGCACCGGCGACGGCGCATCGACGTGGGTGATGCTGACGTGCGGCTGGAAAGTCACCTTCGGCTGTTCCGGCTGGCTCACGTCCATGGTGATCTTCAGCTGGCTCGTCAGCTGCTGGCCGGCCTGGTTCTGCCAGGTGGACACCATGGTCACGCCGAACCACGCCACGGTGTTGGTGTCGACCGTGTAGCGGCCGCGCATGTCGCCCATTTCCTCGTCGGTCAGCTCGACCAGCCCACTGCCGGGCGAACTGTCGTCCTGGGCGGGCGACGGGACCGCCTGCGCCTGCGCCCAGGCCGGCAGGGCCGCCGGGGCGGCCGCCAGACCGATGGCGATGCAGAGCGTCCGTTTTCCGTTCATGTTCGATCCTCTCAGAACAGGTCGGCGTGGGTGAAACCGAAGTCGAGCAACTCGGCGTCGGTGATCGGTCCCTGCCGCGCATACAGCGCCCGCGCACTGGGTTTGCTGCTGGGCTGGAGCAGTACGGTATTGCGATCGAAGTCGGTGCCGATAACGACGAACACGGCACGGGACGGCCAGGCCGCCAGGAATTCGGGCAGGGGCACCACGCGGTTGCCCAGGATCGGGTCCCCGATCTCGACCAGGTCATCGCGCACCTGCTTGAGCACGACGAAGTGGCGGAAGCCATTCACGTCCATCAGCACCAGGCTCGGCACGCGTAGCGAGCGCAGCCTGGCCTCGTCGACCCGGTAGCCGCGACCGCGCATGCCCAGCGATTCGACGTAGCGCTTGATGTCCAGCAGCGAGAAGCCGCGCTCCTTGACCACGTCCGCGTCGGCAAGGGACAGCATGCCCTCGATGACCGTGTTCTCGTCGGCGTCCAGGTGGTAGGCGTAGCGCAGGATGGTGGCCAGCGAGGCGGCGCCGCAGCTGTAGTCGGTCTGCTGCCGCACCAGGTTGACGTAACGCGCTTCGCGCATGCTCACCACGGGCGTGGTGTACAGCGCGCCGTTGGGAAGCACACCGGCGAAGGCCACTTCGGCCGCACGCGCGGGCATGGCCGGCGTGACTGCGAGCAACAGCAGTAGCAACGACACAAGTGTCAGGCCTGGAAGCAGGGGTTTCGACATGGAGGCGATTCCTGTGGCGAAGACGGCTGTCGTGTCTGCTGGAAAGATCCGTCCGCCGGTGGAGTGGAAGCCCCGTCCCGCGGGGGAGGCGGGACGGGGCGTTCCGTGATTTCCCGGCCACGGCGGATGGCCGGGAGTCACCCTTTCATCCCTTGCGGGATTTCAAACGGAAGCTCAGCCGCCTTCGCCACCCGTGGGCGGCGGCGGCGCGGCGGTGGAGGGCTGCGCAACCGCCAGCGACAGGCTGTTGGCCTGCTGGTTGCCGGTGCCGGCCGACACGTTCACGCCGATGTTGCCGCTGGCCGCGTTGAAGGCATTGCCGGACAGCGAAGCGGTGTTGGTGGCATCGGCCACCACCACGTTGCGGGCGATCTGCAGGTAGCCGGTCAGGCTGGCCCTGAGATCGGCATACCCCAGCTCGACGAAGCCGAGATCACCTTCTTCCGATCCCCGGTAGCTGCCCGTTTCGCCGGTGTCGAACGCGAGACCACCGATGTTTCCATTCTGGTCCGAGCCGCGCCACGGATTGTCGATGGCTCCCTGGATGGCGCCGTCAACATCGATATGGCCGGTGTTGTTGCCACCGACATGCGTCTCGCCCTGCCAGGCATCCAGATAGAAGTTGCCGGCCTGGTAGGCCGAACCCCGGCTGGCGGTCGAGCCCGACTCGGTGCCCTCGTAACCACCGGCGCCCACGGCAACGGTGGCGCCGCTGACCTTGCCGGACAGGGTCATGCGGACGGTGTCGTACTGCACGTCGCGCTTGGGCCCATTGGTGACGAAGTTGCCCGAGGAGGTCTGGTTGGAGCTCACTGCCGCCGAGGCGTAGCGCGAAGTGGCGACCGAAGCGGCCAACGAGTTCTTCTGCGAGTTGTTGTTGCCGGAAGTCACGTTGACGCCGATGTTGCCGGTCGCACGTGCGAAGGCGTTGTCGCCGACGCCCGCCGTATTGGTGACGCCCATGTTGCTGGTGGCATTGCCGGAACCGTTCTGCTGGACGAGCACCTTCGAATCGGCCAGGCCGAAGGCGAAGCTGGCGTCGGCCGCGGACAGCGCGGCGGCATTGTCCTGGGTGTTGTTGTCGCCGGCGGCGACGTTGAACTGCAGGTTGCCCGAAGCATCGGCGGCGACTTCATCGCCGATGGAGGCGTCATTGGTCAGCTGGTCGTTGAGACCCAGGTTGCCGCTCGTGCTCTGGCGGTTGTCGATCACCGCGATCGCGGCCGAGTCGATCGCCAGATCGCCGGAGACGGTCGGAGCTCCAGTGAAATCGATGTCCGAGGTCAGCGACAGGTCGGACTCGAGTTCGGCCGACACGCCATGTTCGTCCACCGCCTTGTTGATGTTGGTGTCGTGGTTGACGTTGACGTCCTCGTCATGGGTGATGTCGGCGTCGTACCTGATCCGGTCGTAGTCGACGTTCGCCGACAGGTCCAGATCGACGTTCTTGTCGATCGTGGTGTTGCGGTTGAAGTTGTCGGTGTACGAAGTGTCGACCGCATGGTTGGCGGTCGTGTTGCGATCGAAGGAATCGCTGTACGAGAGGTCGACCGCGTTGTTGACGCTCGAGTTGTTGGTGGAGGAGTTGCTCGACGTATTGCTGGATGAATTGGTCGAGGTGTTGGTGTTGGTAGTGGAGTTGGAGACCGAATCGCTGTAGCTGAGATCCGTGTCGATGTCGGTATCGATGTCGGTGTCGATGTTGGTCCTGGTCGTCCAGGTGTTCAGAACGATGTCCACGGCTCCGGCGTTGGTGGCGGCAGTCGCGGCGGCGATCGTCGCGGCAAGCACGGTCCACTTCAGGTTCCTTTTCATGGTGTCCTCTCTCTCTTGCTCTTGGGTTGGGTGATTACCGCCTCACGGACCGGTCGAGACCGACAGCACCAGCTGGTTGCCGATGCTGTTGGCCGAGCCCGCGATCTGATTGAGTTGCAGCACGCCCTCGAATCCGCGCAGCGCGGTGGCCTCCACGGCCACGTTGCGGCTGGCAGTCTTGCCTGCCGGATGGGGGGCGCGTTGCCGCTCCGCCGACGCGAAGCCGGCGGCGGACAACTGTCCGTCCGGCGCCCCGCGTGTGCCCTGTTGCGCCAGCGCCAGCGATACCGCGTTCACTTCCGCGTTGCCGCTGCCGCTGGCCTGATTGATGGATGCGATGCCACTGGCTCCGGACAGCGCCGCGCCGCCGATACGCGCGCTGGCGATGCCGGGGGCGTCATGGACATCGGCGCTTTGCCGTTGCCTCGCGTCGACGTTGGCGTCCGCGTTTTCGCCGACCGCCAGCGCCTGCAGGTTGGCCTGCTGGTTGAGGTCGCCGGCGGCCAAGTTCACCTTGATCGAACCCTGGCTTCCGGACAGGGCGTTGTCGTCGATCCGGGTCTGCGCCAGGTAACCCAGCATCTCGGCATAGTCGTCGCCCGCCCGCGCGGGAGCGGGGCACGAAATCGCGGTGATGGCCGCCAGCAGGAAGGCGGTCGACCAGAGTCCGCGACGCGGGTTCGGGACGGTCACGGGCCGGTACCCGGATTGCCGCCCATCGGGAGCTGCGACAGGGCGCCGGTGATGGTCGGCGCGATGCCGCGGGTCGCGCCCGTGATCGCACCGGTGGCACCGCCGACCGTGCGGGCGATCCCACTGCCGGTCAGCGCGCCGTTGTCGCCCATCGCCCGGCCCAGCGACCCCTGCAGGGCCTGTTGGGTCACCTGCTGCGGCATCGGCCCCGGACGGCCGGAGGCATCCAGCTGGCCCGACGACAGCGCGGCGAAATCCTCGTCCGACAGTTCGCCGGTACCCAGCGCCTGGTCGATTTCCCGGTTCGGGGTGGGATCGGCGATCAGGGCGATGCTCGGCGGCGCGGGGCGGTAGGCATGGCGCGCGTTGACGTCGCGCAGCAACACCATCTCCCCGGGATCGGGATAGATGCCGGTGTGTGCGTCGGCGCCACGGGCCTGGAAGGCCGGCAACACGGCCAGGGCAAGCAGACTGGGCAACAGCACGGGGAGGGATCGCATCGTCGGCGCTTCCACTGGGACGGCGGAAGGACAAACGCACGACCCGTGCCAGCGCCTGATTCCCTTTCAGTTCAATGCTTTATCGGGGACCGGCTGCTTCGGCCGGGGAACATGTGTCACAGCCCTGTATCGCCCCGAGCGATGCGAAAGGCCCGCGAGCCTTGCCGGCAAAGGCTCCGCGCCCTGTTGCATAGCTGATACAGCCCGCCGGCGGTTTACACAATCAGAACAGTTCGCCCTGGGGCGAAGGCGCTCGCGGCACCCGGAAGCAAGTGCAATCCAGCGGCGCCGGTCGCGCGTCGGCATAGCCGCAACGGCGGTAGGCCAACGCGAAACGCTGCGCGAACAGGTCGGCATGCTGGCCGCGCCCACCCATCCGCGTGCCGAAGGTCGATTCGTAATCGCGGCCGCCGCGCATCTGCCGGAGCGTGCTCATCACGTGCGCGGCGCGATCGGGAAGATGCGCCTGCAGCCAGTCGCGGAACAGCGGCGCCACCTCATGCGGCAGGCGCAGCAGCACATAGCCGGCACTGTCGGCCCCGGCCGTGCGTGCCGCTTCCAGGACGGCCTCCAGCTCATGGTCGTTCACCCACGGAATCGCCGGCGCGAACATCACCCCGACCGGCACGCCCGCCGCATGCAGCCGGGCCATCGCCCGCAGGCGCGCGTGCGGCGCCGCCGCGCGCGGTTCGAGCCGCGCGCTCAGGTGCGGATCGAGCGTGGTGACCGAGAAGTGCACCCGTACCAGCCGCTGCCCGGCCAGCGGCTGCAGCAGGTCGATGTCGCGCTCGACCAGCGCGTTCTTGGTAATCAGGCTGAAGGGATGGCGGTACTCGAGCATCACCTCGATCAACCGCCGGGTCAGTTGCAGGCGGCGCTCGACCGGCTGGTAGGCATCGGTGTTGATGCCCAGGGCGATCGGGCTGGGCCGGTATCCCGGCCGCGACAGTTCCTTGCGCAGCAGGTCCGGCGCATTGGTCTTGGCGAAGATCTTCGTCTCGAAATCCAGCCCCGGCGAGAGATTGAGGTAGGCATGCGACGGCCGGGCGAAGCAGTAGCTGCATCCATGTTCGCAGCCGCGGTACGGGTTCACCGACTGCGAGAAACCCACGTCCGGCGAATCGTTGCGGCTGATGATGCTGCGCGCGGTTTCCTCGCGCAGTTCGGTGCGCGGCCGCCGCGGATCCGGTCCCGCGTCCGGTTCGTCCGACCCGTCCGGCGGCGCCCAGCCGTCGTCGACCGCTTCGCTGATCGTGCGTTCGAAACGTCCCGGCAGGTACTGCCGCGATCCGCGGCCCTTGATGGTCTCGGCCATCGCACCAGCCTACGCCGGACACGTCTCAGCAGCGGCGACCGGCATATCGCCGTGCGGTTGCCGTTCAAGCCGCCGCCGCCGCCGTACTCGCCTAGAATCGAGGCATGATTTCCTTCGCGTTCCGGGGCTGGTTCGTCGAGCTTCCGCGGCTGGGCCTGTACCTGGCCGTGGCCTGGTTGCTGTACGTGATCGGGTTGAGCGTGTGGATCGTGCTGCAGAAGCGCGAGCCGGTGGCCACGCTGAGCTGGGTGATGTCCCTGGCGCTGCTGCCTTACGTGGGGTTCCTGATCTACTTCCTGCTCGGGCCGCAGAAGATCCAGCGCCAGCGCCTGCGGCGCGGACGCTCGCGTTCGGGACTGGAACAGTTCTCCGGAGCGCTGGCCGGCGACCCGCACTGCCTGGAGCTGGCCCGGCTGGGCCAGGCGACGACCGGGCTGCCGCCTTCGACCGCCGTTTCCGCGCAGTGGCTGGTGGACGGCCATGCCACATACGAATCGTTGCTGCAGGCGATCGCCACGGCGCACCACCATGTGCACCTGGAGTACTACATCTGGAATCCGGACCGCACCGGCCTGCGCCTGCGCGATGCACTGGTCGAGCGCGCCCGCGCCGGGGTGAAGGTACGCCTGCTGCTGGATGCGGTGGGCGCGGGCCGCATGCGCCAGCGCCACCTGCGGCCGCTGCTCGAAGCCGGCGCCGAGGTGGGCTGGTTCCACCCGACGAAGTTCCGGCCGTTCACCCGGCCCTGGGTCAACCTGCGCAGCCACCGCAAGATCGTCGTGGTCGACGGTACGACCGGATTCGTCGGCGGCATCAACATCACCGACGAGGAGAACGAGGCGTTGCGGCCCGATGCCTACCGCGACCTGCACCTGCGCGTGGAGGGCGCGGTCGTGCGCAGCCTGCAGCTGGTGTTCGTGGAGGACTGGGTCTATGCGGCCGGTTGCGACCCGCATGCCTTCGGCGCCGCGGAATACTGGCCCGAATCGGCGCCTGGTGCGATCGGCGCGCAGGTGCTGGTGTCTGGACCCGATTCGTCCTGGGAAGCGATCCATCGCCTCCACGTGGCCGCCATCCACGAGGCCAGGCGGCGGGTCTGGCTGGTCACGCCCTACTTCGTCCCTGGCGAGGCGGCGCGCATGGCGCTGACTTCGGCCGCGCTCGGCGGCCTGGACACGCGCCTGCTGGTGCCGCGCTGGAGCGATTCGAAACTGGTGACGCTGGCCGCGCGCTCCTATTTCGACGAACTGCTCAAGGCCGGGGTACGCGTCTACGAATACGGCCCGCGCATGCTGCACACCAAGGCGCTGCTGACCGACGAGGACCTGTGCATCGTCGGTAGCGCGAACTTCGACCACCGCAGCTTCCGCCTCAACTTCGAGGTGTCGATGCTGTTGCGCGATCGCGAAGGCTGCGATGCGCTGGCGCGGCTGCTGGAGAGCGAGTTCGCGCTCGCCCGCCGGGTCCGGCTGGACCGGCCCATGGGCCTGTGGCGGCATCGCCTTCCGGAAGCATTCGCGCGCCTGCTTTCGCCATTGCTGTAGGCGGAGACGACGGACGGACGGCTGCCGCGGATGCGCGGTGGCCGGGAAGCGCCCCGACGCGGCATCATGGCCGCGCCCGGCGGATGCCGCCGGCCCCACCGACAAGGAGACCTGCGATGCACTGGCTCTACCTGCTGCTGGCCCTGGGCGCCTTGCTGCTGGCGATCACCACGGTGCATGGCTGGCTGCTGCTGCTTTCCCTGCTGGCGGCCCTGGTGCTGTTCGTGGCCTGGATGCGCGGCTGGTACCTGGACCGCGTCGGCGGAGACCAGCGCGACGAGATGGCCATGATCGACCCGGTCGAACTGCGCCGCCTGCGCGAACTGGCCGCGGCCCGCAAGCGCGAAGCCGGGGCGCCGACGCACTCCGATCCGCCCTCGGCATGAGCACCCGGCTCAGCGTCAACGTCAACAAGATCGCGGTGCTGCGCAACTCGCGTGGCGGCCGGGAGCCGGACGTCGCGGCGGCCGCGCTGGCCTGCCTGCGGGCCGGGGCGCAGGGCATCACCGTGCATCCGCGGCCGGACCGGCGCCACATCGTGGCCGAGGACCTGCCGCCGTTGGCCGAACTCGCGGCCAGGTTCGACGTGGAACTGAACATCGAGGGCAACCCGTTCGCCCCGCCGCGGTCCGGTTATCCGGGACTGCTGGCCTTGTGCGAACGGGTCCGCCCGGCGCAGGTCACCCTGGTGCCCGACAGCGACGGACAGGTCACCTCCGATCATGGCTTCGACTTCGAGGGCGATCTGGCGCCGCTGGCGGAGCAGGTGGCCGCGTTCGCCGCGCTCGGCAGCCGCGTGAGCCTGTTCGTGGATGCCTGCACCATGTCGCTCGACCGCGCCGCGACGCTGGGAGCGCACCGGATCGAGATCTATACCGGTCCCTACGCCGAAGCCTTCGCCGCGGGCGACGCGGGACCGGCACTGGCGACCTGCGTGGACACCGCGCGCCGCGCGCAGTCCGTCGGCCTGGGCGTGAATGCCGGCCATGACCTTTCGCAGGCCAATCTCGGCGTCTTCCTCGCCGCGGTACCCGACGTACTGGAAGTCTCGATCGGGCATGCGCTCATCGGCGAGGCCCTGTACGACGGACTGGAAACCACGATCCGCGGCTACCTGGAGGCCATCGGGCGCGCGGGACGCGCATGAGGCCTGGTTCCAGTTCTGCAATCGTACGGAAAGCAGAAAAGGAAACGCCGCCCGGAGGCGGCGTTTCCAGCGGCTTCGCCATTGCAGGCCCCGCCGCTGCAGGAAGCGGGGCTGCGCAGGCGTCGCGCGTTACTGCTGTTGCACGAAGTTGATCTTCATCATCTGCGCGTTCTTGGCCGCGGCCAGGACCTTGGCCATGACCTCGTACTCCGAGTCGGAACTGGCGTCGATGCGCAGTTCCGGCTGGTTGGTCGGATCGCGCTGGACCTCGGTCTCCATCATCTGCTGCAACGTGGCCACCGCGACGGGGCTGTTGTTCCAGAAGACGTTGTTGGTCCCATCGATGCGCAGGTCGATCGGCGGCGGCGGCTCGCGCAGCTGCGGCGGCGGGTTGATCACCCGCTGCGGCAGCGCCACGTCGATCGGGTAGGTCATGATCGGCGCGGTCACGATGAAGATGATCAGCAGCACCAGCATCACGTCCACCAGGGGCGTGACGTTGATGTCGGCCATCGGGCCCTTGCCGGAACCGGAACTGAAAGCCATGGCTTACTGACCCTTCTCTTTGGTGGCGACGAAGCCGATGTCGAGCATGCCCTGCGATTGCGCGATCTTGGTGATGTCGTTGATCGTGCGCATCTTGGTGGTCTTGTCGCCGCGCAGGTTGAGCGGTGGCTGCGGTACCTGCTGGGCGGCGCTGGACAGGCGCGACTCGAGCACCTCCCGGGTGATCTCCTCGTCGCCCCAGAACAGGGAGCCGTCTTCCTTCACCGAGATGGTGATCGGCATCAGCCTCTTGTTCGTGTCGTCGTCGGGCTTCTTGACGAGGTTCGCTTCCGGCAGCTCGATCTTCACTTTGTGCTGCATCAGCGGCGCGGTGATGATGAAGATGATGAGCAGCACCAGCATCACGTCCACGAGGGGCGTGACGTTGATGTCGGCCATGGGGCCGCCGCTGTTGTCGGAACTGAAGGCCATGCGGGCTCTCCGTTAGCGTGCCAGGATCGTTTCTTCGGACAGCCGGCTCAGCGCACGCGCGAGCCGGTGGCGAAGAAGTCGTGCAGATCGTGGGCGAACGAGTCGAACTTGGCGATCGTGGCGCTGTTGATCTTGCTGAAGAAGTTGAAGGCGAACACGGCCGGGATCGCGACGAACAGACCGATGGCGGTCATGATCAGCGCCTCGCCCACCGGGCCGGCCACCGCGTCGATCGAAGCCGAACCGGTCGCACCGATCTTGATCAGCGCGCCGTAGATGCCCCACACGGTGCCCAGCAGGCCCACGAACGGCGCGGTCGCGCCGACGGTTGCCAGCAGGATCATGCCGGACTGCAGCTTGCTGCTTTCGCGGGTCACGGCCTGGCGCAGTGCGCGGTCGACGAACTCCGAACGGTTCAGGGTTTCGCCCAGACCGGAACCGGCGCCTTCGGCACGCTGGTGGTGGGCGGCGGCCTGCGCGGCGTCGAGGGCGATCTTGGAGAACGGCTCGCTACGCGGCTGCTCTTCCATCACGCGGATGGCTTCCTGCGCGTTCGGCGCGTCCCAGAACGCGTTGACCACGCGGTCGGCGGCCGACTTCAGGCGGGTGTTCTTGATGGCGTTGTAGACGGTCCAGTACCAGGACGCGGCCGACATCAGGACCAGGGTGATCAGCACGACCCAGGAGACGGCGAACTGCCCCGGGTTGGCGACCATCTCGCTCAGCAGGTGGTCGAAGCCCATCTGCGTGAGGGCGGAGGCACTGTTGCCCCCGGCAGCGGTGGCGATGAAGAGTTCCTGCAGCATGACGCTTACCTTTGGTTTGTTTGATGGAGAAGGAAGGCGGAAACGCTAGGCCCGGTTTCCGTCAGGGAAACGAACGGACATCAACCCAGGGTGAAGTTCACCGGGACCCGAACGCGACCGGCCGCCTTCTGGCCGTTCACAGTCGCGGGATTGAAACGCCACTTCTTCGCGGCTTCGACCGCGGCGCGGTCGAGGTCGCGGTTGCGGCTGGACTTTTCGACCGACACGTTCGTCACCGAACCGTCGGCCGCCACGTCGATGACCAGGATCACCTCGCCCGTGATGCCGGCGCGCGCGGCGGCAGGCGGGTAGCGCGGGGGGTTCATGTTCTTGGACGAGATGTCCACGCTGGCCGCGATGTCGGCGACCGGGGCCGGCGGCGCGGGCGGCGACGGCTCCTGGTAGACGTCGGTCGGACGCGGTTCGGCGATGTCGATCGGCGGTGCTTCGGGCGGCGGCGGCACCGGCGAGGGCTTCGGCGGCGACAGCTCCTTGATCGGCGGCGGCGGCTTGTCCTGCGGCGGCGGCGGCGGCGGTGGTGGCGGCGGCGGCGGCGGGGCGTCGACCAGGGTGACCAGGATGTTGCGCTCCTTTTCGACCTCGGCCTTCGGCGCTACGGCCGGGATCAGCAGCAGCATCAACGCAGCCAGATGCAGCGCGATGACGAACGCAATACCGACGATACGCGGCCAGCTCAGTCCGCTGTCCTCGGTTTCTTCGTAGTTCCTGTGGACGACCAGTTGTTCAGCCATGCGCCTAGTGACTCGGGTGGGGGGCCGGATCGCCCCGGAGCCGAAAAGCCCGTGGGGAAACCCAGGTTCTCGCGGTGACACCGCATGAACCGCCAAGCATATACCAATCCCGCGCGCCTGTGCCTAGGGTGCGGGGGTTTTCCGTGACGCTACTTCAAGTTGATGATTTTCCTGGCGTCCTCGGGTTTTTTCACACCCTTGTCCAGCGCCTGCTGGGCGGCCTGCTTGGCCTCGGCGGTGCGGCCTTCCTGCCACAGCACCCGGGCCAGGTTGAGGTAGGTCTCGCCGTCCTTGGACAGCGGCGCGGCTTTCTGCCAGTTCTCGATCGCCTGCGGGATCTGCTCGCTGTAGTAATAGGACTGGGCCAGGGCCAGGTAGGTCTGGTAGTCCGGCTTGAGCACACCCTTCTGCATGCCTTCGTTGATCACCGAGATGACGTCCTTCTCGCGGCCGTCCATGTTGGCGTAGGTGATGTACAGCTGGCGATACTCGCGCTCGTCGCTGAGCTGGCCGGATGCGCGCAGCTTTTCCAGCACGCCGGCGGCCTTGTCCATCTGGTCGGCCTGGGCGTAGACCGTGGCCAGGTTCATCTGCGCCTTCTTGTCGGCCGGGTTCTTGGCCGCCAGCTGCTCGGCCAGGGCGATGGCCTGCGCGTTCTGGTGGGATTCGGCATAGGCCGCCATCAACAGCTGGACCCAGCTGTCCTTGGGCTCGGGCGAGGTGTCGACGGCCTGCTTCAGCGGCGGGATCGCTTCCTGGAAGCGCTCCATCTGGTACAGCGCCTGGCCCTTGAGCACCAGGTCGTCCGGCTTGGTCGACTTGGTCTCGGTCAGGTAGCGATCGAGAGTGGCCAGGCCGGGTTCGAATTCGTCGTCGGCCAGCTGCAGCTGGGCCAGCATCAGCATCGACTGGTAGTGGCCATTGTTGTCCAGGCCACCGAATTCCAGCGCCTTCTGCAGGTAGGACTTGGCGGCGGCGGTGTCGTCCAGGTTGTAGGCGGCCTGCGCGGCCAGCTGCGCGGCCAACGAGCGGTCGTAGGCGTTGGCGCCTTCCAGGGTGAGGATCTCGTCGGCCAGCGTGCGGGTCTGGGCGAAATCCTCCTCGTTGTACACGTCGATCAGCTTCTGCAGTTTCTTGCTGGCCTTGCTCGACGCCTTGGTGTCCGGTTCCTGGCGCGTGGCTTGCGGGTACATCGCCTCGGTCTTGTCGGCCTTGTCGGATTTGCCCGGACGTGCGGCGGAGGCATCGGCGGCCACGACACCGCCCAGGGCAGCGGCGATGCAGATCGACAGGAGGAGTTGCTTGCGGAACTTCATTGGATCACCTCGTACGGGCCACCGCCGGGCGGTGGAGCGGGAACCGGGTCGGCAACGCTAACAGAACCGGGTTTTTTTCGGAATGCCACCAAGATCGGGTTGATTCGGGAGTCAGGGACCGCACCGGGGCGTATGGCCGGCCTTGCGCGCCGCCTCATAGACCGGCCGCAGCGCGGGTGCGTTCCCCTCAAGCGACCGGATCCGGTTCTGCGGGTCGGGATGGGTGGACAACCATTCAGGTGAACGGTCGCCGGAGGCGGCGAGCATGTTCTGCCACAGGTCCACGGCCTGCGCCGGGTCGAATCCGGCCTGGGCCATCAGCCGCTGGCCGATCTGGTCGGCCTCGCTTTCCTGGGTGCGTGAAAACGGCAGCAGCAGGCCCATCTGCGCGGCCATCCCGCCCCCTTGGGTCACCAGGTCCGAGCCGGTCTGGCCGTAGCGCGCTCCGGCGAGGGCGCCGAGCACCGCCAGGCCGGTGGAGGTCACGCTCTGCCGCGACACCCGCTCGTTGGTATGGCGCGCATAGACGTGGCCGATCTCGTGGCCGATCACCGCCGCCAGCTGGTCCTGGTTCCTGGCCACCTTGAACATGCCGGTGTTCACGCCGACCTTGCCGCCCGGCAGGGCGAAGGCATTGGGGCTGTCATCGACGAAGACCGCGGTTTCCCACTGCAACTGCTGCCATTCGGCGGGCAGCTGGGCCACCAGGGCCTTCACCACGCATTGCACGTAGGCGTTCTGCTGGCCGCCGGTCTGGGTCTTCTGCTTGGTCTTCATCTCGGTGAAGGCCTGTGCGCCCATCTGGTTGAGCTCGCTGTCCGAGTACGCCATGTACTGCGTGCGGCCGGTCGGCGAAGTCGTGGTCGCGCACGCGGCCAGCAGCATCGCCACTGCCGTCGCCAGTGCTGTCGGTTTCCAGCCCATTCGGAATTCTGCCCATTCACTTTCACGGGCAGTGTCCACGCAGCCGGCTTAACTTTTCGTCAAGCAGCCGGTCACGCTACGTCAGGCCGTACACGGCGATGGCCACGGCATTGTTGAGCGCATGGGCGAAAAACGGCGCCCACAGGGTGCCGGTACGCCAGTACAACCAGGCGAACGCGGCGCCCATGCCGCCATAGATCAGCCACAGCTGCAGCATCGCCAGTGGCGGATTGGCGCTGAACCCGGGCAACTCATGGATCAGGGCGAACGCCAGGCTGCTCACTGCCATTCCCAGCCAGGGCCGGCCGGCGACGAGGAAACGGCCGAAGAACACGCGCCGGAACAGCAACTCCTCGTACGCCGGCGCCAGCACCACGGCGAACAGGAACAGCAGCATCGGCCACTCCGCCGCTGCCGCCTCGACCAGTGCCAGATTGCTGGGCACCGGTTCGATCCCCAGCAGCTCGCCGAACCAGCCCAGCACTGCGCTGCCGAGGAACACGGCGGCCGCCACCAGTCCGGTCCAGCCCCAGGTCGAGCGACGCCACAGCGCCGTCCGCGAAGCGGCCCGCTCACCGGCATCGGCGCGGCGACGCCACCAGTACAGCACCAGCGCCGAGACCGAACCGGTCAGCAGCACGAACAACATCTGCGCCAGCGGTCCGGGTTGGCCGAGCGCCTTCTCGATCTGCGCCGCATCCTGGCCTTGCGCCGCCAGCGCCGCCGCGCGCCAGACCATCCAAGCCACCGACGCGACCAAGCTGGTGGCGAGCACCAGCAGCGTCGCCATCAGGACGTCGAACAGGAACGAACGCAGCAACGGGCCGACGGCAGCCGCGGGTACCGCCGAAGACATCGTGGACGAAGGGCGCTCCATGTCCCGGCGGCTCGCGTCAGACGTCGAGGTTGGCGACCTTCAGCGCGTTGGTCTCGATGAACTCGCGGCGCGGCTCGACCACATCGCCCATCAGCGTGCTGAAGATCTGGTCGGAAGCGACCGCATCCTCGATGCGCACGCGCAACAGACGGCGGCTGTCCGGATTGACCGTGGTTTCCCACAGCTGTTCGGGGTTCATTTCGCCCAGGCCCTTGAAGCGCTGGATCTGCCGGCCCTTCTTCGCTTCCTCCAGCAGCCAGGCCTGCGCCTGGGCGAAGCTGTCCACCGGGCTGGAACGTCCGCCGCGCACCACCTGCGCGCCCTCGCGTACCAGGCCGTGCAGCAGCGCCGCGGCATCGCGCAGCGGACGCAGTTCGCCGCTCTCGAAGATCGACAGCGGCAGCACCTGCAGCAGTTCCTCGCCCATGTGCCGGCGGGTGACCTGCAGCGCGGCCGGGCGCGCATGGGCCTGGCCCGGCTCAAAGCCGGGGGTCGCCGGCAGCAGCTTCAGCGCGAAGCGCGGGCTGCCGAGCTTGCCGCGGTTGAGGCGCGCTTCCAGCGCGTCAAGCTCGTGGCGCTCGTCGGTGTTCTGCGCCAGGTGCGCGGCATCGAGCGGAGTGAAGTCGATCAGCGCTTCCAGCAGCAGCGGATCGAAGCGGTGGCTGTTGCGCGCGATCGCCTCGCGCGCGCCAGCGTAGGCCAGCAGCAGCTTCTCCAGCGCCTCGCCGCTGATCGGCGGTTCGTCGGCAGCCGGCACCAGCGCGGCGTTCTCCACCGCGTTGCTGGCCAGGTAGGTGTCCAGTGCCGCGTCGTCCTTCAGGTACAGCTCGGTCTTGCCCTGCTTGATCTTGTACAGCGGCGGCAGGCCGATGTAGACGTGACCGCGCTCGATCAGTTCCGGCATCTGCCGGTAGAAGAACGTCAGCAGCAGCGTGCGGATATGAGAGCCGTCCACGTCCGCGTCGGTCATGATGATGATGCGGTGGTAGCGCAGCTTGTCCGGGTTGTACTCGTCCTTGCCGATGCCGGTGCCCAGTGCCGTGATCAGCGTGCCGACCTCGGCCGAAGCGAGCATGCGGTCGAAGCGCGCGCGCTCGACGTTGAGGATCTTGCCGCGCAGCGGCAGCACCGCCTGGTTCTTGCGGTTGCGGCCCTGCTTGGCCGAGCCGCCGGCCGAATCGCCCTCGACGATGAACAGTTCGCTCAGCGCCGGATCCTTCTCCTGGCAGTCGGCCAGCTTGCCGGGCAGGCCGGCTATGTCGAGCGCACCCTTGCGCCGGGTCAGCTCGCGCGCCTTGCGCGCAGCCTCGCGGGCACGGGCGGCATCGACCACCTTGGCCGTGATGGCGCGGGCCTCGTTCGGGTTTTCCTGCAGGAACTCCTCCAAACGTGCACCGAACGCGCCCTCAACAGCCGGCTTCACCTCCGAACTGACCAGCTTTTCCTTGGTCTGGCTGGAGAAACTCGGATCCGGCACCTTGACCGACAGCACCGCGATCATGCCTTCGCGCATGTCGTCGCCGGAGAGGTTGATCTTGGCCTGCTTGGCGATCCCGTTCTGTTCGATGTAGTTGCTCAGGGTGCGGGTCAGCGCGGCTCGGAAACCGGCCAGGTGGGTGCCGCCGTCCTTCTGCGGGATGTTGTTGGTGAAGCAGAACATCGTCTCCTGATAGGCGTCGGTCCATTGCAGGGCGACGTCGACCACGATGCCGTTGTGCTCGCCGGTTACCGAAATCACGTTCGGGTGCAGCGGCGTCTTCAGCTGGGCCAGGTGCTCGACGAAGCTGCGGATGCCGCCTTCGTACTGGAACGTGTCCTGCCTGCCCTCGCCGCGCTCGTCGATCAGGGTGATCTTGACGCCCGAGTTGAGGAACGACAGCTCGCGCAGGCGGCGGGCCAGGATGTCGTAGTGGAACTCGGTGTCGGTGAAGATATCCGCCGCGGGCAGGAAGCGCAGCGTGGTGCCGCGCTTACCCGAGGGTTCCAGTTGCTTGAGCGGATACTGCGGCTCGCCCAGCGCGTATTCCTGCTGATAGTGATGGCCGTCGCGCCAGATGTCCAGCCATAGGTGCGAGGACAGCGCATTCACCACCGACACGCCCACGCCGTGCAGGCCGCCGGACACTTTGTAGCTGTTGTCGTCGAACTTGCCGCCGGCGTGCAGCACGGTGAGGATCACTTCCGCCGCCGATACGCCCTCTTCCTTGTGCGTGTCCACCGGGATACCGCGGCCGTTGTCGGAGACCGCGACCGAACCGTCCTCGAGGATGCGCACGACGATGTCGTCGGCGTGGCCGGCCAGGGCTTCGTCGACCGAGTTGTCGACCACCTCGAACACCATGTGGTGCAGGCCGGTGCCGTCGTGCACATCGCCGATGTACATGCCCGGACGCTTGCGGACCGCTTCCAGGCCGCGCAGGACGGTGATCTTGCTGGAGTCGTAGGAATCGTTGCCGGAGGGGGTAATCGGAGTGTGTTCGCTCATGCCTTCGCCGCAATCGGGGGCCGGGCCGCGGCCGTTGCAGCTGCGGACACCTTAGCTATAGGAATCGAGGGCCGATTATAGCAGCCCCTACCCTAACCGACGGAAAGCCTCCGGGCCCCTCAGCTGCGGACAAAACCTTGTTCCACGTGGAACAGACGGTAGTCCGCGGCGCTCTCCAGCAAGGCCGAGGGCAGTTCAGTGGCCGTGGCGAACAGCTGGAGGCCGGGTTGCCCCCGCAGGAAGTCAAGGGTGCGTCGCTGGTGCTCCCGGTCCAGTTCCGACGGCAGGTCATCAAGGGCGATGACCGGCCAATGCCCGTGCCGCACGGCATAGTCGGCCGCCTGGGCCAGAAGCATCGACAGGGCGGTGAGCTTGGTCTGGCCACGGGAAAGCGCTTCCCGACCCGGCAGGCCGGCCAGTTGCATACTCCAGTCGGCACGATGGGGGCCGACCCCGGTATGCCCGCTGAGGCGGTCCCGTTCGCGTCCCAGCAGCAGCGCATCAGCCAGGGACACATCCTGGCGACGCCACCCGGGCTGGAATTCCAACCCCTGCACCGCCAGCCCGGAGGTCAGTTGTGCGGCGATCCGTCCAGCCTGCGGCGCCAGTTCGATCAGATAGCGCTCACGGTAGTTGGTCAGGAGTTCGCCCGCTTCGGCCAGCTCCTGGTCCCAGGCATCCAGTTGTCCCGCGCCGCTCCCGCTCTTGAGCAGGGCGTTGCGTTGCTTGAGTGCCCGCGCGTAGCGGCGCCAGAGGGGCATGAAGTGGGGTTCCACGTGGAACAGGCCCCAATCCAGGAACCGGCGGCGGTTTTCCGCACCGCCTGCGATCAGCGCGTGGCTGCCCGGTTCGAAGGTCACCACTGCCAACGCCGCACATAGCTGGCCGAGGTGCGCGACATCGCGTCCGTCCAGCCGCCCCGTCCATTCCTGGCCGGCATGGCGCAGGCCTGCCCGCCGCTGCAGCGCGGGACCGGCCAGCGCGGTCTCGTCCCACTCGATGAACACCTCCAGCGCCGTGGCGGTTTCGCGGATCAGGCCGTCGCGCACCCGGCCGCGGAAACTGCGGCCATAGGCCATCAGGTGCAGGGCTTCAAGCACGGAGGTCTTTCCCGCTCCATTGGGTCCGGTCAGCAGGTTCAGTCCTGGCCCGGGGGCGAGCTCCACCGATTCGAACCGGCGCACATCCCGCAGCGCCAATCGGGTTACGCGCATGCGCCCCCCAAAGCAGGACGCCCAGCCAAGGCCGGGCGTCGATGCAGTTCCACGTGGAACATGATGACTCTCGCCGCCATCAAAGCCGCAGCGGCATCACCACGTGCCGGCACTTGCTGCTGCTGGCCTCGCGGACCAAGGCCGAGGAATTGGCGTCGCGCAGTGCGATCACGATGTGCTCTTCGCGCAGCGCACCGAGGGCATCGAGCAGATAGTTGACGTTGAAGCCAATGGCCAGGCCATCGACCCGGGTATCGGCCTCGATCTCTTCCTGGGCCTCTTCCTGCTCGGGATTGTGTGCGCTGATCTTCAGCTGGCCCGGGGAAACCTCCACGCGCACGCCACGGTACTTTTCGTTGGACAGGATCGCGGCCCGCTGCAGCGCGGCCCGCAGGACTTCACGGTCCAGCTTGACCTCCTGCTCCGCGCCAATCGGAATCACCGCCTCGTAATCCGGAAAACGCCCGTCGATCAGCTTGGAGGTGAAGGTCACATCGTCGCGCTTGACCCGGACATGGCTGCGGCCCAGCTCCAGTTCCAGCGCCCGGTCGCCGCCTTCGAGCAGGCGCTGCAGCTCGGTCACGCCCTTGCGCGGCACGATGATCTGGCGTTTGGCACCGACGTCCTGGTCCAACGGGGCTTCGCACAACGCGAGGCGATGGCCGTCGGTGGCCACGCAGCGCAGGGTCTGGTCACGCAGGTCGAAGAGCAGGCCGTTGAGGTAGTAGCGAACGTCCTGCTGGGCCATCGCAAAGGCCGTGCGTTCAATCAGTTCCTTCAATCCGGCCTCCGGCACGCTGATGCGCTCGGTGGCCTCGACTTCGTCGACCGAAGGGAAATCGTTGGCGGGCAGCGTCGCCAGGGTAAAGCGGCTGCGTCCGGCCTGGACGGTGACCTTGTCGCCGGTCTGGCTGACCGTAACACGGCTGCCGTCCGGCAGGGCGCGCACGATCTCGAACAGCTTCCGGGCCGGGATGGTCGTCTCGCCGTCCTGCGCGTCCTCGACCGTGGCGCGCGCGATCATTTCCACTTCGAGGTCGGTGCCGGTGAGCGAGAGCTGGCTGTTCTGGACCTGGACCAGGAAATTGGCCAGGACAGGCAGGGTTTGCCGCCGTTCGACGACGTTGACGACCTGGGCCAATGGCTTGAGAAAGGCCTCGCGTTGCAAAGTGAAACGCATGGGAGTCCGTGCCTCTACGCTTTAAAGGAATGTGGAATAAATCTAAAAGCGGTGGTGCTGGAGTCGGTCCGGAGCTGTGGAAAACCGTATCAACTCATTGAATATAAAAGAAAATTACAACTTGTAAAGGCTGCGAACAAGGACCGCTGCGGGGGCAGGACAAGCTGTGGATGGATTTTCGTGCCCGGTTCTGTCCCCGGTTTATCCCCAACCCGTCCCCGCGTTCTACCCAGAGAATCTACCGCACCTGTGCGGACGCCCGCTGGGTTTCAGTCGCGGGGACGGATCGGCACGTTTCCCGGTTCCGTCCGAAGCGGTCATTCGCTCAACTTCCGGATCAACTTGTCCCAGTCCTCGCGCAGCTTGCCGTCGGTTTCCATCAGGCTGCGGATCTGCCGGCACGCATGCAGCACGGTGGTGTGGTCGCGGCCGGCGAACGCATCGCCGATCTCCGGCAGGCTGTGCTCGGTCAGCTCCTTGGTCAGGGCCATGGCCACCTGCCGCGGCCGCGCCAGCGAACGGGTGCGGCGCTTGGACAGCAGGTCCTTGATCTGCAGGCCGTAGTAGTCGGCCACGGTCTTCTGGATGTTGGGGATGCCGATGGCCTGTTGCTGGGCGCGCAGCAGGTCGCGCAGCGTTTCCTGGGCGAACTCGACGCTGATCGCGCGGCCGGTGAAGTTGGCGCGGGCCGCCAGCGTGTTGAGCGCGCCTTCCAGGTCGCGCACGTTGCTGCGCATCTTCTTGGCCAGCAGGAACGCGACCTCATCGGGAATCTGCGCGCCGCGTTCGTTGGCCTTGGCCAGCACGATCGCCGCGCGGGTCTCGAAATCGGGTGGATCGATCGCCACCGACAGGCCCCAGGCCAACCGCGACTTCAGCCGCGGCTCCAGGCCGTCGACCTCGCGCGGGTAGCGGTCGCAGGTCATGATGATCTGCTGGCGACTGTCGAAGAGCGAGTTGAAGGTGTGGAAGAACTCCTCCTGGGTGCGGTCCTTGCCAGCGAAAAACTGGATGTCGTCGATCAGCAGCGCGTCGATCTGCTGGAACTGGCGCTTGAACTGGTCGGCGGTCTTTTCCTGCAACGCGCGGAAGAACGCGCTGTAGAACTGCTCCGAGCGCAGGTACAGCACCCGCGCGCCGGGATTGGCCGCACGCATGGCGTTGCCAGCGGCGAACATCAGGTGCGTCTTGCCCAGGCCGGTGCCGCCATACAGCAGCAGCGGATTGTGCGCGCGGTCGCCCGGCCGCTGCGCCGCCTGCCAGGCGGCGGCGCGGCCAAGCTGGTTGCTGCGGCCCTCGACGAAGTTCTCGAAGGTGTAGTGGGTATCCAGGTTGCCGTTGAACGGCTCGACCGGTGCCGCCATCCGCGGTGCAGCGGCGCCACCGGCGGCGGTGGCCAGCGGTGTCCGGAGCGGCTCGGCCGCGCGCGGGCGCGAGCCGATTTCCAGCGCGACGTTCAGGCCGGCGAAATGCAGGGCCAGCTCGCGGATCCGCGGCAGATAGCGGTCTCGGACCTGCTCGACGATGAAGGCGTTGGGCGCATACAGCACGACGCTGTCGGGGCGCTCTTCGGCCTGCAGGGGTTTGAGCCAGGTATGGATGTCCTCGGCCGGAAATTCGGCTTCGAGGCGTTCCAGACAGCGGGGCCAGGCATCCATCGGAAAGGCAAACTCGTAGGGCGGTCGCCGCGCCGCCTTCGCGTCGCCGGGCGACCGCGATGGGTCGGAAATCGGACTGGGCAGACTACCACCCGGCCTGCCGTTTCCCAAGAATCATCCACAGGGCATCCACAGGCCGGACCGGGTCATGGAAAGCGGACTTGCAGGCCCGGGTTGACCGCGACGGGGGCGACCCCCTAGAATTTCCGGTTCTTTCGATCCGAACAAGCCGAGTGCCGCCATGGCCACCAAGCGCACCTACCAGCCCAGCAACCTCAAGCGCAAGCGCGACCACGGGTTCCGTGCCCGCATGAAGACCGCCGATGGCCGCAAGGTCCTGGCGCGTCGCCGCGCCAAGGGCCGCAAGCGCCTGAGCGCCTGATCGCACCGGCCCGCTCCCGCCCCGCGCACATGCGCAGGGATCCGCAGGGCCACCGCGATCCGCAATCCCCGATGACTTCCGCCCCGCGCGCGCGATTTCCTCGCAGCGCGCGGGTTCGTTTGCGCGCCGAATATACCGCCGTGTTCGAGCAGGGCCGCCGTTCCGGTGATTCCCTGCTCGGCCTGCACTGGAAGCCCGGCCCGCCGCCGCCGCGCCTGGGCCTGGCGGTGTCGCGCAAGGTCGACCCGCGCGCGGTCGGCCGCAACCGGATCAAGCGCATCCTCCGCGAAGCCACCCGCCGCCTGCGCCCGCAGCTGGCCGGCGGCGACTACGTGGTGGTCGCACGCCCGGCCGCCGGCCGCGCCGACCGTGCGCAGATCCTCGCGGCCTACCTGAAGCTGCTGCGCCGAGCCGGCGCATTGCCCGGCCCGGCCACCGACGGCACAATGCCCGCGGCGACTCCGGCCGGGTTGCCGACCCCTCCCACCATCCCCACTTCCAAGCCGGACCCCCACTCCGGCTGAGCCTGCCTGCCCGATGAACCAGACCCGCGTATTCCTGATCCTTGCCTGGCTGATGGTGGCGATGCTGCTGTGGATGGAATGGGGCAAGGAGCAGGCCGCACCGCCGGCCGCCGCCGTGACGACGACGGCCGCGGCCTCCACGGCCGGCTCCGCCGGCGAGGCAGCGATCCCGGCGGCCGTGCCCGCGCCGACGGTAGCGGGCAATGCCAATGCCGCTATCCCGACCGCGACAACCACCGCCGGCTCGCCGCCGGCCGCCGCCGCGCCCGCCGGGGCCACCCGCGTGAGCGTGCGCACCGACGTACTGGACCTGGTCCTGGACGGAGGCAGCGTGCTGCAGGCCGACCTGCCGCAGTTCCCGCAGACGCGCCAGACCGGCAGCGCACCGGTGCGGTTGTTCGACACCGACCCGGCCAGTTTCTACGCCGCGCAGATCGGCTGGGTCAGCGCCGGCGGCGCGGCGCCCAGTCACCAGGCCGGTTTCGTGCCGGACGGCCCGCAGCGCGAGTTCGCCCTGGCCGACGGCCAGCAGCAGGTGGTGGTGCCTTTCGTCTGGCACGGGCCGGATGGGATCAGCATCCACCGCACCTTCACCCTGACCCGCGGTTCCTACGCGGTGGAAGTGCGCGACGAGGTCATCAACCGGGGCAGCGCGCCGTGGCAGGGCCAGGTCTACCGCCAGCTGATCCGCAAGCCGCCACTGATCAAGCGCGGTTACACCCACCCCGAGTCCTTCAGCTTCACCGGCGCGGCCTGGTACGACGGCGACTACCAGCGGCGCAAGTTCGGCGACGACTACCTCGAGGACGGCCACGTCAACGCGCAGGCCCAGCGCGGCTGGATCGCGATGCTGCAGCACCACTTCTTCAGCGCGTGGATCCCGGAGGGCGAGCAGCCGTCGACCATCTCGGTCGATGCCCCGCCCAGCGGCGCACTGGTGCGCGAACTGGGCCAGGCCGTGCAGGTGGCGCCCGGCGCCACCGCCACCAGCCAGGCGCGCCTGTACGTGGGCCCGAAGCTGGTGTCGGAGATCAAGGCCCAGCAGGTACCCGGCCTGGAGCGCGCGGTCGACTACAGCCAGTTCTCGATCCTGGCGATGCTGGGCGAAGGCCTGTTCTGGGTGCTCAGCCACCTGTACGCGCTGTTCGGCAACTGGGGCTGGGCGATCATTGGCCTGGTGGTGCTGGTCAAGGCGGCGATGTATCCGCTGTCGGCGGCGCAGTACAAGAGCTTCGCCAAGATGCGCAAGTTCCAGCCGCGCATCCAGCAGCTCAAGGAGCGTTACGGCGACGACAAGCAGAAGTTCCAGACCGCGATGATGGAGCTGTACAAGAAGGAGAAGATCAACCCGATGGGCGGCTGCCTGCCGATCCTGGTGCAGATGCCGGTGTTCCTGGCGCTGTACTGGGTGCTGGTGGAGTCGGTGGAGCTGCGCCATGCGCCGTGGATCCTGTGGATCCAGGACCTGACCGCGCGCGACCCGTACTTCATCCTGCCGGTCATCAACGTGGCGGTGATGTGGTTCACCCAGAAGCTGCAGCCGGCGCCGGGCATGGATCCGGTGCAGCAGAAGATGATGCAGTTCATGCCGCTGGCGTTCGGCGTGATGATGGCGTTCTTCCCGGCCGGCCTGGTGCTGTACTGGGTCACCAACGGTTCGCTGGGCCTGCTGCAGCAGTGGTGGATGATGAAGCGCCATGGCGAACCGGCGCCGAAGGCCACGCCGGCCAGGTGACCGTCGCGGCGCCACGCATCCCAGCAGAAACCCGCCTCACCGGCGGGTTTTTGCTGTGACAGACTCTGTCGCGATGAACCGACCGCAGACCGGCACCGACACCATCGCCGCCGTCGCCACCGCGCCCGGCGCCGGCGGCGTGGGCATCGTGCGGGTGTCCGGCCCACGCGCGCTGGCGATCGCCACCGCCATCGCCGGCCGGCCGGCATCGCCGCGGCAAGCGCAGCGCGCGGTGTTCGCCGATGCCGCCGGGGACGTGATCGACGACGGCATCGTCTTGGTCTTCCCCGCCCCGCACAGCTTCACCGGCGAGGACGTGGCCGAACTGCAGGCGCATGGCAGTCCGGTGCTGCTGCGCCGGCTGGTCGAACGCTGCTGCGAACTGGGTGCGCGTCCGGCGCGTCCGGGCGAGTTCAGCGAACGCGCCTTCCTCAACGGCAAGCTCGACCTGGTCCAGGCCGAGGCCATCGCCGACCTGATCGCCGCCGCAGACCTGCGTGCGGCGCGCGCGGCGCGGCGGTCGCTGGAAGGGATGTTCTCGCAGCGGATCGAGGCCATCGCTGCCACCCTGCTGCGCCTGCGGGTCCACGTGGAGGCGGCGATCGATTTCGTCGACGAGCCGATCGAGACGCTGGGCCTGCCCCAGGTGCGCGCCGACCTGCAGCGGCTGTGCGCGGACCTGCGCGCCCTGCTCGCCGAGGCCGAGCGCGGCCGCCGCCTGCGCGACGGCCTGCACGCGGTGCTGCTGGGCCCGCCGAACGCGGGCAAGAGCTCGCTGCTCAACGCGCTGGCCGGCGACGCCCGCGCGATCGTGGCCGACGTGGCCGGCACCACCCGCGACGTGCTGCGCGAGACCGTGCGCATCGACGGCCTGGAACTGGAACTGTCCGACACCGCCGGCCTGCGCGAGGGCGGCGATGCGATCGAGCGCGAGGGCATGCGTCGCGCGCATGCCGAAGTGCAACGCGCCGACGTGGCCCTGCTGGTGCTCGACGCGCGCGATCCGCAGGCCGGCCGCGAGGCGCTGGCAGCCGCTGCCGCCGGCGTGCCGGCGCGGCTGTGGATCCTCAACAAGTCCGACCTGCCCGGGCCGTCCGCGGCGACGCACCCGCCGGCGGACGACGAGGTCCGGGTGTCGGCGCTGACCGGGGACGGCCTGGACCGGCTGCATGCGGCACTGCGGCGGCTGGCCGCTGGCGGCGCGCCGGAGGCCGCCGAGGGCGAGTTCAGCGCGCGCGCGCGCCAGGTCGAGGGATTGCGGACCACCCTGGACCATGCCGACGCCGCGGCGGCCCAGCTGGCTGGCGAACGGATGGAACTGGCCGCCGAGGAGCTGCGCCTGGCCCATGCCGCGCTGGGCCGGATCACCGGCCAGGTCGATGCCGACGAACTGCTGGGCCACATCTTCTCCAGCTTCTGCATCGGCAAATGAGCCGTCTGCGAACTTGATCGCCGTCACGCTTTCGCCCGCCCGGCCTGGCGCGAAGCCGCGCATTTCGGCCCGCGGCGCTTGTGGCGGGCACCCCGGCGGTTGACAATCCTGGAGCGATGGCGCGATCTAGGGGGTGCCATCCGGGCGTACCACAGGTTTTCCACGGGGGAGTACCAATGCTGTCCATCACGATTTCGCCGAAGTCGCGGCTGTGCGCGTGCCTGCTGATGGCCGCCGTGCTCGGCGCCTGTTCCAAGCAGGAAGAAGCCGCACCGGCGGCGACCCCGGCCGCGACGCCGGCCGACAAGCCCGCCGCCGCACCCGTGCCAGCGACCCCGCCCGCACCGGCGGTCGCGGCCACCGTGCAGGCGATGGGCGCCGACCAGCTGCGCGACGCCGCCAGCCGCGCCCTGCGCGAGAACCGCATGTACGCGCCGGCCGGCGACAACGCCATGGAGTACTACCTCGCCCTGCGCGACAAGCTGCCCGACGACGCGTCGGTCGCCAGCGCGCTGACCGACCTGCTGCCCTACACCATCATCGCCGCCGAGCAGGCGGTCACGCGCGAGCAGTTCGACGAAGCCCAGCGCCTGGTCGCCCTGGTCGAGAAGGCCGACAAGTCCGCGCCGGCGCTGCCGCGCATCCGCCAGAGCATCGCCACCGGGCAGCAGACCGTGGCCAAGCGCAGCGAAGCCGAGGACGCGCGCGCCAAGGCCGAGGCCGAAGCCCGTGTCCAGCAGCAGCAACAGCAACAGGTCGCCCAGCAGGCCGCCGAGGCCGACGCCGCGCGCCGCCTGGCCGAACAGCAGGAGGCCGCGCGCCAGGCCACCGCCCAGCGCGAGGCCGCCGAGGCCGAAGCCGCGCGCCAGGCCGCCGCCCGCCAGCAGGCGCAGGCCGCGCAGGCGGCCACCCCGGCCCCGGCCCAGCGCAGCCTGCGCCCGATCAGCATGCCGGCGCCGCGCTATCCGCCCGACGCGCTGCGTGCCGGTACCGCCGGCGAGGTGCTGATCGAGTTCACCGTGGGTACCGACGGCTCGGTCACCGATGCACGCGTGCTGCGCGCCAACCCGGCCCGCACCTTCGACCGCGAAGCGCTCAACGCGGTGCGCCGCTGGCGTTTCGAGCCGGTCGACGCCCCGGTCACCACGCGCCGCACGGTGGCCTTCGCGCCAGGCGGCTGACCGGTACAGGGGGACGCGACAAAACGAAAGGCCCGGCGCAAGCCGGGCCTTTCTTCTTCCACTGCGGTCGAACCGGGGGCGGCGCTCAGGTCGAGATCGCCAGCTTCTCCTGCCGGTAGCGCATCACCGCCGCCACCCACAGCAGCAGGGCCAGTCCCAGGCTGCAGCCCAGGTACACCGCCCACACCTGTGCGCTGATCGGTTCGGCGCGGATCACCTTCAGCAGCAGCTGGTTCTGCGCCAGGAACGGCACCGCGAACTGCCACAGCTGGGTCTTGACCGGGTTGGCCATCAGCATGATGGTCGGCACCATCGGCAGCAGCATCAGCCAGGTCATGTGGCTTTGCGCCTCCTTCAGGCTCTTGGCCGCCGCGGCCAGGAAGGTCAGCAGTGAGGTGCCGATCAGCAGCATCGGCACCAGCACCAGCAGGAACCGGCCGATCGCCAGCAGCGAGACATCGAGCTGGCGCGCGATGCCGGTGGCGAACTGCGCGCTGAGCTTGAACGCCAGCAGTGTCAGCAGCAGTGCCGCCACGCCCAGCGTGCAGGCGGCCAGGATCTTCCCGCTCACGATCGCCCCGCGCGGCGCCGGCGTGGTCAGCAGCGGCTCCAGCGTCTGCCGCTCGCGTTCGCCGGCGGTGGCGTCCAGCACCAGCGCAGCACCGCCGAGGAACGCGGTGATGATCAGGAAGTACGGCAGCATCACCGACATCAGCACGCCGCGCTTGGCCTCCGGCGTGGCCAGGTCGAGCGTGCCGGCGTTGACCGGTTGCGCCACCGACGGGTCGATGCCGCGGGCAAGCAGGCGCAACGCACCGACCTGGCCGCCATAGGCGGCAAGCGCGGCGGTCAGCCGGCGGCCCGGGATATCGGCATCGCGGCGGGTGCTGTCGAGCATGACTTCCACCAGCGCCGGCTGCCCCGCATGCCAGTCGGCGGCGAAGCTGTCGGAGATGCGCAGGGCCACGTCGACCTTCTGCTCGCGGATGTCGCCTTCCAGGTCCTGCGGCGGCGGCACCGCCTTGATCCCGCGCGTGGCCAGGAACGCGACCAGGTTCGGCGCACGCTCCATGCCGATCACCGGCACCTCCAGGGTCTTGTCGATCTGGGTCCTGGCCCGCTTCTCCGACAGCGAGCCCATGCCCAGGATCAGCGCCGGGAACAGCAGCGGCCCCAGCAGCAGGGTCAGCGCCAGGGTGCGGCGGTCGCGGGCGATGTCGCGCAGTTCCTTGATGAGTACCGTCCATATCGTCGACATCGTGCTCATGCCAGCAGGCCCTCCTCCGAGCCGATCGCCTTGACGAAAGCGTCTTCCAGGTTGTCTTCGCCGGTCAGCGCGCGCAGCTGGTCGGCGCTGCCTTCGGCCACCACCTTGCCCTTGGCGATGATCACGATGCGGTCGCAGAGCGCGGCCACCTCCTGCATGATGTGGCTGGAGAAGATCACGCAGCGGCCCTCCGCGCGCAGCCCGCGCAGGAATTCGCGCATCGCCCGCGTGGTCATCACGTCCAGGCCGTTGGTCGGCTCGTCGAGGATGACGTTGCGCGGATCGTGGACCAGCGCGCGCGCGATCGCGGTCTTGGTGCGCTGGCCCTGCGAGAAGCCTTCGGTCTGCCGGTCGAGGATCTCGCCCATGTCCAGCGCCGCCGACAGCGTGGCGATGCGTTCGGCCACGCGCGCGGCGGGGAGGCCGTGCAGGCGGCCGAAGTAGGCGATGTTCTCGCGCGCGGTCAGGCGCTTGTACACGCCACGCGCGTCGGGCAGCACGCCCAGGGCGCGGCGCACGGCCACCGGATCGGTCGCCGCGTCCACGCCGTCCACCTCGATCCGGCCTTGGTCGGGCTTCATCAGGGTGTAGAGCATGCGCAGCGTGGTGGTCTTGCCGGCGCCGTTGGGGCCGAGCAGGCCGGTGATCTGGCCGTCGCGGGCCTCGAAGCTGACCCCCGACACCGCGTTCACCGTGCCGGTCTTGGTCTTGAAGCTCTTGTGCAGGTCGTGGGCGCGGATCATGGCGCGGCTCCCGCTGGAATGTGTCGGCGCATCAGGGTTCCCATCCGTTGAAGCTGGTGAAAGGCGGCACGTAGGTCATCGAGTCCAGGCAGCCGGCGTCCAGCGCCTTGGCATCGGTCGACTCGAGGAACTGGCCCAGCAGCCTGGGCATGCAGCCCAGGCTCAGGGTGCCGTGGGCCTGGCCGCGCAGGACCAGGTGGCGGCCGTTGGGCAGGGTCTGCAGCACGCGTTCGGCGTAGCGCGGCGGCGTCACCGGGTCGAATTCGCCCGACAGCAGCAGCACCGGCGCATCCGACTTCAGCGGCGCGGTGAAGTCGTCCGGCCGGCCGCCGTGCGGCCAGGTCGCGCACGCGGCGAAGAACATCCGTGCCACGTCGGAACCGAGCAGCGTGCCCTCGGCGCCGCCTTCCTGGTAGCGATCGGCATCCTCGGCGCAGATCACCGACCACTGCATGCCGCGCGCCATCGAGCCGCCCATGTTCCGGCCCATCAGTTCTTGCAGCGACATCAGCGGCGCGTAGCGGCCCTGGTTGGCTTCGTCCAGCACCAGCGGCAGCAGCGAGGCGGTCTGCGGCATGTACGAAAACATGAAGGCCAGGCCGGTGACGGTATCGGCGCTGGCCGTGCCGGTGCGGCTCTCGCCGCTGGCCGGGTCGCGGTACTCAACCTGCGCCGGCGCTTCGCGCAGCCGCGCCACCAGCGTGTCCAGCTGGCTGCGCGCGTCGTGCGGGAAGCGCCTGGCGCAAGCCGGCAGCTGCCGGCACTGGGCGGACTGCAGCTTCAGCGCGTCCTCGAAGGTGTGGGCGAACTCGCCGCCGACGACCAGGTCGTTCGGCGCCACGCCGTCGAGGACGATGCTGCGCACGTGCTGCGGGAAGCGCTTGGCGTACTGCTGCGCCACGCGGGTGCCGTACGAGCCGCCGACGAGGTTGATCTTCTGCGCGCCGATCGCCTCGCGCACCGCGTCCAGGTCGGCGATCGCGTCGGTGGTGGTGTAGAAGCGCGGGTCGGCGCGGTCGGCCGCCTGTTCCGCGCAATGGCGGGCGAACTCGGCGATCGCCGCGGCATCGGGGGTGGCCGAGACCTGCGGATCGTCGCCCTCGGGCGTGCATGCCAGCAGGTTGGAGCCGCCGGTGCCGCGCTGGTCCACCAGCACGACGTGGCGCTGCTTGCGCACTTCCTTGAAGGCCGGGTCCAGCTGCGGCCAGACCTGCACCGCCGACTGGCCCGGACCGCCGGCCAGGAAGAACACCGGGTCGTCGGTGGCCGAGCCTTCCTCGGTCGCCGGCAACCAGGCCAGGTTGAGCCGGATCGTGCGGCCGCCGGGATGGGCGCGGTCCTCCGGCACTTCGAAGGTCGCGCACTGCGCCTGCACATTGCCGGTGGAAAAGCCGCTGGCCAGCATGCACGGCTCGAAGGCGATGCTGCCGTAGTGACGGGTGGAGCCGGTCGCCGCATCGGGCGCCGGTGCAGAATCGCAGGCGGCCAGCAGCACCGCGGAAGCGGCGAGCAGGGCGGCGGCGGGGATCGGGCGGGTCTTGCGGGACATCATCGAAACGGCCCCTCGTGGTTGCGTCGGAAAATGGGAAGTTCGGTGGGTAGCGTGTGTCGCGGCCGGATCAGTCCGGTTCGAATACATCCTCGATGCGCAGTCCGAACAGGCGTGCGATGCGGAACGCCAGTGGCAGGCTGGGGTCGTACTTGCCGGTCTCCAGTGCATTGACGGTTTGACGCGAGACCTCCAGCCGCTCGGCAAGTTCGCCCTGCGACCAGGCCTGCACCTCGCGCAGTTCACGCAGGCGGTTGTTCACGCGCGGGCTTCCATCGTCGCGGCCGGCTCAGCGGTACCGCCGCACTACGACGAGCTTGGCCAGGCCGTAGGCGAAGCACACCAGCGGGAACACCCAGATCATCGCGGCCGCGGCCGGCACGTCGATCACCCGGGCCGACTGCAGGAAGCCGCCGCCCAGATACACCAGCGACACGAAGGCCGTCGCGATGCACACCGCCTCCAGTTCGATCCGCTGCTGCATCTCGTCGATGTCGCGGATATAGCGGACGATCGCGCGCAAGGCCATGGCGATCGGCGGCAACGGCGCCAGCGCCACCAGCGCGCGCAGCACCGGCGCCTCGATTCCTTTCAGCAGCCAGACCGAGACGAGCAGGGTCAGCATGTACGCGCCCATCGCCACCATCAGTTCGCGGACATAGCGCCGGCGCAGGCCCGGCGAGGCCGAATCGCAGCCGTCGGGCAGCCGCCAGCGCAGCAGGGCGGCGAACGCCAGAGCGAGCGCCAGCACCCACAGCCCCGAGGCCAGCCCGCCGGCCATCGATCCGGGCAGGACCCGGCGCAGCCCCGCGGCCGCCAGGCCGGACGCGGCGGCCATGGCCAGCAGGCGCCAGGGCGTCAGGTGCCGGGTCACGGGACGCTCCCCTGGTATCCGCCGGTGCCGGCGATCGCGGACCCTGCCAACGCCGGGTCGATTCCGGCGAACCCGAAGGCGCCGTCCCCCGGGCGCGCCGCCGCGAGCATCGCGACGCCATCCGGCAGCCCTTTGGTGATTCCGCGTCGGCTGGATATCCGTTCCATCGCTCGAAGTCTTGTCAAGGAAGCTTGACAGGACGATAGGCGCCGCCGAACCGGCTGTCAAGCGACCTTTACATAAAGTCCGCAGCCGTGAACGCCGCGCGCGCGGCCGGGGATCCGCCGCTCCGCCCGCTATTTGTTGCTGACGTACTTCTCGCGGTGGGTGAGCGGATGCGGCCTGCGGGCCATGGCCCGCGCATCGGCGAACGCCGCGCGCGTCGCGCGCGGCCGGGGATCCGCCGCTCCGCCCGCTATTTGTTGCTGACGTACTTCTCGCGGCGGATCTGCGGTATCGGCAGCCCGTACCCCTTCAGCGCCTCGAAGCAGGCGTCGACCATGTCCGGGTTGCCGCACAGGTAGGCGATGTCGGTGGCCGGGTCCGGCGCGAACCCGGCCAGCTGCTGCTGCACGTAGCCGTGGCGAACGTCGGCATGCGCCTGCGGCGCGCCGGCCGCGGGCAGTTCGCGCGACAGGCACGGTACGTAGCGGAAGCCGGGGTGCGCCTCGGCGAAGGCGCGGAAGTCCCCGGCGTAGAGCAGCTCGCCGGGCGTGCGCGCGCCGGACAGCAGCACCACCTCGATGCCGCGCTCGGCGATCTGCTGCGCCAGCACCGGCAGCATCGAGCGGTACGGGGTGACGCCGGTGCCGGTGCCGATCAGCAGGTAGCGGCGGTTGTGGTCGCCGGGCATCAGGCAGAAGCGGCCGTAGGGGCCGCTGGCGCTGATCCGCCCGCCCACCTGCAGGCCTTCGAACAGCGCGGTGGCCGCTCCGCCCGCCACGTGGCTGACCGCGATCTCCACCGCCTCGCCCGGCCCCAGCGCGTGGTCGTGGATGGTGGCCAGCGAATAGCTGCGCCGCGCCGGCGTGCCGTCGGCGTAGTCGAAGTGGATCTGGATGAACTGCCCGGGGATGAAATCCAGCGGCTGGCCGTCGTCGCGGGCGAGCACGTAATGGCCGATGGTGGGCGCCAGCATGCGGCGGTCGACGAGGCGGAGCGGGAAATGGACGGGCACGATGGCGGCTGGCGGAACAGTCTGTAACCGGGTCGGTGGCCGGCGTCGACCTATAATAGCCGCTGCTCCGAGCAGGCGCCGGTTCCGGCGCGAAGGCCTCCATGACTCCCACCCACGAGGCGCCGGTCCCCGCGCTGCGCGTGCGCGACCTGCGCAAGACCTACGACACCGGCGTGCAGGCGCTCAAGGGCGTGTCCCTCGACGTCGCGCCCGGCGATTTCTTCGCCCTGCTCGGCCCCAACGGCGCGGGCAAGTCCACGCTGATCGGCATCGCCAGTTCGCTGGTCAACCTGAGCTCCGGTTCGGTGGAGGTGTTCGGCACCGACCTGGTCGCCCACCGCAGCGACGCGATGCGCCTGATCGGGCTGGTGCCGCAAGAGATCAACTTCAACCTGTTCGAGCAGCCGTTCGACATCCTGGTCAACTACGCCGGTTTCTACGGCATCCCGCGCGCGGAGGCCGAGCCCATGGCCGAGGCCGAGCTGCGCCGCGCGCACCTGTGGGACAAGGCCACGGTGATGAGCCGCACCCTGTCCGGCGGCATGAAGCGGCGGCTGATGATCGCCCGGGCGATGATGACCCGCCCGCGCCTGCTGATCCTGGACGAACCCACTGCCGGCGTGGACATCGAGATCCGCCGCGACATGTGGCGGGTGCTGCGCGAGATCAACGCCGCCGGCACCACGATCATCCTGACCACGCACTACCTGGAGGAAGCCGAGAGCCTGTGCCGCAACCTGGCGATCATCGACCACGGCGCCATCGTCGAGCAGGGGCCGATGCGCGCGCTGCTGGCCAAGCTGGACGTGGAAGGCTTCCTGTTCGACATCGACGGTGCCCTGCCGGCGGTGCTGCCGGCGATCGAGGGCACCACCCTGCTGGCGCTGGACGACCACACCCTGGACCTGGACATGCCGCGGGCGATGGACCTCAACCGCGTGTTCGCGGCGCTGCAGGCCGCGGGCATCCGCGTGCGCTCGATGCGGACCAAGAGCAACCGGCTGGAGGAGCTGTTCGTGCGGCTGACCGGCGACAAGGTGCAGAAGGCGGCGTGAGCAACAGCGACCGAAGCAGCGGCAACCGCAACAATGGCGACGACGCCGGCGAGATTCGAACGAACCAGGCCATGACCCCCGCAGAACCCACCACCACCCAGCGCAACCTCGTCGCCTTCGGCACCATCATGCGCCGCGAGGTGCGCCGCATCCTGCGCATCTGGGGCCAGACCCTGGTGCCGCCGGCGATCACCATGACCCTGTACTTCCTGATCTTCGGCGGGCTGATCGGCTCGAAGATCGGCGACATGGGCGGCTTCACCTACATGCAGTTCATCGTCCCCGGGCTGGTGATGATGAGCGTGATCCAGAACAGCTACGGCAACATCTCCTCCTCGTTCTTCGGCGCCAAGTTCGGCCGCCACGTCGAGGAGCTGCTGGTCAGCCCGATGCCGAACTGGGTGATCCTGTGGGGTTACGTCTCCGGCGCGGTGCTGCGCGGGCTGATGGTCGGGGTGATCGTGCTGCTGATCGCCATGTTCTTCACCCCGGTGCGCATCCCGCACCCGCTGGTGACGTTGACCACGGTGCTGCTGGGCGCGACGATCTTCTCGCTGGCCGGCTTCGTCAACGCGGTGTACGCGCGCAAGTTCGACGACGTGGCGATCGTGCCGACCTTCATCCTCACCCCGCTGACCTACCTGGGCGGCGTGTTCTATTCGGTCACCCTGCTGCCGGGCTGGGCGCAGGCGCTGACCCACGCCAATCCGATCTTCTACATGGTCAACGCGTTCCGCTACGGCCTGCTGGGCGTGTCCGACGTGCCGCTGTGGGTGGCCTACGCGTTGATGCTGGCCTTCGTCGCCGCGCTGGCGACGCTGTCGCTGTGGCTGTTGCGGCGTGGCGTGGGTTTGCGCAGCTGAACCGGCAAGCGCGCCTCCGTGCATTACTCGCCGCGGCAACATGCCGAAGCAGTTTCTCCTTCCGGGTAGTTCCTGAACTTTCCTGACCGGTTACGGCGGAGACGAAGCCGGGAACGGGGCTTTGCTGCTTGTTGTGAAATGCAGGCGAGTGCTAGTTTCCGGATCGTGACGTTCTGGCTGGAGCGGGCCGTCATGCCGTTGGCCACTGTTCCAACGCCGACGCAGCCCCTGATCGCGGCCATGGTGCGAAGGAAGGCGAGAGCTGTCCCTTGCGATACCCGCGTGCGCCGGAGATGTCCGATGCCGGGCCGGCCTGCGCCGTCGGAAGGGATACAGACATGCCAATGCCGCGTGCATGACCGCGCCTGCAACCGCGCGGAGCCGCCCCCCGTTCTTCGTCGTGCGCGTCCACGCGCAACGGTGCCAAGCTTCCAACAGGAACCCTCAAGGAGACATGCATGAAAACCGCCCGCATCCCGCCTCTCGCCTTGGCACTCGCCATCGGCCTGGCCGCATGCAGCAAGCAGGAGGCGGACACGCCGCCCGATTCGGCGGCCGAGCCAGCTGCTGCCGCGGCGGTACCCGGGACCGGCGCCGAGCCCGCACCCGACACACAGGCCGCGTTTGACATCGACCGCATTCCGCTTTCGGACCGGCCGCCCGGCGAGTTCCCGTACATCGGCCTGCCGCAGGGCTACAGCAGCGAGCGCCGCAGCAGCTGGACCAAGGAGTTCGACCGCTTCCCGTTCTGGGTCAAGGGTCAGCCGGTCTGGGTGGAAGGCCGCTTCTACGGCGCCGACTTCGCGCCGGTCGACGGCAAGACAATGTCAGAGTACGAGGTGAAGAAGAATTTCGACGGCCTCGTCGCCCAGCTCGGCGGCGTGAAGGTATCCGAGGAGAAGATTCCCGACGAAGTGGTGGACGGCTGGGGCGACGACATCGCCCAGGGATTCAACGGCGGCCTGGGCGACGTGTGGAATGAACCGGCGACGACCTACGTGATCCACCGCACCGACGGCAACATCTGGGTCCACCTGGTCACCAACACGGCCCAGGGCTGGTACATCGTCGGCCGCGAGAAGGGCTTCGAGCAGACCGCGACGCTGCTGCCGGCCAGCGAACTGAAGGCCAAGATCGAAGGCGCGGGCAAAGTCGCGCTGCAGCTCAACTTCGCCGTCGACAGGACCGAAATCCTTCCGCAGTCACAGCCGCAGCTGCAGCAGGTCGTCCAGCTGTTGAAGGAGGACACAGCGCTGAAGCTGGCCATCAATGGCCATACCGACAACACCGGCGATGCCGCGCACAACAAGGCGCTGTCGACGGGCCGCGCCGAGTCCGTGATGGCGGCACTGGTGGCGCAGGGAATCGATGCATCGCGCCTGTCCGCGGCAGGTTTCGGTGACGCTCAACCGGTTGCCGACAACACCACGGATGAAGGCAGGGCGCTGAACCGCCGCGTCGAACTCGTCCGCATGTGACAGCCAGTTTGCAGCGATGCGGAAGCGCGGCGTGAAAACGCGACGCCGTTTGCATTTTCACCTCGATGGTTTCAAAAAAGCCTGAAAAAACCGGGTTTGTGAGGTTGCGCACGAAAAGACGAGGGTGTTAGCTTCGGGTCGGTGACGCTCGAATGGAACAGAGCGTCACGCCTTTGGCCATCGAACAGGCCTACAAATCCCCCGAAAGGCGGGCAGTTGCCCGGGGCGCATCGATGCGCTCCGCGCAGGCCCTTATCCAGGAGCACTCCTAATGCGCAAGCAGTCCAGGAAATTCGGCTTCACCCAGTCCGGTCAGGGCATGACCGAGTACATCATCATCACTGCGCTCATCGCGATCGCCGCCATTGCCGCCGTCACCTTCTTCGGCGGCACGGTTCGCAGCCAGGTCGCGGGCATGGCCAAGGAACTCTCCGGCCAGAGCGCCACCCAGTCCATCAACCGGGCCAAGAACACCTCGAACCAGGCCCAGGCTGAAGCGGACAAGACCAAGGGCATGGACGAGTACAAGAACAAGTGATCCCGGAGTACCGGTTTTACCCGGGATGACTTGAGGCGCCCGACCGGCAACTCCGGCGGGCGCTTTCCCGGTCCGGATCACCACGCACATGACCTTCTGCTTCCCCGTACGGGGAGGCGATGGCGGTGTTCGACTTGAGGAAATGCGATGCACGCATGCATTCGTATCGGGCCCGCGCGGGCGATGAGAAAGCGTAATGCCGGCCGTCCCGGCTCCAGGCGCATGGCAGGCCAGGCCATGGTCCTGGGCCTGGTGACCATTCTTGTGCTGTGCGTCGGCGTGATCCTGCTCTTCGACAGCGGACAGACCCTCAACCGCAAGGTGCAGCTGACCAATGCCGCGGACGCGGCGGCCTACAGCGTGGCGGTGCAGCAGGCGCGCGCGTGGAACTTCGCCGCGTACATGAACCGCGGACGCGTAGCCAACGAGATCGCCGTCGCGCAGGTGGTCAGCCTGTACTCGTGGATGAACATGATGCACATGACCAGCATCACCATGCGCACCACGATGGATGTGCTGTCGGCAATTCCCTACGTGGGCGTCGTGTTCAAGATACTGGGTACGGTGTTCAAGGCCATCGAGACCGGGGCCAAGGTGGCGCGCAAGGCCTACCAGCCCCTCGGCAAGGTCATGGTGCAGGCGCTGGACGCGCTCAACGGCGCATTCGCCGCCGCCGCGACGGCGGTGATCGAGGCGATCTCGCGCGTGGACGGATTCAGGATCGCCGGCGACGTCGTGGTCGCAAACGCGCCCGGGGCGCAGGTCGCCACGCTTGGCAAGGGCATCCTCGCCGGCCAGCTGCTCAAGGCCGAGAGCGACTACTTGGACAGCTTCCGCATTCCGCGCAACGCGGGCAGTGGGTCGACCGCCAACCGCAACGGCGCCAACCGCTACCGGAACGTGGTGATGCAGTCGCGCGACGAGTTCTCGAGCGACCGCGGCGAAGAGGTGAACCTGGGCATCATCCGTTTCACCGCGGCCGGCGGCACCGACATGGTCGAGTACAACCGCTGGGCGGCGATGGACACCATGGGCCTCCATGTCGGCCTGCCATTTCCGCTCGATGACGTGGACCTGCCGCTGGGCTGGGGCGGCGCCCAGGCGGTGGAGCGTTACCAGAACCAGCGCTTCCTGCAGGGCTTCGACAGCGGGCGCGGCTGGTACTCCGATTACGACCGGCGTCGTTATCGTCCCTACGGCAATACCCTGCGGACCAACCGGATCGCGACCAACCTGGCGTCCTCCGATCCCAACGTGACCGCCAATGGCGGCCGGGCCCGCGATGCCTACTTCACCGGCTACAACGGCCTGCGAAACTACCACGACGTCAAGCGCGGCAAGGCTGCCGATCCGAACGCGACGGACGCCGGCCCGGTGTTCACCGTGTACGCCGACACGGCCCTGTCGACCGCGCGCACCAGCAGTACGATCGACGGCATCGGCGGCCCGGCCGGCAGCCCGATGGCGATGCAGGACCGCGCGCCGCGCGGACGGATGGCAGCGCTGGCCTCGGCGCAGGTGTATTTCAACCGGCCGTTCGCCTACAACCCGTTCAAGCGCAAGGACGGCCGGCTGGAAACCGGCAATCTGTTCAGTCCCTACTGGCAGGCGCGCCTGGTCGATACTCCGGAGGCGATCAGGCGTTCGGTGCAGGCCTTCGAACTGGCGGGGACCTGAGGCATGCGCAAGCGCAACCTGCCCTGGTTCGCCGGCACCCTGCTCCTGTCCGCCTGTGGCGGCAGCGGCGCGCAGGATGCGGTCGACGTGTCCGCGAAGATGCCGCCGATCCACGTCGTACAGGTCGCCGAGTTGCTCGACGGCGGTGGCAATGCGGCGCGAGCGGCATATGCGCAGACTCTGCAGGCATGCCAGGCCGCGGGCTTGCCGACCACGCCGCTGTCCTCGCAGGACGAGGCGAAGGTGGGTAAGACGCGATACGAGATATGGTTCGCACCGGACCTGGAAGTGGTCCGCGAGGAAACCTGGGACGTCGATATCGACCAGCCCGGCGTGAGCTGCCACTTCTCGCTCAGGTACGAGGGCAGCCAGGAAACCACGGACGCTACCCACTACGAAACCGTCGACCTGGGCACCGGCCAGGTCGATCGCGGCCAGGCCCAGGACGGCGCGCTGGAGCGGATCGCCGCCGATCCGGCCGACCTGCAGCCGCCCGAGGGCGTGACCGGGCCGCACCGACGCCAGGTCGCCGGCCAACCCTGCAACGAATGGGTGTCGGAAGGACTGGGCAACCGCCAGTGCGTGTGGGCGGGTGGCGCGGAATGGGGCTTCAGCCCCGGCACCGACAATGCCGACTACCGCCCGTCGCGCAGCCTGATCGTGCTGGAGCAGGCGCCGCTCGGTGATTCCGGCCTGCGCTTGACCACCGAGCAGATGACCGTGGGCGAAGCCTTCGCGCGACCGCGCCTGCCCGCGCCGGTGTCGCGGGAGGCCGGCCGGTGAGCGCCCGCCGCGGTGCCGCTGCGACCCGGCAGTCCGGCCAGAGCCTGGTCGAATTCGCGGTGCTGGCGGCGGTGCTCGTCCCGCTGTTCCTGCTGGTCCCGATCATGGGCAAGTACATCCACGTGCGGCAGATGTCGCAGCAGGCCGCGCGGGCGGCAGCGTGGGAGGCCACGGTCTCGCCGGGCTACGCATTGCCGCAGACCACGCGCGTGCGCGACCTGGTGGTGGAACGCAGCTTCGGCGCGATCGACGACCCGATCCGCAGCCAGGTGCGCGGCGGATCGCGGAACGAGGCGGTGGGCAACCCGCTGCTCAACACGTTCTCCGGCCGTGCGCTGCTGGAGCGCGGAGACGTGCGCGTGAACGCCTACCGCAACGTGTCCGCGCCGGGCATCCAGGACAAGCTCACCGACATGCTGCGCCTGCTCCCCGGCTATGCGCCGCCCAACAGCCGCGGGCTGGTGACGTCCAACATCGAGATCAGCACCCAGGACATCCGCCTGGCCAATGGCGGTGCCGCCTCTTTCCTGGAGCCCTTCGACCGCCTGGATCTGCGCATGCAGGCCAGCCACACCGTCCTGGCCGATGCATGGAACGCCTCGGGTGCCGGCTCCGGGAACCGCCCGGGCCCGCGCACCGTGCTGGCGCAGACGCGACCGCTGGTACCGCTGGCAAAGCTCGAACCGATCGACAGTGCGTTGAACGCGCTGGACTGGATCCCGCTGTTCGGCGCACTGGAAAAGCTGGACCTGGGCCACATCGAGCCGGACGTGGTGCCCTACGACAAGATGGAACGGTATGCGCCGAACTGACGTGACCGTCCTGGCGGCGCTGCTGGCCCTGGCCAGCGCCGGCGCGCACGCGGACGGCTGGCCGGACGTACCCATGCCGGACGGCGCCCAGGGCGAATGGGTCGCGCGCGACATGGTCAACAACGGCCTGCCGATGCGCGCGAGCCGCTACCAGGTCCCGATGACGCCGGCGCAACTGGTCGAGTACCTGCGCCGGGCGTGGAACGGCATGGTCGTGGTCGACGAAATCGGCGAGCAGACGATCGTCGGCCACGCCCAGGACGACCATTACGTCACCGTGGACATCCGCCGCGAGGGCACCGGAAGCGTGGCCCAGGTCGGCATCGTGAGGATGAGCGCGCAGCGCCCGTCGACGGCGCCTGGCAAGGATTTCCCGCGGCCCTCCGGCAGTCGCGTCGTCAACGACATCGAGTACATCGACGAGCCCGGCCGCACGTTGTCGGTGGAGGCGCCGTTGTCCCCGTACCAGAGCGACACCTACTACCGGCAGCGCCTGCCCGGCGACGGCTGGAAGCTCGACGTGGCCGGCAGCCGCCCCTGCGTCGCCATGTCGGTCCAGTGCAGCAGCAGCTATTCGCGCGGCAAGGAGACCATGGTGCTGACTTTCACGCGCATGGCAGAGGGCACGTCGATCGTGGCCAACCAGACCCGCAGGTGAAGCGCATGCGCACGAGAAGCACGCCCGCATCCGCCCGCCGCCAGCATGGCGCGGCGACCATCGAGTACGCGATGGTCGCCATGCTCGGCGTGCTGGTGCTGGTGGCCAGACCCAACATCGTTCTGGAGCTGGTGGAGGCGCTGCGCCGCATCTACACCGGCTTCGTCTACGCACTGTCCTTCGGCACCCTCTGAAAGCGGACGGACCATGGAGAAAGCATTGCCCAAGATCAATCGAAACCTGGTGTTCATGGTCGCCGCGCTGGTGCTGGGCCTGCTGGCCGCGCTGGTGGCGGTGAACTACGTGCAGAAGGTCGTCGCCGAGCGGACCCGCCAGACCGGCGAGACGACCACTGTCGCGGTACCCAAGCAGGCCATGGAGGTGGGCGCGATCCTGGCCGACGGCGACCTGGCGGCGCGCGACGTACCCGCGGACCTGGTGCCGGCCGATGCGATCACCCCGGACAACTACCAGACGTACGTCGGCCGCGCCCTGCGCGCACCGGTGCGCGAAGGAGCGCCGGTCGCCGCCAGTGCGCTGGTGCCGCTCAACGAGCAGTTCTCCAGCGTGATCCATCCCGGCAAGGTCGGCTACACCCTCGGCGTGGACGAGACCAATTCGATCTCCGGGATGATCTCCCCCGGCGACTACGTCGACCTGATGCTGACGGTGGACCAGGACAGCGGTGCGCGGGTCATCCCGCTGCTGGAGAACGTACCCGTCCTGGCCACCGGCAGCCGCGTCGGCGAAGCGCTGCCGGACGAACAGAACCCGGGATTCTCGAACATCACCCTGGAACTGGATCCGGCCCAGGCCGAACGGCTGGCGGTCGGCGGCAAGGCGGGGAACGTGCATGTCGTGCTGCGGCATACCGCGGACCGCAGCGAATTCGGCCTCGACGGACTGACCCAGAAGCAGCTGCTGGGACAGCCCGCTTCGTCGGCGGGCATCCGGCGAGCGGGCGTGGAATACATCATTGGTGGAGGCAAGGGCTGAGGCATGCGATCGAATCCGGGGAACAGGAAGGCGTCCAGGGCGCCACGGCTGGCGACAATGATGTGCATCGGCCTGGCTGCGACCGCCTTTGCCGGCATGGCCCAGAACACATCCACCGGCACCGCCGGCACGCAGGTGCCGGTGATCCTGGTGCCATCGACAGCGCTGGGACAGGCACCCGCGCCGGCCGCCGCCAATCGCCATCCGGTCGCGCCGGCGCGTGATTTCCAGGCGCCGGCGGTCGATCCGGCATTCAGCCGCCCGGCCAGCAGCGCGCCGGCGGTGCCGCTGCCGCAGCGGGTACGGCTGGCCGCCGGGCAGGCTTCGGTCTATCGGCTGGACCGCTCGCTGCGTCGCGTGGCGGTGGGCAACGGCGAGCTGGTCGAGGTCAGCAACATAGGTTCGCGCGAGATCCTGATCATGGGCACCAGGCCCGGCGAGACGACGCTGCACCTGTGGATGACCGACGGCAGCCAGCTCAACGTGCCGGTAATGGTGACCACGACCGACAACGCCAGCCTGGCCAGCCTGGTCACCGCGCTGACCGCCGATGTCGACGGCGTGCGCGTGCACGAGGTCGGCGACCGCGTCGTGGTGACCGGCCACGATGTGAGCCCCGCGCTGGCCGGACGCCTGGTGGAGCTGCAGAAGAGCTATCCGCAGTTGATGGACCTGACCACGCCCGACCCGGTGGGCATGCGCCCGATGGTGCGGATGGACGTGAAGATCATGGAGTTCGACACCAATGCCCTGGAGGAACTGGGCATCCAGTGGGACAACGTGATCCAGGGACCGGTCGGCGGGCTGATCAAGGACTTCACCACCAACGACTACTTCCGCGTGCTGCCCGATGGCAGCCCGTTCGAGCAGCTCGACCTGCCCACGCGCCTGCCGGGCAGCCAGGCGTACATGGGCATCGCGACCACCATCGGCTCGCAGATCAACTTCCTGATGAACGAAGGCAAGGCGGTGATGCTGGCGTCGCCGCAGCTGAGCGCGCGCAGCGGCGGCGCGGCCAAGTTCCTGGTCGGTGGCGAAGTGCCGATCCCGGTGCCGCAGGGCTTCGGCCAGGTGACCGTGGACTACAAGGAGTACGGCATCAAGCTGGACATCGAGCCGGTGGTCAACGGCAACGACGAAGTCTCCGCGCGCCTGCTGGCCGAAGTCAGCCGCATCGACCCGACCGTGACGGTGGAGGGCGTGCCCGGTTTCACCACCCGGCGCACGGAGTCGGAGATCAACGTCAAGGCGGGGCAGACGCTGGTGGTGTCGGGGCTGATCGATTCCAGCGCGGCCAAGGACATCAAGAAGTTGCCGTTGCTGGGCGACATCCCGATCCTGGGCCGGCTGTTCCGTTCCGACGGCTTCCGCGGCAACCGCACCGAGCTGGTGATGTTCGTCACCCCCCGCATCGTCACACCCGATTCGCCGGAGAACCTGCGCGACCTGGAGCGCGCGAACGAACTGCGCGACAAGGGCCTGGAGGCGACCCCGCCGCGCAACCGCGACTTCATCCAGTAGGACTGCGGCACGAGGACCATCCCGATGTTCAACATCCTCATCGACACGCCGAACCGCGACCAGCGCCGCGTCCGCTGCCTGCACCGCGAATGCGGCATCGGTCGCGGCGACGGCAACCTGGTGGTGCTGCAGGGATGGAGCATCGGCCAGCAGCACGCCGCGCTGAAATACGGGAGCGAGGGCATCTTCATCGAGTCGCTGGGCGGTCGCGCGCCGGTGCTGGTCAACGGGCACAAGGTCCAGGGATCGCACGGACCGCTGTCGAGCCGCGACCGGGTGCAGATCGGCGACTACCGCCTGCAGGTCCTGTGCGACGACCCCGACCCGCTCTCCGCCAGCAACGATGCGGTCGCCATCCAGGCGGCGCCGGTGCCGACGGCGCCCGCGCCCGATGCCGGTGTCCCCGCGGCCCCGTCCGCCGACACGCGCACGCCGGAGGGACGGCAGCTGGCCCGGCCGCAGGATCTGCCCGCCGACGCAGCGGTGTGGCGGGCGCGGGTGCATGCCGCGCTGGTCAAGCAGATGGACCTGCGCCGCCTGGACGTGCGCTCGATGGACGACCAGGCCTTGCGCGCCACCACCATCGGACTGATCGAGGACGTGCTGTCGCGCGATTTCGCCGACCTGCCCAAGACGATCAACCGCCGGCGCCTGGCCAAGGAAGTCCTCGACGAGGCGATCGGCCTGGGGCCGCTGGAAGACCTGCTCGAGGATGCGAGCGTCACCGAGGTCATGGTGAATGCCCATGACCAGATATTCATCGAGCGTGGCGGCAGGATCGAACGCTCGGCGGTCACCTTCACCAGCGACCGTGCGGTGCTGTCGGCCATCGAGCGCATCGTCTCGCCGCTGGGCAGGCGCATCGACGAGAGCTCGCCGATGGTGGATGCACGGCTGAAGGACGGTTCGCGCGTCAACGCGGTGATCCCGCCGGTCGCGCTGCGCGGCCCCAGCATCAGCATCCGCAAGTTCGCCACGCGCAAGCTCCAGGGCGGGGACCTGCTCAAGTTCGGCTCGTTGAACCCGGAGATGCTGGAATTCCTCACCGTGGCCGTGCGCGAACGGCGCAACATCGTGGTGTCCGGAGGCACCGGTTCGGGCAAGACCACCCTGCTCAACATCCTGTCCAACTTCATCCCGGACGGGGACCGCATCGTCACCATCGAGGATGCGGCCGAACTGAAGCTGGTCCAGTCCAACCTGGTGGCGCTGGAGGCCCGGCCGCCGAACATGGAAGGCCGCGGCCAGATCACCATCCGCGACCTGGTGCGCAACGCGCTGCGCATGCGCCCGGACCGGATCGTCGTCGGCGAGTGCCGCGGCGGCGAGGCGCTGGACATGCTGCAGGCGATGAACACCGGCCACGAAGGCTCGCTGACGACCGCCCACGCCAACAACCCGCGCGAGGCGCTTTCGCGCCTGGAAGTGATGGTGATGATGGCCGGCATGGAGCTGCCGATGGCGGTCGTGCGCGAGCAGATTTCCTCGGCGGTGGACCTGATCGTGCACCAGAAGCGCTTCCCGTGCGGCTCGCGCAAGGTCAGCCACATCACCGAGGTCACCGGGATCGAGAGCGGCACCATCCAGCTGCAGGACGTGTTCCTGTTCCGCACGCGTTCGCACAGCGGCCGCGACGGCAAGGTCGTCGGCGATTTCGTCGCCACCGGCGCCGTGCCGGAGTTCTACGAGGAGCTGGCCGAGCGCGGCGTCCCGGTGGACCTGGGCATCTTCCGCGGCGGCGGGAACCGCGCATGATCTGGCTGCTGGCGATCCTGGTGTTCGGCTGCTTCGCGCTGGCGGGGCTGGTGTTCGTGCGGGCCGGCGGCGGCTTCATGCACCGCTACCGGGAGAACTTCGTCGACCAGGCGCGGATCAACCTGGCCGACATGTTCCTGTTCGTGGACACGCAATCGCTGTTCTGGGTGAACATCGTGGGGCTGTTGCTGGTCCCGCTCCTGTTGCTGCTGGCCACCGGCAACCTGCTGCTGCCGGTGGCCGTGGCGCTGGTCCTGGCGATCGCGCCGCGCCGGATCTACGCTTGGCTCAAGCAGCGCCGGATCGACCAGATCCAGCAGCAGCTGCCGGACGCACTGCTGATGCTGGCCGGCAGCCTGCGCGCCGGCGTCGGCTTCAATCCCGCGCTGGAGACGCTGGCCCACGACGGCCAGCCGCCACTGGCGCAGGAGCTGGCCCTGGTCCTGCGCGAGCAGCACATGGGCGTGCGCACGGACCAGGCCCTGGAGAACTTCGCCACGCGCGTGCCGATCATGGACGCCAAACTGTTCGTCTCGGCGGTGTCGATCTCGCGCGAGGTCGGCGGCAACCTGGCCGAAACGCTGGCGACTTTGGCCGAGACCCTGCGCCGCAAGCTGATCATGGAAGGCAAGATCAAGGCCCTGACCGCGCAGGCGCGCCTGCAGGGCATCGTGATGGCGATGCTGCCGGCCGGCCTGGTCGGCTTCCTGGTGCTGTTCTACCCGGAGACCATGCGGCCGATGTTCCACACCTGGCACGGCTACTGCGTGATCGCGCTGATCGTGGTCCTGGAGTACCTGGGCTACCGCATGTGCCGCAAGATCATGAGCATCGACGTATGACGGAGGCGGCATGAACCTGGTGCTGCTGGCGGTGGCCGCGATGGCGATGCTGGCCATGGTGCTGGTCCTGCTGGCCCTGCGCGGGATGCTGCAGCAGATCCCGAAGGACGAGCGCAACTACCAGGACCCGTTGCCGGTCGCGCTGCGCGTGCTGTGGCCGCTGGTCACCGCGGCCACGCGGCTGGTCGGGCCACGGTTGAAATCGGCCCAGCTGGAGAAGGCCCATCGCGCGCTGCAGTCGGCCGGGCAGGACTACGTACTCACGCCCGAAGAGCTCTACGGCACCCGCATGGTCTCCGCCGCCGTGGCCGCGGCCATGTTCATGCTGGTGGCCGTCCTCCTGGGCAGGATGAGCCCGGCGGGCCTGCTGTTCTGCATCGCCTTCGGCGCGCCGCTGGGCTGGATGTACCCGACGCTGTGGCTGGGCGAGCGGCGCAAGCAGCGCCAGCGCCAGGTCGTGCGCGACCTGCCGGTGTTCCTCGACTTCATCACGATGGCGGTGGAAGCGGGCTTGAACATCACCGGCGCGATCGAGCAGTCCGTGCTGCGCGGCCCGCCCGGCGCCATGGCGCAGGAGTTCGCACGCATGCTGCGCGACCAGCGCGCCGGTCTGCCGCGGGTCGAGGCGTTGCGGCGCATGGCCGACCGCATGGACATCTCCCAGGTGACCAACTTCACCAGCGCGCTGGTCCAGGCCGACCGGGTCGGCGCCAACCTGAGCGACACGCTGCGTTCGCAGGCCAACCAGCGGCGCGAGGAACGCTTCCTGCGCGCGGAGAAGCTGGCGCTCGAGGCGCCGGTCAAGATGATGATGCCGCTGGTGCTGTTCTTCTTCCCGTTGATCTTCGTCGTGCTGGCCTACTTCATCTACCTGCAGATGAAGCAGCAGGGGATCCTGTGATGCGCTGCGGTGCGCTCCAGCACGAAGGAACCATCCTGGTGGCGCAGGTATGGCGCGCCGAGCGCTGGTGGCAGCGCCTGCGGGGCCTGCGGGGGCGGGCGCCACTGCAGCCCGGCCAGGGCCTGCTGATCGTGCCGTGCGCCGGCGTGCACACGTTCTGGATGCGCTATCCACTGGACCTGGTGTTCCTCGACCGGCAGGGACGCGTGCTGCGTTGCCGGCATCGGGTGAAACCCTGGCGGGCGGCCAGCTGCTTCGGCGCGCATGCCACCCTGGAACTGCCCGCCGGCACGCTGCCGGCGCTGGCGCTGCAGCCGGGCCAGGTGTTGCAGTGGTCGGCGGCGGCACCGCCCGTGCCCGGCCTGCCGGCCCCCGGCGGGGAGGCCGCATGAATTCCCGGCGCAGCCTGCGCGGCAAGCGGTCGCAGCGCGGCCAGTCGCTGGTGGAATTCTGCGTGGTGGTGCCGACGTTCCTGTTCCTGGTGCTGATGATCCTGCAGGCGGCACTGATCTACCGGGCCAAGTCGACCCTGGACTACGCGACATTCCAGGCCGCGCGTGCCGGTGCCGTGGAACAGGCGCGGGTGTCGGCCATGCGCAATGCGCTCGCCGGCGGCATGACTCCCCTGTTCGCCACGTCGACCGGCGCCGGGGAGGTGATCGAGGCGCGCGCCCGGGCGCAACTGGACATGACCGCCTTCGCCAGGATCGAGGTCCTCTCGCCCACCCGTGCGGCATGGAGCCGTTACCGCGAGCGCCAGTACGACGGCCGCTACGCGCTGCCGAACGACTCGCTGGCCTTCCGCGATGCCGGCATCGACGGCGGCAGCGGCGTCAGCGTGCAGGACGCCAACATCCTCAAGATCAAGGTCACCTACCGTTACCCGCTGATCGTGCCCTTCGTGGACCGGGTGATCGTCGGACTGTCGGACCTGGTGAGCGAGGGCGAGAGCTATCGCCCGGTGTCGATGATGGTGGTCGATCCGATCAGCGGCCATCGCCGGCTGCCGATCGTTTCGACCGCCGTGGTGCGCATGCAATCCCCGATCTATGACAGCTCTCCGCTTCCGGCCCGCTGAGGCGCTGCTGCTGGCGGCACTGTCCGCCTGTGCGGTGCTGCCGGCGCGAGGCAGCGACGCCGTGGAAACGGAGTCCACCCCGCCGGCCGCGCGACTGCGCCTGCACGTGGACGGAGGCGGTGGCGGCGCACTGGGCGCAACGGCGGTCGGGCGACGTTTTGCCGTGCTGCTGCGCGGGCCGGCGATACGGATCCAGCCCGACGCGGGGGAAGACCGGACGCCGCCATCCACCTACCTGCTCAAGCTCGGCCCGGCGCCCGGGGCGTGGCTGCGGGACGAGGCCAGCGACATCGCGGTGCCGGTACCGGATGCGAGCGGACCCTACTGGTATGACCCGGCCAATCCCTGCGCCACCACCGGCGGCCGCTGCGACCCGGCCCCGCCCGACGTGATCGCCGGCAGGCTCGTCCGTGGCTGGAACTATCGCGGCAGCCCGCGCGGCCCGGATGGCAGTCGCGACGGCGTGCTGTGGCTGGATGCGGATACCGGACTGTTGCTGGGCTATCGGGCCCGGTTGCAGGATGGACGCGGCACCCGGCGGATGCAGGTGGACGAAGTGGCGTATGGTCCGCTGCCTGCAAGCCTGTTCGAAGTGCCGTCGCAAGCGACAGGCGATGGCGTCGATCCCCGCGGTGGAACGAAACCGTCGCGCCTGCGTTCAGTGCGGACCCGGTCAAATGGAAGCCCATGAAGTCCATCGCACGTATCCGGCGGGGCAATCCCGCTCCCCGCCCATGCGCCTGCTGATCCTCGGCGCGGGCGCGACGGGCGGGTACTTCGGCGGCCGCCTGGCCCAGGCGGGTACCGATGTCACCTTCCTGGTGCGGCCGGCACGGGCGGCGCTGCTGCGCGAGCGTGGCCTGCGCATCCGCAGTGCGCTGGGCGACGCCGACCTGCAGGTCGACACGGTCACCGCCGCTGCGCTGCCCGCGCTGGCGGCGGCGCGACCCTTCGACCTGGTGCTCCTTTCGTGCAAGGCCTACGACCTCGACGACGCGATCGCGGCCGTGGCGCCCGCGGTGGACGCCGGCGCGTGCGTGCTGCCGATCCTCAACGGACTGCTGCACTACCCGGTGCTGGAAGCGCGCCTGGGGCGCCACCGCGTATACGGCGGCCTGTGCTTCATCAGCGCGACGGTCGACGCGGCGGGCGACATCGTGCACATGGGCCGCGCCGCGTCGCTGACCTGGGGCGCACGCGCCGGCAATGTCGATACCGCCGTCCTCGCGGCGCTGGAAGCGGCCTGCACGCATGCGCGGATCGACCACCTGTACGCGCCGGACATCGCCCAGGCGCAATGGATCAAATTCACCTTCCTCGCCACGCTGGCCGCCGGCACATGCCTGATGCGCGCAAGCATCGGCGAGATCGTCGCCGGAGAGCACGGCGAGGCGTTCATGGCCGGTCTGCACGACGAATGCCTGGCCATCGCCGAGGCGGAAGGCCAGCCGGTGCCGCGGGACGAGATCCGGCGCGCGCGCGCCCAGCTCACCCATGCCGGCTCGCCGGTCACCGCATCGATGCTGCGCGACCTGGAAGCGGGACGCAGGGTCGAAGCGCTGCAGATCGTCGGCGACATGGTCCACCGCGCGCACCGCGCGGGCCTGGCGGCCACGCGCCTGGAGGCGGCGTGGGTACACCTGCAGGCCTACGAAGCGGCGCGCGGCGTGCGGGGCCGGGGATGAAGCGGCCGGCGCGGCCCCCTGGCGCATGCGCAATACCGATCTGTTCCCACAGGAGAAGTCGATGAAGAAAGAGCAGTCGAAGATGGTCCTGGCCGCACTCTCGATGCTGGTGGCCACGGTGGCCTGCAGCAAGGAGAGCGAGGTTCCCGCCTCGGGCGTGACCGCGGCCACCACCGGCGCCGCCGCCACACCTGCGGCGGTGGTCACCGCGCAGCACCTGCAGCTGGTGAAGCTGGGCGCCTCCATGCATGCGGCGGCGGAAGCCTGCGGCATGGACCCGGCCGAACGCGCGGCGCTCCGCGAGCAACAGAAGAAGGCGACCGTGGCGGGCGGCACCATGAGTGCAGCGCAGTTCGACGTGGCGTTCGATGCCGCCCTCGACGGCGCCAAGGCGAAGTTCGCCAGTGCGACGCCGGAACAACGCAAGCAGGCCTGCAGCCAGCTTGAGCAGATGCGCCCAGCGGGATCGGGCGGCTGAGCCGCAGCCCGGCTCCGGCGGCCGCGCGACGGCGCGGCGCGGCCGGGGTTCGGTTCAGCCCGGCAAACGGAAGAACGTGCGCGCGTTGGCCGTGGTCTGCGCGGCAACCGTGGCGGTGTCCTGGCTGCGGTCGCGGGCCAGCTCCCCGACGATGTGCGGCAGGAACGCCGGCTCGTTGCGCCGGTCCCTGGGCATCGGCTTGAGCGTGCGCGGCAGCAGGTAGGGCGCGTCGGTCTCCACCAGCAGGCGCTCGGCGGGAATGTGCCTCACCAGCTCGCGCAGGTGCGCGCCGCGGCGCTCGTCGCACAGCCAGCCGGTGATGCCCACGTACCAATCCTGGTCCAGGTAGTCGAACAGCTCCTCGCGGGTGCCGGTGAAGCAGTGAACGACCGCCGGGCCGAGGCGGCCGTCGAACTCGCGCATCATCGCCATGAAATCGCCATGCGCATCGCGCTGGTGCAGGAACAGGGGCTTGGCCATGCCATCGACGGCAAGGTCGACCGCGATCCGCAGTTGGCGCTCGAACGCCTTGCGCTGCGCCGGCCGCGGCGAGAAGTCGCGGAAGTAGTCCAGGCCGCACTCGCCTACCGCCACCACCTCCGGGTGCGCGTGCAGGGCGCGCATCTCCGCATCGCATTCGTCGGTGTATTCGCTGGCGTGGTGCGGATGCACGCCGGCGGTGGCGTACAGGAACCCCGGATGCGCCTGCGCCAGCTGCAGCGCCTGCGGCGAGTGTTCGCGGCTGGCGCCGGTCACCACCATCTGCAACACCCCGGCCTGGCGGGCGCGGTCCAGGACCGCGTCGCGGTCGCGGTCGAAGCTGTCGTGGGTCAGGTTGGCGCCGATGTCGACCAGGTGCATGCGGAGTGGGCCGGGTGGGGGCCGCCTATTGTAGGAGCCCGTCTTGCGGGCGACCCGACGCCGCCTTGCGGGCGACCCGACGCCGCCGGCCAAACCGTCGCGGCCGGGTTGCCCGGTGCGGGTACAGGGTCCCGCGGGTGCGCGGGCGAACGTCGTTCCGATCGATGGCGTCGGTGTCGCCGGCAAGACCGGCTCCTACACGAAGGCAGCGGGCCCGTATCCTGCGCGCATGGATCCGACTGTTTTTCCCATCGCCCCGCTGCTGCCGGCGATCCGCGACAGCCTGGCCGCGCATCCGCGGCTGGTGCTGGAGGCGCCGCCCGGCGCCGGCAAGACCACCCAGGTGCCGCTGGCCCTGCTCGATGCTCCGTGGCTGCAAGGTCGCCGCATCGTGATGCTGGAACCGCGCCGGGTCGCCGCACGCAGCGCGGCGATGTTCATGGCACGCCAGCTGGGCGAGGAAGTCGGCGGCACGGTCGGCTACCGCATCCGTTTCGAGAACCGGGTGTCGGCGAGGACCCGAGTCGAAGTGGTCACCGAGGGCATCCTCACCCGGATGATCCAGGACGATCCCGAACTGGGTGGCAGCGGGCCGGAGGGCGTCGGCGCGCTGCTGTTCGACGAGTTCCACGAGCGGCACCTGTCCGCCGACCTCGGCCTGGCCCTGGCCCTGGACGTGCAGGCGCAGCTGCGCGAAGACCTGCGCATCGTGGTCATGTCGGCCACGCTGGACGGCGAGCGGCTGGCGCGGTTCCTCGACGCGCCGCGGCTGTCCAGCGAAGGGCGCAGCTATCCGGTGCAGGTGGCGCACTTCCCGTCGCGGCGCGAGGAATCGCTGGAAGCGCAGGCGCGCCGCGCGGTGCAGCAGGCGCTGGCCGGGCATCCCGGCGACGTGCTGGTGTTCCTGCCCGGCCAGCGCGAGATCGCCAGGCTGGCCGCGGCGCTGGAGGCGGCGGCGCTGCCGGAGGCGGTGGAAGTGCTGGTGCTGCATGGCGAACTGCCGGTCGAACAGCAGGCGCGCGTGCTGCAGCCGGCCGCGGACGGACGCCGCCGCGTGGTGCTGGCGACCAACGTCGCCGAGTCCTCGGTCACCCTGCCCGGCGTGCGCGTGGTCGTCGACAGCGGCTTGGCGCGCGAGCCGCGCTTCGATCCCAACAGCGGCTTCTCGCGGCTGGACGCGGTGGCGATCTCGCAGGCCTCGGCCGACCAGCGTGCCGGCCGCGCCGGCCGCGTCGCCGACGGTGTCGCCTGGCGGCTGTGGCCCGAATCGCAACGCCTGGAGGCGCAGCGCCGGCCGGAGATCGCCCAGGTCGAACTGGCCGCGCTGGCGCTGGAGCTGGCCGCGTGGGGCAGCGACGCACTGCGTTTCGTCGACCCGCCGCCGCCCGGCGCACTGGCCGCGGCGCGGGAACTGCTGCAGCGGCTGGGCGCGCTGTCGGATGCGGGCGGGATCACGCCGGCGGGCAAGCGCATGCTCGCGCTGGGCACGCACCCGCGCCTGGCGGCGATGCTGCTGGCCGCGCGCGATCCGCGCGAACAGGCGCTGGCCGCCGACCTGGCCGCGCTGGTCGAAGCCCGCGATCCGCTGCGCAGCCGCAGCGATGCGCTGGCCGCGCGCTGGCGTGCGCTGGCCGCGTTCCGCGCCGGCCGCGTGCCGGCCGATGCCAGCCGTTCGGCGCTGGCCGCGATCGACGCGGCGGCGCGGCAGTGGCGGCGCCGCCTGCGCTGCGACGCCGCGCCACCGGCCGACATCGAGGCCCACGAACTGGGCGACCTGCTCGCCCACGCCTTCCCCGACCGCATCGCCGCCCGGCATCCGGCCGATCCGCTGCGCTACGCGCTGGCCAACGGCCGCACCGCCCGGCTGTTCGAGGACAGCGCGCTGCGCGGCGAACCGTGGCTGGTGGCCAGCGAACTGCGCTACGAACCGCGCGGCGACGCGCTGCTGCTGCGTGCCGCGCCGGTGGACGAGTCGCGCCTGCGCGGCGATTTCCCCGACCGCTTCGTCGAGCGCGAGGGCACGGTGTGGGATACGGAGAAACGCGCGCTGGTGGTGCGCCGCGAATCGCGCTTCGACCGCATCGTCCTCGACAGCCGCCCGGCCGGTCGCGTCGATCCGGCGCAGGCCGCGCAGGCGTTGACCGCCGCAGTGCGCGAACTGGGCCTGGCGGCGTTGCCGTGGACGCCAGGCCTGCGCCAGTGGCAGGCGCGCGCGGTCGCGCTGCGGCAGTGGATGCCCGGACTGGAGCTGCCCGACGTCTCAGACACGGTCCTGCTGGCCACGCTCGACGACTGGCTGCGGCCGGCCTTCGCCGGCAAGACCCGGCTCGACGCACTGTCGGAGGAGGAACTGGGCCAGGCGCTGAAGTCGCCGCTGGACTGGAACGCGCGCCAGCAGGTCGACCGTTTCGCGCCGGCGCGCATCACGGTGCCCTCGGGCATGGAACGCGGCATCGACTACACGCTCGACCACGAGAGCAATCCGCAGCCGCCGGTGCTGGCGGTCAAGCTGCAGGAACTGTTCGGCCTGGCCGACACCCCGCGCATCGCCGATGGCCGCGTGCCGCTGACCCTGCACCTGCTCTCGCCCGGTGGCCGGCCGCTGCAGGTGACCCAGGACCTGAAGGGCTTCTGGGACCGCACCTACCCGGAGGTGAAGAAGGAGATGAAGGGGCGCTACCCGAAGCATCCCTGGCCCGAGGACCCATGGAGCGCCACCGCGACGCACCGGGCCAAGCCGCGCGGCACCTGACGGCCGCCATGAGGCCAGCCCTTCCGTCGCCGCTTCCGCGATGAACCGGCGCCATCGCCCGCGCCATCCGCCGGCCCGCGCCTGGCACCGCTGACGTATCGTCCACATGCCTTCGCCGACACTGGCGGCGCCTCCCACCTCCTCCACGGGAATCCCCATGAGCAAGATGACCATCATCACCGACCGCGCGCTGGAACTGGCCGGTCAGGCGGGCGCCGGCCTGCGCCACGCCGGTGCGAGCCTGCGCGGCGCCGGTTCCGGCGCCGAGCAGTGGATCAAGACCGGCGCCGCGCTCGGCGCGGCCAAGGCCGGCTTCAATGTCGCCCGCGGCACGGTACGGCGCCATCCGGTAGCCATCGCCACGGCCGCGGCGGTGGTCGGCGCCGGCGTGCTGGCCTATGTGCTGTACCGCAAGCGCCGCGAGCAGCAGCTGCAGGCGCCGATCGACGGCGAAGCGCGCCGGGTCGGCACGCGCCAGGGCAATGCCGCCGCACGCACCCGCGCAGCCCGTACCCGGCGGACCTCGCCGACGGCCTGAACGCAAGCGGGTGGAATCCGCCGCCCACCGACTGGCGCCCCGCTCCCATCCGCACCCGGCCGTTCCTGCAGGAGCCCGTCTTGCGGGCGACGATGCCGCGGGCAAGCCGTCGCGGACGGTTGCCCTGCACGGACGCAGGCTTCCGTTGCCGCGCTTTCGAACATCGTCCCCGCCAGAGGCGTCGGTGTCGCCCGCAAGACGGGCTCCTACGGGAGGTCGTCCAGCCGGTGCCATTGGCCGGGTGACAGTCCGGCGGTTGCTTCGCCGGGCGCCGGCAACCGGTACGGTCCGACCGCCACCCGCACCAGCCGCAGCGTCGGAAGTCCGATCGCGGCGGTCATGCGCCGCACCTGGCGGTTGCGGCCCTCGCTGATCGCCAGTTCCAGCCAGGCGTCGGGCACGGTCTTGCGGTAGCGCACCGGCGGGTCGCGCGGCCACAACACCGGCGCCGGGTCCAGGCGCCTGGCCTGCGCCGGCCGGGTCGGCCCGTCGTTGAGCGCCACGCCCTCGCGCAGCGCCTGCAGCTGCGCCGGCTGCGGATCGCCTTCCACCTGCACCCAGTACGTCTTGGGCTGCTTGTGCCTCGGGTCGGTCAGCCGGTGCGCCAGCGCGCCGTCGTCGGTCAGCAGCAGCAGGCCTTCGCTGTCATGGTCCAGGCGCCCGGCCGGATACACGCCGGACGGCAGGCCGAAACCGGCCAGGGTCGGGCGCGGCGGCAGGCTGCGGTCGGTGAACTGGGACAGCACGCCGTAGGGTTTGTTGAAGGCGATGAGCATGGGATCGGATTGCCGCGAAAAGCACGACGGTTGCAGCGGCGCGGGGCCGCGGCGGCGGCCCGCACGTTCCCACGATTCATTTCAGTCCTGGCGCGGTTTCACGAAGCGCAGCGTCATCCGGTCGCTCTCGCCGATGGCCTGGTACTTGGCATCGTCGACGTCGTCATGGTTGTTCGACGGCGGCAGCGTCCACACGCCGTTCGGATGGTCCTTGGTATCGCGCGGATTGGCGTTGACCTCGCTGCTGCCGGCCAGCTCGAACCCGGCCGCCTCGGCCAGCGCGATCACCTGCGCCTGGCCGACGTAACCGCTCTTGTCGTCGGCCGGCACGTCGGCCTTGGCGCGATGCTCGACCACGCCCAGCACGCCGCCAGGCTTGAGCACCTGGTAGAAGCCCTCGAACATGCCCTCGGCCTGGCCGGCGCTGCGCCAGTTGTGCACGTTGCGGAAGGTCAGGACCATGTCGGCCGAACCGGGCGCGCCGAACGCCGGCGCCTTCGGATCGTAGGCCACCACCGCTGCGTTGCCGAACTGCGCCGGCGCACCGGCGAACTTCTTCGCCAGCCCGTCCTTGCCCTTCTGGGTGTAGTCGCGCTGGCGGCCGGCCTCGTAGGCGGCGGGGTCGACGATCGCGGCGACGTAACGGCCCTTGTCCTTCAGGTACGGCGCGAGGATCTCCGCATACCAGCCGCCGCCGGGCGTGATCTCGACCACGGTCATGTCCGGCTCGATGCCGAAGAACGCCAGGGTCTGGCCGGGATGGCGCGAGGCGTCGCGCGCGGTGTTGGTCGGATCGCGCCAGCCGCCGTCGATGGCGGCCTGCAGCGCCGCGTCGGGCGCGGGCAGCGTGGCGCTGTCGGCGGGCTTGACCGCCTGCGCCAGCGGTGCGGCGGTGGCCAGGACGAGGGCAAGCAGACAGGCGCGGGAAATCGGATGGCGGTTCATCGCGTAACTCCGGTGCGGACGTGGCGCGAGCCTAGCATGCGATCCGCGATGCCCACTCCATGCCACGCGCTTGGACCCATCGCGTGCGCGACGGCTGCGGGGATGCGCGGCTCGTCGTGGCGCCCTCCGGCGCGAAGGGCGGCACGCGACGCATGCGTCGCGCCGGCGTCAAAGCACGTCGAGCGTCTTGACCCACACGTAGCGGCCGCCGAAACCTCGGTCCACCTCGCCCATCAGCCGCACCCGGTCCTGCGGGCCGACCTGGCGGCCCTGCCAGAGGCGCGATTCGATCTCCACCCGGATTTCGCCGGTGTCGTCGCGGAAGGTGAAGTAGTCGCCACGCTGGTGGTTGACGATGTTCCCGGTCAGGGTCACGTAGCTGCCCAGGCGCGCGTCGCGTGCTTCGGCCACAGTGGACGGCCGTCCGGCCACGCTGGGCCCGGTGAATTGCGCCATCGCGGTCGAAGCCAGAAGCGCGGACAGGCATAGCAGAAGCACCGCGAGCGTCTTGTTCATGGCGTATCCCTTGGTGGTCGGGAAGCCGGCCCACGCAACCTGCGCAAGGCCGGCGCCTGCGATTATGCCGCTGGTGCCGGGCGTGGACTGAATACGGATGCCGTCATCGTGTCCGACATGCTGAGCGGGGAGCTTTTGCCCCGCTGCGCCTTGCCGACGGGATCTTCCGGCCACGACGAGGATCCTGCATCGGTGCGGAGGCGGATCAGCGGACCAGCACCGCCCTGCGCGGAAAGACGAAGCCCGGCGCGGAGCCGGGCTTCGCGGGTATCGCTGCGACGGGCGGCTTACAGTGCCGCCAGCGCCGCGTTGAAGGTCGCCGACGGCCGCATCGCCGGGCCGGCCTTGGCCAGGTCCGGGTGGTAGTAGCCGCCGATATCCACGGGCTTGCCCTGCGCGCCGTTGAGCTCGCCGATGATCTTCGCTTCGTTCTCTGACAACGCCTTGGCCAGCGGGGCGAACTTCGCCTTCAGGCCCGCGTCCTGCTCCTGCGCCGCGAGCGCCTGCGCCCAGTACAGGGCCAGGTAGAAGTGGCTGCCGCGGTTGTCCAGTTCGCCGACCTTGCGCGCCGGCGAGCGGTTGTTGTCCAGGACCAGGCCGTTGGCCTGGTCCAGCGCGGCGGCGAGCACGCCGGCGCCGGCATTGCCGGTCTGCTCGGCCAGGTGTTCCAGCGAGGCCGCCAGGGCCAGGAACTCGCCCAGCGAATCCCAGCGCAGGTAGTCCTCCTCGAGGAACTGCTGCACGTGCTTGGGCGCCGAGCCGCCGGCGCCCGTTTCGAACAGGCCGCCACCGGCCATCAGCGGCACGATCGACAGCATCTTCGCGCTGGTACCCAGCTCCAGGATCGGGAACAGGTCGGTCAGGTAGTCGCGCAGCACGTTGCCGGTCACCGAGATGGTGTCCTTGCCCTGGCGGATGCGCTCCAGCGAGAACTTCGTCGCTTCCACCGGGGACAGGATGCGGATGTCCAGGCCACTGGTGTCGTGGTCCTTGAGGTAGGTCTCGACCTTGGCGATCACCTGGCGATCGTGGGCGCGCGCGCGGTCCAGCCAGAACACCGCCGGGGTGCCGCTCAGGCGGGCGCGGTTGACCGCCAGCTTGACCCAGTCCTGGATCGGCGCGTCCCTGGTCTGGCACATGCGCCAGATGTCGCCGGCTTCGACCGTGTGCTCGAACACGACCTGGCCGGCCTCGTCGGTGACGCGCACGCTGCCGTCGGCCGGGATGCGGAAGGTCTTGTCATGGCTGCCGTACTCCTCGGCTTTCTGCGCCATCAGGCCCACGTTGGGCACGCTGCCCATGGTGGTCGGGTCGAACGCGCCATGCGCCTTGCAGTCCTCGATCACCACCTGGTAGACGCCGGCGTAGCAGCGGTCCGGGATCAGCGCCTTGGTGTCCTGCAGCTTGCCTTCGGCGTTCCACATGCGGCCGGAGTCGCGGATCATCGCCGGCATCGAGGCGTCGACGATCACGTCGCTGGGCACGTGCAGGTTGGTGATGCCCTTGTCGGAGTTGACCATCGCCACCGCCGGACGCTGCGCATAGACCGCTTCGATGTCGGCCTTGATCGCGGCCTGCCGGTCTTCCGGCAGGGAAGCGATGCGCGCGTACAGGTCGCCGATGCCGTTGTCCGGCGAGAAGCCGACCGACTTCAGCACATCGGCGTGCCTGGCCAGCGCGTCCCGGTAGAACTCCGACACCACCACGCCGAACATGATCGGGTCGGAGACCTTCATCATGGTCGCCTTCAGGTGCAGCGAGAACAGCACGCCCTGCGCCTTGGCATCGGCGATCTGCGCGGCGACGAAGGCCGCCAGCGCCTTGCGGCTCATCGTGGAGGCGTCGACGATCTCGCCGGCCTTGACCGCGGTCTTCTCCTTCAGCACCACGGTCTTGCCGTCGGTCTGGACCAGCTCGATCTTCAGGTTGCCGGCCTTGTCGACCGTGGCCGACTGCTCGCTGCCGTAGAAGTCGCCGCCGTCCATGTGCGCCACGTGCGTCTTCGAATCCTTGCCCCACGGACCCATGCGGTGCGGATGCTTGCGCGCGTAGTTCTTCACCGAGGCCGGCGCGCGGCGGTCGGAATTGCCCTCGCGCAGCACCGGGTTGACCGCGCTGCCCTTGGTCCGGTCGTAGCGGGCCTGGATGTCCTTTTCCTTCTCGTCCTTCGGCGCGTCCGGGTAGTCCGGCAGCGGGTAACCCTGGGCCTGCAGTTCCTTGATCGCGGCCTTCAGCTGCGGCACCGAGGCGGAGATGTTCGGCAGCTTGATGATGTTGGCTTCCGGCGTGGTCGCCAGTTCGCCCAGCTCGGCCAGGTGGTCGCCGATCTTCTGCGCCTCGCCCAGGTAATCCGGGAACTGGGCCAGGATGCGGCCGGCCAGCGAGATGTCGCGGGTCTCGACGGCGATGCCGGCGGTGGCGGCGAACGCCTGCACGATCGGCAGCAGCGACTGGGTCGCCAGGAACGGGGCTTCATCGGTGAGCGTGTAGATGATCTTCGGCGTGTTCGACATGGTCTGCGGGGGCTCTCTTGCGGATCGGCGGACGGAAGAAGGAACGGCCGGGACGGCGGGCTGGGCGCGAGGCGCGTGGCGGTCCGGCGGCGAAACCCCCGTATTGTCGCGTGTTTTGCCGGGCGGCGCGCGCCGCGGCGCGGCTGGCGCCGCCATGCCCCGCGGTATGGCGCGGGACAACTCGCAGGCGGGAGGAACGACGACAGTGGGATCGGGAACGAGGCCATCCGTGGCCCCGCCGCGGGGCCTGTGCAGCCCGCCGCCTTCAGCACCGCCCCCGTACAATTGGCCGCATGGACACCCCCAACCCCACCGTGCGGCTGAAGAACGCCTGGCGTTCCAGCCATCCCTGGATCTTCCAGAAACTGGTCGACAAGCCTGCGCAGAAGCCCAAGCCCGGCGAGATCGTCGACGCTTTCGACGTCGACGGCCAGTTCATCGGCCGCGGCTTCTACAACGGCCATTCGCGGATCGCGCTGCGGATCCTGGAGACGGACCCGGACGTGGCGGTCGATGCCGGCTGGTTCGCGCGGAAGATCGGCGAGGCCGTCGGCCTGCGCCGCCAGGTGCTGAAACTGGACGAAGTCTCCGACGCCTGGCGCGTGGTCCACGCCGAAGGCGACGGCCTGTCCGGCCTGGTCGTGGACCGCTATGCCGACTTGCTGGTGGTCGAGTTCTTCAGCGCCGGCATGTACCGCCACCGCGAGTGGATCTATGCCGCCCTGCGCGAACACTTCCCCGGCGCGCGCATCTACAGCTTCGCCGACGAGCACGTGCAGAAGCAGGAAAGCTTCGACTACCGCCCGGTCTACAGCGAAGGCGGCTCGCCGGAGCCGGCGATCATCACCGAATACGGCATCCGCTTCCGCGCCGACCCGGCCGGCGCCCACAAGACCGGCTTCTTCGCCGACCAGCGCGAGAACCGGGAGTGGTTTTCGCGGCAGGTCGCCGGCAAGACCGTGCTCGACCTGTGCTGCAACACCGGCGGCTTCGCCGTGTACGCGGCGGCGCGCGGCGCCGCCGACGTGACCGGCATCGACATCGACGCCGACGTGATCGAGATCGCCAAGGGCAATGCGAAGCTCAATGGCGTCAGGCCGAAATTCGTCCAGGCCGACATCTTTCCGTGGCTGCGCGACGCAGCCAACCGCGGCGAGCGCTACGACGCGGTGATCCTGGACCCGGCCAAGATGACCCGCGACCGCGACCAGGTCATCCCCGCGCTGAAGAAGTACCTGGACATGAACAAGCTGGCGCTGGGCGTGGTCAGGCCGGGCGGATTGTTCGCCACCTTCTCCTGCACCGGGCTGGTGTCGGAGGAGCAGTTCCTGGACATGCTGCGCCGCGCCGCGTTCTACGCCGGGCGCACGGTGCAGGTGCTGAAGGTGGCCGGCGCCGGCCCGGACCACCCGTTCCTGGCCAACGTGGCCGAGTCGCGCTACCTCAAGGCGGTGTTCTGCCGGGTGCTGGACTGAGCCGCGGTCGTCCCGGCGTGACCAGCCATCCGGCTGTGGTAAAGCGTTTCGCCGGGACGACGGCCTCAGCCGCGCGCTAGCTGGCTGTTGTGCCGGGCCGTGGTCAGTAGCCCTGCTCGCGCAGCGTGGCCCGCACCTGCTCGTGGCGGGCCTGCAGCTGCGCCGAGGGCGCCTTGCCGAGCAGGCTGACCACCACGATCGCCACGGTGGCGGCGATGAAGCCCGGCACGATCTCGTACAGCGCGCTGCCGGTCTGCTTCCACAGCACCACCGTCAGCGCGCCGACGACCACGCCGGCCAGCGCGCCGTTGCGGGTCATGCGCTTCCAGAACACCGACAGCAGCACGACCGGCCCGAACGCCGCGCCGAACCCCGCCCAGGCATAGGCCACCAGGCCGAGCACGCGGCTTTCCGGGTCGCGCGCGATCCAGATCGCCAGCAGCGCCACGGCCAGGACCATCGAGCGGCTGAACCACACCAGTTCGCGGTGCGTGGCCTTCGGCCGCAGCAGGCCGCGGTAGAAGTCCTCGGTCAGCGCGCTCGAGCACACCAGCAGCTGCGCCGACAGCGTGCTCATGATCGCGGCCAGGATCGCCGACAGCAGCACGCCGGCGATCCACGGGTTGAACAGCAGCTCCGACAGCGCGATGAACACGCGCTCGGGATTGGCATCGACCGGACCGGCGACTTCCGGATGGGCGGCGAACCAGGCGATGCCGAAGAAGCCGGTCGCCACCGCGCCGGCCAGGCACAGGATCATCCAGGTCATCGCGATCCGGCGCGCGCGCGGGATCGTGGCCAGGCTGCCGGCGGCCATGAACCGCGCCAGGATGTGCGGCTGGCCGAAGTAGCCCAGCCCCCAGGCCAGCGCCGACACCACGGCGATGGCGCCGCCGGCGCCGATCCACTGCAGCCGCGACGGGTCGACCTGTTCGATCAGCACCAGCGCCTGCGCCGGGCCGCCGGCGCCGGTGATCGCGAACACCGGCACCAGCAGCAGCGCGAAGATCATCAGCGTGGCCTGGATGGTGTCGGTCCAGCTCACCGCCAGGAAGCCGCCGACGAAGGTGTAGACGATCGTCACCGCCGCGCCCCAGAACATCGCCTGCGCGTACGGGATCCCGAGCAGGCTCTCGAACAGCCGCGCGCCAGCAACGATCCCCGAGGCGCAGTAGATGGTGAAGAACACCAGGATCACCAGCGCCGAAAGGATCCGCAGCAGGCGGCTGCCATCCTCGAAGCGGTGGGTGAAGTAGTCCGGCAGGGTCAGCGCGTTGTGGGTGCGCTCGGTGTAGACGCGCAGCGGCCCGGCGACCCAGCGCCAGTTGCACCAGGCGCCGACGACCAGGCCGACCGCGATCCAGGCTTCCGATGCGCCGGTCAGGTACAGCGCGCCGGGCAGGCCCATCATCAGCCAGCCGCTCATGTCCGAGGCGCCGGCCGCCAGCGCGGTGACGTAGCTGCCCAGCGAGCGCCCGCCGAGGATGTAGTCGTCGAAGGTGCGGGTGCGGCGCCAGGCGATGAAGCCGATGCCGACCATCAACAGCAGGTAGGCGGAAAAGGTAACGAGCAGCGGGGTGCTGGCGGTCATCGGGATCCTGGACTGGAGGCACGCCGGCCCGGTTGGATGCGGCCCGGCGCGCAGGCGTGGCAGCACGCGGCCGGAAGGATTGCCGGCCGGCGCAGCCTAAGTGCCCCCGAGTGCGTCTGGCAATCTGCGCCGCACCGTTGCCCGCGCACCGGATCGTTCCGGATGCAGGCGCCGCCGCCTTGCCGTGGTTCCCAAGACGCGGTGCTGCGGGCCGGTCCGCACGGCCGGGTCACCGTCCGCGCAGGAGGTAGTCGCGCAGCGCCACCGCGTTGTTGTGCTCCTCGTCGCGGGCGCCATAGAGCAGGGTCACCGGACCGCGTGCCAGATAGCCGCGCAGCTGTGACAGCGCCTCCGGGTTGGCTTCCAGCTCGGCGAAGTAGCGTTCGCGGAAGCCGTCCCAGCGCGCCGGGTCGTGGCCGAACCACTTGCGCAGCGCGGTGCTGGGCGCCAGCGCCCTGAGCCAGGCCTCCGCGCGCAGGTCTTCCTTCGACACCCCGCGCGGCCACAGGCCGTCGACCAGCAGGCGCTGGCCGTCGCTGGGCGCCGGATCCTCGTAGGCGCGCTTGAGGTGGATGGGATGGCGGGCGCGACTGGCCATGCGGACAGTGTGGGTGGCCCGGTCTTGCGCCGGTGTGAAGCGGTCGCCGTGGTCGCGGTGGCGTCCACGATCTCTCCGCCCGGCGGTGTCGGGCCGCCCACAAGATGGGCTCCCACACGAAAGACCGGCGCCACGCCGGCCGTGGGGAGCCGACCCGGTCCGCGAACGGTGTATCGGTCGCGATCCCTGAGACCGCCACGGCTAAACTGCCGGCATGACCGATACCGCCCTGCTCTACATGCTCGCCGGCCTGCTGCTGGCGGCGCTGGCCTTCCTCGTCGCGCTGCTGCTGCGCCGTCCGGACACGGCGCTGGAGAAGCTGCGCGCCCAGCTGGAGGAAGCCTTGCGCGCCGAACAGCGCGACGGCCGCCTGGAACTTCGCCAGCAGCTCGACGGCCTGGCCACGGCCCAGGGCCAGCGCATCGACGGTTTCGCCCGCCACCTGGCCGACCTGGGCACGCGCACCGACACCCGCCTGGACCAGCTGCGCGACACCCTGACCGAGGACGCGCGCAAGGGAAGGCAGGAGTCGGGCGACTCGCAGCAGCGGTTCGCCGAGGCGCTGTCGACGCAGCTGCGCGAACTGACCCAGCGCAACGAGCTGCGCATCGGCGAAATGCGCGCCACGCTCGAACAGCAGCTGCGCGCGCTGCAGGCCGACAACGCGCAGAAGCTGGAGAAGATGCGCGAGACCGTCGACGAGAAGCTGCACAGCACCCTCACCACCCGCCTGGACTCCTCGTTCAAGCTGGTGTCCGAGCGGCTGGAGCAGGTCCAGCGCGGGCTGGGCGAGATGCAGCAGCTGGCCGCCGGCGTGGGCGACCTCAAGCGCGTGCTGGGCAACGTCAAGAACCGCGGCGGCTGGGGCGAGGTGCAGCTGGACAACATCCTCGAGCAGACCCTGACCGCCGAGCAGTACGCGCGCGGGGTGAAGGTGCGTCCCGAGGGCGGCGAGATGGTCGACTTCGCCGTGCGCCTGCCCGGGCGTGGCCAGCACGACACCCAGGTGTGGCTGCCGATCGACGCCAAGTTCCCGCGCGAGGACTACGAGCGCCTGCTCGACGCGCAGGAGCAGGGCGACCAGGAGCTGGTGCGCACCACCGGCGCCCAGCTCGAGCGCGCGATCCGGATCCAGGCCAAGTCGATCTGCGACAAATACATCGTGCCGCCGCATACCACCGACTTCGCGGTGATGTTCCTGCCCACCGAAGGCCTGTACGCGGAAGCCATCCGCCGCCCGGGCCTGACCGACGCGCTGCAGCGCGAGCACCGCGTGGTGATCGCCGGGCCGACCACGTTCACCGCGCTGCTCAACAGCCTGCAGATGGGCTTCCGCACCCTGGCCATCGAACAGCGTTCCAGCGAGGTGTGGGCGCTGCTGGGCGCGGTGAAGGGCGAGTTCGGCAAGTTCGCCGGCATCCTCGAGAAGGCCGAGAAGCAGATCAACACCGTCGGCAAGAGCCTGGGCGACGCCAGCCGCAAGACCCGCACCATCGAGCGCAGGCTGCGCGGGGTGGAGTCGCTGGACCAGGACCAGGCGCAGGCGCTGCTCGGCGAGCTCGGCCTGGACGAGCCCGAACCCGACACCGATACCGATACCGACGAGCCGTAAAGGGGGCTCGCCCCGCGGCGCCTGCCGTTGCGCCGCACCAGGCTTGGGCAGCGCGGCAAGCCCGGTTCTGCGCTGCGCGGCAAGGCAGTCCACGGCGGGACGACTCGTGGCAAGGGCTGGCCTGTTTCGTCGCGGATGCCGTCATCGCCGGTCCATGCCCGCGCCAGCCGTCGACGCTACGCGGCATCCGAATCCGCGCAAACGAAGAAGGCCCGGGATCGCCCCGGGCCTCGCCGTCCACCACCGTCGCGCCATCCGCTCAGCCGCCGGGCAGCGGCGGCAGCGGCATCGCATCGGCAGGCACCATCGGGTTGCGCTCTTCTTCCTCTTCCTCGTCCAGGTAGTCCGGCAACCCGGCGTCCTGCGCCGCGCGGCCGCGGCGGTCGCTCTCGATCTGGAAGGTGCGGCGCTTGAGCCAGGCGTCGCGGACCATGGCGTATTCGTCGGGGGCGTCGTCGCGCAGCACGTCCAGCGAGAGCAGGTGCGAGCGCGTGTCGACCAGCTGCAGGCCCTGGAGGGTGAGGCGTATCTTGTCCTCGTCGACCTGCTGGAGCACCGACAGCGGTGCGTCGCCGGCCAGGCCGACCACGTCGCGCAGCGTGCGCGGGCCGAAGAACGGCAGCTCCACGTAAAGCGAGCTGCGCCAGCCCCACATGCCCAGGGTCTGGCCGAAGTCCTCGCTGCGCCGCTTCATCTTCAGGTCGCTGGCCGGATCGAAGATGCCGCCGATGCCGAGCGTGGAGTTGACCGCGAACCGGCCCAGGGTCTGCACCGCATCGCGCGGCCGCCCCTGCAGCAGCTGGTTGACGAAGGTCAGTGGCGAGCTGAGGTTGTCGAAGAAATTGGTCACGCCCAGCCGCACCGGCTGCGGGACGACGGCCACGTAGGCGCGCGCGACCGGACGGGCGACGGCGCGGTCGACCACGTTGTTGAAGGCGTGGATGCGCCGGTTCAGCGGTTCCCACGGATCGTAGGACACGCGCCCGGCGCCGGTGCCCGCATCGTCGCCGGCGGCGGCGACCGGCGCCGGCGCTTCGCCGTAGAGGGCGGCGTAATCGTCTTCGGCGGCGGTCGGATCGGCGCCGTCCACAGCGGGTGCCGCCGCGGCGGCATCCGGAGGCGGCGGAAGAGCGCCGGCATCGCCGAGGGCAACCGTTGCGGGCGGCATCGGTTCCGGCGTGGCCACCGGTGCGACATCGGCCGCCTGCGTAACCACCGGTGCCGCCTCCTGCGGCGGCGCGGCGGCCGGGCGCGGCGCGCTGGCGCAGGAGGCCAGCGCCAGCACCAGGATCGGAGCCAGGAGATGGCGCATGAGCGGATTCACGGCGCCGGATCCGCGAAGGCCAGGGCCTCGTCCAGGCGGTACGCCGCGCGCAGTTCGGCCAGCCCGGCCGGGGCGCCGTCGATGCGCGGCGCGTGGCCGGCTGCGGCGCCGCGCGCGACGACTTCGGCCAGCAGCGCCAGCCCGGCGCTGTCCAGGCGCTGCACGCCACCCAGGTCCAGCACCTGCGCGCCGGCGAGCAGCAGCTGCAGCGACGGCCACGCGGTGGTCGCCGCGGCGCGGTCGAGGATCCCGGCCAACCGCAGTACCGCTCCCTCGCGTCGCGCCGTCAGGGTCGTGGCGGGCTCAGCGCGTGCCATCGGCGGCGGGCTGGAGGGTGCCGGCGCGCAGGTCGGCGGCGACCTGCGGGATCGACTTCTGCCGCAGCGGCGCGTCGAACTGGCTGCGGAAGGTCTGCACGTAGGACACGCCCTCGACCATCACGTCGAAGATCTTCCAGCCGCCGTTGTCGCGGACCAGGTAGTCGACCGGGATCGGGTCGCCGCCCTCGCGCACCAGCTCGGTGGACACGCGCACGCCGCGGTTGCCCGGCAGCGGGGTTTCCGATTTCAGGCGGATCCGCGGCTTGCCTTCGAAGCCGAGCAGGGCGGCGCCGTAGCGCTGCATCAGGTTGTCGGCCATCGCGTCGGCGAACAGCTTCACGTCCGCGTCGCTGGCGCCGCGGCCGTGCGGGCCCAGTACCAGGCGCGCGGCGTAGTCGCGGTCGAAGCTGGCGCTCAGTTCGGAATCGATGAACGACTTCAGCGCGGCCGGGTTCTTCTGGAACTCGGCGCGGCGCTGCTGCAGCGTGGACAGGATGCGGGTGCCGTTGTCGACGACCTGCTTGCCGGCGGCGGCCGGCGCGGCGGCCTGCTGCGCGTGGACGGCGACCGGCGCGGCCGCCAGCAGCGGCAGGGCCAGGGCGAGGGAGAGGATCAGCGGTTTCATGGTTGCGTTGCTTCCGTGGGGGACGGTTCGCCGGGGGGCGGGGGAGGCGGCGCGCCGGCCCCGCCGGCGCCACCGAACATGTACTTGCCGACCAGCTGGATCAGGTCGATCGCCGGCTGGGTGAAGACGATCTCGTCGCCGGGCTTGAGCGCCTCGGGGTCGCCGCCCGGCTGCAGGCCGATGAAGCTCTCGCCGAGCAGGCCGCTGGTGAAGATGCCGGCGGAGGTGTCGGCGGGCAGTCCGGCGAAGCGCTTGTCGATGGCCAGGGTGACCACCGAATCGAACTTCACCGGGTCCAGGTCGATCCTGTCGACCCGGCCCACGACCACGCCGCCGATCTTGACCGGCGCCTGCGGGCGCAGCTGGCCGAGGTTGGAGAAGCGCGCGGTCAGCGGATAGCTGCCGCCGCCGATGCCGAACTGGCGGTTGGTCGAGGCGAACGCCAGCACCAGCAGCGAGACCAGCGCCAGAACGAGGAAGGCGCCGACCGCGAATTCGAGCCTGGGACCACGGATTGCCATGGGGGATTCCTATTGGAACAACAAAGCGGACATCACGAAATTCAGCATCAGCACCAGCAGCGAGGCGTTGACCACCGCGCGGGTGGTCGCCACCGAGGTGCCCTCGATGGTCGGCTCGGCGTGGAAGCCCACGTACGAAGCGACCAGCGCCGCGGTGCCGCCGAACACGGCCGACTTCAGCAGCGCCACGCCGAAGTCGTCCCAGAAATCGACGCTGCCCTGCAGCGCCGACCAGAACGTGCCGTTGTCCAGGCCCAGCACCTTCACCGCCTGGAACCAGCTGGCGCTGATCGCCAGCGAGCAGAAGAACACCGTCAACAGAGGCACGCAGATCACCGCGGCCCAGAACCGCGGCGCCACCGCCTTGGCCACCGGGTCGATCGCCATCAGCTCCAGCGCCTTGATCTGGTCGGTGGCGCGCATCAGCCCCAGTTCGGCGGCGATCGAGCTGCCGGCGCGGCCGATGAACAGCAGCGCGGTCAGCACCGGGCCCAGCTCGCGGTACAGCGACAGGCCCAGCAGGGTGGACAGCGCGTCGGCGGCGCCGAAGGTGGTCAGGGTGCGGTAGCCCTGCAGGGTCAGCACCAGGCCCACGAACGCGCCGCCGACGGCGATGATCGGCAGCGAGCGGCCGCCGATCTTGTAGATCTCGCGCACGAGTTCCGCGAAGAAGTCGCGGGTGGGCAGCGATGCGCGCAGCACCGACAGCGAGAACAGGCCGGCTCGGCCCAGCGATTGCACGGTGGCGGCGACGGCCATCTAGGCGGCCTCCGCGCCGGACGCGCGCGCCGGCTTCGATGGCGCGCTTTCGAACGGGATCGGACCGTCCGGCTCGCCGTGCAGGAACTGGCGCAGCAGCGGATCGGTGCTGGCTTCCAGTTCGGCCGGCGTGCCGTCGAAGACGATGCCGTGATTGGCGATCACCACGGCCTGGTCGGCGATCGGCAGGGTCTCGCGCACGTGGTGGGAGACGATGATGCTGGTCAGGCCCAGGCTGCGCGACAGGCGCCGGATCAGGCTCATGATCACGCCGGAGGCGATCGGGTCCAGGCCGGTGAGCGGCTCGTCGTACAGCATCAGCGGCGGATCCAGCGCCAGCGCACGGGCCAGCGCCACGCGCCGGGCCATGCCGCCGGACAGCTCGCGCGGATACAGGTCGGCGGCGGCGCGCAGGCCCACCGCATTGAGCTTCATCGCCACCAGCCGCTGCAGCAGCGGTTCGGGCAGGCGGGTGTGCGCGCGCAGCGGCAGGGCGATGTTCTCGGCCACGCTCAGGTCGGTGAGCAGGCCGTTGCCCTGCAGCAGCACGCCGATGCCCTTGCGCATCTCCAGCAGGTCGCGCGACCCGCGCGGCACCGGTTGGTCGAACACCCGCACCTGGCCGGCCGCGGGGACCAGTTCGCCGGTCAGCGCCGCCAGCAGGGTCGACTTGCCGGTGCCCGAGGGGCCCAGCACGGCGGTGATGCTGCCGGCCGGCACCGCCAGGTCCAGGCCGCGCAGGATCGTGCGCCCGCCGCGGTCGAGGCGGACACCCTGCAGTGCGACGGCATTGGCGGTCGGAGCGGACATCGTGGGGGCATTCCGGAGATGGAAGCAGCGACAAACGGCGCATCATGCGCAGGACAAACTGAATCTTAACCCATCATTGAACCGGCCAGTACAGGAATTGCGGGCGCTGCTGGAACGCAGCGGGGCCATGCGCGGCGTGCAGGATGCGGTGGTAGCCGCTTGCCGGTGAGTGCAGGTCGTCACCGTCGATACGCGGTGGTGCGCCAGGCGGACCCGGCGACGTCGCATCGGATGCGACCGCACTGCGGCATCATGGCGCGATGACGGAAACCGCCGGCGACTTCCGCCTCTACCACTCCAATTCGCTGGACGTCCTCGCCGGCCTGCTGGCCGAGACCCTGCGCGAACCGGCCGCCGGCCAATCGTTGCTCGCCCCCGACACCGTGCTGATCCCGCAGGTGGCGATGCGGCGCTGGCTGCAGGCGACCCTGGCCGCGCGCCACGGCGTGGCCGCCAACCTCGAGTTCCTGACCCCGGGCGAGTTCGTCGCCCGCGCGCTGGCCGCCAATCCGCCCGCGCCCGCGTCGCCCGCCGCGGCGGGCGGCGAGCTGGACGCGGCCACCCTGCACTGGCGCCTGTACGCAGCGCTGTCCGATCCGGCGCTGCGCGCGCGCCCGGCGCTGGCGCAGCTGGCCGCCTACCTGGCCGGCGACGATCCGCTCAAGCCGTGGGCGCTGGCCGGCGAGCTGGCCGCGGTGTTCGAGAAGTACCAGGCCTGGCGCCGCGACTGGCTGCTGCGCTGGGAAGCCGGCGCCGACCCGGACGATCCGCAGGCGATCCTGTGGCGCGCGGTCGCCGCCGGCCACGACCACCGCGCGCGCCGGCTGCAGGACTACCTGGCGCGCTTCGACGCGGACGGCGGCGCGCTGCCGGCCGGACTGCCGTCGCGGCTGTCCGCCTTCGCCACCCTCAATGTCTCGCCCGACGTGCTGCGGGTGCTGGCCACCCAGGCGCGGGTCGGCACCCTGCACTTCTACCTGCCGACGCCGACCAAGGAGTACTGGGGCGACCTGCAGTCGCTGGGCGCGCGCCTGCGCGCCGGCGATGATCCCTTCGCCGAAGGAGCCGGAAACGCCGAGAACCCGCTGCTGCGCGACTGGGGCGCGGCCGGGCGCGACTTCATGGCCCTGCTCGGCGGCTACGAGGTGGTGCATCCATCCGGCGAGATCGCCGCCTACGACGATCCGGAACTCGCGCCCGGCGCGACCCTGGCCGAAGGCGGCCTGCGCGACAGCCTGCTGCACCGGCTGCAGGCCGACCTGTTCCACCGCCGGCCGCCACCGCCGGCGCAGCCGGGCGCGGACGACCCGCGCCGGCGCCTGCCGGCGCCGCGCCTGGACGACCCCAGCCTGCAGCTGCACGCCTGCCACACCCGCCTGCGCGAACTGCAGGTGCTGCATGACCGCCTGCGCGCGCTGCTCGAAGATCCGCGCTTCGACCCGCCGCTGCAGCCGCGCGAGATCGCGGTGCTGGCGCCGGACATCGATCCCTACGTGCCGTACCTGGATGCGGTGTTCGGCGGCCACGGGCAGGGCGATGCCATCCCGTACGCGATGGCCGACGCCAGCCCGCTGGCCGGCGAGCCGCTGGCCGAGGTGTTCCTGCGCCTGCTGGCGCTGCCGGTGTCGCGCTTCGGCCTGGAGGAGATGCTCGACCTGCTCGCCAGCCCGCCACTGGCGCAGGCCGCCGGGCTGGACGCGTCCGCGTTCGAGCGCCTGCACGGCTGGCTGCACGCCGCTGGCGCGCGCTGGGGCATCGATGCCGCGCACCGTGCGCACCAGGGCGCGCCGGCCGACGACGCCTACACCTGGCAGTTCGCGCTGGACCGACTGCTGCTGGGCCACGCCAGCGGCGACGACGCCGGCCTGGCCGGTGCGTCGCAGATCGTCGCGCCGTGGCCGGAGCTGGAAGGCGGCGCATTGGACGCGCTGGACGCGCTGCTGCGCCTGCTGCGCGTGCTCGCCCGCCACGAGCGCCTGCTCGGCGAGGCGATGCCGCCGGCGCAGTGGCGCGAACGCCTGCTGGCCCTGCTCGAGGCGCTGCTGCCGCGGCCGCCGGCCACGCCCGGCGCGCAGCGCGCGCTGGACCGCCTGCGCCTGCTGGTCGACGACTTCGCCAGACAGGCCGCGGCCGCCGGTTACGCCGCGCCGGTCCCGGCCGAAGTCGTGCGGGCGCATTTCGCCGCCGAGCTCGGTGCTGCGGACACGCGTGCGCCGCTGCTCACCGGCGGAGTCAGTTTCGCGCGGATGGTGCCGATGCGGCTGCTGCCGTTCCGGGCGATCTGCCTGCTGGGCATGAACGATGGCGACTTCCCGCGCCGCGATCCGGCCGCCGGGCTCAACCGGCTCACCGCCGAACTGGGTACGGAGCGCCGCCGCCATGGCGACCGCTCCACCCGCGACGACGACCGTTACCTGTTCCTGCAGCTGTTCGCCTCGGCGCAGGACGTGTTCTACCTGAGCTGGCTCGGCGCCGATCCGCGCGACGGCAGCGCGCGCGAACCCTCGGCGCTGGTGTCCGAACTGCTGTCCACCGCGGCCGACTACCACCTCGCCGCCGATGCCGCGCGGCAGGCGACGGCGAAGGCGGAGATCGAAGCGGCGCTGGTGCTGCACCATCCGCTGCAGCCGTTCTCGCCGGCCGCGTTCGGCGGTGGCGATGCGCCCGATCCGCGCCGCTTCAGCTATCGCGGCCATTGGCATCCGGCGGCCGGTCGCCTGTCCGCTGCGCGCAACGCGCTGGCGCCATGGATGCAGGCCGCCACAGTGCTGGCGCCGCCGCCCGAACCTGAGCAGGAGCTGTCGCTCGACGCGCTGCGCCGGTTCCTCGTCGCGCCGGCGGAGCAGTTCCTGCGCCAGCGCCTGGGTCTGCGCCTGGCCGAAGTGGACGAGGCCGGCGACGACGTCGAGCCGCTGCAGGCACCTGGCCGCGGGCGCGAACGCACCGCGCTGCAGCGCGCGGTGTTCGACGCCGTGCTCGCCGGCGATGACAGCGAAGCGATGTACCCGGCGCTGCGCGCGCGCGGCCTGCTGCCGTCCGGGGCGCTGGGCCGGCGTGCGCTGGCCGAGCTGGTCGGCGAGGTGCGGCCGTATGCGGCCGCCTTCGGCGCGTGGCGCGACGATGCGCAACCGCAGTCGCTGCCGCTGGCGGTGGAGATCGACATCGCCGGACCCGACCCGGGGCGAACCGTGCGCCTGCACGGCCGGCTCGCCGATGCCTGGCCGCAGGGCATCGCGCGGCTGCGCTTCGGCAAGCCGAACGGAAACTCGGCGATCCGCGATGGCCTGGACTGGCTGCTGGCGCAGGCCGCCGGCGTGGAGCTGCCCTTCGTCGAATTCCAGGAACGCGAGGACGGCATCGGCCCGCATCCGCGCGAACCGGTCGGCCGCGACCGCGCGATCGCGGCGCTGCGCCGGCTGCTCGCGTTGCGCGCCGAAGGCCTGCGCCGGCCGCTGCCGTTCGCGCCCTATAGCGCGTGGGAACTGTTCAGCGCCGACGACACCGCGCGCGGCGTGCGTGCCGCGGCGGCGCGCTGGCGCGGCAGCGCGCGCAGCTGGGCCGAAGGCGACGCCGAACCGCTGCGCCTGGCCCTGCGCGGACGCGATCCGTTCGCCGATGCCGCCACGCTGCGCGAGTTCGCCGACCTGGCCTTCGCCATCTACGGCGCGGTGACCCGCGGCGACGCGCACGCCGGCATCGACGGCGCGCTGGAACTGCCGCCGCCGGACGAAGACGCGGAGGACGCCGCATGAGCGACGGCCGCACGCCGGTTCCCCCGCGCGACCCGTACCTGGACCTGCCGCTGTCCGGCGTGCGCCTCATCGAGGCCAGCGCCGGCACCGGCAAGACCTTCACCCTGGCCACCCTGGTGACCCGGCTGGTGGTCGAGCGCGGCCTGCGCGTGGGCCAGGTCCTCGCCGTCACCTTCACCGAGGCGGCCACCCAGGAACTGCGCAAGCGCATCCGCGAGCGCCTGCAGCTGGCCCTGGAGCTGGTCGACGCGCCAGCGGCCGACGGCGAAACGCCCGCCGCCACCCTCACCCGCCAGCTGTTGCAGGCGCATCGCGATGGCAGCGGCGAAACCGGCGGGGCGCTGCGCCGCCGCCTGCGCCAGGCGGTGATGGAGATCGACCTGGCCGCGATCTTCACCATCCACGGCTTCTGCGCACGCGTCCTGCGCGAGCACGCGCTGGAAAGCGGGCAGGGCTTCGATCCGCCCGAACTGCTCGGCAACGACCGCACCCTGCGCGATGCGCTGGCCGCCGACCTGTGGCGCGCGCACGCCACCGATGCCGCCGGCGCCGACGACCTGGCCGTGCTGTGGAAGGAAGGCCCGGACGCACTGGCCGCCGACCTGCGCGCGCTGCTGGGCGAAAACGTGCTGCTGCCGCCGGAGGCGCCACTGCCGCCCGATCCGTCCGCCGCGCTGGAAATGGCGACCTGCGCGCTGCTGCAGGCGATCGACACTCACCTGGCCGATGCGCGCGCGCAGATCGCGCAGGCCTTCGACCGCAAGATCCTGCATGGCACCCGCGCCAGGCGGCCCAGCTTCGAGAAGGCCTTCGCCGAACTGCAGGCCGGAAGCGAGGCCCGGCACTGGCCGCGCGGCGACAAGCAGCATGTCGACAAGCTGCTGCCGGAGCGGTTGCTCGGCTTCTGTTACGACGACAAGCGCGACCAGGTACCTGCATCGCCCCTGTTCGATGCCTTGCATGAATGGTGCGAAGCCGATGCGCGGATGCAGGAATACCTCGCCCGCCGCCGCATCGCCCTGCTGCACCGCATCCGCGACGACGCCCGTGCACGCCTGGCCATGCTCGAGCGACAGCTGCGGGTACACACCTACGACGACCTGATCGATGGCGTCGCCGACGCGCTCGACGGCGCGCGCGGCGAGGCGCTGGCCGCGCAGCTGCGCGCGCAGTACCGCGTCGCCCTGGTCGACGAGTTCCAGGACACGGACGCGCGCCAGTGGCGGATCTTCGACCGGGTGTTCGGCGCGGGTGCTTCGCCAGGAAGCGGCGATCCGGATGGCGGGAACGGTCGGCAATCGCCCGACGGTGCGCATGCCGGCGAGCCGCAGGCGTGCTTCCTCGCCCTGATCGGCGACCCCAAGCAGGCCATCTACGGCTTCCGCGGCGGCGACGTGCACACCTACCTGGCCGCCAGCGAGGTGGCCGAACGGGCGCCGGCGCTGGCGCAGAACTTCCGCTCGCGCCCGTCGGTGCTGGCGGCGATCGATGCGCTGTACGCAAGCGCGGCCAAGGCGTTCGAAGACAGGCAGGTCGACGCGCCTCCGTTCGTCGACGGCCGCATCCGCTTCCACAGCGTCGAAGCCGGCGGCCAGCGCGGCGACGCGGACTTCCGACGCGACGGCGCCGTCGCACCCGCACTCACCCTGTGGCAGGCGCCCGCGCCGCCGCCGGACCCGAAAACCGGCCAGGCCAGGCCATACAACGCCGAGGACTCGCGCGCGCTGGCTGCCCATGCCTGCGTCGCCGCGATCCACGCGCTGCTGTCCGAAGGCCGCGCCGGCACCGCGCTGCTCGAAGACGACGGCGCGATGCGTCCCGTCCGGCCCGGCGACATCGCCGTGCTGGTGCGCAGCCACGCCGAGGCCGGCCGCATCCAGCAGGCCCTGTCCGCGGTCGGCATCGCCGCGGTGGCGGCCGGCAAGCAGAGCCTGTTCGCGACGGCCGAGGCGCGCGAACTGCACACCCTGCTGCTCGCCCTGCTGCACGGCGCCGACGACGGCCGCCTGCGCGCGGCGCTGTCCACCGTTCTGGTCGGCGTGGATGCGGCCGGCATCGATGCACTGGATGCGTCTGCCGCAAACGGCGATCGCGGCGCCCTCGGTGTATTCACCGCAGGCGGCGACCCGCATGCCGTCGACGTGGCCACCGCAAGCGGCGACACCCATGCCATCGACGTGGTCACCGCAAGCGGCGACCGCGAGGCGCACCGCCACTGGCAGCAGCAGGCCGTGGCCTGGCGCGAACGCCTGCGCCGCGGCGGCCCGCTGGCCCTGGTCGGCGACCTGTGCGCGGCGCAGAGCGAACGCCTGCTCGGCCTGGTCGACGGCGAACGCCGGGTGAGCAACTTCCTGCAGCTGGCCGAGCTGCTGCAGGAAGCCCAGGCGCGCGCGCTGGGCCTGCACGGACTGGTCGACTGGCTCGGCCGGAGCATCGCCGGCGCCGATCCGGACGACGAGGCGCAGCTGCTGCGGCTGGAGTCCGACGCGCGCCGCGTGCAGATCGTGACCCTGCACAAGAGCAAGGGCCTGGAGTATCCGCTGGTGTTCCTGCCCTTCGCCGGCATCGGCGGCAGGGCGCCCAGCCCCGGCCGCCACTGCGTGGTCCACGACGCTGCGCACGGCCGTCGCCTGCACTGGAACAGCGACCTGCCCGATGCGCAGTGGTCCGACGCCCAGGCTGCATGGAAACTCGAACAGCAGGCCGAGGACGCGCGCCTGCTCTACGTCGGCCTGACCCGCGCCGAGCACGCGCTGTGGATCGCCACCGGCCTGTTCTCCGGCCACGACAGGACCGCACTGGCGCCGATGCTGCGCGACCCGGCGGCGTTGGCCGCGGTGCCCGGCATCCACCTCGATGCCGGCCAGCCGCCGGCCCGGCTGCCGCGCCTGCCGCCCGAATCGGCGGCCACGGTGCCGCCGGCGCGCCCGGTCACCCGTGCCCTGGCGCACGACTGGTGGGTGTACAGCTTCACCCAGCTGGCCAACGCCGACAGTGGCCACGACGCCGGCAGCGATTCCAGCGCCGCGGCGACGTTGCCGGTGGCCGGCGGCCGCGACGAACCGGTCGCGCCCGAGGACGCCCTGCCCGCCGACGCCGTGGCCACCGCCGCGACCGGGCCCGCGTTCGATCCGCGCTTCGCCGGCAACCGTTTCGGTGTCGCCCTGCATGCCGCGCTGGAACGCATCGCATTGGAGCCGGCCGGTTTCGCCGCGTGGCGCGACTGGCGCCCGGGCGATGCCGCGCCCGCCGAAGAAGCCCGGCCGATCGCCGACGCCCTGCGCGCCGGCGGCTACGGCGCCGACGAGCTCGACGACGGCATCGCCCTGACCACTGCGCTGATCGGCCATACCCTCACCGTCGCCCTGCCCGAGGGCGCGCGCCTGTGCGAGGTGCCCGCCGCCGAGCGCCGCCCGGAAATCGAATTCCAGTTCGCCCTGCAACCGACCCGCGTCGACGGACTGCTGCGCCTGCTGCACGCGCACGGCGTGGTCGGCGAGCGCCGCGGCTTCGGTTTGCGCCAGCGCCTGGAAGGCCTGATGACCGGCCTGATCGACCTCACTTACCGCCACGCCGGTCGCTGGTACGTGCTCGACTACAAGTCCAACCGCCTGCCGGCCTACGACGCGCCCGCGCTCGAGGCGGCGATGGCGCACAGCGAATACGACCTGCAGGCGCTGATCTACACCCTGGCCCTGCACCGCTGGCTGCGCTTCCGCCTGGGCGATGGCTACGACTACGCGCGCGATTTCGGCGGCATCCGCTACCTGTTCTGCCGCGGGCTGGATGCGGCGCGTCACGATTCGCCGGGCATCCATGCGCAGCGCTTCGCCCCGGAACTGGTCGACGCGCTCGATGCGCTGTTCGGGCACGCCGGGCGGGAGGCCGCATGAGCCTGCTGCGCGAACTCAACCAGGCCGGCGTGCTGCGCACCCTGGACGATACGCTGGCGCAGAGCCTGCGCCGGCTCGACCCGGACACGCCCGACGAAGTGCTGGCCGCCGCGGCGCTGGCCTCGCTGGCGGTGGCGCAGGGCGACGCCGGCTTCGATCCGGCGCGCCCGCGCCAACTGGTCGATGCGGCGTTGTCCTGGCCGGACGCGCAGGCCTGGCGCGACGCACTGGCCGCCTCGCGCTGGGTGGCCACGCCGGACGGCGCCGGCGAAGCGGCCGGTACCGCGCCGCTGGTGCTCGAGCACGGCCTGCTTTACCTGCGCCGCTACCGCGAGTACGAACGCCGCCTGGCCCTGGGCCTGCGCCGGATCGCGGCGCAACCGCTGCACGCCGTGGGCGTTCCGGCCGCGCAGCACCCCGGCCATGGCGGGGCGACCGGCGTGGCCGGCGCGCGGCGGACGGACCACGCGGACGCAGCAACTTCCGGCGCCGCGCATTCGTCCGGCACCCTTGATGCGGCCGGCATCACCGCACTGGCGCCGCTGTTCCGCCAGATGTTCCCGGATGCCGACGGCGAAGACCGCCAGGCTCGTGCCGCCGCACTGGCCCTGCGCCGCGCGCTGCTGCTGGTCACCGGCGGTCCCGGCACCGGCAAGACCACCACCATCGCCCGCCTGCTGCTGCTGCGCATCGCCGCCGCCGCGCAGGCCGGCGCGCCACCGCCGCGGATCGCGCTGGCCGCACCCACCGGCCGCGCCGCCGAACGCATGGCCGAAAGCCTGCGCCGTGCCATGCAGTCCCTGCCTGCGCCCGCCATCGATGCCGCCTTGGCGGACGCCGGTGCCGCCGGCGATCCGCGCCTGTCCTTCGCCGCGCTGTCGCGGTCGCTGCCGGCCGGGGCGTCGACCCTGCACCGGCTGCTCGGCGTCATCCCCGACTCGCCGCGCTTCCGCCACCACGCCGACCACCCGTTGCCATTCGACATCGTCGTGGTCGACGAGGCCTCGATGGTCGATCTGCCGCTGATGTGCAAGCTGGCCGAAGCCGTGGCCGACGGCGCCCAGCTGGTCCTGCTCGGCGACCCCGACCAGTTGCCCTCGGTCGAAGCCGGCGACGTGCTCGCCGCGATCCTGGCCGCGGCCGGCGACGGCACCACGCTGGATCCGGGCGATGCGCATGCGCTGCAGCCTCTGCTGGGCCCTGCCGCAACGGCGCGCGATGCCAGTGCGGCCGCGGGTGCGATCGCACAAGGTGCCACCGTGTCCGCACCGCTGCCGGGCCCCGCCGGTCCGCTTCCCGGTTCCGCGCAATCGGCTCGTGTCGCTGCGACAGACACCACGGATCCGGCACCGGCGCCGCGCACCGGCGACCTGTTCGCTGCACTCCCGCCGCCGCACGCCGCCCCTCCCGCAGGAGCCGGTCTTGCCGGCGGCACCGACGCCACAACCGATGCCGACCACCACGGAACCGCCAGCGCCCCCACTACCGCGACGGCTTCCCCCACCACGGCCTTCCCCGCCGCCCGCATCCACCTCGTCCGCGGCTACCGCCAGGATGCGGCCCTTCAGCTGGCACCCCTCGCCGACGCCGTCCGCGCCGGCGACGCCCACCAGGCGCTGGTCCTGCTGCGCAGCGGCCAGCTCGGCGGCATCGCCTTCCACGAAAATGTCGACGATCCGCTGCACGCCCATGGCCCGGCGCTGCTTGCCCACTGGCGCGCGCTGGCGCAGGCGACCGATCCGGCCGCCGCGCTGCGCCAGGCCGCGCGCCTGCGCCTGCTCACCGCCCTGCGCGAAGGCCCGCAGGGCGCGCGCGGGCTCAACGCCCGCATCGAGGCGCAGCTGTCCGGTCGCCGCCTCGGCGGTCCGCCGGCTTGGTTCCCCGGCCGCCTGCTGCTGGTCACCGAGAACAGCTACCGCCACCGCCTGTTCAACGGCGACGTCGGCATCTGCCTGCCCGGTGAGGACGGCGCGCCACTGGCCTGGTTCCCCGGCGAGGGCGCCGGCGAAGTGCGCGCCTTCCACCCCGCCGCGCTGCCCGCGCACGAGAGCGCCTTCGCCATGACCGTGCACAAGGCCCAGGGCTCGGAGTTCGACGAAGTCTGGCTGCAGCTGCCGCGCGGCGACAGCCGCGTGCTCTCCCGCGAACTGGTCTACACCGGCCTGACCCGCGCCCGCAGCGCCCTGCACCTGGCCGGCAGCGCCGCGGTCATCGGGGCCGCGCTGGCGCGGCACGCGAGCCGGGTGTCGGGACTGGCGTGGCGGTTGGGGGCGGGCGCGCAGAACATCGCCCCGCACCCGAAGGCGATCCCCGCGGAAGGAACGGGAGTCGACGACCTGCAAGGATTACCTGCAGGTTCGCCATAGAGGTATCGTTCCGCCATGCCCAAGACCCCCGCCCCGATCCGGTTCAAGGCACGGCTGCTGCGCCCGGCGGAACCGAAGGACGCGGCGTGGACGTTCCTCGTCCTGCCGAAGGCGGCCAGCGCCAAGCTGCCCACGCGCAGCCAGGTCAGCGTCGAAGGCATGCTCGGCGGGCGGCCGTTCCAGGCCACGCTCGAACCGGACGGCCAGGGCAGCCACTGGCTGAAAGTCGACACGGAACTGCGCGAGGCCGCCGGCGCCGAGGCCGGCGACACGGTCGCGCTGCAGATCGCGCCGCTGGCGCGGGAACCCGAGCCGGCGGTGCCCGAGGATTTGCGTGACGCATTGGCCGCGCACCCCGCCGCACGCGCGACCTGGGACGACGTCACGCCGGTGGCGCGGCGCGACTGGATCCAGTGGATGACCTCGGGCAGGAAGGTCGAGACGCGGGCCAAGCGCATCGCGACGGCCTGCGACATGCTGGCCTCGGGCAAGCGTCGTGCCTGCTGCTTCGACCGTTCGGGGATGTACAGCAATTCGCTGAAGGCGCCGGAGGCCGCGGACGATCCGAGGCCTGCGCCGGCGACACCGGCGCGAAAGGCGGCGTCGGTGGCCGGCAGGCGCTAGCGCCGCAGCCGCGCGCGCGGATGGCGCGGCCGGGATCCGGTCGCACCGGGCCGCGGGGTGCGGGCCGCGGAGTACGCACCCGCGCGGCATCGTGGCGCCGCTACTGCGGCAACGCGTACGCGATCACGTAATCCCCCGCCGGCGTCTCCATGAAATGGTGTCCGGCGGCGACGATGACCACGTACTGGCGACCGTCCACCTCGTACACCATCGGCGTGGCCTGGCCGCCGGCGGGCAGCGTGTCCTTCCACACCGTGCGGCCGGTGTCGATGTCGATGGCGCGGACCAGGTTGTCGGTGGCCGCGGCGATGAACACCAGGCCGCCGGCGGTGACCGCGCTGCCGCCGTTGTTGGGCGTGCCGATGGTCAGCGGCAGGCCGGAGCGGATTCCGAACGGGCCGTTGGCGCGCGCTTCGCCGAAGGGGCGGTCCCACAGCGTCCTGCCGGTGGCCAGTTCGATGGCGCGGATGCCGCCGTACGGTGGTTCCTTGCACAGCAGGCCGGTGAACGGCAGGCGCCAGCCGGCGTTGACGTCGATCGCGTACGGAGTGCCGGCCTGCGGGTCGCCGGCGCCTTCGGCCTTGTCGCCCAGGCTGCCGCCGCGTGCCTCGTCGCGCGGCGCCCAGCCGAGTCTGTCGGCCTTCTCGCGCGGCACCAGGATGTTGTAGTTGGGCATGTCGTTGTAGTTGGCCACGATCACGCCGCGGCCGGGATCGACCGCCATGCTGCCCCAGTCCGAGCCGCCGTTGTAGCCGGTGTACTCGATGAAGTGGCGGTCGGCGGTCGGCGGCGTGTACATGCCTTCGTAGCTGGCGCGGCGGAAGTTGATCCGGCACGCCAGCTGGTCCAGCGGGGTCATGCCCCACATGTCGCGCTCGGTCAGCACCGGCTTGGCCAGGGTGGCGTACAGCGAGTGCGGCTGGGTCCTGGCGCGGCGCTCCGGTTCCACGCCGCCGGCCGGCGCCGGCCGTTCCTCGACGCCGAACAGCGGCCGGCCGGTGCGCCGGTCCAGCACGTAGATGTCGCCCTGCTTGCTGGGCAGGATCACCGCCGGAACGCTGCCGTTGGCGGTGGGCAGGTCGACCAGGGTCGGCTGCGAGCCCAGGTCGTAGTCCCATACGTCCGTGCGCACCGTCTGGAAGTGCCAGCGCGGCTGGCCGGTGTCCACGTCCAGCGCCACCAGCGAACTGTTGTAGGAGTTCTCGATCTCGGTGCGCAGGCCGCTCCAGTAGTCGGCGGCCGAATTGCCCATCGGCAGGTAGACCAGGCCCAGCGCCTCGTCGCCGGCGGCGGTGGTCCACATGTTCGGGGTGCCGCGCGCGTATTCCTCGCCGGGCCCGGGCGCGGCGCCGTTGCGTTCCGGATGCAGCATGTCCCAGGCCCAGCGCAGCTGCCCGGTCACCGCGTCGTAGCCCTGGATCACGCCCGACGGTGCCCAGCGGTTCTGCCCGTCGAGCACCTGGTGGCCGGTGACCACCACGCCGCGGACGATGGTCGGAGCGGAGGTGATCGAGACGTAACCGGGCAGCACCTCGCCCATGCCGGCGGTGATGTCGACCTGGCCATGGTCGCCGAAGCCCGGGCACGGCGCGCCGGTGTCCGCGTCCAGCGCGAGCAGGCGGCCGTCGAGGGTGCCGCTGACGATGCGGCGGTGGCACAGGTCCGGGTCGGCGTCGGCGGTGGCGGCCGGCGCGGGCGCGACGGCGGGAGCAGCGGCCGGCAGCGGCATGGCCGGCTGCGCCAGGTCGGCGCGCTCGGCGTTCGGATCGACGCGCGGCGCCAGCGCGCCGGACGCGGGCACTTCGTAGTACGCCACGCCGCGGCAGGCGGCGGTGTACGGGATCGATTCGTCGGACACCTTGGGGTCGAAGCGCCAGCGCTCGGCGCCGGTGGCCGCGTCCAGCGCGATCACCTGGCTGCGCGCGGTGCACAGGTACAGGCGGTCGCCGATCTTGAGCGGCGTGGTTTCCGCGCCCCAGGACTTCGCCGGGATGTCGCCGGTGCGGAAGGTCCAGGCGCGCTGGAGCCCGCCCACGTTGTCGCGGGTGATCTGCGCCAGTGGCGAGTAGCGGGTGCCGGCGTTGTCGCGGCCATAGGCGCTCCAGTCTTCGGGCACAGGCGCATCCTTCGGCTGCGCCCCGGCCGGCGGCGCCACCTGCGCCAGCACGCGCGCCGGCGGCACCCGGCCACCGCGCTCGACGCCATGCGGCACGAACGCCAGGCCGAAGGCGACGACGAACACCAGGACGAAGGCACCGGCGAGGAGGCCGGCGCGCCGGCGCGGCAGCGGCCGGTCCAGGCGCGGCGACAGCAGCGCCAGCACGAAGCCGAAGGCGACCAGCAGTCCCAGCCGCGGCACCCAGCGCCAGTAGTCGAGCCCGGACTCCCAGGCCGTCCACGCCAGCGTCATCGCCAGCACCGCCCAGAAGCACCAGGCGCCGAGGTGCGAGCCGCGCCACAGCAGCACGGCCGCGGCCAGCAGGCCCGCGCCGGCCAGGGCGTAGTACCAGGAACCGCCGATCGCCAGCAGCCACACGCCACCGACGGCCAGGAAGGCGGCGACCAGGCCGAGCAGGATCGCGAATGCGCGCAGCGCCCAGTGGGGTCGCTGCCGGACGGAAAGGGCGGGATCGTTCATGGCAGCCTCGTTGCCGCAGCACCCGTGCAGGGCGCGATCGCGCCACGATAGGACCGGCGACGGGATCGCCGAGTGAACGCGGCGCCGTGCCGGATGGTCCGTTCCGTCGCCCGCGTCCCGCATCCGTCGGCTGCTCCGCGGTTTCATCGCATCGCGCTTGCCGCGCTGAATCCCGGTGCGCACGCTGTATCGCATCCGGTTGAACCGACGCCCGCGAGGAACCGCCCATGAAAACGCTCATCGCCCTGCTCGCCTGGTGCCTGCTGCTGGTGCTGTGCTGGCCGCTGGCAATCCTGGCGCTGGTGCTGTGGCCGCTGGTGTGGCTGCTGTCGTTGCCGTTCCGCCTGGTCGGCATCACCTTCACCGCGCTGTTCGCGCTGCTGGCGGCGCTGCTGATGCTGCCGGCGCGGCTGCTCGGCGGCGGACCGCGCCCGGTGCGCGCGGCGACCTGAGTTCCCGGCGAGTGATGGCGGCGGCGGTTCGCTTTCCGGCGGCCGGTCGTTACTCGCTGGATAGCGAAAAGCTTCGGCTCCCGCCGAAGCCCACGCTACCCAACGCCTTTGCTTCTGTTCCTGCGGTTCGTGCATCTCCCCTCAGTTCGGAGAAGAACTAAGAAGAAGGGGCCGGGCGCAGGCCCGACCCCCTTCCGTTGTCGCTGGCGACGGCCGGCGCGCCTATGCGGCCGCCTTCTTCTCCGCGATCCACGTATCCACCCGGCGCTCCAGCAGGTCCAGCGGCATCGAACCGCCGCCCAGCACCGCGTCGTGGAAGCCGCGGATGTCGAACTTGTCGCCCAGTTCGGTCTCGGCCTTCCTGCGCAGCTGCTGGATCTTGATCATGCCGATCTTGTAGGCGGTGGCCTGGCCGGGATTGACCAGGTAGCGCTGGATTTCCGACTTGATCGCCGCATCCGGCACCGAGCTGTTGGCGCGGAAATAGTCGACCGCCTGCTGCTCGGTCCAGCCCTTGGCGTGCAGGCCGGTATCGACCACCAGGCGGATCGCGCGCCACATCTCCGACATCAGCCGGCCGTACTCGGCGTAGTCGGTCTTGTAGGTGCCCGGCATCTCCTTGGCCAGCCACTCGGCGTACAGGCCCCAGCCTTCGGCGTAGGCGGTGGTGTTGTACTGGGTGCGGAACGTCGGGATCCCGGTCAGTTCCTGGGCGATGGAGATCTGCATGTGGTGGCCCGGCAGGCCCTCGTGGTACGCGATGACCTCCAGCTCGGTCTTCGGCATCGAGTTCATGTCGATCAGGTGCGCGTAGTACGTGCCCGGGCGCGAGCCGTCGGGCGTGCCCGGGTAGTAGTGCTGCGCGGCGCCGGGCTGCTCGCGGAAGGCTTCCACGCGCTTGACCACCAGGTCGGCCTTGGGCAGCAGGCCGAAGTACTCGGGCAGGTGCTGCTTGATGTTGGCGATGTCGGCGGTGGCCTCGTCGATGTAGGCCTTGCGGCCGGCGTCGGTGTTGGGGAACAGGCGTGCCGGGTCCTTCTGCACGTGCTGGAAGAAGGCCTGCAGGTCGCCGTCGAAGCCCATCCTGTCCTTCAGGGCTTCCAGCTCACCGTGCAGGCGTGCCACCTCGGACAGGCCGAGCTGGTGGATCTCCTCGGCGGTCATCGCCGTGGTGGTGTTCTGCTTGAGCTGGTACTCGTAGTACGCCTTGCCGTTCGGATGGGTGACGCCCACGCCGGTGGCGTTCTCGGCGGCCTGGGGCAGTTCTTCCTGGGCGAAGGCGATGACCCGGGCGTAGCCGGGCGCCACGCTCTCCAGCAGTGCCTTGCGGGCCTGCTCCTTCAGTTCGGCGGCGCGTTCGGCGGTGACCTTGCCGCCCTTGACCAGCGCGTCGGCCTTGGCCTGCGCGTCGGCCCACAGCGCGCTGTCGGGGCCGTCGCCGAACGGCGCGCCGGTGACGATCTTCTTCGACTGGTCGATCACGCCCTCATAGGCGAACTTCGGCGGCCGGATGCCCTGCGCGGCGGAGGCGCGGGCGCGCTCGAGCAGCTGGTCGAACAGCACCGGCACCTTCTGCAGGCGCGAGACGTAGGCCAGGTAGTCCTTCTCGTCGTCGACCTGGTGGAAGTTGATCAGGAAGGTCGGCACCAGGTTCTGCATGCCGCTCATCTGGTCGAACGGATAGCCGTCGGCCAGGAACGGCAGGCCGTCGCGCGCGTCTTCGTACTGGCGCTTCCACAGGTCCCAGGACAGCTTGGTCTCCGGATCCAGCCTGGCGTAGTCGAAGGTGGACTCCATCTCCTTCACCGTCGCGGCCATCCAGTCGACCTGCTTGCGCACGCCGGCTTCGGACATGTCGTCGATCTGGTCGTTGAGCTCCTTGCGGCCCAGGAACGACAGCTGGATCGGGCTGAACTGCAGCTGCTCCTCGTATTTGGCGTCGAACCACGCGTTCAGGCGTTCGGACTCGGCCTTGACCTGTTCGGCGCTGGGCGCGGCCTGGGCGGTCGCGGCGGTGGACTCGCCGGCGGGCTTCTGCGAGCAGGCCGGCAGGAGCAGGGCCATCGACAGGGCGAGGGCGAGGGGGGTCAGGGCGGAAACAGGGCGCACGGCGGACTCTCGCTGGAATGGACAGCCGATTCTGCGCCCTGGCGCGGCCGCTGGACCCTGCGGATGGTCATGCTCCGGACGGCCACCGGGCACGGAACCGGTCCCGGACAGTCCCGGGACCGGTTCATCGACTGCCCCGGCAGAGGGTCGCGCCAGCATTGACGCGATGCTACGCGGCCGATCGCTAGGCTCGCTGGCACGGGTGCTGCGTATCCGCGGTCACCTCCCAAGGAGAAGACGATGTCGCTTCGCATCCTTTCCGGCCTGGCGCTGCTGGCGCTGGCCACGTCCGCCTCCGCGGTCGATCTCAAGGACCTGACCCAGGCCACCGGCGGCGACCCGAAGGCCGCCACCACCGGCGGACTGGGCAACCTGGGCAGCCTGGGCACCGTGCCCGGCCTGTCCCTGCCGGGCATCAGCGGCGACACCGCGTCCAACGCGGCCGGCGTGCTGCAGTACTGCATCGAGCGCAAGTTCCTCGGTGGCGACGCCGCCGCCTCGGTCAAGGACAAGCTGATGTCCGGCGCCGGCCTGGGCGACGCGGCCGCCGCCGAAGCCGATCCCGGCTACCAGAGCGGCGTGCAGGGCCTGCTGCAGGGCAGCGACGGCCAGTCCCTGGACCTGGATTCGGTTTCCGGCCAGCTCAAGGACAAGGCCTGCGACTACGTGCTGGACAACGCTTCGTCGCTGATCTGACGTGTGGCAGGGCCCGGCGTGGGCGGTCGGCGGATCGTGCCTGCCGGGTCGGGTACGATGACCGGCCCCCTCAGGCAGCCGGGTAGCCGTGCCATGACCGACCAGGACAACTCCGCCGCCATCTCGCGGGCCCAGGCCGAGGAGGCCGTGCGCACCCTGCTGCGCTGGGCCGGCGAAGACCCCTCGCGCGAGGGCCTGCTGGACACCCCGCGGCGCGTGGCCGATGCCTACGGCGACTGGTTCAGCGGCTACCGCGAGGACCCGCGCGGCTACCTGGAGCGCACCTTCGAGGAGGTCGCCGGCTACGACGAGATGATCGTGCTGCGCGACATCGAATACGAAAGCCATTGCGAGCACCACATGGCGCCGATCATCGGCAAGGTGCACGTGGGCTACCTGCCGGACGGCAAGGTGGTGGGCATCAGCAAGCTGGCGCGGGTGGTGGAAGCCTACGCGCGCCGCTTCCAGGTGCAGGAGAAGATGACCGCGCAGATCGCCCAGTGCATCCAGGACGTGCTGCATCCGCTGGGCGTGGGCGTGGTGGTGGAAGGCGCGCACGAGTGCATGACCACCCGCGGCATCCACAAGCGCGGGGTCAGCATGGTCACCTCGAAGATGCTCGGCAGCTTCCGCGAGGACGCGCGCACGCGCGCCGAGTTCCTGCGCTTCATCGAAACCGGCCGGCGCTGAGCGCGGCGGCCGCGACGGGGGCGCCATTGTGGGCAACGCAACGGGCCTGGCCTGTCCCTGCGGCAGCGGCCGGGCCTGCGCGCAGTGCTGCGGCCGCTGGCACGGCGGCGAGCCGGCGCCGGATGCCGAAGCGCTGATGCGTTCGCGCTACAGCGCCTACGTGCTGAAGCTGCGCGACTACCTGCTCGACACCTGGCACCCGGACACGCGCCCGGCGCCGGACGACCTGGGCCTGGACGACGCACCCGGTGCGCGGACCGCCTGGCTGGGGCTGCAGGTGAAGTCGCACACGGTCACCGGCCCGGAGACGGCCGAGGTCGAATTCGTCGCCCGCTTCCGCGTCGGCGGAGGCCGCGCGCAACGCCTGGCCGAGCGCAGCCGCTTCGAGCGCATCGACGGCCGCTGGTACTACCGCGACGGCGACCACGGCTGAGCGGCCCGCGGAAAGCCGCCGCGCCTTGTAGGAGCCCGTCTTGCGGGCGACCCGATGACGCTGGCACAGGCGACGTCCCCGTGGTTCCGACGCCCGTGTCGCCCGCAAGACGGGCTCCTACAAGAGGCATCACCGCACCGTCCGTAGCCACCGCCTACAATGTGGCGCAGGCCACGGAGGCGCCAATGCGTTTCCCCGCATCGACAATCCGCAACGCGATCCTGGCGCTGCTGCTGGCGTCCCCGGTGGCCGCGCAGGCGCAGGACGCCGCGTTCCGGCGCTGCCTGGCCGCGATGCAGCCGCAGGCGGCCGCTCGCGGCATCGATGCGGCGGCGTTCGCGCGCCTCACCGCCGACCTGCAGCCCGATCCCACGGTGCTGCCGCTGCTCGACGCGCAGCCGGAATTCACCACGCCGATCTGGGACTACCTGGCCGGCCTGGTCGACGACCAGCGCGTGGCCGACGGCCGCGCCATGCTGGACACCCACCGCGACCTGCTGGCGCGGCTGTCGGCGCAGTACGGCGTGGATCCGGAAACGCTGGTGGCGGTGTGGGGCGTGGAAAGCGACTACGGCCGGATCACCGGCAAGCGTCCGCTGCGTGTGTCGCTGGCGACGCTGGCCTGCGAAGGGCGCCGCCAGGATTTCTTCCGTGGCGAGTTCCTCGCCCTGCTGTCGCTGCTGCAGTCCGGCGACCTGCGCGATGCGGACCTGACCGGTTCGTGGGCCGGCGCGTTCGGCCAGACCCAGTTCATCCCCAGCACCTATGCGCGCATCGCCGTGGATGGCGACGGCGACGGTCGCCGCGACCTGGTCGACAGCATTCCCGACGCGTTGGCTTCCACGGCCAACTATCTCGATCGCGCCGGCTGGCGCACGGGCGAGCCGTGGGGCTACGAGGTGCGGTTGCCGAAGGGCTTCGATGCCTCGCTGGCCGGGCGCACCGCGCGGCGGCCGCTGTCGGACTGGGTCGCGCGCGGCGTCGCCCGCGCGGACGGCACCGCGATCGCGCCTTCGGACACGCGCAGTGCGCTGCTGCTGCCGGCCGGGCGCGAAGGGCCGGCCTTCATCGTGTTCCGCAATTACGACGCGATCTATGCGTACAACGCCGCCGAGAGCTATGCACTGGCCATCGCCACCCTCGCCGACCGCCTGCGCGGGGGCGCCGGCATCGCCACCGCATGGCCGACCGACGATCCGGGCCTGTCGCGCGCCGAGCGCCGCGAGCTGCAGACCCTGCTGCTGGCGCGCGGCCACGACATCGGCACGGCCGACGGCATGGTCGGCACGGCCACCCGCAAGGCCATCGCCGAGGAGCAGCAACTGCTGGGCCTGAGCCCGGTCGACGCGCGCGCCGGCCGCCGCATCCTGCAGGCCCTGCGTGACCAGCCGCCGCCGATCATGCCGCCGGCACGCGACAATCCGCCGGCACCGGCACCTGCCACGCGCTTCGCGTTGCCGCCGGCCTACGCGACGCTGTTGCAATCGCCCTCTCCCACCACCCGCAGGATCACACAGATGCAAGACGTACCCGGCCTGACCCTGGGCCAGTTCGAAGGCCTGGACGCCGTGCTGGTCGACACGCCGCTGGCGAAGGCGGCGGTGTCGCTGTTCGGCGGGCAGGTGGTGTCGTTCGTTCCGGCCGGCCAGCCCGACGTGTTCTGGTTGTCGCCGCTGCGCGCCGACCTGCCCACGCCGATCCGCGGCGGCACGCCGGTGTGCTGGCCCTACTTCGGTCGCCAGGGGCAGACCAGCGAGGTGCCCGCGCATGGCTTCGTCCGCACCCTGCCCTGGCAGCTGGTCGACGCCCGCCGCGAAAGCGATGGCACCGTGGTGCTGGAACTGGCGCCACCACCGCTGCAGGACCTGGCGCTGCAGCTGCGCATGCAGCTGCGCATCGGCCGCACCCTGGAGCAGCGGCTGGTGACGCGGAACACCGGCAGCGAGCCGGTGCGCTTCACCGAGGCGCTGCACAACTACTTCCGCGTCGCCGATGCCGGTGCCGTGCACATCGAGGGCCTGGACGGGCAGACCTTCCTCGACAAGAACGACGGCGGCAACGCGCACGTGCAGCGCGGCCACTGGACCCTGCACGACCCGCGCGATCCGGGCCGCAGCGACCGCATGTTCCCCGGCGCCGGTGGCAGCTACCGGCTGGTCGATCCGGGCCTGGGCCGGCGCATCGAGGTGGAGGTCCGCGACGGCCGCACCGCGATCGTCTGGAATCCCGGCGAGGCCGGCGCCGCGCGCATGGCCGACGTCGGCCCGCACTGGCGCCAGTTCGTCTGCCTGGAAGCCGCCAACGCCGGCCCGGACGACGTCGAACTGGCGCCGGGCGCCACCCATGCGCTGGTGCAGACCATCACGGTGTCGCCGCTGGACTGACCGCGCGCCGCTGGCTGAACCGCGTCGCCACGACTCCAGGGCAAGGCTTCTGCTTCGTTGTAGGAGCCCGTCTTGCGGGCGACGCGATGGCGATTGGCCCGGGCGACGCGACGCCGGTTGGCCCGGGCGACGCCGCCTGGTTCGTGCAGGCGGCGTGGTGGAATGCGGAACCTTTGGGTGCCCTCGCGTCGCCCGCAAGACGGGCTCCTACAGAAGTGCCGGCGCAGTCCGGCCGGCCCGCACCCGCTACACTTCGCGCCTTCCGGCAGGCCGTGCGCGCCGTGCGCCGGCTCACCCAGGTTCCCACAGGACAGCGCGTACGTGGATTCCCCTTCGCTGCAACGGCCTGGCGCGCGACGCGCGGCGTTGGCCTTCATCTTCATCACGGTGCTGATCGACGTCCTGTCCTTCGGCGTGATCATTCCGGTGCTGCCGCACCTGGTGGAGCGGTTCACCGGCGGCGACATCGCCAGCGCGGCGCGCTGGGTCGGCACCTTCGGCATGGTGTTCGCCGCGGTGCAGTTCGTGTCCACGCCGGTGCAGGGTGCGCTGTCGGACCGGTTCGGGCGGCGTCCGGTGATCCTGGTGTCGTGCCTGGGCCTGGGCCTGGACTTCATCTTCATGGCCCTGGCCACCTCGCTGCCGATGCTGTTCATCGGCCGGGTGATCTCCGGCGTCGCCTCCGCCAGTTTCACCACCGCCAACGCCTACATCGCCGACGTGACCGCGCCGGAAAAGCGCGCGAAGAGCTTCGGCATGATCGGCGCGGCGTTCGGCCTGGGCTTCGTGGTCGGCCCGCTGGTCGGCGGCTGGCTGGGCGGGATCGACCTGCGCCTGCCGTTCTGGTTCGCCGCCGGCCTGGCGCTGCTGAACTTCCTCTACGGCTGGTTCGTGCTGCCCGAATCGCTGCCGCCGGAACGGCGCGCGCCGCGCTTCGATGCCTCGCACGCCAATCCGTTCGGCGCGCTGGTGCTGCTGCGCAGCTATCCGCAGGTGTTCGGGCTGGCCGCGGTGGTGTTCCTGGCCAACCTGGCGCATTACGTGTACCCGAGCATCTTCGTGCTGTTCGCCGACTACCGCTACCAGTGGGGCCCGCGCGAGGTGAGCTGGGTGCTGGCGCTGGTCGGCGTGCTGAGCATCGTGGTCAACGTCGGCCTGGTCGGGCGCACGGTGCGGGCGATCGGCGAGCGGCGCACGCTGCTGCTCGGCCTGGCCTGCGGCGTGGTCGGCTTCGTCCTCTACGGCAGGGCCGACACCGGCCTGCTGTTCCTGGTCGGCCTGCCGGTGAGTGCGCTGTGGGCGCTGGCCGCGCCGGCCACGCAGGCGCTGATCACCCGCCAGGTCGGACCGCAGGTGCAGGGCCGCATCCAGGGCGCGCTGATGAGCCTGACCAGCCTGGCCGGCATCGTCGGGCCATTGCTGTTCGCCAACGTGTTCGCGCTGTTCGTCGGCAGCCACGCGCCGGCGCACCTGCCCGGCGCGCCGTGGTACCTGGCCGCGTTGTTGCTGGCCTGCGCCTGGGTCGTGGGCTGGCGCTACGCACGGCCGGCGCCGGCGACCGTTGCGACTGCCAGCCCGGCGGACTGAACGTCGGGACCGGTTGACCGGTCCCGACGGCGGGATGCGGTTGTCCCGCGTGCCGCCGGGTCACCGGCCATACCCCGCTGCAACAAACCCCGCGGCCTCCTGTAGGAGCCCGTCTTGCGGGCGACACGGGCGTCGGAATCATGATGGCGTCGCCCGTGCCCGCGTGCAGGCAAACCCGGCTCCCGCGACAGCGTGGCAGGATCAGGCCTCCGCTGGCCGGATCTGCATCCGCGTCTCGCCCAGCGCCACGCCCATCGGCCCCCAGCGTCGCTCGACGATCACGCCGCGCCCCTCGCGATCCAGCGCGACCACGGTGCTGGCGCGCGTGCCGTAGTCCTCGCCGCGGATGAACGCGGCCGACAGCCAGCGTTCGCGTTCCAGGCCGATGCCGGTGTCGGGCAGGCGATCGTCCGGATAGCGGGTCTCGTCGGCGAGCGCGTCGAACAGCGGCGCGAAATCACCATCGCCGCCGGCGTCGAGCCAGCCGCGCAGACGTGCGCCCAGCGTCGCCGCCTTCGGCCACGGGACGTCCAGCGCCGCATTGGACAGCACGTGCACACCGCCGCCGGGCGCCTCCATGCGCACCGGCAGGTTGCTGGCCCAGGTGCAACCGCCGCGGTCGAACAGCAGCAGGTTGAACGGTCGGTACCCGGCCGCCTGCGGCAGCAGGACGTGTGCATGGTCCAGCGCCGTTTCGCGTCCGCGCAGCCAGTCGCTGGCCAGCAGGCCGCGCGAGGCGCCTTCCTGCGATTGGCGGAAATCGCGCACGTTGGTCACCAGCGCACAGCGGCCGGCGTCGTCGACGCCCAGCCAGGTGCCGCCGGCTTCCAGGTCGCGGCCGCCGCTGATGGTCGGCGCATCGTCCCAGCGCGCCAGCGGCGCGGTCGGTCGTGCATGGAACTCGTCGCGGTTGCCGGCCAGCACCAGCCGCCAGCGCGGATGCGCGTTCCAGGCGAAGGCGACCACGCACATCGCGCCCGCGCCTTCCGCTACGCCCGGCCGTCGCGGGACTGCGCGCGCCGGCGCGCCGCGGCGACCCAGCGCGCGGCCACCGCCGGCGAGGTGATGCACACGGCGGTATCGGTGACCGTGGTCACCGCGCGCTCGAGTAGCTGGATGTCGGCCTCGTGCTGGCGCGCCACGTGCGGGTCCTCGAAGAACACCGCGCGCTGGCATTGCCGCTCCAGCACCAGATCGGCGATCTGCGCGTCGCCGCCCATCGGACCGCTGAGGAAGCGGTGCACCCACGGCGTGTCCTGCGGCCAGCCGCGGCTCCACGCCATCTCATTGAGACGCTGGCCGGTGGTGCCGGTGGCCACGCGCCGGCCGAAGCGCGACAGCACGTCGTAGTGCTCGGCGGCGAAGGCCAGCATCTGCGGCTTCATCGCGTCGTGCGCGATCAGCGCCAGGGTCTGCGACTCGAAAGCGTGCAACGCGTCGGCGCCCGGGTCCGGCGCCAGGCCGGCATGGATGCGCTCGTTCTCGATCCAGTCGCGTCCGCTCGCCACGGTGGAGAGGAACGGCTTGCCGTGGATCACGCACTGGCGCTTGAGCGCGACCGCCTCGGGGAAGATCGAGGACGGATCGACCGGATCGATCAGGTAGATCGCGCCATCGAGCGTCCGCGCATCGCCGTCCATGCCGACGACTTCTGCGACCAGCTTCATCAGCCCGCCTTCGCGGCCGTAGGGATAGCGCTTAAGTCCCGCATAGCCGCCGAGCATGCCGGCCGCAGCGATCGCGTCACGGGTACGGCCCACCGCGTGCAGCTCGATGCCCAGTTCGCGGATACCCGCCTCGCAGGCGCGCAGCCAGCGGAACAGCGCGGCGTCTTCGGTGGCGTGGTGCAGGCGGTTGGCGGCAAGGCCCAGGCGCATATGCGGTCTATCCGGCGAAGTGGAGTCGGTCGGCTGCCAGTCTAACGGCGACGCCTTGCGGACAGCCGGACGGCCCCACCACGGGCATGGTCAATCCCGCACCGCAACGCGGTGCCTCGACCGGCCGCGCGCGACGCAGGAACAGTCCGATGCAGTCAGGCCCATGCCGATGCCCAGCGCCTCCATCCACGAGCCGTCTGCGCTGCCGTCGCAGGCGGTCTTTGTGAGCCCGCCTGCTCCCGGTGCCGCACGCCGCGCCGGATCAGCGGATGAACGCCCCGCTGCGGCGCAGGTTGCGCGTGCGTCCCTGGGCCATGACGCTGATCGCGGCCAGCAGCACGAACACCACCAGGGTGCGCGAGTTGACCGGCATCATGCCGTTGGCCGCGGTCTGGCCGAAGATCAGCGCCAGGCCGGTGACGGCGAAGTACGCGCCGGCGATCGCCGAGGACAGGATGGTCAGCCAGCTGCCCAGGTGGCGTCCGAAGACCGCGCCGGCGCCGGCCCCGGCGAGCGCCAGCAGGGTCAGCAGCCAGCTGGCGCCGATGCCCAGCAGCGAGGTGAAGAACAGCGCCAGGACCAGGCCGAGGATGCCACCGGCCGCGTACACGGCGATGCGCACGAACGAATACAGCACCCCGCCCAGCGCAGCGCCGAGCACGATCGCGATGATCGTCTGTACGGTCTGGCCGGGCGCGTTGCCCAGCGTGCCGAGGAACGCCGAAACCACGCCGAAGCCGATGTAGAAGCCGGCGAAGGCGAGCACCACGCGGAACATCGCGGCGCCGTACACCAGCATCACGGCGCCGCAGACCAGGGCGATGACGCCCCAGAGGAAGGAGTAGTCCATCGCGCAGCCCCCATAGGGTGAGTGGTATGCGCGTCGGATGGTAGCAACAAACCCGAGGGACAACGGTCCGCTCCGGCCCGGGACCGGCACCGGCGCCGCTCGTTGCCGTCGCCGGCAGCGGTGTCAGCGGGCCAAGGCCCGCTGCTCCGGGCGACGAACCAGGGCCCGCACGGAATCAGGCCGCCGCGGGCGTGGCGGCCTGCGCCTGCACCGCCAGCAACTCGGCGATGCTCTGCGCCGCGTCGCGGCCCTCGGCCACCGCGGTGACCACCAGGTCGGCGCCGCGCACCGCGTCGCCGCCGGCGAACACGCGCGGGTGGCTGGTCTGGTACGGCAAACGATCGGCGCCGCCGGCGACGATGCGTCCGTTCGGCGTGCCTTCGATGCCCAGCGCCCGCATCCACTCCGGCACGCTCGGCGAGAAGCCGAAGGCGATCACCACCACGTCGGCCTCGATCAACGATTCGCTGCCTTCGATCGGCACCGCCTGGCGGCGGCCGCGCGCGTCCGGCTCGCCCAGCGTGGTCTCGACCACGCGCACGCCGGTGACGCGGTTGTCGGCATCGGTCACGATCGCCAGCGGCTGGCGGTTGAACAGGAAGCGCACGCCTTCCTCGCGCGCGTTGCCGACCTCGCGCGCCGAGCCGGGCATCGAGGCCTCGTCGCGGCGATAGGCGCAGGTGACCTTGCCGGCGCCCAGGCGGATGGCGCTGCGCACGCAGTCCATGCCGGTGTCGCCGCCGCCGAGCACGACCACGCGCCTGCCGGCCAGGTCGGGCAGCGCGATCTTGTCTTCCCAGCCGGCGATGGGCCGGCCCATGCTTGCGACATGCGCGGGGTCGTTGCCGGCGACGATGCGCCCGTTCTGCACCAGGAACGGCAGCGCCGGCAGCACGCCCTCGCCATCCTGGCCCGGCAGCCCGCCGTCGGTGTAACGGTACGCGCCGGTGCCGAGGAACACCGCATCGTATTCCTCGAGCAGCTGTTCGATGGTGACGTCCCTGCCCACCTCCACGCCGAGGCGGAACTCGATGCCCATGCCTTCCAGCACCTCGCGGCGCTTGGCGATCACGGCCTTGTCCAGCTTGAAGGTCGGGATGCCGAACTGGAGCAGGCCGCCGATCTGTTCGTAGCGGTCGTAGACCACCGCCTGGATGCCGGCTCGTGCCAGCCGGTCGGCGCAGCCGATCCCGGCCGGGCCGGCACCGACCACCGCCACGCGCTTGCCGGTCGGTACCACTTCCGACAGGTCGGGACGCCAGCCTTGGGCGAATGCCGTATCGACGATGTACTTCTCCACCGCGCCGATGGTCACCGCGCCGAAGCCGTCGTTGAGCGTGCAGCTGCCCTCGCACAGGCGGTCCTGCGGGCAGACCCGGCCGCACACTTCCGGCAGGGGGTTGGTCGAATGGCACAGCTCGGCCGCCTCGAGGATGCGGTTCTCCTGGACCAGCTGCAGCCACTGCGGGATGGCGTTGTGCACCGGGCACTTCCAGCTGCAGTAGGGGTTGCCGCAGTCCAGGCAGCGGCCGGACTGGTGCTGGGCCTCGGGCAGGCCGAACTTGCCGTACAGCTCGCCCCAGTCGCCGCTGGTGCGCAGTTCGAGCGGGATCCTGCGCGGCATCTCGCGCGGCAGGTCGAGGAATTGGAAGACTTGCTTGCGGCTCATGCGGCCCTCCGCAGCGTATCGGCCAGCGATTCGATGCTCGCCGCCTTCGGCTTGACCAGCCAGAACTTGCCGACGTAGTCGCGGAACTCGTCGAGGATCTGCTGCGCCCAGATGCTGCCGGTCAGTTCGCGGTGGCGGCTGACCAGGCGGTGCAGGTGCTGGCGGTAGCTCTCGAAGCCCTCCGGGCTGATCCGGTGGATGTCGATCAGCTCGTGGTTGTAGCGGTCGACGAAGTCGCGGTCCTGGTCGAGCACATAGGCCAGGCCGCCGGTGAAGCCGGCGCCGAAGTTCAGGCCGACCTTGCCCAGCACCAGGACCACGCCGCCGGTCATGTACTCGCAGCAGTGGTCGCCGGCGCCCTCGATCACCGCCAGCGCGCCGGAGTTGCGCACCGCGAAGCGCTCGCCGGCGCGCCCGGCCGCGAACAGCTCGCCGCCGGTGGCGCCGTACAGGCAGGTGTTGCCCAGGATCGGCGTGGTCCGCGCCTCGAAACGCGCACCGCGCGGCGGGCGCACCACCAGGCGGCCGCCGGCCATGCCCTTGCCGACGTAGTCGTTGGCCTCGCCTTCCAGCTCCATGTGCAGGCCGCCGGCGTTGAACGCGCCGAAGCTCTGCCCGCTGGTGCCGCGGAAGTGCAGGGTGATCGGCGCCTCGTCCATGCCGTGGTTGCCATGGGCCTTGGCGATCGCGCCGGACAGGCGCGCGCCGATGCTGCGGTCGGTGTTGTGGATCAGGTGGCGGTGCTCGCCGCCACTCTTGTGGGCGATCGCGCCGGCCAGCTGGATGTCCAGCTGCGTGGCCAGGCTGTCCGGCGACTCGTACAGGCGCGCGGCGGCGCAGCGGTCCTCGTCGCGCGGGGCCGGGTGCAGCAGCCGCGACAGGTCCACGCGCACGCCCGGGCGCGGCGCGGCGTCGAGCTGGCGCAGCAGGTCGGTGCGGCCGACGATCTCGTCCAGCGAACGGGCGCCCAGCAGCGACAGCCACTGCCGCACTTCCTCGCTGAGCAGGCGGAAGAAGTTCTCCACCCGCTCGGGCAGCCCGGTGAAGTGCTCGGCGCGCAGGCGCTCGTCCTGGGTGGCCACGCCGGTGGCGCAGTTGTTGAGGTGGCAGATGCGCAGGTACTTGCAGCCCAGCACGATCATCGGCGCGGTGCCGAAGCCGAAGCTGTCGGCGCCCAGCAGCGCGGCCTTGACCACGTCCAGGCCGGTCTTGAAGCCGCCGTCGGTCTGCAGGATGGTGCGGTCGCGCAGGTCGTTGGCGACCAGCGCCTGGTGCGACTCGGCCACGCCCAGTTCCCACGGCCCGCCCGCATAGCGGATCGAGCTGATCGGCGAGGCGCCGGTGCCGCCGTCGTGGCCGGACACCGTGATCAGGTCGGCGCCGGCCTTGACCACGCCAGCGGCGATCGTGCCCACGCCGGCATGGCTGACCAGCTTCACCGACACCAGCGCCTGCGGATTGACCTGCTTGAGGTCGTAGATCAGCTGGGCCAGGTCCTCGATCGAATAGATGTCGTGGTGCGGCGGCGGGCTGATCAGGCCGATGCCCGGGCGCGCGTAGCGCAGGCGGGCGATCAGTTCGTTGACCTTGTGCCCCGGCAGCTGCCCGCCCTCGCCCGGCTTGGCGCCCTGGGCGACCTTGATCTGCAGCACCTCGGCATTGACCAGGTATTCGGGGGTCACGCCGAAGCGGCCAGAGGCGACCTGCTTGATCTTGCTGCGCTTCTCGGTGCCGTAGCGGGCCGGGTCTTCGCCGCCTTCGCCGGAGTTGGAGCGGCCGCCGAGGCGGTTCATGGCGACGGCCAGCGCCTCGTGCGCCTCCGGCGACAGCGCGCCCAGCGAGATCGCGGCGGTGTCGAAGCGGCGCAGCAGGTCCGAAGCCGGGGCCACCTGGTCCAGCGGCAGCGGCGTGTCGGCGGCCTTCAGTTCCAGCAGGTCGCGCAGCGCCGACGGCGGGCGCGCATGCACCGCCTCGCGGTAGGCATTCCAGTCGGCGGTCTCGCCCGTGCGCGTGGCCCGCTGCAGGGTCATGACCACGTCCGGGTTGTACATGTGGTACTCGCCGCCGTGGACGTACTTGATCAGGCCGCCGACTTCGGGCTTCTTCAGCTCGTTCCAGGCCGCCGCCTGCAACTCGCGCGCGTCGCGGTCCAGGCGCTCGAAGCCGGCGCCGCCGACCCGCGACGGGGTGCCGCCGAAGCACAGCTCGACCACGTTCTGCTCCAGGCCGACGATCTCGAACAGCTGCGCGCCGCGGTAGCTGGCGATGGTGGCGATGCCCATCTTCGAGATGATCTTGGACAGCCCCTTGTACAGGCCCTTGCGGTAGCTGCGGCCGACCTGGGCGGTCTCGCCGCCCTTCTTCAGCTGCAGGATGCCGCGCCGGCCCATGTCGAACAGGGTCTGGTACGACAGGTACGGATACACCGCGGTGGCGCCGTTGCCGAGCAGGCAGGCCATGTGGTGCGCATCGCGCGCGGTGCCGGTCTCCACGATCAGGTTGGCGTCGCAGCGCAGGCCGACCCTGCACAGGTGGTGGTGGACCGCGCCGGTGGCCAGCAGCGCATGCACCATCGGCCTTGCCGGCACCGGATAGCGGTCCGACAGCAGCAGCATGACCATGCCATCGCGCACGGCCTGTTCGGCCTGCAGGCAGATCCGCTCGATGCCGGCCTTCAGGCCCTCCTCGACGCCGTAGGACAGGTCGATCAGCCGGTTCTTCTCCGCGTACTGCGGCATCACCATCAGCTGCCGCAGCTTGCGCTGGGACAGCACCGGCGAATTGAGGATGATGTGGTTCACCGTCTCCGGGCCGGCGTGGAAGATGTTGGTTTCCTTGCCCAGCTGGGTGGCCAGCGACATCACGCAGTCTTCGCGCAACGGATCGATCGGCGGGTTGGTGACCTGCGCGAACGCCTGGCGGAAGTAGTCGTACAGCGGCCGGTTGCGCTGGCTCAGCACCGCCATCGGCGTGTCGTCGCCCATCGAGCCGGTGGCTTCCTGCTCGGTCTCGGCCATCGGCCGCAGCACCAGCTCCACCTCCTCGGTGCTGAGCTGGAACAGCTTGTGGTAGCTGCGCAGGGTCTTCTCGTCGAACGGCTCCTCGGCCAGCGACGGGTCGATCAGTTCGGTCTGCAGGTAGGTCACGCCCTGGTGCAGCCATTGCTTGTACGGCGCGCGTCCGCGGTTGATCCGGTCCACCGCCTCGCTGTCGAGCAGGTCGCCGCGCTTGAGGTCGATGGCGATCATCTCGCCCGGGCCCAGCTTGCCCTTGCGGACCACGCGCTCGGTCGGCACTTCCCACACGCCGGCTTCGCTGGCGACGATGAAGTGGCGGTCGGAGGTCAGCAGCCAGCGCGACGGACGCAGGCCGTTGCGGTCCAGGGTGCACGCCGCATAGCGCGCGTCCAGCGAGACGATGCCCGCCGGGCCGTCCCACGGCTCGGTGTTGAGGCCGTAGAACTCGTAGAACGCGGCCAGGTCGGGGTCCTTGAACTCCAGCGACTGGGTCGCCGGCGGCACCAGGATGCGCAGCGCCTGGATCAGCTCCATGCCGCCTGACACCAGCAGTTCGAGCATGTTGTCCAGGCTCTGCGAGTCGGAGCCGTGCATCGACACGATCGGCTCGAGTTCGCCGATGTCGAACTTCGGCGTCTTCCACACCTTGCCGCGGGCCTGCGCCCAGCGACGGTTGCCCTCGATGGTGTTGATCTCGCCGTTGTGGGCCAGCATCCGGAACGGATGGGCCAGCGGCCAGCGCGGCAGGGTGTTGGTCGAGAAGCGCTGGTGGAAAACAATCGCGCTGGAGGCCAGGTCCGCGCGCTGCAGGTCCACGTAGAAACGGGCGAGCTTGTCCGGCAGGACCATGCCCTTGTAGCCGATCGAATGCGGCGACAGGGTGACCACGTAATAGTCGGCGACCTCGCGCAGGCGCTGCTCGCTGCGGCGGCGGGCCAGGAACAGCGCCAGCGCGAACGCATCGTCGTCCTGGCCCTGGCCGGCCTCGACGAACAGCTGCTGGATCGCCGGCAGCGTATCGCGCGCCAGCTGGCCGCAGACGCCGGCATCGGTGGGCACCACGCGCCAGCCCTTCACCGCCACGCCGACGCGGTGCAGCTCGCCTTCGAGGGTGTCGCGGCAGTGCGCGGCCTGGGCCTCGTCGTGCGGCAGGAACACCAGCCCGGCGGCGAAGCGCGCGTCCGCCGCGATCGCGATGTTGGCCTCGTGCGCCAGCGCACGCAGGAACGGCGCCGGTTTGCGGATCAGCAGGCCGCAGCCGTCGCCGGTCAGTCCGTCGGCGGCGACGCCGCCGCGATGGGTCATGCGCGAAAGCGCGGCGATCGCGGTGTCGACCAGCGCGCGCGAGGGCTGGTCGTCGAGCTGGGCGATCATGCCGAAGCCGCAGGCGTCGCGTTCGGAGTTCGGGTCGTAGAGCCCGTGGCGGTTGCGGGGGGCCATCTGCATCTCGAAAAAACATGCCTCTGGCGTGCTGTGCGCCAGACGCGGAGCGAAGGCGACACCGCGCACAGTTTCCCCAGAAACTGACGCACCTGAATGTCACCGGAAACCCGACTAAATCACACTTGTTGCGGTGCCGCAAGCTGGCCGCGAAGTCAGTTTCCGATGAATCCGGATGCGCCTGCAGGAGCCCGTCTTGCGGGCGACCGGGGCATTGGAACCACGAGGTGGCCAGAGGTCCCGGTACGCGCCCCGGAGATCGGAGTCACCAGGCGTCGCGCTGCGTCGAGGTGGTCGGGTCGCCCGCAAGACGGGCTCCTACAAAAAGCACGCGCGGCGACGCCCGAAGAGCGCCGCGCGGGCGCCGTGCGGAAACGCAGGACTCCGGGGGCGTGACGGAACGCCGGCGCTCAGCCGCAACGCACGGCGATGATGCGGCCCTCGGCATCGATCTCGATGTTCAGGCGCTTGCCGTCGAATTCCATGGTGACCATCTGCCCCGGCTTGAGGATGCGCACCTGGCTGGCGCCGGCATCGGTACGCGCCTGCTCGGCCTTGGCCTCGTCGAAGGGCTGGCCGACCAGCCCCTGCACCTGGCTGGCGTCGCATTCCGGTGCCGGCGGCGGGGCTTCGGCGCTGCCGTTGGGCGGCGGCGTGGCCGCCGACTCTGCTGCCTGCTGGGCGGCCACCAGCGCCTGTTCCTGCTCGGCGGCGTTGTCGTCTTCGGGAGCGCTGCCTGCGGAGCAGGCGCACAGGGCGGTCAACAGGGCCAAGGACAGCAGCGGGCGGATCGGGCGGATGTGCATGGGCGGCTCCGGGAGGCGGTGTCCCGAGCTTGCCGGATCCCGCATTCGCGATGCGTTAACCGGCTGGCGGCGCGAGCGGGCGATCCCGCTGCGTCCGTGGCCGGGGGCGGCGGGCATGCCGGAGGTGCGCGATCACTTCGGCGGCCACCGGCATGCCTGCCGCGCCGGCGCGGATCAGCCGCAGCTCATCCCGGTGATCGCGTTGTTGCGGCCGGTCTGGATGGTCAGGCGCGCGCCGCCGGAGGTGGCCTCGACCGGCGTGTTGGCACCGCCCTGGCGCATGCCGTCCCCGCCCACAACCTGCACCTCGGTGCTGTCGCTGTCGACCCGCGCGCGCTGTACGGTGGCATCGGAGGCGGCCAGTCCGACCGCGCCGCGCGCCATGTCGGTATGGCACTGGCCGGAAATCACTCCGTCGATCGGTTCGACCGAAGCGATCCGGGGACCGGCGCAGGCGCCGAGCAGGCAGGTGGCCAGGGCGAGGCCCGGAAGGGCCGGGAAGGCAAGTCGGGACATGGCGGGCTTCCTCGTCGAGGGGCCCCCAGCATGTCGCGAAGAGGTGTTGGCGCCGGATGAAATCGTGGCCAGGACTGGCGCGCCCGGAGGGATTCGAACCCCCGACCAATGGCTTCGGAAGCCACTACTCTATCCGGCTGAGCTACGGGCGCGTGGCCGGGCATTGTAGCGGAAATGGATATGCCGGAACCCGGCCGAAGCACCATGCGGCCCCGCGTAGGAGCCCGTCTTGCGGGCGACCCGAGATCCCCCCAAGGCTCCGTATTCCACCACGCCGCCCGCAGGAACCAGGCGGCGGCCCGTGCCGGCGTCGTCGTGTCGCCCGCAAGACGGGCTCCTACACAAGAGCTGGAGGCAATGGTCCGGGCGCTCACGGCACCAGCACCGCCCTCCCGCGGATCTTCCCCTCGCGCAGGCGCTGGTACACCGCCACCGCCTGCTCCAGCGGGAAGGTCTCGACTTCGGCGTGGATGCGGCCATCCTGGGCCAGCGCGATCACTTCCATCAGTTCGGTGCGCGAACCCCAGTACGGCACGGTCACCTGGCAGCCGTAGGGCGGCTGGTTGGCGGCGTAATGGACCACGCCGCCGGCCAGGCCGACGACGGTCAGGCGGCTGTTGCGGCCGACCACGCGCGCGCCCAGGTCCACCGTCGCCTGCGCGCCGACGAAGTCCAGCACCACCGTGGCCCCGCGCGGGCCAACGAGCCTGGCGATGGCCTCGGCCGCCGCGTCGCCGTCGCGGGTGTCGAGGGTGTGCTCCACGCCGAGCTTCTTCGCGTGCGCGAGCTTGGCGTCGTCGATGTCGCCGGCGATCAGCGTGGCCGGGGTCAGCGCCTTGAGCAGCTGCACGGCCATGTGCCCCAGCCCGCCGATGCCGATCACCACCACGGTGGCCTCGGGGGTCAGCAGCGGAAGCGCCTGCTTGATCGCGTGGTACGGGGTGAGCGCGGCATCGGACAGCGGTGCGGCGGTGACCGGATCGAGCCGGCCCAGCGGCACCAGCTGCCGCGCCGACGGCACCAGCATGTACTCGGCCATGCCGCCGTCCGAGCCCAGCCCGCCGCCCATCGTGCCCAGGCTGGCGTGGTTCTCGCAGTAGTTCTCGGCCGAGGTCTGGCAGGTGTGGCAGCGTCCGCAGCCCCACGGACCGTAGACGGCGACCGCATCGCCCTCCTTCCAGCCGTCCACGCCCTGCCCCAGCGCGGCGATGTGCCCGGCGTTCTCGTGGCCGAGGATGAACGGCCCGGGGATGCCCAGCGGCTCGTCGAGGATGTGCAGGTCCGAATGGCAGACGCCGGCACCGGCGATCTTCAGCAGCACCTGGCCGGGGCCGGGCGTGGGCTTCGGCACATCGACCACCTCGGCCGGCTTGCCGGTTTCGATGAAACGCACGGCTTTCATCTTCATCGCCGATCCCTCCATGACGGACCGGCAGGGTCGCGCCGGCGCGGTTACCTGCCGGTGAACCCGTCGTGGACTCCGCCGGAGAGCTGCTGTCCCCGCGCGATGGCCGCGCGCGCGCGGACTCCGCCACAATGCGCGGACCTCGCCGTCCGCCGTCCCGCATTCCCGGGCCGGCCGACGCATCGCTCCGACAAGACCGCCATGGAAATCAAGCAATGACCTGGGACTGGCGCCTGCTCGTCGCGCCGGGCAGCGCGTTGTTCGTGCTGCCGCTGGCGGCCGTGGTCGGCCTGTTGCTGACGCGCCAGGCCGGTGCCCGCGGCGCCGTGTTGCGCTGGTGGTGCGCGCTGGCCGTGGCCGCGGTCGCGGTGGCCGCCAGCAAGATCGCGTTCTACGGCTGGGGCACCGGCATCCGCGCCTGGGACCTGACCTGTTTCAGCGGGCACACGGTGCTGGCGCTGGGCTTCTGGCCGGTGGCGCTGGCGCTGCTGGTCCCGCCGCGGCGACGCGCCTGGCGCCGCGGCGCGGCCGCGGTGGGCTGGGGGTTCGGCCTGCTGATCGGCTGGTCGCGCCTGTCGCTGGGGGCGCATCCGGTTTCGGAAGTGCTGGCCGGCGTGGCGCTCGGCGGCGCGACGGCGCTGTACGGCCTCCACGTGTTGCGCGATCGCTGGCTGCCGCCGCGTTCGACGGCGATGCTGTGCGCGCTGGGCCTGCTGGCATTGTTGTGGCTGTCGCAGCGATCGATGCCGACCCTGCCCAGCGAACGCTGGTTCGCCGCGATCGGCACCGCCCTGTCCGGCCGCGACGCGCCGGTGGACCGCCGTACGTGGAAGTTGTGACCGCGTCCTCACCCGGCGGCGACATGCGTTTGCAACACTAGGCGCAGGGGGGATCCATGAGCTACGCCATCTTATAGGGAGGGACGGCGCATGCTTTGGTTCCTGATGGGTGCCCTGATCGGGGCATGTATGGGTGTGGTCGCAATGGGGATCTGCCGGTTTTCCGCGCTGCCGGACGAGTCGCTCGACGGGGGCCCTGTCCGCCGCCGTCGCCAGCGCTCCCTGCGCGCACGCCGTGTCCGCCTGCAGTCGCGGTTCATCGCCTGAACCGCCGCGGGCCTGGCGGCGCGCTGCCTGCTGTAGGAGCCCGTCTTGCGGGCGACACCGACGCCATTGATCCGCGCGGCGTTCGACCGCCAGGCCACCGGAGCCGGTGCCTGGCCCGGGCTCCCGGTCCATGTCGGCCACGTGCAGCGTCGGGTCGCGGCTGAGCTGGCTCCTGCAATGGCCGGGGAGCCACGCCCGCTACCGCCGCGCAAATCGCTCAGTACGCCTGCGCGCTGTGCCAGCGCCAGGCGCTTTCGATGATCGGCTCCAGTTCGGTCCACGCCGGGGTCCAGCCCAGCAGCGCGCGTGCCTTGCCGCTGGAGGCGACCAGGGTGGCCGGGTCGCCTTCGCGCCGCGGCGCCTGCTCGTAGTCGATCGCCTTGCCGGCCACCTTGCCGGCCGCGGCGATCACCTCGCGCACCGAGAACCCCTGGCCGTTGCCCAGGTTGAACGCATGCGCCCCCGGCTGTGCGTCCATGTAGTCCAGCGCCAGCGCGTGGGCCTGGGCCAGGTCCTGCACGTGCACGTAGTCGCGCACGCAGGTGCCGTCGGGGGTGGCGTAGTCGTCGCCGAACACCTTCAGCGCCGGCCCGGTGCCCAGCGCGGACTTGAGTACGTTGGGGATCAGGTGGGTCTCGCAGGCGTGGGCTTCGCCGATGCCGTGTCCGGGCAGCGCGCCGGCCGCGTTGAAATAGCGCAGCGCCACCGAGCGCAGCCCGTAGGCCGCCGCCGCATCGGCCAGGATGCGCTCGACCATCAGCTTGGAGGCGCCGTACGGATTGATCGGCGCCTTGGGATGGTCCTCGTCGATCAGGTCGCTGGCCGGATTGCCGAACACCGCCGCCGTCGAGGAGAACACCAGCCGCTCCACATCGTGCCGGCGCATGGCCTCGAGCAGGTTGAGCGTGCCGGCGACGTTGTTGGCGTAGTAGTCGTACGGCTGTTTCACCGACTCGCCCACCAGCGAGCGGGCGCAGAAGTGCATCACCGCATCGAACCGGCGCCCGGCGAAGGCGCGCGCCAGCGAGGCCGGATCCAGCAAGTCGGCCTCCACCAGTTCGCCCCACTTCACCGCCTGCCGGTGGCCGGTGGACAGGTTGTCCAGCACCGTCACCGCGAAACCGCGCTCGGCCAGCCATTGCGCCATGTGGCTGCCGATATAGCCGGCGCCTCCGCAAACCAGAATGTTCATGTGTCTCCCGATGCATTGCGCACAGATTGAATGATAGAGCTGCCATCGCTGCCCAGTCGCTGGCCGGCGTGCCCGGCCGCATGCGCGTGGCGCCTCATGGCGAGGCGGCCGCCACCAGGCGGCGCTGCAGCAGGCGCAGGCGATGCTGCAGCAACGCAGGCGGCATCGTCATCGACAGGGCATGCAGGCAACGTTGCAGATGGCCAGGACGGTCGCGCAGCGCGTCGAGCGCGGCATGCATGTCCGCCACGACCGCTTCGCCGTAGGCGCCCTTGGCCTTGTCCACGGCCGGCCGCAGGCGGCGTGGCGGCAGATCCAGCATGGCCAGGTCGATGGCATCGCGCGAGAAGACGCTGTCGTCGCGCCAGCGATCGGAATTGGCCAGCAGCTTGCTTGCCGCCAGGTCGGTGGCGCCCAGGGTGGCGACGCCGCATATCGAGTCGCCGGGTGCCGGCGGATCGAACTCGATGCGCGCCTCGCGGACGATCTCGAACTTGATCGGCGTGCCTTCCACCAGCAGCACGGTCCGGATCCCGTACTGGTCCGCCCGGATGTCCCGGTCCATTCCGATCCCGCCGACACCGGCACGCAGCAGCGCATCGATGTTCCCGGCACCGACCAGGCGCTGCCGCAGCTGCCGGTAGCCGTCTGCGTCGCGGACCAGGAAATCGATGTCGACCGACTCCCGGTATTCGCCCTGGCGCAGTGCGATGGCGGTGCCGCCGCCGAACCAGCACTGCAGCACGCGCAGCCGGTCGCCATCGAGCGACTCGAGCACCCGGGCGATGCGGCGATGATGCGGGCGCTCAAACATCCGGCAGCGACTTCGGCCCGAACGCCTGCCGCAGCGCATCGATCAAGGCTTTCTCGCGCGCCTCCAGCCGATCGGTCGGCAGGTGCCGCCAGTTGCGCTCGTACAGGCCCAGCGCCTCGCGCGGCGACAACACCTGGGCGCCGTCGCCGACCTGCCAGGCCAATCGGCGCAGCTGCGGGTAGTCGTCCAGCCGGATGTGCAGCGGCAGCCAGGCGTCCGGCGGCATGGCCTCCGTCGCCGCGGAAATGCTGCCGTCATCGAGCACCGCATGCAGGCCCAGGACCCGCGCCGCATCCAGGAACGAACGCAGCGCCACCGATCCCTCGCCCTTTTCCAACCGGTGCCAGGTGACGCGCGAAATGCCCGCCGCCTCGGCGGCGGCGGCGCTGCTGATGCCCAGCGCCTTGCGGCGCGCGCGCAGGGCGCCGCCCAGCACGCGGGCAGCTTCGACGGGCGGCGCAGGGGGGGCAGGAACAGGCATGGGACGCCTCGCAAAGTGTTTCCCAAAATATACAAAGCAGGGGAAATGTCAACTTTGAGAAACAGATTCCGTTCGCGGCGGGCGTCTACTCCATCCGCCACCTTGCGGGAGTCCCGTCTTGCGGGCGACACCGACGCCTCCATCGGAGCGTGGTTGGATAGCGCGGGAACGGAGCGGAGCCGATGCCTTGGCCCGGGGCCTGCGCCAGCGCTTCGTCGGGTCATCGGGTCGCCGGCAAGCCGGCTCCTACAGGGGGTCACCCTCGCCCGTACACGTCCTCGAAGCGCACGATGTCGTCCTCGCCCAGGTAGCTGCCGGACTGCACCTCGATCAGCTCCAGCGGCACCTTGCCCGGGTTGCGCAGGCGGTGGGTCACGCCCAGCGGGATGTAGGTGCTCTGGTTCTCCGACAGCAGCAGCACCTCCTCGCCGCGGGTCACCTCGGCGGTGCCGCTGACCACGATCCAGTGCTCGGCGCGGTGGTGGTGCATCTGCAGGCTCAGCGCGGCGCCGGGCTTGACCGTGATCCGCTTGACCTGGAAACGCTGGCCCATGTCGATGGAGTCGTACGCGCCCCACGGCCGGTAGACCTTGCGGTGCAGGGTCGGCTCGGTCCGGCCGGCGGCCTTCAGCTGCGCGACCACCGCCTTGACCTCCTGCACGTGGTCCCGGTGGGCCACCAGCACCGCGTCGTCGGTGTCCACCACCACCACGTCCTGCAGCCCGATCAGCGCCAGCAGCCGGCCGTCGCCCCAGGCCAGGGTGTCGCGGCAGTCCAGCGCGACCACGTCGCCGTGGTGGGCGTTGCCGTTGCCGTCCTGCTCGGCCACCTCCCACAGCGCCGACCAGCTGCCCACGTCGTTCCAGCCCACCGCGATCGGCAGCACCGCCGCGTCGGCGGTCTTCTCCATCACCGCGTAGTCGATCGAGTCCGACGGGCAGGCGGCGAAGGCGGCTTTGTCCAGGCGCACGAAATCCTCGTCGCGCCGCGCCCCGGCGAACGCGGCCCGGCACGCGGCCAGGATCGCCGGCGCGTGCGCCTCCAGCTCGGCCAGGTAGCGCGAAGCGCGGAACAGGAACATGCCGCTGTTCCAGAAGTAGTCGCCCGAGGCCACGTACTGCGCGGCGGTGGCCGCATCGGGTTTCTCGACGAAACGTTCGACCGCGCGCACGCCCTGCCCGGCGACGGCCTTGATGTAGCCGTACCCGGTCTCCGGCGCGGTGGGGACGATGCCGAAGGTGACCAGCCGCCCGGCCTCGGCGGCCGGCGCGGCCTGGGCCACCGCGGCGCGGAACGCGGCCGCATCGGCCACCACGTGGTCCGACGGCAGCACCAGCAGCAGCGGATCGGACCCGTCGGCGCCGGCCTGCAGCGCCGCCACCGCGATGGCCGGGGCGGTGTTGCGGCCCACCGGCTCCAGCACGATGGCGCTGGGCGTGCAGCCGATCTCGCGCAGCTGCTCGGCGACCATGAAGCGGTGGTCCTCGTTGGCCACCACCAGCGGCGCGGCCGAGGCCAGCGCCGCCACCCGCTGCCAGGTCGCCTGGAGCATGGTGTCGGAGCCCGACAGCGGCAGGAACTGCTTGGGGTAGGCCTCGCGCGACAGCGGCCACAGGCGGGTGCCGGAGCCGCCGGAGAGGATGACTGGGATCACGGGGCTGCCCTGCGTTGAGCGTGGCCCCGATTATCGATGTCCATGCTTCGCACGGCTACCTCCGGCGAGGCGTGTCCGGCGTGGGCGCCGGGGCGCCCGTGCAGCGATGGCAACGGTGACCCGGTTCCTTCAGGCCGATCCGGCGCGGCTCAACGGCTTTCGGACTCGGCCTTGAGGAGCGGGATGCGGATATGCCCCTCGCGCACGTCGGCCAGCGGTGGCGATGCCCTGGCCACGGGGAACTCGCCCGGGTCGCGACGGGATGGAGTCCGGGCACCGTCCGGCCCATGCCGACGGGCGGGTCCGAACAGGGCCTCGTGCAGCGCGGCGAAGAACGCGCAGGCCCGCGTCCGCCGGGCGGTCAGCCAGTACCAGCCCATGCACAGCAGCAGGAACACGCCCAACAGCAGCGGGTTGGGGATGTCCATGCGCATGGCCTGGCCGATGCACAGGCCGGCCAGCAGGCTGAACGCGGTCAGGGTCAGGGCCAGCCGGGCGGCGCTGAAACCCGCGTCGCGCATCAGGTGGTGGATGTGGTCGCGTCCGGCCGAGAACGGCGAGCGGCCTTGGCGGACCCGGTGCAGGATCAGCACCAGGCAGTCCATCACCGGTATCGGGAACAGCCACACGGCCAGCACCGGATTGACCGGGTGGCCATCGTTCTGGGTCAGCCGGAACGCGATCCAGGCGATCGAATAGCCGAGGAAGGCGCTGCCCGCATTACCCATGAACACCCGTGCCCGGCGGCGCCACGGCAAGGAAAAGTTGTGCAGCAGGAAGCCGGCCGTCGCCGCCATGATGATCACGGTGACGAACGCCAGCCCGTCGTTGCCGGAGTACCACGCCGCCGCGGTCAGCATCAGCAGCGCGGCGGCCACCAGCGCGCCGGCGACGCCGTCGGCACCGTCGATCATGTTGACCGCGTTGATCAGGCCGATCGTGGCAAAGACGGTAAAGGGCACTGAGAGCGTCCCGAGGGACAGGTCATGCAGGCCGAAGGCCGGCCCCAGCTGTTCGATCCTGACTTCGCCCAGGTACACCATCACCAGCGCGGCGATGGCCTGGGCCAGCACCCGCCACCACCAGCGCAGGTCGTAGCGGTCGTCCAGCAGGCCGACCACGATCAACAGGCTCGAACCCAGCAGATAGGCCACTTTGGTCTGGGTCATCGGCAGCGGTACCAGCGCGAACAGCAGCAACAGTGCCAGGGCCATGCCCAGTCCGCCGGTCACCGGCGTCGGCTCGGCATGGTCCTTCCTGCCCTTGGGGAAATCGAGCAGGCGCAACGGCCGCGCCAGCGGCTGCAGCAGCCAGATCGTCGCCCAGACCAGCAGCATCATGGCCACGATGCCGGCCACGACTGCCATGGGTTGATGAACCATCGCCAGCGCTTCGACAGCGCTCGCCCCCTGTTGCAACATCCACGTCCCCCCGACGCGATCGATCGACTCATGCCGCCGGGAATCCGCGTCCCGGTGGCCGAACACCCGATCTGTGACGCAAGCCGCAGGAATTCTGCGGTCGAGGTCACTCTAACCGCGGTCGACCCGGCACTTCAAGCGCGGAGTCCTGCGATCAGTGCGCCGGCAGAGCGGCCGGTGCGTCGGCGTGTCCGGTCGCCTCGAGCCGTCCCTCTCGCAGACGGAGGACACGGTCGGCCAGGGCCAGGCTGGCCGGGCGATGGGTGATCAGCAGCACCGTGCGGCGACGCTGCATCCGGCGGTACTCCTCGATGAATTCGCGCTCGCCTTCCGGGTCGAACATGGCCGTGGCCTCGTCCAGCACCAGGATGGCGGGATTCCTGAGCAGCGCCCGCGCCAGCGCGATGCGCTGCCGCTGCCCGCCCGACAGCTTCACGCCCTGGTCGCCGACCGTCGTGTCGTAGCCGTTCGGCAGGGCCATGATGAAGTCGTGCGCCCGCGCCACCCGGGCGGCCTGTTCGATCTGCGCAGGCTCGCAGTCCGGCTGTCCATAGGCGATGTTTCCGGCCACGCTGGCATTGAGGAGCATCACCTGCTGGGACACCAGGCCCACCTGCCCGCGCAACGAGGCGAGCGTCGCCTCGCGCAGGTCCGTGCCGTCGAGCAGGATGCGGCCGGACCCGGGTTCCATCAGTCGCAGCAGCAGGTGGACGAGGGTGCTTTTCCCTGAACCATTCAGTCCGGTCAGCGCCACGATCTCGCCCGGCCGCACATGCAGGTCCAGGTCCTCGAACAGCGGCGCGCGGCCCGGATAGGCGAACCCCACGTGCTCGAAGCGGATTTCGCCGCGGACATCGCGCAACACCTGCGATCCGGTGTCCGGCTCCGGCGCCGTCTCCAGCGCGCGCAGCAGCCGCTGCAGGGTCCCGCGCGCCGACTGCGTGTTGCCGTACACCTGCGCCAGCTGGCTGACCGGGCCGACCAGCACCATGCCGTAGAGGAACAGGCTGACCAGCTGCCCCGGCGTCAGCGCGCCCTGGGTGATGCGGTCGCCGGCGAAGCCGAGCAGCAGCAGGATCACGCCGGCACTGGCCACGCGCACCATCGGCATGATCGCGCCCTGCAGCCGGGCCTGGAGCAGTTCGGTGCGGAACACGGCATCGGTGCGGCCGTGGTAGCGCGCGGCCTCGGCCTGTTCGGTGGTGAAGGCCTTGATCAGCGGCAGCAGCGCCAGGTTCTGCTCGGCCAGCGCCGACTGGTCGGCCCAGGCCTGGGTCGTGGCGACCCCCAGCGGACGCAGGCGCCGGCCCAGCACGCGCAGCACGACGAACAGCAGCGGCATCAGCACGGCGATGGCGATGCCGATCACCGGTGCCATCTTCAGCATCATCGCCAGCGCGCCGAAGAACGTGAGCAGCAGCGGCAGCAGCGGCAGCAGCGTGCCGGTGAGGTAACCGGCCAGGCGCTGGATGTCGCCGGTCAACAGGGCCAGGACATCGCCGCGCTGGCGTTCGTTGTGCCAGGCCAAAGGAAGCGACTGCAGGTGGCGGTACACGGCCGCGCCGGCATCGGCGACCAGCCGGCCCGAGGCCGACTGCAGGCGGATCGCCACTAGGTAGCCGACCAGCGCCTGCGCCGCGATCAGCCCGAACAGCGCCCACAGCAAACCGGCGGTGGCTCCTCCGTGCAACAGGCGGGTGGACAGCAGGCCTGCGACCCACGGCTGCGTCAACACTGCCAAGCTCTGCAAGGTCATCAGCAGCAATGCCAGCAGCAGCGCTGCCCGATGCCCGTGCAGCAACCGGCCCAGCATCGCGCGGGGCCGCCCGGACATCCCGGCCTGCGTATCCGTCGTGCTGTTGGCCGCAGCCGCCCCCCCTTTACCCAGCATCCGCGCTTGCCTACCCTGTAGTTCTGTATCGATTTGATGTGTCTAGCATGACCGCAACGCCACAACCCGTCATCCTCGCCCAGCGGGCGCAGCATTCCAGCGAAGTGCTCGTGCAGGAGGTCGGTGGCGAGGCGGTACTGCTGGACCTGGCCAGCGAACGCTACTTCGGACTCGATCCGGTCGGCACCCGCATCTGGGCCCTGCTCGACCGGGGCCAGCCCCTGCAACAGGTGCTGGACACCCTATGCGACGAGTACGACGCGCCTCGCGAGCGCCTGCACGAAGACCTCCTGGACCTGGTGGCCAGGCTCGTCGAAGCCAGGCTGGTCACGCTGGAGTGAGCACGGTCCATGCGCTGGCGCGCTGGCGGGCGCTGGACGGTCGGCAGAAACGGCAACTGCTGCTGCTGTCATTGGCGCTGCCCGCAACCGGCGCGATGATCCGGCTGTTCGGCTTCAAGCGCGCGGCCCGGGTCTGCGATCGGCTCGGGGGACAACGCCCGCCGCGTGCCGCCTCGCCCGCGGACATCGACGCCGCCCAGTCGCTGGCGCGTCTGGCCGGCATCGCCGGCCGCCGCGGCCCGGTTTCGGCCAGCTGCCTGCGCCAGGCCCTGGTGCTGCGGGCCTGGCTGCGCCGTCGCGGTCTGGACGCGCAGCTGAAGATCGGCGTGCGCAGGCAGGGCGAGGCCGTGGATGCGCACGCCTGGGTGGAATTGGCTGGGGTGGCCCTGGCCCAGGACGCACTGGACCACAGCGCCTTCCCGGCTTCCGACCTGGGCCGGCATCGCTCCGCCTGACCGTAACGCGGGACTCAGCCGCGCAGGCGACGCAGCAGCCGCGACGCCCGATCTTGAAGCAGGGCGCCACCGGACACGCCGACATCCTCGCGGTAATGACCGCTGGGCCGTAGCCGCTGCCACAGCCAGCGCAACCGGGCACCCCAGTCCGGCAGCGCACGCAGGTTCTGCTGCTGGAAATAGCTCCAGCTACGCAATCGCCTCGTATCCACCATCTCGCGTCCCGCCGCCTGGTGCAGTTCCGCCAGGGGCGCCTGTGGCAGCGGGGTGGTGAACAGGCCCGCCGCCGTCTGCAGCCCGTCCAGGCATACCCCGGCCAGCCCGTGCCGCGCGGCCAGGGCCGGCAGGGCCTGCCAGGCCGGTTCATCCAGTGCCAGTGCCAGCAGATGCAGGTCGTAGAGCCACTTGAGCTGGTCGCCGCCGCCGCTGGACAAGTCCGAGATGCGATGCAGGCAGGCATGCAGCAGGGCATGCAGCGGCCCCAGGCCGCGCGCACCGGGATGCAGGGCCGGCAACGGGATCGAGGCCGCCAGCAGTTCGTCGAAACCGAGCCGGCCCCAGAACAACGGATTGGCACTCAGGTCCCAATGCATGTCCATTTCCAGCCGGCTGCCATTGGGCAGGTGGCGCAGGCACAGGAACTCGCGGGTAGCGTCGTCGCCGAAATGCTGGCGCCGCGCATAGCCCTCCGGCACCAGTGCCGCCGCCGCCGCCAGCGCGGCGGCGCGGTCGGCGAACAGCAGGTCCACGTCCGCGCAATCGCGCAGGTGCGGCAGCGGCCAGGCCCAGTAGGCCAGGGCCGAGCCTTTCAGCAGCAGCACGGGCAGGCCCGCACCCTCAAGGCGCGCCAGCACCCGCCGCGCCTCGGCCTGCCGTATCAGCATGCGGGCCACCTCGCCACGGGCGGCATCGGCCACGGCCCGGCGCACCGGTTCCGGTACATCGCTCACCCCTTCGCGCAGTCGCGTATCGACCAGGGCCACCACACCCTCGTAGCGCAGCCAGGCCAGCAGTTCGCCGGTCTCCAGTTGCGGATCGAACGGCCAGGCCGCCAGCCGCCCGGCCATCAACGCGGCCAGCATCTCCCTCGGTTCCTGCGGCACTCTTGGATTCATCCGGCCATCATGCCCGAGACGCTCCCGACCACGCCCCAGGGAGCGCTGCGAAACGGAGGAGCTTCGGTATCATGGGCGCGATGGGGAACGCAGTGACGGGGTGCAGGGCATGAGTGGCATTGCGGGGCTGGTCCGCCTGGACGGCGCCCCGGTCGCACCCGGCCAGTTGCAGGCCATGCTGGCGCCCATGCGACGCCGCGGCCCCGACCACCAGGCCTGGCTGTGCCAGGACAAAGCCGGCTTCGGCCAGGCCCTGCTGGCCACCACCCCCGAAGCGCTCGCCGAACGGCAGCCCTGGGTACACCCTAACAGCGGCTGCATGGTTGTCTCCGACAGCCGCCTGGACCACCGGCCGCAGTTGCTGCGCGAACTCGGCATCGCCCGTCCCGCCGACGAGGTCGGCGACGGCGAACTGCTGCACGCCGCCTGGCAGCGCTGGGGCGAGGACTGCGTCGAGCGCCTGCGCGGCGACTTCGCCTTCGCCCTCTGGGACCCACGCCGGCAGACCCTGTTCTGCGCCCGCGATCCGATGGGCGTGCGCCCATTCCTGTTCCACCACCACCCCGGCCGGCTGTTCGTATTCGGTTCCAGCACCGAGGCGGTGCTCGCCCAGGGCGAGGTACCGCGCGACATGGACGAAGGTCGCATCGCCGACGCCCTGATCGGCGAAACCGAAGGCATCGACCAGACCTGCACCTTCTACCGCGCCGTGCAGCGTCTGCCGCCCGCGCACTGGATGCGTCTGCACGAAGGCAAACTCATGCAGCGGCGATACTGGCGGCCGATCGGCGAAAACCGACCGCCGGGCCTGCCCAACACCGAACCCGAGTGGATTGAAGCCCAGCGCGAACGCCTGGACCGCGCCGTGCGCCTGCGCCTGCGCAGCCAGCGTCCGGTCGGTTCCATGCTCAGCGGTGGCCTGGACTCGTCTTCGGTGGTGGCCCTGGCCGGCGCGGCATGTACGACGAAAGGGCATCCCCCCTTTCCCATCTTCTCGGCCACGAACTCGGTCGACCCGGGCTGCCTGGAAACCCGGGCCATCTGCGCCGTCGTGGCCCAAGTCCACTGTGCGCCGACCTTCGTGGACCTGCCGGATTTCGAACGCTCCCGCAGCCGGACTCATGCGCTGTGGCAGGAAGCTGGCGAACCCTTCGACGGCAGCATGCCCCTGGTGGCGGCACTGTACGAGGCCGCCGCCGCACAGGGCGTGGCCAGCCTGCTGGACGGCGTGCCCGCCGACAACCTCTACGCCACCGGCCGCCAGGCGCAGTGCCTGTTCGACCAGGGGCGCTGGCGCGAGACATGGCAGGCGGCACTGACCCAATGGCAACTGCCCTGGATCCGCTTTCCGCGCCTCAATGCCCTGCGGGTCATGGCCGGCTGCCTGGCACCGGCATCGGTGCACGCCCTGCGCGATCGGCTGGCCGAAGCGCGCGAGTACCGCGGCCTGCTGCGCGCCAACCTGGTCAGCCGCGAGTTCGCCCAACGGGTCGGCCTGCGCCAGCGCTACCGTCGCTACCGCCAGACCATCGGCGGCAGCCACCAGTGGCATGAATCCGGCCAGGCCCTGAGCTCGCTGGCCGCGCCCTATATCACCGCCGGGCTGGAACGCTATAACCGGGTGGCGTCGCTGTTCGGCGTCGAACCGCGGCCACCCTTCGCCGATCGCGACCTGATCGAGTTCCAGGCCTGGATGCCGTTGCCCCTGCGCATCCGCGACGGACATGTGAAGTGGGTGCTGCGGCAGGCCATGGCTGGTCTATTGCCGCCCGAGGTCACATGGCGCAGGGATAAGAGTCACGTGGGTTGGCGATTCAATCGGGCCCTGCTCGAGCAGGCCCTCGTCGCCGGAAAGCCTCCCGTTGAAACGGGGGATACCCGCTGGCTGGACCCTGACCGCCTTTACCGGGCCTGGAGGCAACCGGACACGGAGGCGGGCGCGGGCCTGCAGAACGCCCTGCGGACATTGCAGTGGCACCAGAGGGGTGGCCAGGACTGAAAGTGTGACGAGTTGCAAAGACAAAGACCGCCCTGTAGCCTGCGGCGGGTGTTGGGGGGAAACCAGAGAACAATGAACGAGAATATCGAGAATATGTCGTTCCAGGCCACGGCCGGTTCCCGGCGCTTGGCATATCAGTCGCCACGGCTCAGTGTTCTGGGCGATGTGGGCAGCTTGACCGAAACCGGCTCCGTGAATGGAACCGAAGGCTATTTTGGTGGTATCTACATGGGGATGGCGTACTGCCTCATTGAAACCAATCCGCAGAACAGCATGTGCTGATTGCTGACGGCACCATCGTTCCATCTGCCTGACCGACCCGCTTCCAGATATTGCCGTGGACCAGACGTTTCATGCGTTTGGTGCTTGCATCGTGCGTACGCCCCTGCCGGTGCAGGCATTGCCGGCGGCGACCGCCAGCAACACCGCCAGCATCATCGACATCGACTGGGGCACCGACGGCGCCCCGCACGGCACGGAGTGGTGCCACCACTGGCGGGATGGCGAGGACGTGGTGCTGTCGCTGGCCCGGCAGGGGGCAGACTACTGGTTGCGCTTCCCCGATCTCGCCGATTTCCGGCTGCAGATGGCGCCGCACCGGATTCTGGTCGCAGCCGAACCAGGTACCGACGCCACGACGCTGGAACACCTGCTCGTGGATCAGGTGCTGCCGCGCCTACTGGCCCAGCAGGGCCACTTGCTGGTGCATGCCAGCGCATTGGCCATCGCGGGTCGTCATGCCCTGTTCCTCGGTCCGAGCGGCGGGGGCAAATCCACCCTGGCAGGTCTGCTGCAACACGCCGGCCACGCCGTGCTCTCGGACGATTGCGTGCAACTCGAACCGGACGGCGAACGCTTCAAGGCCATCCCCACCTACCCGAGCCTGCGCCTGTATGCCGACAGCATCGAAGAGGTCTTTCCTCAGCCGATCGAGTCCACACCGGTCGCTTCCTACTCCGACAAGCGACGGATACCGGTGGCTTTCTCCGGTGGCGATGGCACCGGTGTTCCCGTGGATGCCCTGTACCTGCTGGGCGATCCCACCGAAGCCGGTGAGACGATCCGCATCGCACCGTTGCGCCCGGCCCAGGCGTGCGAGGCCCTGCTCCGGCATTCGTTCCGGCTCGACCTGGGCGACCGTGCCGCCACTGCCAGCCACTTCACTCGTTGCAGCGCCGTCGCGCGCGCCGTGCCGGCGTTCCATCTCGACTACCCCCGGGACTTCGCGCTTCGCGATCCGCTCGTTCGGAGCATCGCCGAACATTTGACCCACCTGCCTGCCAGCATCTGACGACACGCATATGCCCAGCTACAACGACTATTCCATCGGCGCCTACGGCGGCATGATCCGCGACCACCGCCGTACCGGGCCCTTCGTCGAAGCCCTGCGCAGCGCCATCCGACCGGACAGCGTGGTGCTGGACATCGGCACCGGCACCGGCATCTTTTCTTTCCTGGCGTGCCAGTTCGGCGCCGCCCGTGTCTATGCCGTCGAGCCCGACGGCAAGGCGATCACGGTGGCCAAGGCCTGTGCCAAGGGTATCCCGGACAGCGAGCGCATCACCTGGATCCAGGGCCTATCCACCGAGTTGGATCTGCCCGAACGGGTGGATGTGGTCGTCGGCGATCTGCACGGGACCCTGCCTTTCTACAAGGGCAACATCGAATCCATGGCGGATGCCGCCAAACGCCACCTGAAGCCGGGCGGGCGCATGATCCCCATGCGCGACGTGTTGTACGCGGTCCCCGCCCATGCTCCGGAGGAATACCGGCAAGTCGAGATGCCCTGGCGCGAGAACGACTATGGAATCGACCTCTCGCCGGCCGCGTCCTTCGTGTTCAACCTGTGGGGACGTGCCAGAAAGGAGCCAGCCACGGCGGAGCAGCTGCTTTCCAGCCCGCAGTGCTGGGGCGAAGTCCACTACGCCACTGGCCAGACTCAAGATTTGGACAAGCCACTGGAATGGGAAATCGAGCGCCCCAGCACCCTGCACGGCCTCTACGTCTGGTTCGACGGCGATCTGGGCGAGGGCATCGGCTATTCCAATGCGCCGAACCTGCCGGAACTGGTGTACGGTCGGGCCTTCTTCCCGTTCGAGCACGCCACCGAAGTCGTCGCGGGCGACCGCGTGCATGCGCGCCTGACCGTGCACAAGTTCAGGGGAGACTATGTTTTCCGCTGGAAGAGCCGCATCACTGCGGTGGACGGCACCCCCAAGGCACAGTTCGACCAGTCCACCTTCAAGGCCCTGGCGATCGACCCGTCCGAGCTGCGCAAGGCGGACGCCGACCACGCGCCCACCGCCCTGAACCTGGACGGCCGGATCGCACAGGCCGTGCTGCAGGCCATGACCGAGGGCCGGCGCCTGCAGGACATCGCCGACCGGCTCGCCGTGGATTTCCCGCAGCGCTTCAGGACGCCGATCGCCGCCCTGGAAGAAGTCGCCCGCTATTCGAAACGCTATACCTGATCATCCAGCCGATCACAGTCGCCATGACGACCGTGATCGACAGCGTCGGTCGTTCGGAAACGCGCCAGCCAGAACAGCGCCGCGGCCAGTCCCAGTCCCAGCCCGACGCCTACCAGGTCATCAAGCACGTCCAACATCTTCGGCTCCCGTCCCGGGGCGAAGAACTGCAGCAGTTCCGTTGCTACGGCCACGGCCAGCATGCAAAGCGCCACCTGCCACCAGCGCAGCCGCGGGAACAGCCAGCGCACGCACAGCGTGACCCAGGCGAACAGCAGGACGTGGACCGTATCCAGCGGAACGGGCAGGCCCTCCATCCAGTTCAGCGGCCGCCCCAGCCAGCGGTAGTCCGAACGCAACCAGGACAGGGTGTACGAAGGCAGCATCACCGCCACCAGCAATACGCCCACGCTCAGCAACAGCATGCCTGCCGCGATCCATTGTCCGGGCGAGAAAGCGGCTTTCGCCTTGGGGGTGGCGCGGTCAGACGACATCGGTTCCCACCCCTCTGGCCAGCAACTCCCCATATACCGCCAGCGTCCGCTGGATCACGATGCGCTCGTCGAATTCGGCCAGCGCACGCCGCCGCGCCGCCGCGCCCAGCCGTGCAGCCAGCGGCGGATCATCCTGCAGCCGTGCGATGGCGGCGGCCAGTTGGCCGCCATCGCGGACCGGCACCAGCAGGCCGTCGATCCCGTCGGTGACGACTTCCCGGCAACCCGGCACATCGGTGGTCACCAGCGGCAGCCCGCAGGCGGCGGCCTCGATCAGGCCCTTCGGCAGGCCCTCGCGGTAGCTGGGCAGCACCACCACGTCCACCGAACCGAGCAGGGCCGGCATGTCGTCCACATGCCCGAGCCGTTGCAATAGGCCCTGTTCCACCCAACCACGCACAGTGTCCTCCGGGACCGCGGCGGGATTGCCAGGGTCTGGATCGCCTGCCAGCAGGAACTCGATGTGCCGGCCTTCTTCCGGCAGCCGCTGCGCCGCCTCGACATACTCCGCCAGGCCCTTGTCCCACAGCAGGCGCGCGGCCAGCAGCACGCGCAGCGGCCGGTCCGGGTCGCGCCGGCGCTCCGGGCGGGGAGCGAAGCGGATGCAATCCACCCCCGAACCGGGGATCAGGCGGATCCGCTCGGGCCGCACCAGCCCGGCCTGCTCGAACAGGGCCACGTCGTCCGGGTTCTGCAGCACCAATCGCGCGTTGCGCCCGTCGAGCGCGGCGCGCAGCAGCGTCCGCACCAGCGGGCGCAGCAGCCGCGCCCGCGCATCGTCGCTGGTGAACACGTAGCCCATGCCGGCCACCGCGCTGACCTGCGCCGGCACCCCGGCCAGGCGCGCGGCCAGCGCGCCGTAGACCGCGCACTTGATGGTGAAGCCATGGACCAGGTCTGGTTTCTCGCTGCGGAACAATCGCATCAGGTGCCGCAGCACGCCCGCCTCGCGCAGCGGGTCCAGGCTGCGCCGCTCCATCGGCACGGGCTCCCAGCGCAGGCCCAGCGCGCGCAACCGTTCGCCGTACGGCCCCGGAGGCGACAACAACAGCAGTTCGAAACCGGCATCGCGCAGCGCCAGTGCCAGCGAACGGCGGAAGTTGAAGAGGTACCAGTCGGTATTGGCGAACAGCACGACCTTGTGCCCGCTGCTCGCCACGGAGGGATTGGCGATGTTCATGCGAAGGGGGCGAACCGGTACGGCAGCCAGTACTCGGCATGCTTGGCGAAGTTGAGCCAGACGAACTGCGCGGCCGCGTAGTAGCCGATCACCCCCAGGACCAGCAGGGTGCGCATCCGGATGTTGTTCCCGGCCAGCAATGGCAGCCGCGAGAACACGAACAGCTGCAGCGGGATCAGGTACAGCGCCACCCGGTCCACCGCGGTGGAGGCGAACGACACCAGCGGCAGGCACAGCAGGGCCAGCCAGGCGATCCAGGTCCACAGCTTGCGCTCCTGGGTGTCGGGCGCCAGGCGCCGCCCCCACAGCAGCATGGCCACGGCGGGCATCGCGTTCATCAGCACGCGGATCTTCGCGCCCTGCGATTCCATCTGGTACTCGACGTAGTTGGTCCACATCGAGTCCGCCTCTTGGGAAACCAGCAGGTAGAACAGCAGCACGAAGGTGACGCCGACCATCCCCGCGGTCAGGAAGCGGTTGCGGCTGGCCGACAGCACCGCGATCGGCAGCAGCAGCACCGCCGACTTGTGGAACAGCGCGCCCAGCGCGATGCAGACGACGAAAGTGCGGATACGATGCTCACCCAGCGCCACGAGCCCCACGAGGGCAAACCCCAGCGCCATGGCCTGGCGGCTGTAGCCCATGCCGACCACGATGAGCATGTACGGCACCGCCACCAGCAAGGCCAGCCAGGGCCAGGGCTGCCTGCGGCAGAACACCACCGTGCCCCACATCAGGACCGTGCCGTAGAGCAGGTTGACCCAGTAGACGCTGCCGCCCAGGCGCGCCGCCACCCAATTCACCAGGTAATGCCCGGGATCGCCCTTCTCGAACACCTGCGAGAAGCGCAGGTGCGAGACGGTCTCGAAGTGCCGCAGGTAGTTGAACCAGTCGCCGCCGACCTCGTGCCGCAGGCCGATCATCAGGGCGAACACGGCGCCCACGACCCACCACATGGCCAAGGCCTGTCGCGCGGGCAGGCGGCGCGGTGTAAGCACCGCCCAGGCCGTGACCAGGAACATCAACCAGAACGGGACCATCAGCCGTGCGCCCCGGCCTGTTCGAGCCAGGCCTGGAACATCAGTACCGACCACAGGCGGTAACCGAAGCTGGCCTCGCCGCGCTGGTGCAGGCGCCAGGCCCGCCGGATCGGCGCGGGCGACAGGAAACCCTCCCGGCGCAAACGCCCCTCGTCCAGCAGCGCCTCGGCCCACTCGCGCAGCGGTCCGCGCAGCCAATCGTCCAGGGGGATGCCGAAGCCCATCTTCGGCCGCTCCACCAGCGCGCGCGGCACATGCCGGTCCAGCAGCTGGCGCAGGAGCCACTTGCCGCGGCCGTCGCGCAGCTTCATCGACACCGGCAGGGACCAGGCGAATTCCATCACGTCACGATCCAGGAACGGCGCGCGGGTTTCCAGCGAGACCGCCATCGCCGCCCGGTCCACCTTCACCAGGATGTCGTCGGGCAGGTAGGTCAGGCCATCGAGCGCCATCATCCGCGCCACCGGATCGGACAGGCGCGGCCAGCGCGCGCGCTGGTCCAGCAGGTTGGGCGGGATGGCGCCATCGACCACCATGCCGGCGGCATCGGGCCATTCCGACACCAGCCCGCAGTACAGGTCGTCGATGCCGTGGATGCGCCGCTCCGCGAACAGCCGCGCCAGTTTCTGCAGCTTGTCGCGCGACTGTGCCGCGCCCAGGCGGGACGTCAGCGCCTCCGGCAGCGCAGCCGCAAGCCGGAACAGCGTGCTGCGCAATGGCGCCGGCATGCGGCCCACCCTGCGCCACAGCCGCGGCCCGAGGAAATACCGGTTGTAGCCGCCGAAGAACTCGTCGCCGGCATCGCCCGACAGCGCCACGGTCACGTGCCGGCGCGCCAGCTGCATCACCAGGTGCGTGGGCAGCTGCGAACTGTCGGCGAACGGCTCGTCGTAGATCTGCGGCAGGCGCGGCACCAGCGCCAGGGCATCGCTGCCGGACAGGCGCAGCTCGGTATGGTCGGTGCCCAGGTGCCTGGCCACGGCGCGCGCATGGGTGGCCTCGTCGTAGGCGCCCTCCTCGAAGCCGATGGTGAAGGTGCGCACCGGCCGCGTACTGCGGGCCTGCATCAGCGCGGCGACCAGGGTGGAATCGATGCCGCCGGACAGCAGCGCGCCCAGTGGCACGTCGGCCACCATCTGCCCACACACTGCATCGCCCAGCAGCTGTTCCAGCGCATCGACGGCCTCGGCCTCGCGGCCGGCGAATGGTTCGGCCATGCCGCGCTCGGCTACTTCGGCCAGCGACCAGTACGCCACCGGTTCGGCATCGTGCTGGCCGGCGGCGAGCTTGAGCCAGGTGCCGGGCGGCAGCTTGTGGATGCCGCGATAGATGGAATACGGCGCCGGCACGTAGTTGTGGCGCAGCAGCAGCGCCAGCGCGCCACGATCCACCTCCGCCGCGAAGGCCGGATGGGCGCGCAACGCCTTCAGCTCGGAGCCGAACAGGAACGCATCGCCCTGCCAGCCGTAGTACAGCGGCTTCTCGCCGGCGCGGTCGCGCGCCAGCCACAGACTGCGTTCGGTCCGATCCCAGGCCGCGAACGCGAACATGCCCACGCACTTGCGCAGCGTGGCGTCCACGCCCCAGGTCTCGATGGCGGCCAGCAGGGTCTCGGTATCCGGATGCCCGCGCCAGCCTGGTGCCGCGCGCGCGGCTTCCAGTTCCCGCCGCAGATCCAGGTGGTTGTAGATCTCGCCGTTGAAGACGATCACCCAGCGGCCGCTGGGCGACGGCATCGGCTGGTGCCCGGCAGGGGACAGGTCGAGGATCGAGAGGCGTCGGTGGGCCAGGGCGATGCCGGCTTCGGTGTCTGTCCACACGCCGGCATCGTCGGGGCCGCGATGGGCGATGCGGTCGGCCATCGCACCGGCGACCTTGCTGCTGTCGTCGCCAAGTGGGGCGCTGCAGAGGAATCCCGCAAAGCCACACATCAGGCATCCGCTCCCTTGGCAACGTCGCGCAGCATTTCGAGCAGGCGTGGTGTCTGTGCCTGCAACGAATAGATCTGTTCCACCTGTCTCCTGCCGGCGGCACCCATCGCTGTACGTCGCTCGGGGGATGCGATCAATCGGTCCAGGGCAGCCACCCATTTCTCTGGGGTCGTCGCCAGCTCACCATTGATACCGGGTTGCACGAGGTTGGTATTCACGCCAACGGGCGAAGCCACCACCGGCAATCCACAGGCCATGTACTGGATCAGCTTGTAGCCGCACTTGCCGCGCTCCCATGGGGCGTCGGGGAGCGGCATGATGCCGATGTCCAGCGACTGCAGCTGGGCAACCTCCTCGTTTTCGCGCCATGGCCGGCCACGGAACGGTGTGCCCGCCAGCTGGTCTGGACGGGCGCCAATGGCTACGCAGCGGATCCGGTGGTTCCGCGCCAGTGCATCCATTGCCGGCGCCAGTGGGCGGAGGTACTCGGCCGTCGAAGGCGATCCAATCCAGCCGATGACCACATCGTCGCTGTGGGGTCGCGGCGTGGGCTGCGGGTAACGCTCCAGATCGATGACCGTCGGCAACCACTGCACATTCCGACAGCCAGCAGAACGGGCACGGTCGGCCAGGTAGTCGTTGCCCGCCGTGACCAAATCGGCGTGGTGCATCACCGCATCGATCTTGCTGCCGAGCAGCGTGCGGACCAGTCTGGAACGATGCTGGTCGTAACGGTGGAACACCGCATCGTCATAATCCACCACCAGTGCGGGCTTTCGCGACACCGGCAGGCGTTCCAACCAGTCCGGCAGCCACGGCCAGAGTTCCTTTTCCACCCAGAGCATGTCATGGCGGCGCGAGGACAGCAGGTGTCCCAGCCGTCGCAGGTAGGCTCGCACCACCTTCGATTTGGACACACACCCGGCATATAGATCAGACACATAGCCGTCGGCCAACAGAGGCGCGATGTCAACGCCAACGCCGTGCTTCCGCAACATGGGCGCGTACTGCAGCATGCGCAACCGGCTGCTGGCGCCCATCGCGTCGTAGCGGGGAAGCATGAGCATGCGCATCAGCCGGCGGATTCCAGCGAGCGGTAGATATCCCGGTAGCGTGCAACACCTTCGGTTAGCGAGAAATGCTTCCGGGCCGAGGCAACGCAGCGGAACCTGATATCCGGAGTATCGACCAGCGTTAAAAGGCGAGACAGGCCGGCCTGCAAGGCTTCCGGAGTGAAGTCCGCCAGCGCAATGCCAACCCCATCGCCTTCCAGTACCGCCGCCATGTCGCCAACGCCGGTATTGGACAGGCATGGGATGCCGCATCCCAGAAACTCACCAAGTTTTGTGGGTGCGCATGCCGCGCGCGAATAGGATGGCTTGTAGAAAAAGATGCCTGCATCCATTCGCGCCATTTCCTCGGGTACTTCCACATGGCTGGCGGCACGGATCTCCACCACCTCCAGCGGTACGCCTGCAGCCTGCAGCCGCTCCTGGATGTAGGCATGTTCGTTGCGGTTGATCACCAGTAGTCGCGCGCCGGGACGCAGGCTTTGCAGCTGAGCGAAGCACTTCGCGACCGCATCGAACAGGTACCAGGTGCCGGCCGATCCCACATAGCCGAGCGTGAAGGGAACGGCCGGATCCTTCCGGCTTGGCAATGGCTGGAACCGTTCCAAGTCCGCGCAGGTGGGAATCAGCGTGATCGGCGGCATGCGGCCCTGCAGATAGTCGAATTGCGACATTTCGACTACGGCGGCATGGGTCAGCGACACTATATGGTCCGCATTCAGGAGGAAGCGCCGCTCGAACCACTTGGCCATACGGTACATGCGCCCACCGCGAGGCCACAGGCCACCATCCACTCGCTCATCCGCCCAGAAGCCGCGCATGTCGAAGACAAAATTCACGCTGGTCAGCTTCTGCAGCGTCAGTGCCATCAACCCCGGCACATAGCTGCGGGCATGCACGATGCCGATCCCGTGACGCAGCATCAGCCACAGACCGCTGGCGATACCCACGCCCGCATCCCATGCCGTTGCCAGCGCGGATGGGCGCTTGTGGTAGCGGCGCGGGTGCCAGTGGATGCCCGCCGCCTGGATGCGATCGGCCACAGAGTCTCGCAGCGCAACGTTAGCCCAGTCTTCGCTCTTCTCGAAGCTGAGCAGGTGGATTGGGCGCTCAATGGCAAGAATCTCGAGGTATGACAGCACCTGTGACTGGCCCAAGGGCTCCAGCATGCCGTCATAGGAGAGGTAGAGCAGAGCGTTCAAGTGGTCGTGTCCGTGCGCCAACCTGGAAGCAACAGGTCCAGGTACCGGTCGGCGACCTTGTCCACTGCGAAGTCCTTGGCGCGTGCCTTTAAAACAACGGGATCATGCGTGGCCTGCAGAGAATCCAACATGGCATCGGCCAGTGCATCGACGTCGCCCACCGGAACCAGCCGTCCGTACTTGCCGTCCTGAAGAATTTCGCGCGGTCCGGTTGGGCAGTCAGTGCTGACGACTAGCAAACCATGTTCCATTGCCTCGACGATGACATTCCCGAACCCCTCATAATCTGACGACAGGACGAACAGGTCGGCATACGCGTACCAAGGCGCCGGGTCGGCAACGTAACCAGGCAACAACACGCGATCTTGCAGCCCAAGCGCTCGCACCTGCGCTTCCAGCGCCTCTCGTTCCGCGCCCTCGCCGAGGATGCACAGCGTGGCATCGGTCGCAGCTGCGATCCTGGCGAAGGCTTCGAGCAGCAGGTCGTGGCGCTTGACCCGCTTCAAGGTGCCGACCGTCAGGATCAACGGACCGCGAACAGCCCTCAATGCGTCGGGTCGAACCTGCGCCGCATGCACTTGTCCGCTTGCAGCGGGGTTGTAGATGACAGTGAATCGATCGCGCGACATGGACGACAGCTGCGCCATGTTGTCGGCCACGCCGGATGACACGCCGATGCGCATATCGGCGAGACGATAGCCGAACGCCGTGCTGGCACGCAGGCCAAATCGATGCAGGCGCCCCTTGCGTGCATAGGCGAGCGACAGCGGCGAATGCTCACTCACTGCAACCACGCCGCGATAGCGCGCCAGCCGAGCAGCCAATGGTGCGACAACGGTGAGGGGCCACATTGCGGCCAGCAGCGCATGGGGCCGCGCCCGCCGCAGATGACGTAGCAGTGGAAGCAATACGCTGCGGACACGCGTAGCGCCAAGATCGACCACAGTGGCGCCGACAGGCAATTGCGCCAGCAATTCACCCTGCGCCTGACGCAACACAAATTCCACCGCAATGCCCTGTTGCAGCCATTCGCGGGCCAAGTGCAGGTGCAGGCGTTCGGCGCCGCCGGGGCGCAGGTCGGGGAGCAGAATCGCGATGTGCTTGCCCATCTTCATGTCATCGTGGACAGCGAAATTCGCCACTGGCTGCAGGCACACGAAATTTCAAGGAGCCCCCTTCTTTCGCGCAATCAAATAGCGCGTATCGTGAGTTGATCCTTCGTATTTATTGTATATATCCCGGTCATAACCCCTGCGAAAGAGCAAGTAGCTTTCGCTCTTGATCACTTCAGCCCCATGACTCACCAGGCGATCTGCAATTTTGTCCCACTCGATGTGATCATCCGGGAAAACATGTATATCGCCCTCAGGTCGGTATTTCGGATTGATGTACTTCAGGATGATCCAATTTATGTAGCTGCTCGGTTTGAAGTATTTTTTCCAATCCCACCCTCTCGATGATTTCAACTCTTCAAGAAAGGCGCGACGCTCTGAAGTGGGATTCCAAAACTCGTGTGATGCCTCATGGTCGATGAAAACTATGCCTCCAGGCTTCAGGACACGCACGAATTCCGATAGAACCCCTAGATAATCCGGGACGTGGTGCAACACGGAATAGGTAGCAACCATATCTACGCTTACATCGGGAACACCACTCAAGTCGATGCCGTTGAGCTTCACGGGCCGAATATTAGTCGGATAACTCCTCGACATGACAAGATCAAGGCATCCCGTTGAAACATCCGCAGCAATGACGTCACATCCAAGGGCTGACAAGTGAATCGTTAAATTCCCAGCACCGCAACCAAAGTCCAGGGCTACGTTCTGCTTGCTTCCAGTTTCAATATTCCCGATCACTTCTGACAAAAGATCGCCCAAGCGTTTCTGTTCGATAGGGTTATAAATCTCTCCATGCAATTGTTCATAATTACTGGCAACTCTGTCATGTGCTCTAACGTTTGCTGCAATTTTCTCGGTATTTGAAACGAACCCAACCATGATTTCTTGCCCCATTATTCGCATGGAATTCAATTTATCCGCGTTGAATAGATTTCAAAAAACCAGCATGAAATACTCCACGCAAACTTGAATCAATTCCGACTTTCTTCATCACAACCCACCAGAACGCGATATTCCAAACAGCCATCGAAATCGCATAAGCAAGCGCCGCACCCATCATGCCAAGTACAGGGATCAGAAGAAGGCCGATCACAATGGCACTTCCCGCCGAAATGGTTAGCCAGCGTGCAGCATCACGCTCATGCCCAGTCATGGACATCAGACCTGCATTTAAACCAAAGAACGCATTCACCATCTGTCCGACAGCAAGAATCAGTAGCGGTCCGTACGCGCCGACATAGGCAGACCCATAAAGAAACTTGATAATCCATTGTCCGGCGGCAACGAACAATAAGAACACCGGCAAAGTCAGGGCAACACTTGCCAGTGCACCCACGCTGGCGAGCCGCTGCAATTTTGGACGATCGCCCAGCGCATGCACGCGAGCGATGTGCGGGGCAATTACCAGGTTGACAGTCTGCAGGCCAAAGAGGGCCAAAGCGGCAGCTGAAATTGCTACTTTGTATTCACCTACATCCGCCTCGCGGCGGAATATCCCCAGCAATATCATCCCAGATTCGCTACCCATTACCTGTAGACCGGTAATCAACGCAAGCGGCAATGCCGCGCGCCACCAGTTGCGGGAATGCGTTGTATCTGCTGCGACCGTAGCAAGGCCTTGTGGCCGCGCACACCACAAAATCAAACCACCAACAACGAAAGCAATAGCTGCCGCCAAGGCATGCCAAAGCATCGTAGCCGGAGCAGACATTTGCCCGCCGACCACCCATGCAATTCCGACGAACGAAACCAGCAGCAGCGGCCTGATCACGGAATCAGGAAGCTGCCCACGAACGACCAGCCGCAACCCGTTCAATGCGGCGCCACATGCATTCCCAAGCGCGATTAGCGGCACCAACGCCATGCCCGCCACCAAGGTCCAGCGCAAGTCAGCATCGATTCGATTGCCACATAGAACGATAGCCACCGCGGTGACAAATCCAAGCGCCAGCGAAGTCAAGATGATGGTGCGTATTGCCCACACCCAAAGCCCCTTGAGTCGTGGCCAATCCTCATGGGCTTGTGCCTTGGCCGTCTCGCGTATCAGCAGAATCGGAATACCTACCTGAGACGGCAATGCAAGCAAGGTCACGATGGCAAAAACATATGCGTACGTTCCATATGCCACAGGCCCCAGCGCGCGCGCCAGCACTACCGAAGTCGTCATCGTCGCCCCCAAGGCGACAATGCGCAGAAGTACGCTGCCACGCGCGGCACGTAGCAACTGGTCCCTCAATCCAAGGCTGTCCGTGGATGCGCTCACTCGCCGCGCACTTGCCCGGGCCCGCGTACCATCTGCGTCGGAAGCAGTATCACGTTCCGTGAAACATGACCTTTCCCTTCGTCGACAGCCGTCCACGAATACATCGCAGGCCAAAGCTCCTCGACGACCTGCCTGAGTGACGCTTCCTGGCCCGGCAGGACTTCCATCAGGATAGCGGGGCGTGAGCTGAAAACGATCGCCCTCATCCCGCGCAACGCATGCTCCTCATACCCTTCGACATCGACCTTGATCAGGTCGACCGATTCGATGCCATGCTCTCGACAGAACGAGTCGATGGCAACGACGCGCACATCGCTTCCCGGCAGATCGCCGAAGTGGCCGGAAGCGAATTCAGCGGAAAGACTTGCGCTGGTCGGCGCTACGCCACCCGGGTCGAAGATCGTCGCCACCCCGTCCTCGGAACCGACGGCGAATGGCCAAGCATCGATCGGCGACCTGTCATTCAAGGACACATTGTGGGCAAGGATTGCATGGACACGTGGCAGCGGCTCGAAGGCATGCACGGTACGGGCACCGACTGCCGCGGCTATGAGCGCGAAGACACCGCTGTTGGCGCCGATGTCCAGGACGACACCGGATCTTCTAGCGCGTTCGACCCAGTGCCGCATGCTTTCAGGCTCATGCGCGTACATCCCGTCCCAGTACAGCCCGTTCTCGATTGCGTCACCGCGACTTTTGATCCGAAAAAACTCGCCGTTGCCACAGTCCACCGTCACGATGCCACGATACGGCACATGCGAGTAAATCCGTCGCGAGCGTATGAACCCAAAAGAGCGCGCACAACGCAGGCCGGCAACGCAAGTCGCCAGCACCACGGGGTTGTCACGCAGTCGGCGTAGTGTGCGCCTCATGCTGCTTCGCCCTTGTAATACCCTCGATACCAGCGCACAAACTCCGCCACGCCCCCCTCCACCGATACCCGCGGCCGGTAAGCCACGGCAGCCGCCAGTTCCGACACGTCCGCCTCGGTATCCGGCACGTCGCCGGCCTGCAGCGGCAGCAGTTCCATCTTCGCCTTCAGGCCCAAACACTGCTCCAGCACCTCGATATAGCGCAGCAGTTCCACCGGCTGCTCGTTGCCGATGTTGTAGATCCGGTACGGCGCCACCCCGCTGCTGGCCGGGTCAGGCTCGTCGCCGTTCCAGTCCGGGTCCTTGCCCGGCACTTTGTCCAGCGTGCGGATCACACCTTCCACGATGTCGTCGATGTAGGTGAAGCTGCGCCTGTGCCGGCCATGGTTGAACACCTTGATCGGTTCGCCGGCCAGGATCGCCTTGGTGAACAGAAAAAGCGCCATGTCCGGCCGGCCCCAGGGCCCGTACACGGTGAAGAAGCGCAGACCGGTGCTGGGAATGCCGTACAGGTGCGCGTAGCTGTGCGCCATCTGCTCGTTGGTCTTTTTGGTGGCCGCGTACAGGGTGAGCGGGTGTTCAGTCGGCTGATGTTCGGAAAACGGCATCTTCGTGTTGGCGCCGTAGACCGAACTGGTGGACGCGAACACCAGGTGCTCCACGCCGTGGTGGCGACACCCTTCCAGCACGTGCAGGAAGCCGGTGATGTTGCTGTCCACGTAGACGTGCGGGTTCTGCGCCGCGTAGCGCACGCCCGCTTGGGCGGCAAGGTTGACCACGCGCTGCGGCCGGTGGGTCGCGAACACCGTTTCGATGGTGGCACGGTCGGCCAGGTCGGCGGTGACGTGGGTGTAGAGCGGATCGGCGGAGAAGCGCGCCAGCCGCGCCTTCTTCAGTTCGACGTCGTAGTAGTCGGACAGGTTGTCGACACCGACCACCTCGTCGCCGCGCTCCAGCAGGCGCATGGCGACGTGGGAGCCGATGAAGCCGGCGGTGCCGGTGACGAGGACTTTCATGGTGTGGGTTTCGATCGTTGCACTGTGGAGTCGTCTTGGGCTCAGGGCTCGAACACGCCTACGCCTGCGGTGCGGGAGGCGTCGGCCAGGGCCCCATCCTGGGTGGCGATGGGCAATTGCCGGCGCAGGGCCAGTTCAAGGTAGGCGGCGTCGTAGCTGCTCAGGTCATAGCGCAGGGCCAGTGCCAGCAGCTGGGCGGCGTCGGGCGCTTCACGGTCGATGTCCAGGGGCAGCCGGGCTAGCTGCTGGATCGCCTGCTGGGCCTGCCGGGCGACGAGTCGGCCACGCCTGCAGGCGGTACGCAGGACGTTGGCATATTCCAGCCGCAGCAGCGCGGGGGCGATGGCGCGGTCGTCCAGCAGGCGGTCGGCCACGGCTTCGGTATAGGCCGTGGCCTGGTCGTCCAGCAGCCAGCCGCACACCACCGAGTTATCCAGCACGAACGGCATCAGTCCAGTCCTTCCCGGGCGACGGTCTTGAGGTCGTCCTCGAGCCTGGCGCCACTGCGCAGGGCTGCGAGCTGACGGAACGCTTCGGCTACGCGGGCGCGTTGCGAGATGTCGTCGTCGGTCGCTCCGGCGGCAATCAGTTTGGCGACGGGCCTGCCGTGCCGAGTGACGGAGATTTCTTCGCCCGCCTCCACCCGCACGATCAGTTCGGAGAGGCGGTTCTTGGCTTCGGCCACGGAAACCTGTGACATGGCTAGACTCCAGTTAAATATAGCTAGCTATATTGAGTTCCGACGGGAGGCGGTTGTCAAGATCCCGTGGGAAAGCCGCCGCTGCGACTACAGCCTTCCGTCCACCGCCTCGCGCGGCAGCACGTACTTCACGTCGTAGACCACCGACTCCGGCTTGCAGAAGGCGCGGATGCCCGCGGCGCCGAGCTGGCGGAACTGGTCGTGGCCGACGGCGACGATGACGGCGTCGTAGCGGCCGTGCTCGGGCGCGGCGATCGGGTCCAGCCGGTATTCGTGCCGGGCTTCGTCCGCATCCACCCAGGGGTCGTGCACGTCCACCTGTGCGTTGTAGCCGCGCAGCGCCTGCACGATGTCCACCACGCGGGTGTTGCGCAGGTCCGGGCAGTTCTCCTTGAACGCCAGGCCCAGCACCAGCACGCGCGCGCCGACCGGGTTGATGCCCTTGCGCAGCATCAGCTTCAGGGTCTGGTCGGCCACGTAGGCGCCCATGCCGTCGTTGGTGCGGCGGCCGGCCAGGATCACGTCGGGGTGGTGGCCGATCTCCTGCGCCTTGTGGGTCAGGTAGTAGGGGTCCACGCCGATGCAGTGGCCGCCGACCAGGCCGGGCCGGAACGGCAGGAAGTTCCACTTGGTGCCGGCCGCTTCCAGCACTTCCAAGGTGTCGATGCCCAGCTTGTTGAACAGCATGGCCAGGTCGTTGACCAGGGCGATGTTGAGGTCGCGCTGGGTGTTCTCGATCACCTTGGCGGCCTCGGCCACCTTGATGCTGCTGGCCTTGTGGGTGCCGGCGGCGATGATGCCCGCGTACAGCGCATCCACATGGTCGGCCACTTCCGGGGTCGAGCCGGAGGTGACCTTGAGGATGCTGGTGACGCGGTGCTGGCGGTCGCCCGGGTTGATGCGCTCGGGGCTGTAACCGGCGAAGAAGTCGCGATTGAACGCCAGGCCCGACACGCGTTCCAGGATCGGCACGCACACCTCTTCGGTGCAGCCGGGGTAGACGGTCGATTCGTACACCACCACGTCGCCGGACTTGAGCACCTGCCCGAGCGCTTCGCTTGCCTTCACCAGCGGCGTCAGGTCTGGACGCCTGGCCCCGTCGATCGGGGTGGGGACGGTGACGATGTAGGTGTTGCGGTCGCGCAGATCGTCGAGGCTGCCGCTGAAGCGCAGGTGGCCCGCGGCGGCCATTTCTTCGGCGGAAACCTCGAGCGTACCGTCGCGCCCGGCGCGCAGTTCCGCCACGCGCGAGTCATCGATGTCGTAGCCGACGGTATCGCGTTGCCGGCCGAACTCCACTGCCAGCGGCAGGCCGACATAACCCAGCCCGACGATGGCGATGCGCGCATCGTCGACTGTCCTGGTGAATTGCATGCTTCCCCCTGTTTCCACTGCCCCGCCTGGCCGTGCATCCGCCAGCATCCATGGATGCGCGTGCGGCCTGGATGCACGATGATCCGTTCATGTCCGGGCACGTTCGCCGTCCGGCATTGTCGCATCAATTTCCCGTCGCTCCTGCGACGCGGCGGCCAGCGTGAACGACACGGCGATCCCGGCCAGCAGCGCCGTCACCGCCATCAGCGCGGGCGTGCGCAGTGGGTAGTCCACCAGGCTGTGCGCCAGCACCACCGCCACCGCCAGCCAGCCGCCGGTCGCCAGCCAGCCGGGTCGGCGGTCGCGTCCAGGGCGCGGCCGGGTCCACACCATGCCGACGACGAGCAGCGCGATCCAGGCCAGGCCGGCGATTCCGCCTTCGAGCCACCACTGCAGGTATTCGTTGTGCGCGTGGTTGAAGTATTCCCGCTGCAGCAGCGATGCCGGCGCATGCGCTTCGAACCAGGGGACGAAGCCGCCGGCGCCGATGCCCCAGGGCATCGCGTCGGCGGCCAGTCGCGCAGTGGCGGCGAACAGCTCAGTGCGCGATTCGTGCTGCCGGTCGAAGCGCAGCCAGTTGCTGGCGGCGACCAGCAGCAGGGCGGCCAGCAGGCCTCCGGCGAGGCCGGCGGCTAGGCCGAACCGGCGCTGCGCGCGGTGGCGCAAGCGCCGTCCCAGCCAGCCATTGCACAGCGGGACCGCCAGCAGCGCGGCGGCTGCGATCAGGACCACGGCACGCGAGCCGGTCAACGGCAGGCCCGCCAGGAGGAACAGGCCCAGTCCCGCAGCGGCCATGCGCGATATCCACCAGCGGCGGTCGCGCGCCACGACCGGCGCATCGCCGAATCCCCAGGCCAGCAGCAGCACCAGGGCGATGGCCAGCGCGGTGGCCTGGTGGTTGGGGTTGGCGAACACACCGTTCAGGGCCGGCGTCAGGTCCGGGAACGGGTTGAGCAGGCTGTCCCGCGGCGCCCCCAGCTGCAGCAGGCCGAGCGCCAGGCTGGCCGAGGCCAGCCCGATCACCGCCCAGGCCAGCCGCGGCAGGTCGCGGCGCGGCAGCACGAGCGCCGCCAGGTACAGGGCCACCGCCGGCAGCAGCGCCCACAGCGCCCGTTCGGTGGCCCAAGGCGCGAAGGTCGCACCGGCGATCCATTGCACCGCGATGCCCGCCGGGAGGAGTGTGGCGGCAATGCCTGCCCGGCATTGCGCCGGCGTGCCATCGCGCGCCAGCCGGGCGACCGCCAGCAGCAGCACCGGCCACGCCAGCAGCTGGGTGGCGACATCGCCCCAGCCGCGGTCCATGGACCCGCCCCCGGTCAGGAAGGCGAGCACCAGCAGGGCCAGCACCAGGCCGGTGAACAGGCGTTGCGGTCTTGGGCGGGGGGAGATCATCGGCGGCCAGAAACGGAAACGGGGCAGGCGTTACGCCTGCCCCGCCGGAATCGCGTCATCCCGTTGCGGGAGGACGACCCGATGCTGGGTTCAGCGGCTCACGGGAGGCGGCGCTGTAGGGGGCGTGTCGCTACCATCGTCGCCACCACCGCCCGCCGCGAGGGCGATGACGGCCACACCTGCCGCGACTCCGCCGATGACCGCCGCGTTGTTGTTGTCGCCACCGGCTGCGCCCTTGGGCTTGCAGTCGGCCGGAACGGTGAACACGCCCGGCTGGTTGAAATTGAGGGTGCACTTGTTGTCGTAGAGCAGGCTGGCGCTGCTGCCTTCGGTCAGCATCAGGCGATTGCCCGCCTGCAGGCGCTGGCCGGTTTCGACGCCGGAAAACTGACCGCCGGCGCTGACCGTGACGTTGCCGGTCTGCGCCTGCAACGTGGCGATCGTGCTCTCCTGGGCCCAGGAGGGCAGCGCGAATACGGCGAGCGCGGCCGCCAGCAGCGAAGTGGACTTCTTCATGATGCATTCCCCCTGATCATCGACTGACGGGACGAGCCGTGTGCCTTTCCCGCATTGGCGGAGCCCATGGCCCGAGGGCCGGATGGAGCAAGCGCGAAACGAGCATAACGTCACGGTTGCAGGCCGGCAACTGGCGGGGATGCGGCCCGCGCGCCCGGCGCGGCTGCCGGCAGCGGATCGATGCGGACCTCATCGATCCAGACCCGGCCGGAAATGGACTGGGCCGGGCCGGGCGGCGCCGGGTTGCGCAGGCGCAGCCACTGCCCCTGGCAATCCTCGGGCACGTCGATCGAGGCGCGCAGGGTGGTCCACCCGGAATTGCCAACGAGGCGATCGCTGTGTCCGAGCTCGCGCCGGTGGGGGGCGCACTCGACCACCCATTCCAGGCCGCGATCGCTGCGCAGGTCGTCGCTGCGGATACGGACCTGCAGTTGGTACCGGCCCGGCGCGAGCAGCAGCGCCTGCTCCAGTCCCGCCTGCGCGGCCGGCCGGCCGCGGAATTCGATGCGCGCCGCCTGGCCGGCTGCGCCGGCGGCCGGTTCGAAGGTCACCGTGACCCCGGGCAGTGCCGGCAGGCGCCAGTCGAATCCCCGGCCTTCCGGGACCTGGTCCAATCCGCCGTTGTAGACCGGCGTCAGCCGGGCGCCGGCGGGCAAGGTGCCGGCCCAGTGCGCATAGGCCAGGCTCCATTGTCCCTGCCGGAGCAGTTCCTCCACCCATTGCGCGTGTTCCTGCGGCGCCAGCGCATGGGCACGGCCCAGTCCACCCATCACCGCGGCGGCCGCCTGCGGATACGGGCTGCGCCAGAGTTCAAGCAGGAACGCCGACCGCCAGGATGGCTGGCGGGCCAGCACCGGTACCAGCGCCTCGACGAAACCGGGGTCCGCGGACAGCTGCGCCATGGCCGGGAGCAGGGTGCGGGCCAGGCCCGGCGATACGCGCAGGATCAGATCGAACTGGTCCAGCGCTTGCGGATACCGCCTGCTTTCCAGGTCGTCATGCGCAAGCCAGGCCCGCGAAGGGACATCGCGGGGACGCAGTGCGACGGCCTGCACGTAGAGGTCGCGCGCCCGTGAGGCGTCGCCAGCGGCGTCCGCCGCCTGGGCCAGGATACGCAAGGCGCCTCCTTCCAGCGGGGCTGCCTGCCGCAACCGTGTGGCCGTGGCGACGGCGGCCTCGCGGTCGCCCGCCCGCAGCTGCCGGTTGGCCAAGGCGAGCAGCGCGGTCGGATGCCCCGGGATCCAGGCCAACGCATCTTCGGGACGGTCCGTGGCCGCGACGTCGGCGAGCCTGTGCGCCACGATCCGGTAGCTGGAATACGCGGCCAGCAGGCCGAGGCCCGCCAGCAGGCCGGCCCGCGCCCATGGCTTCATGGCGCGGGTGCCAGCGCCACGGATTCGACCCACCAGGCATCGTTGTGCCAGCGCAGGACCGCGTGCAGCCAGAGCGGGTCGGTGCGACGCCCGGCCGGTTCCACCGGCAGGCGCAGGTCGACCCGGTCGGGATCGATGTCCCATAGCGCCTGGTCGCCGAGGATGTGCGGTGGCGCGCGGCGGGACTTGCCGCCCAGTTGCCGGCGCACGGCATCGGCTGCATCCAGGGCATGGCCGCTGTGCCAGATCGGGGGCGGTACCGGCTGGGGCTGGACCAGATAGGTGAGCAGTTGGTCGATCCGTTCGAATGCGGCGGCATCGCGTCCGCGGGTGTCGGGTCCCGAGGATGGCGAAGTAGTGCCGGGAGCGGAGGTGGGCGTGGGATCGACCGCCGTACCGGTGCCGGCGACCGGTGCGGCGGCCAGCTGTGCGATGGTGGCCGGCGCGGTGGCGGAGGGCGGATCGGCCTGCATTGCGGTCGCGGACATGGGCGCGGGCTCCGTGCCGGCAGCCGTGGTCTTCGGCGCGGCTTCATCCGGGATTGCGGTCGGGACTGTTTCCTGCGCGCTGAAGGGCAACGCCATGACGGGTTCGGAGACCGTGCGGTCGGCCGCAGGTATGGCCACCGGCGCGGCGACGAGCGTTTCTGGAACCGGATCGAAGCCCGACCTCTGCAACGGACCGGGTGGCGTCGGAACCGAGCGGGGGCTGACCGCCAGCCAGAGCCAGCCAAGGCCGATGGCTCCCAGCAACAGCAACACCGGCCAAGTCCACCGGCGGGAGCTGGCCGGAACCCCGGTCCGGACCCAGCGTTGCTGCACTCGGCCGGTGGGCGGCGTTGGCGAACCGTGCGGCTCCTCCGCAATCCGTTCGCCCAGGCGCAGCCGGTTCCATGCGGCATTGACCCGGGCTGCGTTCGCGGCCTGCAGGGGCATTCCGGTCTGCCGGTCCGGGTGCAGCCAGGATTGCAGCGCCCGGTAGTGGGTCCTGGCCTTGTCCAGGTTGGCGCCTGGCTGCAGTCCCAGCGTGCGATGGTCGTCGGCGTCCGGCTGCAACAACGTCTCCTCGATGAAGAAACGTGCGGCTTGGAGCAGTTCGCTGGCGTTTTCGCCGGTGGCGATGGCGGTTGCCTGCAGGCGTTGCCTGTCGCCGCCCACCAGCGCCAGCAGTGTTCCGATATCTTCCGGAACGGGGGCCGTGCGCATGAGGTGGCGCAGGGAGGGCTCGCGGTACAGGGTGACCGCCAGCCACAGTGCCCCGCGGCTGGGCATGGTCCGCCTAGCGCTTGCCGGTGAGTTTGGGAGCCGGTCCGCCATAGGCGTAGTGGCCTTCATATTGGTAGCCGTAGCCCGTCGCCTTGGCATCGTACCGGGCCAGCAGTACGCCCAGCACGTGGGCGCGGGCCAGCAGCAGCCGTTTCAGGGCCGCTTCGGCGCTGCTGATGCGGGTGGCGCCCGAATGGATCACCAGCAGGGTGGCATCGGCCACATTGGCGAGCAGCGGCCCATCGGCAATGCCCATGACTGGGGGGCCGTCGATCACGATCTGGTCGTACTCCCTGGCGGCGGCGCCCAGCAGCGCCGCCAGGCGTGAGCCGGACAGGAGTTCGGCCGGGTTGGGCGGCAGCGGTCCGGCCAGGACCACGTCCAGCCGTGGCTCGCCACTGGCGATCCGTGTTTCCGCAAGGCTCGAGGCGCCCACCAGCAGGTTGCTCAGGCCCTTGTCGCCGACCAGTCCCAGCGACCGGTGCAGCGACGGATTGCGCATGTCGGCTTCGATCAGCAGGACCCGCTTGCCGAGCTGGGCGAAGTTGCGCGCCAGCGCCAGGGCGGAAGTCGACTTGCCCTCGCCGGGACCAGCGCTGGCTATCAACAGGACCTTCGGCACTCCGTGGTCGGTGGAGAACTGCAGCGCGGTGCGGACCGAGCGGTACGCCTCGGAGAAGGCCGAGCGCAGGTCGCGCGCCGCTTCGGAAACGGTCTGCTTCTGGCCCAGCCGGGGGATGATGCCCAGCACCGACAGCCGCAGCCGTTGTTCCACGTCCTCGGGGGTGGTGAGGGTGTCGTCGAGGAACTCGAGCAGGAAGGCCAGGGCTATGCCCAGCAGCAGCCCCACCAGCACGCCGATGATGAGGTTCATCGCGCCATTCGGGCTGTACGGACCCCCGGGCACCTGGGCCCGATCGATGACGGCGATGTTGTTGGGGCGCACGTCGCTGGCCGTGCCCACCATCTTGTAGCGCTGCAGCAGGCTGTCGTAGAGCTGGCGGTTGGTATCGGCTTCGCGCTTGAGGATGTTGTAGCGGATGCTGCGGCTGTCGGTGTCCAGCGACGCGGTGCGCAGCGAGGCCAGCTGGCCTTCGAGCAGGTTCTCCTGGGACAGCGCGGCGTCGTACTCGGCCTTGACCGAGCGCCGGACGCTGGCGATCTCGGCGCCGATCTGGCGGTCCAGCTCCTGGATCTGGTTCTGGAGCTGCTGCATTTCCGGATAATCCGGCTTGAACAGCTGCAGCTTCTCCTGGTAACGGCGCTGCAGGTCGGCGCGCTGCTGGCGCAGGGCCGGGACCAGCGAGGAAGACATCAGGTCCTGTGGCAGGGAATCGTTGGCCTGCAACTGCGACCAGCGCGCCTGCGCACGGATGCGTTGCGACTGCGCCTGGGCCAGCGACTCATTAAGCGCGGACAGGTTCTGCCCGGCCAGCGACTGGCCGTCGCCGGTGTTGACCAGGTTCTCCCGCTGGGCGAATTCGACCAGCGTGCGCTCGGATTCCTCCAGCCGCGACTTGACCAGCTCCAGCTGGTTCTCCAGGTAGGTCCGGGCGTAGGAGTTGGCGCCGAACATGCGTTCCAGTTCGGAGGCGATGTAGCCGTCGGCCACGGCGTTGGCCGCCTGCGCGGCGAACTGCGGCACCGGGCTGTCGAAGGAGATGTTGACCAGGCGCGAATTCATCTGCGGCTCGACGCGCAGGCCGCCGCGGATCACGCCGGCCGCGGCGCGACGGTCGGCCGCTGCGGCTTCGGCATCGACCGGCCGGGTCGGCGCGGTTGCCGGGCCGTTGGCGGGGCGCACGGTGGCCTGGAGCCGGTCGAGCCAGGAGGGTGGCCGCAGCCTATCCAGCGCCGCCCGGTCCAGCTTCATGTCTTCGGCCACCCGCTCGGCCAGTGCACGGCTGGTGATCAGGCCGATCTGGGTGGTCAGGAAGTCCGGGTCCCAGCCGAACGGGGCGCTGAACTCCCCGACCTGCACAACCTGCTGGCTGTAGTTGTCTATCTTCATGACCGCGGTGGCCCGGTACATGGGCGTTGCCGTCAAGGTCAGGAGCAGGGCGATACCGGCGGCGACGGCGACCGCGGACAGGACCAGCCAGCGTCGCTTGAGCAGGATGCGCCAGTAGGCGAGCAGGTCGATCTGATCGGGATTGTCGCTGTGCGCGTCGCGCAGCAGTTCCAGGGCGACCGCGTTCTGCCGGGCGATGCCGCCCTGCGCCAATCGCTCGCCTGGGGTGGCCGCGGGCAGGGGGGATGGCTCGTCGCCCATGGGACCGATGGGCAGGTGGTCGTTGTGCATGTGTGGCGGATTCCGGGAAAAGGCGCGGTCAGAACGGGGCCATGAACAGGCCGATGGCGGGCACGGCCTCGATGAAGCGGCGCAGTGCGGTCTTGCTGCCGGACTGTTCGACCACCACGATGTCCTCGCCATAGAGCAGCGGGTCGGCCACGGTGCCGTCGCGCAGGTCGCGGATGTCGTAGACCGCGGCCATCTTTCTGCCGTCGATCTGGCGGAACAGCACCACGCCGCCGAGGTCGGCCAGCGGGTCCAGGCCCTTGGCCGTGGCGATCCCCTGCAGCAGGGTGGTCTTGCCGGTCAGCGGATAGATGCCCGGCTGCCGGATCGCACCCTCGAACGTGATCCGCTGGCTGGCGTAATCCTTCACGAACACCGTGACCTGCGGGTCCTGCAGGTACTTGCTGCCATAGCGCCGGGTCAGCTCCTCCTCCAGTTCGGGAATGGTCTTGCCGCCCGCCGGCACGCTGCCGATCAGGGGCAGCGACACCTGGCCGTTGGAGTTGATCCGCACGTCCTTGTTGAGGTCTTCCACGCCGAACACACTGACTTCGATCAAGTCGTTGGAGCCGAGCCGGTACTCGGTCGTGCCTTCGTAGGCGCCGGCGGTGTTGGTGGTGTCGGGTGGCGGCAGCGTGGCGGTGGTCGGGACCGCACGGGTGACGCTCTGCGTACTGCCGCAGGCGGCCAACCACAGCGAAGCCAGGACGATGGCGATCAGGCGCAGATGGTGCAGGGACACGGGGCTTTCCTGGTGGCGGGAACGGCACGCGGCCCGGGAAACACCGTCGCATCCACGACAACGACATCCCCCCTTGGACGCTGACCCGATTCTAGCCCGATATGGCGCCGATGCATGAATGACGCGGCGGCGGGACCCGCGGCGCGCGGGGTGGATGGATCAGTGTTCGCGGCGCCCGGACAGCCGACCCAGCCACCGGGTGAGTAGACCGGACGCGGGCTGGCGGGTTGCCGGGTCGGGAGGGGCGTTGGCCGGTGCCGGCGGCAGGGTGTCGGGCGCGGCGTCGGCCACGATGCCGGCTGGCCGCGTATGGACCAGATGCCAGGCCTCCTCCTTTCCGAGCCGCGCCGTGGCGGCTTCGCGGGCCTCGGCGAGCAAGGGGGGGCGCCTTTGCGGGTGATGCGCGTCGGTGGCCAGCAACATGCAGTGGCCTTCGTCCAGGAAGCGTTCACCCCAGTAGCGGACACGCCGGCCGAAGCGCCCGGTCAGCGCGCCTGCGGTGACCTGCATCCAGGCGCCGCGCTGACTCAGCCGCACGAACATGGCGTAGTGATCCTCCACCCAGCTCAACCGTTCCGGGTGGGTGATCACGGGTACCAGGCCGGCGGCCATCAGCTCGAATACCGACGCTTCGAAACGCGGTGGCGCGACATGGTGCGGGGGTTCGAGCAGCAGGTAGCGCGAGCCGGCCAGAGTCGGGATCCGTCCGCTGCGGATGCCCGCAAGCAGGTCCGGATCGAGGTGCACGTCGGCGCCTTCGACCAGGCGCAGGTCGATGCCGGACGCTTCCAGCCGCTCCTGCAGCATTGCGATGGACGCGATGATCCCGTCACGGGTGTTGTCGTACATGCCCGGATAGATATGCGGGGTGCAGGCGATGGTCGTGATTCCGTCGGCCACGGCCATGCGCGCCATCTCCAGCGACATGGCCAGGTCGCTGGCCCCGTCGTCGATGGCCGGCAGCAGGTGGCAGTGCAGGTCGAGCATGGCGGCAGTCTACGGCCTTCGAGACAGGCGCGGCGGCCGTAGTTCTCGTACGTCCGGCTCAATCCGCTCCAAACAGGTCGCGGCTGTACACCTTGTCCGCCACATCGCGCAGGTCTTCAGTGACGCGGTTGGCCAGGATCACATCCGCCTGCGCCTTGAACGCAGCCAGGTCGTTGACCACCCGCGAGCGGAAGAACTCGGCCTCCTTCAGCACCGGCTCGTACACGATCACCTCGACGCCCTTGGCCTTGATCCGCTTCATCACGCCCTGGATGGCCGAGGCGCGGAAGTTGTCGCTGCCGGCCTTCATCACCAGCCGGTAGATGCCCACCACCTTCGGGTTGCGGCGCAGGATTTCATCGGCGATGAAGTCCTTGCGCGTGGTGTTGGAGTCCACGATCGCCCGGATCAGGCTCTGCGGCACGTCGCTGTAGTTGGCCAGCAGCTGCTTGGTGTCCTTGGGCAGGCAGTAGCCGCCGTAGCCGAAGGACGGGTTGTTGTAGTGGCTGCCGATGCGCGGGTCCAGGCAGACACCGTCGATGATCTGGCGCGTATCCAGCCCATGGCTGGCCGCGTAGGTGTCCAGTTCGTTGAAGAAGGCCACGCGCATGGCCAGATAGGTGTTGGCGAACAGCTTGATTGCCTCGGCCTCGGTGGCGTCGGTGAACAGCACCGGCACGTCCTGGCGGATCGCGCCTTCCTGCAGCAGCGCGGCGAAGGCCTCGGCCCGCTGCGACCGCTCGCCCACGACAATCCGGCTGGGGTGCAGGTTGTCGTACAGCGCCTTGCCCTCGCGCAGGAACTCCGGCGAAAAGATGACGTTGGCCGTGCCCAGCGACTCGCGCAGGCTGGCGGTGTAGCCGACCGGTACGGTGGACTTGATCACCAGGGTCGCGTCGGGATTGACCGCCATCACGTCGCGGATGACCGCCTCGACCGAGCGGGTGTTGAAGTAGTGGGTCTGCGGGTCGTAGTCGGTGGGCGTGGCGATGACCACGAACTCGGCGCCTTCGTAGGCCTGGCGCTTGTCGAGGGTGGCGACCAGGTCCAGCGGCCGGGTGGCCAGGTAGTCCTGGATCTCGCGGTCCTCGATCGGCGAGCGGCGGGCGTTGATCGCCTCCACCCGGGCCGGGTCGATGTCCAGCGCGACCACGGTGTGGTGCTGGGCCAGCAGGACGGCGTTGGACAGGCCGACGTAGCCGGTGCCTGCGATTGCGATCTTCATTCCTTTGCCTTTCTCGTGTTGCCGGAACGTCCAGTGTCGCAGACGGTCCTTGGTTGTATGCGTTGCCGGCGAAACCCTTGAGCACCGTCAGGAGGTGATCCACAAGTCGAACCAGGACGCCGATTCTTCAGATGGTAGGGCCTGCTCCCCCGGCGCGCATCCTGGCCACGGTGTCGGTCCAGCCTCCCCCGGCCGTGATGCGGTGGCGGCGCGGAATGCGCCATCGCCATCGGCGCGGTTGCTATCCTCACGGCATGCCCTACGAACGCTACGAAACCCCGGTCCACGTGCCGCTGCCCTGGTGGCGCGAGCGGCTGGCGCAGTACTGGAAGCTGGTCCGCGGCGACCGGCCGATCGGCGTGCTGCTGCTGCTGTGGCCCACCTGGTGGGCGCTGTGGCTGGCGGCCGGTGGCGTGCCGCCCTGGTGGACGCTGTTCGTGTTCACCGCCGGGGTCTGGCTGACCCGTTCGGCCGGCTGCGTGGTCAACGACTACGCCGACCGCTGGCTGGATCCGCAGGTCGAGCGCACCCGGGGCAGGCCGTTGGCGACCGGCGCGGTGTCCGGGCGCGAGGCGCTGGCGGTGTTCGCGGTGCTGATGCTGGCGGCGTTCGCGCTGGTGCTGACGCTGAACCGGCTGACGGTGTGGCTGAGCTTCGCCGGGCTGTTCCTGGCGGCGACCTATCCGTACCTTAAGCGCTACACCTACCTGCCGCAGGTCTACCTGGGCCTGGCCTTCGGCTGGGGCATCCCGATGGCCTTCGCCGCGGTGCAGGGCACGGTGCCGCCGCTGGCCTGGCTGCTGTACTGCGCCAACATCCTGTGGGCCACCGCCTACGACACCTGGTACGCGATGGTCGACCGCGACGACGACCTGCGCGCCGGGGCGAAGTCCACTGCGATCCTGTTCGGCGACCTGGACCTGGTCGCGCAGGGGATTCTTTACGCGTTGACGCTGTTGGCGCTGGCGCTGGTCGGCAAACAGGCGCAGCTGGGCCTGCATTACCGGGTCGCGCTGGGCGTGGCCGTCGTGCTGGTGGCGTACGAGTTCTGGATCGCGCGCCGGCGCGAGCGCGGGCCGTGCTTCCGCGCGTTCCTGCACAACAACTGGGTCGGCGCCGCGGTATTCGCCGGCATCGCCCTGCACTACGCGCTTATGTAGGAGCCGGCTTGCCGGCGACCCGACGGCGCCGGATATGCATGCGGACGCGAGCGCAGGACCACGCATCGGGGGCGGGCGACGCCGCTGGCGAACGCGGGCGGCCCAGCCACCTCGGGTC
>Ga0160448_100028_pt1 | contig 149579 bp, 128 predicted proteins | sample HID1973M_E1MG_FD_108269 | JGI IMG/M metagenome (GOLD analysis project Ga0160448, IMG submission 108269) | Enriched mosquito-associated microbial communities from UW Madison campus, WI, USA - HID1973M_E1 MG | ecosystem: Host-associated > Arthropoda: Insects > Digestive system > Unclassified ...
CAGACCATGGACCAGCAGCGCTACCGCGAGATCATCATGACCCGCGCCACGGTCAGCGTCGGCGAGGACATCGGCTTCCTGCCCGGCACCGAGGAGGAGAAGATGACCCCGTGGATGGGCGCGCTGACCGACAACCTGGAAGTGCTCACCCACAACCAGGAAGGCGGCGCCTGGGGCCGCGCTGCGACCAACGACCTGCTCGCCTCGCGGATCAAGATCCGTTCGATGAACTTCATGCGCGGCCGCACCTTCCTGTCGCGCTACCTGATACTGGACGAGGCGCAGAACCTCACGCCCAAGCAGATGAAGACGCTGATCACCCGCGCCGGTCCCGGCACCAAGATCGTGTGCCTGGGCAACGTGGAGCAGATCGACACCCCGTACCTGACCGAGACCACCTCGGGCCTGACCTACGCGGTGGACCGATTCAAGAACTGGCCGCACAGCGCGCACATCACGTTGCGCCGCGGCGAGCGTTCGCGCCTGGCCGACTTCGCCTCGGAAGTGCTGTAGGAACGATGTGCCAAGGTGTAGGAACCGGTCCTGCCGGCGACGCGACGTCGCCGGACACAGGCGATTCCCGCGTGATTTTCGGCGCCGGGTCGCCCGCAAGACGGGCTCCTACAGAAAGACCGGGCCTGGAGATGTGATGTCTTAAACATCAAAATGATGTCATGGTGATTGCATAGCCAGGTTGTACGGATCCAGAATACCCGTGCTCCGAACCGAGGCCATCGCCATGATCACCGCCGCGCAACTGCGCGCCGCGCGCGCCCTGCTGGGTGTCGACCAGCGTCGCCTGGCCGCGATGGCCAGCGTCTCCCTGCCCACCATCCAGCGCATGGAAGCCAGCACCGGCAACGTGCGCGGCGTGGTCGACACGCTGGTGAAGGTGGTCGAAGCGCTGGATGCCGCCGGCATCGAACTGATCGGCCCGGGCCAGCCCAGCCGCGGCCAGGGGCGCGGCGTGCGCCTGAAGGAGTCGTCCTGATGGACGCGCGCCCGTACCTGAAGCAGTTCGAACCGAAGCTGGTCACCGCGCTGCGTGAGGGCTACGGCTGGAGCGCCCTGCGCGCCGATGCGGTCGCCGGCCTGACCGTAGCGATCGTCGCCCTGCCGCTGGCCATGGCCCTGGCCATCGCCAGCGGCACCACGCCGGAGAAGGGCCTGTACACCGCCATCGTCGCCGGTTTCCTGATCTCGGCGCTGGGCGGCTCGCGGGTGCAGATCGGCGGGCCGACCGCGGCGTTCATCCCGGTCGTGTTCGTGGTGATCGAACGGTTCGGCTTCGGCGGGCTGGTCCTGTGCACGCTGCTGGCCGGGCTGATGCTGATCGCCGCCGGGTTGCTGCGGCTGGGCACGCTGATGAAATACATGCCGCAGCCGGTGATCACCGGTTTCACCGCCGGTATCGCGGTCAGCATCTTCTCCAGCCAGGTCAAGGACGCGCTGGGCCTGCGCATGGAATCGGTGCCGGCCGAGTTCATCCCGCGGTGGACGGCCTACGCCCAGCACATCGCCACCACCCAGCCGGCGGCGGTCGCGCTGACCGTGCTGGGGCTGGTGGTGATCTTCGGCCTGCGCCGCTGGAAACCGGCCTGGCCCGGCTTCCTGATCGCGCTGCTGGCCTGCACCGCGGCGTACCTGGCCTTCGCGTTGCCGGCCGAGACCATCGGCAGCCGCTTCGGCGAACTGCCGTCGACGCTGCCGGGCCTGCATTTCCCGCACATCCCCTTCGAACGCACCCTGGAGCTGCTGCCCAGTTCGTTCACCATCGCCTTCCTGGCCGGCGTGGAATCGCTGCTGTCGGCGGTGGTGGCCGACGGCATGACCGGCGGGCGCCACCGCTCCAACGGCGAGCTGGTCGCACAGGGCGTGGCCAACGTCGGTTCGGCACTGTTCGGCGGCCTGCCGGCGACCGGCGCGATCGCGCGCACGGCGACCAACATCCGCGCCGGCGGTCGCTCGCCGGTGGCCGGCATGCTCCATGCGGCGTTCCTGCTGCTGTTCATGCTGGTGCTGGCGCCGCTGATGCGCTACGTGCCGTTGCCGGCGCTGTCGGCCGTGCTGCTGGTGGTGGCCTGGAACATGAGCGAGTACCAGCACTTCCGCCACACCCTCTCGGCACCGTGGGGCGACCGGCTGGTGCTGCTGCTGACTTTCGGCCTGACCGTGTTCTTCGACCTGACCATCGCCATCCAGGCCGGCCTGGTGACGGCGACGGTGATCTTCATGTACCGCATGGCCGAGAGCGTGGAGATCAGCTCGGGCCTGCACGCGAGCGACGACGACCTCTCCGCCGACCCGGAACGCGCTGCCGACGAACACCAGCGCACGCGCCTGCCGCGGGGCGTGGAGGCCTTCCAGATCAGCGGGCCGCTGTTCTTCGGCGCGGCGAACCGGCTCGACAGCCTGCTCGACCAGTTCATCGATCCGCCGAAGGTGTTCATCCTGCGCATGCGCCTGGTGCCGATCGTCGACGCCAGCGGCGTGCACGCGCTGGAGAACCTGGCCCGGCGCTGCGCCCGGCGCGGCATCGTGCTGGTCGTATCGGGCCTGCAACCGCAGCCGAACCGGGTCCTGGCCGACATGGACTTCGGCGCCATGCACGCGCAGGTGCACTTCGTCTCCAACTTCGACCGCGCGCTGCGGCTGGCCGCCTCGCTGGTCGACGATGGCGCGCACGCGCCGGCGACGCAGGGCGGTGCAGAATAGGGGCATGTCCGACGCCCCGCACGATTCCCGGCCGGTCTCCGTCCTGACCATCGCCGGCTCCGATTCCGGCGGCGGCGCCGGCATCCAGGCCGACCTCAAGACCTTCGCCGCGCACGGCGTGCACGGGCTGTCGGCGCTGGCCGCGCTGACCGCGCAGCACACCCGCGGGGTGACCGCGGTGCACGTGCCGCCGCCGGAATTCCTCGACGCTCAGATCGACGCCTGCTTCGACGATTTCCGCATCGGCGCGGTCAAGCTGGGCATGCTCGCCAGCGCCGGGGTGATCGACACCGTCGCCCGCGCGCTGGAGCGCCATCGCCCCGCGCACGTCGTGGTCGATCCGGTGATGGTCGCCACCAGCGGCGCGCGCCTGCTGGAGGAGGATGCGCTGGAGGCATTGCGTTCGCGCCTGCTGCCGCTGGCGACGGTGCTGACCCCCAACCTGCCGGAAGCCGAACTGCTGCTCGGGTGGAAGATCGGCGACCTGGCCGCGATGACCGAAGCCGCCGCCGCGTTGCGCGCGCTCGGCGCGCCGGCGGTGCTGCTCAAGGGCGGGCACCTGTCCGGGCCGGGCGAAGTCGTGGACATCCTTTCCGATGCCGAGGGCGAACAGCGCACCGCGCATCCGCGCCTGCGCCTGGACGCGCACGGTACGGGCTGCACCCTCGCCTCGGCGGTCGCCGCCAACCTGGCACGCGGCCTGCCGCTGCGCACGGCCTGTGCAGCCGCGGTGGACTATGTGCACGCGGCGCTGCGCGGGGGCTACCGGCCCGGCCGCAGCGAGGTGGTGGTCCTGGACCATTTCGCCACCCTGCCCGGCCGATGACCGGGCCGATCGCCATCGACACGCCGCTCGCCGCGGCCGATGGCCATCGCTGGATCCTGCTGGCCCGGCAACCGCCGGTCGCGCGCGCGCAACTGCTGTGGCTGCCTGCGCTGGGCGTGGGCGCGCGCCATTACCTGCCGTTCGCCGAAGCGCTTGCCGCCCACGGCATCGCCGTCCACCTGCACGAGTGGCGCGGCAACGGCAGCAGTTCTATGCGTCCGTCGCGCGCGCAGGACTGGGGCTACCGTGAACTGCTGGAACTGGACCTGCCCGTCAGCCTGCACGCGCTACAGGCCACCGGCGCCGCGGCGCCGCTGCTGCTCGGCGGCCACAGCCTGGGCGGGCAGCTGGCCTGTTGTTTCGCCGGCCAGCATCCCCAGGCGTTCGCCGGCCTGTGGCTGGTGGCCGCGGGTACGCCTTACTGGCGAACCTTCCCGGCGCCGCGTCGCTGGCTGCTGCCGCTGGTGTACCGCTTCCTGCCCTGGCTGGCCCGGCGCCAAGGCGTCCTGCATGGCCGCCGCCTCGGCTTCGGCGGCACCGAAGCGCGTGGCCTGATCGCGGACTGGGCGCGGGTCGGGCTGACCAACCGCTACGCGGCCGCTGGCATGGACCGCGACCTGGAAGACGGCCTGGGACGCGTGCGCGTGCCGGCATGCGGCGTGGTGCTGGACGACGACTGGCTGGCGCCCGCCGCGTCCATGCAGGCTTTGCTGGACAAGATGACGCACGCGCCATCGCGGATCCTGGAACTGGACCGGTCGCGCCTGCAGGCAAAGGCCGACCATTTCAGCTGGATGGGGCAACCGGCCACGCTGGCCGCGATGCTCGCCGCCGTCGCCCCGGCCGGGAATGCGCCCGGGAACGATTGACGGCCACCGGCGGCTCCCGCATAATTCCGCGCCTTGAAACGCGCCCGTAGCTCAGCTGGATAGAGTACCTGGCTACGAACCAGGCGGTCGGGAGTTCGAATCTCTCCGGGCGCGCCATTTCAGAGGGCCGGCGATCCATCGCCGGCCCTTTTTTTTGCCTGGACTACGCGACTTCCGGCCGCATCGGGCCGGACCGCACGTCGCCCGCTACTTCGCCGCCGGCGCGCTGCCCGGCGGGAAGCTCTCGAACATCTCGGCGATGCCGGCCCGCAGCAGGGCGTCGCCCTTCGCCGGATCGTCGGGCACGGTGTCGCTGGCGGTACCGCGCCAGATCGCCTGCTTGGTCTGGGCATCGAACAGGTCCACGATCAGCGTACCCACGGTATAGGTACGTACGCGCGTGGTGGCGCTGCCCATGCCCATGCCGCCGTACCAGCCCGCGCCCCAGCCCCAGCCGCCATACATGGGACCGGAATACATCGTGTCCAGGCTCTGCTGCTGCTGGGTCGCCACGTGCGCGACCACCGCCACGTCGCCGTTGGGCACCTCGGTCCAGCCCTTGGCGTGCAGCTGGGCATTGACGTATTCCACGATCCGCTGCGCGGCAAGCGGCGGTACGCCGCCCTGCTGGTCCGGCTTGGCCAGCCAGGTGTAGGTCTTGTAGCCACTGAAGTTGGCCTGCGGATCGGCGTCGGTATGCACCGTCGGCGTGCTGGCGCAGGCGGCCAGCAGCACGGTCGAGGCCAGGGTCAGGATGAGACGCTTCATGTCGTTGGCTCCTCTTCTTTGGTTGATGCGGAAAGCGGGGATCGAAACGGCAGGACGGTCCCCACCGTTCAATTCGGCGGATTGACGACGACGTACTGCACGGTGGTCCCGACGTACTGCGGCTGGTACCAGGTCGAACCGCACTGCTGGTAGCCGATCCCGTTCACCGTCACCGTCGAGCAGCTCGGCGGCACCGAATGGACGATCGAGCCGATCGCCGCGGCGGTCATGGTCACCGCGGCGGCGGTCGCCCAGGGATGATCGTCGTCGTCGTCCCAGTCGTTGTGGTGGCAGCAGCCGTCGTCGTCGATGTCCACATGAACGTCGCGGTCGACGTTGACGTTGGTGTTGCGGTTCACGTTGGTGTTGCGGTTGACGTTGGTGTTGCGGTTCGCCTGGGCCGCCGGCCGCGCGCCATGGCTGGACGCGGCCGGCCGGTTGACGCTGCCGCTGGCGCTGGCACGGACGCCGCCGCCCTGCGGCCGTGCGGCGTCGGCGACCGGTGCCAGCGCGAGCAGGCCGGCGATCATGGCGCAACCGGTTGCAATCCTCGTGCAGGTGTTCATGTCAGTTCTCCTGGCTGTCGCCTGCGGCGTGGATCGGGACGAGGACGATCCTGTTCGCGTCCTGCGGCGCCTGGAAGGCGAAGGCCGCATCCTCGATCGGCGTCCGCGTATCCCAGTCCAGATTGGCGGTGAACTCCGGCAACGCCGGATCGTCCGTGCCGACGATCACCAGCTTGCGCGGCAGGGACGAAGCCTGCGAAATCCACAGCTGCCAGTCCACGCCCTCCTGGCGGAAGGCCCAGTGGTCGACGCGGTCGCCATCGAGCACGGTATCGCCCACCTTGAACGCGCCGGTGATCGCCGAGACGGGCGCCGCGTCGGTGCCCCACAGGAACAGGTCGGTCAGCGGCAGCTGCAGGTCGTACTTCTCGGCGGCGTTGGTGACCAGCTGGCCCAGGGTGCGCGCCTCGGTATCGACGGTGGCGTAGTACTTCAGGCGCGGCGCCCACACCGTCAGCTGCTTGCCGTCGAAGAACACTTCGCGGTCGAAATGCTCGTTGCGCAGGTCGATCCGCAGCCTGTCGGGCTTCCGGACCCGGTAGTGGATGTCCTGGTCGATCTCGACCTTCTGCCCGTCGGCGAGCACGAGTTCCATGGTGGCGTCGGACACGACCGCGAACTGCCCCAGCCCGCGCAGGGTCTGCCCCATCTTCTCCAGTGCGCCGATCGCGGCCGGATCGACCGCCGGCGCGGCGGTCGGCGCGGCGGCCGGCTCCGCTCCGGCGGCGAGCGCCGCGGGCATGGCCAGGGCCATTGCCAGTGCGATCAACGTCCTGTTGCGTGCTTGCATGTGCATGGCTGGACTCCGAATCTGCGCGAACCACGTCCGGGTGGGTTCGCCTGCACCCTGTGCTGCCGGGCCGGGTCGGCCCCGCAGCCTCAGAAGGAGAAACTTGCGCTGGCCATCAGCGGCTCGCCCTCGAAGCGGTTCTTCACGTTGAACTCCTTGAGATAGCGCAGCGACAGGTCCAGGTGCGCGCCGTCCTTCCATTTCCTGCCGTAGGTCAGCATCGGACCGAGTCCCAGCGCGCGGCCCCTGAATCCGTCCAGCCGGTCCGCGGTCGGCCCGGAATCGTCCTGGATCTGCTGGATCCAGCCGGCAGCGCCACCGAAGCCCCAGCCGCTGGCGGTGCGCTTGACCAGCAGCGCATCGAGCCGCCAGACCAGGCCGTTCCTGTAGTCGGTGTCGTCGTTCTCGCTGTACCAGTCCACCGCCCCGAGCGCGCTGAACTCCAGGGTGCCCTTCTGGAACAGATGGGTGTAACCGACGCCGGGCGACACGGTCCATACGTTCAGGCCGGGATTGGCGAGCCGATCCGGATCGTATTCCGCGGTCGGTGCGTACACATATAGGCCCAAGGACCAATGTTCGACCTCGCTCACGTGGTAGCTGGCGATGATCGGCGCGAAGTACAGGTCGAACGGGTTGGATGCACTGTCCTGAACCTGCCGCTGCACGCCGCCGACCTCGAGCGTGGCGGTCACGTCCGGCATGATGTAGGGCACGGTCAGCATCGAGGCGTAGTTCCAGCGTCCCTCGCCGGTGGGCCATATGTAGACGCCCGTCGCGCTGAACAGGTCGATGTCGGCCTCAAGACCGAATGCCACCTGGCCGGCGATGGGCGCCTGGCGGCCCGCGCCGATCCTGCCTTCGTAGTTCACGTAGCCGACGGTCCACTGGAAACCGGGCGCGGGAGGAACGATACCGACATAGGGCGTGACCTGCATGCCGGTGATCGAGCGGCCCAGCGCGCCTTCGGTGGCCGATGCGTGGCCGCCGGCCAACGCCAGCAGGCCCAGCAGCGGCGCAAGCCGGACCGCGGCGCATGTTGCCCTCGTTTCAGGGTTCTGTCCGTTGCGGCGCATACGCTTCACCTTTCGATTCATGCGTGGAGTTCATCGCATCGCGACCAGTCCGAGCCGGGTCGCCTCGCGCACCAGCTCGATGCTGTTGCGGGCGCTCATCGCCTGCATCAGTGCGTGCCGGTGCGCCTCCACCGTGCGCACCGACAGCCCCAGCCGCGCGGCGATCTCGCGCGAGCGCAGGCCCTCGGCGAGCAGGTTGAGCACGGTCTTCTGCCGCGTGGTCAGCGTGGGCAGGGACGAACGCCCGAGCACGCTCTGCCACAGCGCCGGACTGACGTAGGCGCCGCCGCCGAGCACCTCGCGCATCGCCTGCAGCAGTTCCTCACCGGCCGAGGCCTTGAGCACGTAGCCGCGCGCACCGGCGTCGAGCGCTTCCTCGACCATCGCCGGTTCGTTGTGCATGGTCAGGAACACCACCGGCACCATCGACCCCGCCTGGCGCAGCTGCCGCAGCGCCTCGATGCCGCTCATGTCCGGCATCGATATGTCGGCGACCACGATGTCCGGCCGCTCTTCCAGCGCCGCATCCACCAGTCCGTTGCCGCTGGACAGCGTCTCCAGGAGGTCGTAGTCCGCCGCGAGCAGGCGCGCCACGCCCTCGGCGACGATCTGGTGGTCGTCGGCCAGCAGCACCCGCGGCCGCGTGGCGGTGGCGATCACGGCCATGGGATCGCCTCGAATGGCACCGAGACGCGGACCTGCGTGCCCGCACCCGGACTGGAGACGATGCTCAGCCGGCTGCCCTGCAGCACGGCGCGTTCCTGCATGCTCAGCAGGCCCAGCCCGCGCCCTCCGGACCGGCATGCCCGTTCCAGGTCGAACCCCTTGCCGTCGTCCTCCACCACCAGCAGGCAATCGCCGCCTGCGATCTCCAACTGGATGCGGATGTGCTTCGCGCCCGCGTGCCGGATCGCATTGCACAGCGCTTCCTGGGCTATCCGGTACAGGCATACGGTGGTGTCGATCGGCGGCCGCGGCGCGCCCGGCTCCCATTCGTAGTGGATCCGGCCGTCCCAGTGCTCGGCGTTCATGCGCACCATGGACTCCAGCGCGGCCCCCAGGCCCACATGCTCCAGCAGGCTCGGATGCAGGTTGTGCGAGATGCGGCGCACGTCTTCCGACAGGCGGATCATCGACAGGTGCAGTTCGTCCAGCCCGCTCGCGACCGGATCCGGCGACGAACGCTTCAGGGTACTGACCGCAATGGCCAGCGATGCGATCTGCTGGTTCACGCCGTCGTGCAGCTCGCGCGCGATCCGGGCCCGCTCCTCTTCCTGGCCCTGCAGCAGGCGGCCGGCGAGGCTGCGCGCGTGGCGATCGCTGGCGCTGAGCAGCAGGCGGGTGGATTCGTACTGCCTGGAGACGATCGCCAGCACATGCACCAGGAATCCCGCAGCCAGCAGCCAGAGCTGGACGATGTGCGCGTTCAGCTGCTCGCCGTCGAAGCGGAACTCTCCGCCGCCGTACACACCCATCCAGGCCGCCGGCACCGACACCAGCAGCAGGGCCAGCGCCGCTCCCGTCGATCCGAAGCGCATCGCGGCGAGCATGATCAGCGGCGATGGAGCGAACAGCAGCAGTGGCAACACCGCGCTCGACGACGGGACCAGCAGCCAGAGCGCGATCGACAGCAGCAGCAACCCGGCCGCGATGAGCGCCGCCTCGAACAGGCCCGCCCAGCGCCGGACCATGTCGTCCTTGCGCAAACCGGCGAGGGCCAACAGCAGGGTCGCTATCAGCAGGTAGCCCATGGCGTAGCTCGGTGCCAGTGTCAGCCACAGGTCGAACAGGCCGAAATCGAGCCGGAACCCGCCCATGTGTGCCACGACGGCCGAGGTCCAGCCGGTGACGATGGGAACCAGCAGGACCGCCAGCACGAAATAGCGCACGAAGCCGGGAACCGTATCGAATATCCGGTTGCCGCCGCGCTGCACGTGGAGCGCCACCAGCGCGGCGCCGGCGAGATTGGGCAGGTAGCTGCACACGGCAAGGAACAGGGGCGCCTGCCGCCACACGAGCGCGGCCACGCCGCCCGCCAGGACACCCGACAGCCAGATCGGCCATTCGCGGCGCGGGCGCAGCACGAGGACGGCAAGCAGGATGCCGCCGGGAATCCAGGCGAAGGAAAAGTGCGTCGGACGGATCCACAGTTTGAACGAGATGAACTGTCCGACCAGGCCGACCAGGAACGCGGCGACCAGCATCAGCACCTGCGTACGCCAGCCGGCCGCGCGCGCGCGCCCCTGGACCGGTGTCGCGATCTGTCCGATGTCGCCGGCCGGGACGCTCGACATGATCCTTCAGTCCCTGGGCACCGGTGCGGCTTCGTGCAGCGACTCCGCGTCGCGCTCGCGCATCTCGGCCACGTCGCGCTCGAGGAAGTAGTTCAGGAAGGTGCGGATCACCGCGATCGCGCCCAGCTGGCCGATCGCCTGCCAGGACGGGGCGATCGCGGATTCGATGATGTCGGCGGCCAGCTGGAACGTCAGGCCGGCCACCAGCCACCGCGAATAGGTCAGCCACACCGCACGCCGCTCATGCCCGGTGATCGAGTCGTGCCTGAACATCAGGCCGACCGAGCGCACGAATGCGGCCGCGGTGGCCGCGGCGATGATCAACAGCGCCATCAGGTCGATGGCGGCGATCACCACCTCGCTGAATGCGAACAGCCACTCCCTCAACATGGACCACCTCCCTTGGACTCGCGGACGATGCAGCGGAAGCCGACATGCCCGGTCGATGTGTCGACCGGTTGCGCCATGCGCGCGGCCGGCCGGTAGCGCCGGCAGTAGTTCGGCGCACAGGCGTAGGACCCGCCCTTGGTAACCCGGCGCGGGATGCGGATCTGCGGACTGCGGGCGTCGATGCTGGCTTCGCGCGCGCCGCCGCGCGGGTTGTGCAGGGTGCAGCAGCTGCGCTGGATTGCGCCGTGTTCCTGGTACCAGTCGCTGGTCCATTCCCACACGTTGCCGATCATGTCGAACAATCCGTAGCCGTTGGCCGGGAACGATCCCACCGGTGCGGTGAATGCATAGCCGTCTAGCTGCTGGTTGTCCCAGGGAAACTCGCCCTGCCAGGTATTGGCCATGTAGCGGCCGTCCGGTACCAGTTCATTGCCCCAGGCGAACTCGGAGCCGTCCATGCCGCCCTTGGAAGCGAACTCCCACTCGGCCTCGCCCGGCAGTTCCTTGCCCACCCAGAGCGCATAGGCGAGCGCGTCCTCGTAGGCGACGTGCACCACCGGATGCGCGTCCAGCCCCTCGATCGAGCTGCCGGGCCCGCGCGGATGGCGCCAGTCCGCACCGGCGATGTACTGCCACCAGTTGTAGTGGTTGCGCAGGTCCACCCGTCCGGGCGGGGGCACCAACACGACCGAGGACGGCGCCAGCATCGCCGGGTCCGCGCCGGGATAGTCGGCCGGGTCGGCCGGCTTTTCGGCCAGGGTCACATGGCCGGTCGCGGCGACGAAGCGGGCGAAATCGCAGTTGGTCACCGCATACCGGTCGATCCGGAACGGATCGACCTGGACCTGGTGGGCCGGCTTCTCCTCCGGGTAATGGTGGTCCGATCCCATGGTGAACACGCCACCTGGGACGTGGACCATGCCTTCGAGGTCCGCCTGCAGTCTCGCTTCGCTGTTCACCGGCACTCCGTCTCCACATCCGAAAAACCACTATCGGGACAAGCGGGGAAAGCCTGCAACTTCTAGTCGATGAAGACCTGCTTCCAGTCGTCGCGGACGCTGGCCACGGCCCAGCCATGGATCCTTGCCTCCTCCAGGGATTTCTCGGCGCCCGCCGTGTAGGCGATGTCCCGATCGCCGTCGTCGTGGGTCACCAACAGACCCAGCGAAGGCCCCCCGCCTTGGGTGGCGAACTTCAGCATCTGGATGTCGCCATTCGAGTTGCCGGCGGCGAAGATCGGCCGCGCGCCGATCCGGCTCCAGATCCGCACGACCTTGTTCGGGCCGTCGTCGAACACCTCCAGCTTCGGGGTGTGGTAGACGCCACCCACCCCGTCTTCCTCGCGGTACTCGAGCGCCACCGTCGTGCCCACGACCCGCTCGGGCGGGATGCCGTACAGCTCCTCGGTGACCGGCCGCATGAAGTCGCGACCGCCGCCGGACACGATGTAGTTGGTGAACCCGTTGTCCTCCAGGTACTGCAGCAGCTCGCGCATGGGCGCGTAGGCCGTCTTCAGGTTCGGCCGCTTCAGTACCGGATTCTCGGAATCGCGCAGGAATGCCTCGGCCTTCCTGGCGAACGCCTCCACCGGCTCGCCCGCGTAGGCCGCCAGCAGCCCCGCCGCCATCAGTTTCAGATCGCTGTCATCGCCCTGGTAGTGCTTGGTGATGACGTTGCCCAGCCAGGCGTGGTCGTTCTCCACCACCGCCTTCCACGGCTGCTTCGACGCCAGCGACGGATCGGCCTTGACCTGCTCGGCGAGCTTGCCGAACAGGAACCCGGTCTGGATGGGGAATGGCTGTTCGCACCACAGGCAACCGTCGTTGTCGAATACCGCGATGCGCGCTTCCACCGGCACATGGTCCGGGCCACCCTCGCGGGTGACCCGTTCCACGAAACCGACGATGGCCTGGCGGGTGGCGCCTTCGTTCCAGCTTTTCAGGATTTCATCGCGCATGTCTTTCTTCCGGCTCCCTCGTGGTCAGCGCCCCGGCCCCTTCGCCGCCGCATCCATGATGCTGTCGACCACCGCGTCGACATTGAAGCTCGCCGACTTCTGCCGGGGTGGGAACTCCTTGAACGATTGCAGCCATTTCGCGACCACCGCCTGCGCCGGCACCAGGTAGTACAGCTGGTTGGAGGTCTCGAACGGCATCGCGCTCTCGTCGGCGCGCTCGAACGGATCGCTGCGCAGGTTGTAGGCGCGCGGGATGCGGTAGTTGGTGAACTCGCGCGTCCACACGTCCAGGCCCTTGCCCAACTGCTGCAGGAAGTTGAGCTTGATGTCCTTCAGGCGGATGCCGCACAGCTGGCCGTCGTCGTTCCAGTAGATGAATTCCTGGCGCGGCCACTGGTCGAACTCGCTCTTGCCCGGCACGGCATTGCCCTGCGGCGGGCGCGGACCGGGCTGGTGGCCCTTGAACGCATCGAGCAGGTTGTAGCCGTCCAGGTGCACCTTGAAGGTCTTGCCGTTGGCCTTGTAGGTGCCCTTCAGGCACTTCTCCTTGACGTCAGGATCGTCGGCGGCGGCGGCGAAGGTGACCATCAGGTCCTCGTGCGCGCACATGTCGTTGATCACCGAACCCGGCTTGATCACGCCGGGCCAGCGGATCACGCACGGCACCCGGAACGCGCCTTCCCAGTTGGTCGCCTTCTCGCCGCGGAACGGCGTCTGGCCGCCGTCCGGGTAGCTCATCACCTCGGCGCCATTGTCGGTGGAGAACACGACGATGGTGTTCTCGGTGATGCCCAACTCGTCGAGCTTGTCGAGGAACTGGCCGACGAAGCCGTCGAGCTCGACCATGCCGTCCGGATACAGGCCCTTGCCGGTCACGCCCTGCGACTTGGGCTTGAGGTGGGTCCACACGTGCATGCGCGTGGTGTTCATCCAGCAGAAGAACGGCTGGTCGGCCTTGGCCTGGCGTTCGATGAAGTCGAGGGCCGCGCCGGTGAACTCCTCGTCCACCGTCTCCATGCGCTTCCTTGTGAGCGGGCCGGTATCCTCGATCTTCTGCTTGCCGACCTTGCCCCAGCGCTTCTCCTCGGTCTTGTCGTCCTTGCCGGTGGCCCGGGCCTTGAGCACGCCGCGCGGCCCGAACATCTCCTTGAAGCGCGGGTCCTTCGGGTACTTCGGATCCTCCGGCTCTTCTTCCGCATTGAGGTGGTAGAGGTTGCCGAAGAATTCGTCGAAGCCGTGCACCGTCGGCAGGAAGCGGTTCTGGTCGCCCAGGTGGTTCTTGCCGAACTGTCCGGAGACGTAGCCCAGCGGCTCCAGGATCTCGGCGATGGTCGGATCCTCGGGCTGGATGCCGAGGTCCGCGCCGGGCAGGCCGACCTTGGTCAGGCCCGGGCGGATCGGGCACTGCCCGGTGATGAAGGCGGCACGGCCGGCGGTGCAGCTCTGCTGGCCGTACCAGTCGGTGAACAGCGCGCCCTCGGCGGCGATGCGATCAATGTTGGGGGTCCAGTACCCCATCATGCCGCGGTGGTAGCAGCTGGGATTCATCCAGCCGATGTCGTCGCCCCAGATGACGAGGATGTTGGGCTTCTTGCTCTTGGCCTTGCCCTTCGTCTTGGGCTGCGTCTGCGTCTTGGCCATCGTGCGCTCCCTGGAGTTGAACAGCATGCGGTGGACGCGCCCACCGGGGGGCGGGCACGCCGCCATGACTCTTGCGACCCGGGCCGCGAGGATGCGCTCCACCACGCATCACCCGCAGCCCGGCGTGGCCATCTTCAACCGCCGCCGGATGCCTCCGCCATTTTCGCCACCGCATCGTCGATGGTGAACGTATTGGGCTTCTGTATCGGCGGGAACTCCTGGAACGTATCGGCGAACTTCGCGGCCAGGCCCCACGCCCCGTACAGGATGTACGCGTGGTACAGGTACCACTCGTAATAGCTGTTGGAGGTGGTGTCCGCGAACTCGTACGGGTCCGTCCTCAGGTTGAATATCTTGGGCAGGCGCAACGGCGTGAACGGCTCGGCCCAGATCGCCATCGTGCCCTTGCAGCGCTGTTCCATGAACACGACCTTCCAGTTGTCGTAGCGCACGCCCAGGATATCGCCGTCATCGCTGATGTAGACGAACAGCTTGCGCGGGCTTTCCGTCTCCTGCCCGGTCAGGTAGGGCAGCAGGTTGAATCCGTCGATATGGTTCCTGTAGGTGCGCCCGCAGGCCTTGTAGCCCTTCTTCACCTTCTCGACGATGTTGGGCTCGCCGGCCGCGGCCAGGAAGGTCGGCAGCCAGTCGTGGTGCTGGACGATCTCGTTGGACACGCTGCCGGCGGCGATCTTCCCCGGCCAGCGGACCAGTTCGGGAATGCGGAAGGCGCCTTCCCAGTTGCTGTTCTTCTCGCTGCGGAACGGGGTCATGCCGCCATCGGGCCAGCTGTTGCGGTGCGGGCCGTTGTCGGTCGAGTAGACCACGATGGTGTCCTCGGCCAGTCCCAGATCGTCCAGCAGGTCGAGCAGCTGGCCGACGTTCCTGTCGTGGTCGATCATGGTGTCGTGGTACGGCGACTGCCAGCGGCCGGCCTGGCCCAGGCTTTCCTTCTTGGTATGGGTGAACATGTGCATGTGGGTGGTGTTGACCCACACGAAGAAGGGCGTATCGGACTTCCTGGCCTTCTTGATGAACTTGGAGGCGTGCTCGACGAACTCGTCGTCGCAGGTTTCCATGCGTGCCTTGGTCAGCGGCCCGGTTTCCTTGATCTTCTGCTTGCCGACCCTGCCCCAGCGCTCGTGGGTCGTGGGATCGTCAACGTCCGTGGCCCAGGAATGGACCACGCCGCGGGGACCGTTCATCTTGCGGAAGTTCGGGAAATCCTTTCCCGGGTAGTAGTCGTACATCTCCGGCTCTTCCTCGGCATTGAGGTGGTACAGGTTGCCGAAGAACTCGTCGAAGCCATGGTTGGTGGGCAGCATGTGGTTGAGGTCGCCCAGGTGGTTCTTGCCGAACTGCCCGGTCGCGTAGCCCTGTTCCTTGAGCAGCGCGGCGATGGTGACGATCTTCTCGTTCATGCCCACCGGCGCGGCCGGCGCGCCGACCTTGGACAGGCCGGTGCGCAGCACGCTCTGGCCGGTGATGAACGACGAGCGCCCCGCGGTGCAGGACTGTTCGCCGTAGGAGTCGGTGAACAGCATGCCTTCGTTGGCGATGCGGTCGATGTTCGGCGTCCGGTAACCCATCAGCCCCTGCGTGTAGCAGCTGAGGTTGCTGATGCCGATGTCGTCGCCCCAGATGACCAGGATGTTGGGTTTCTTTCCGGAACCGCTGCCGCTCCTGGACGCGGCCGCCGGCCTGGCGGCTTTGGCGGCCTTCGGCGCTTGTTTGACCTTTGCCATCTCGCACTTCTCCTTGGAACAGGGTGGGGATTGCCACTGCTTCCGGGGGCGTCCGCGAGCGGGGGAATCGTCGACACGGGCAACCGAGGGTCGAGCCGGTCCGGCCGGCGGGGAATGGCTGCTAGCCGAACGGCGCGATGCCGAAGACCATGCTGCTGATCGCGAGCAGCCCTATCACCAGCAGCGCGGCGGCGATCAGCAGCGTGAACGAGATCGGGTAACGGGTCTCGCCATGGATCAGGCCTTCGCCCATCATCGCCGCGCGCTCGGCACGCAGTTCGCGCATGTAGTTGATGTGGTAGACCATGCCCAGCACCAGCATGGCGACGCCGAGCACGACCAGGGCCACGCCGAAGTTGCGCGGCGCCTCCGCCGCGAGCTTGACGCCCGGCGCATCGATCAGCTTGCCGAACACCTGGTAGATGGTGAAACCGAAGCCGATCAGCGACAGCGAGGTGCGGATCACCGACATCAGCGTGCGTTCCGCGCTCAGTCGCGTGCGCTGGAACGACATGCCCGTGCGCCGCATGGACATCTCGGTGCGGTCGGTGGACAGGTCCGTGCGGTGCATCGAAAGGTCGGTCCGGTATTCCGACAGCGAGGTCCGGTGGTCGGACAGTTCGGTGCGGTGGTGGGACAGCCCTGTGCGGTAGGCCGAGAACTCCACCGATGCATTGTCCGCGTCGGACCGGTCCGGCGCCGGCACCGGCGGCAGCTGCCACTCCGGCAGCGGCTCCGGACGCTTGGCCGGGAGGTCGTCGTGCACTGCCTGGGCCTGGTTGTGCGACTTGCTGAAGCTCATCGATACACTCCATCTTCAGTGGAAAGTGATGCGTCAGTGTTTTCGCGAAATGATCCGGTGGGCGATGCGGGTGATCGGCCCGCGCAGGATCAGGTAAGGCAGGAAGCCGAGGACGATGGCGATGACCAGCGTCTCCAGCGGCCGGGCGAAGCCGCCGAAGACCTTGACCTGGTAGATGACGTCCATCGCCACGCCCAGCAGCAGGATCCGCGCGGTGGCGGTGACGCCCTGCTGCCAGGCCGCCTTGCGCTTCAAGGGATCGGCATCGCGCATGTAGGACCAGTACGGCTCGCGGCCGATCTTCGCGTCCTTGATGCCGTCGCGCAGGGCCATCAGCAGCGCCATCACCGGCTGCAGGAAGAACCGGAACGTCATGGGGCCATCGGACCTGGCGACCATTTCCGACCAGAAGCGATGCAGATATTCCAGAAACGCATCCATGGCGTGATTCCTGGCGTCGACTGCGCGGACCCGTAGCGTCGCGGTTTTCGATTCCTCCCCGCAAGCGAGGTAACCCGCATCGCAACTAGGTATTTCTACCGTGGCCGTTCCGCGCCACCCGGCGCAATATGCGCCGAATGTCGCCGGCGGCGCAACGTCGTGCCATCCTTCGTCAGGCATTGGCACGACTCCTTTCACGGCACCTTTACAACTCGCACCAATCAGGAGCCACAGCATGCGCAGTACTTCGTTCCTGCTTGCCGGCATCGCGCTGCTGCTGGCGTCGATGCCCGCGCTGTCCGCACCGCCGACGGCCATCGACGCGCGCCCGTTCCCGCGCCAGTACAGCACCTCGAACACGCCGTTCACCGTCTACCAGCCGCAGATGGACAGCTGGGAGGGGGACCGCCTCAAGGGGCGCTTCGCCATGTCGGTGAAGACCGGCACCCATACCGGTGCCGACGGCAAGACGGCCGACAGCCTCGACTATGGCGTGGTCTGGTTCACGGCCCGCACCGAAGTGGACAAGGAGGCGCGCGAGGTGGTGCTGCGCGATGCCACGTTCGACCGCGCCGGCTTCCCCACCTCGATCTCCCGCCAGGACGAATACCTGGCCCTGGTGCGGAGCGTGGTCCGCGAAGGCGCGACCTTCACCATCGACCTGGACCAGCTCGAGGCGGCGCTGGCGGTCGGGCGCGCGGACGCGAAGCCGGCGTCGCTGCCGGTGAAGAACGACCCGCCCGAAATCCTGTTCGCCTTCGGTCCGGCCCTGCTGATCCTGGTGGACGGCGAACCGGCGCTCAAGCCCACCGGGACGCCGGGCGTGCAGCGGGTCATCAACAGCCGTTCGCTGCTGCTGCAGCATGAGGGACGCTACTACACCCGCTTCGCCGGGCACTGGGCCAGCGCCGCCTCGCTCGCCGGCCCCTGGACCCAGGCCGGGAACGTCGACCGGTCGCTGCAGACGGTCGCCGACCAGACCGTGGGGCAGCGCCTGGTCGATACCCTGGACGATCCGCCGGAAACGCTGCAGAAGGCGCTGGCCGCCGGCCATTTCCCCGACATCCAGGTACGCACCCGCCCGGCCGAGCTGATCGTGGTCGATGGCGATCCGCAGTTCGTGCCGATCCCGGGCACCCGGCTGAACTACATCGGCAACACCGGCGCCGACGTGATCGTGGACGGCTCCAAGGACAACGCCTGGTACGTACTGGTGTCCGGACGCTGGTTCACCGGGCCGTCGAGCAAGGGGCCCTGGCGCTACGTCGCCCCCGACCACCTGCCGGCCGATTTCGCCAAGATCCCGGCGGACAGTCCCAAGAGCAGCGTGCTGGCCTCCATCGCCGGCACCCCCGAGGCGTTCGAGTCGCTGATCGCCAACACCATCCCGCAGACGGCCACGGTCAACCGCAGCCAGGCCGCACTGCAGGTGTCCTACGATGGCGCGCCGCAGTTCAAGCCGATCGCCGGCACCGCGCTGCAGTACGCGGCCAACACGCCGGTTCCGGTGATCCAGGTGCCCGGCGACGGGTTCTATGCGGTCGACAAGGGCATCTGGTTCACCGCACCGTCGGCCACCGGACCCTGGTCGGTCGCCACCCGGGTACCGGCGGCGATCTACGCCATCCCGACCAGTTCGCCGCTGCACTACGTCACCTACGTGAGGATCTACGGCGGCAACGGCGACGAGGTCTACGTCGGCTATACCCCGGGCTACTACGGCACCGTGGCGAGCAGCGGCGTGGTCGTCTACGGCACCGGCTATCCCTGCACGCCCTGGGTCTACGACTACTGGTACGGCTGCCCGGCGACCTACGGCATGGGCGTGTACTTCGGCTGGGATACCGGGGCCGGCTGGACCTTCGGCTTCGGCTGGGGCTGGTACGACTCGTGGTACGGCCCCTGGGGCCCCTGGTGGGGACCGTGGTGGGGTCCGGCCTATCCCTGGGGCTGGTGGGGTGGCGGCGCGGCGGCCTGGAATGTCTATGGCCAGTGGGGCAATTCGGTGGTCAGCGGCACCGGCGCGGCCTGGGCCAATCCGTGGACGGGCAATGTCGGCCGCGGCTACCGCGGCACGTACCACAACCAGCGCACCGGCGGCCAGGGTGCCGGACGCGGCTTCGTCAACACCAATGCCTATACCGGCACCACCACCGCCGGCGCGCAGGGCGTCCGCTACAACCCGCAGACCGGCCGCGTGGTCGGCGGCACCGGCGGCGCGGCCTACAACCCCTATACCGGCCAGGCCGCGGCCGGCGGCACCCGCACGGTCGTCAACACCGACACCGGACGGGTGACGGAAATGGCGGGCGCCAAGGTGGCCGGACCGGAAGGCGCCGCCGGTGCGGGTGCGTTCGACAGCGACGGACGCGTCGTCGATGCCAGTGGCGCGGGCGGGTATCGGTACAACACCGACACCGGCGAGCTCGACCGCGGCGGTGTCATGAAAATCAACGACAACGTCTACGCCGGACACGACGGCAACGTGTACCGCTACGACGATGGGAAGTGGGAACCGGTCAACCGGCCCGAGCACCACGACGGCAACATCGACGGGCGCACCCGCAACGACCTGTACCGCGACCGCAGCGCGCGCGAAGCGGGATACCAGCGCGCGGCAGGCGGCGGCGCGCACCGTCCGTCCGGTGGCTTCCAACGGCCGGCCGGCGGCTTCTCGCGACCGATGCGCGGGGGAGGCGGTTTCCGGCGCTGAGCCTGCGCGGCAAACGGAGCCCGCCGCTTCGCATTGCAGAACATTCAAGGAGTGCGCATGAATTCCTGTCCGGCATGCCCAGGGCGCGCCATGATCCAGTCCGTGCACGCGCAGGGCCCGTTGCGGGCTGGAACGGATCGCCGCCCGGTGAAGCCGCCGCGCCTCCGGCCCCGGCTGCGCGCGATGGCATTCGCCTGCTGCCTCGCCACTGCCACCGCGATGGCCGCGCCCGGCGGCCAGGACACATCCTCCGCGCCCGCGCCGGCCGATGCCGCCGCTGAGGAAGGCGGCACGCAGCACCTGTTCCGGGACCAGGAAGACGGCCGTTTCGACATGTCCAACTGGCTGCTCGACCGGCACGGTTTCCTGCCGGTACCGATCATCATCACCGACCCGGCGGTCGGCTACGGCGGCGGGGTGGCGCTGACCTTCTTCCATCGACCCCAGGGCAGTCCGGCCAGCCGCACCGGCGCCGACGGCAAGCCGCAGATGATCGCGCCGAACATCGTCGGCGCGATGGGCATGAAGACCGAGAACGGCAGCCAGGCCTACGGCGCGGGCGGCATGCTGCATTTCCGCGAGGATAGCTGGCGCTACAAGGGCGGCGTCGCCAAGGCCGACATGAACCTGGATTTCTACACCAGCGGACGCCTGCTTCCGCAGCGCAAGATCGCGATGAACCTGGACAGCCTGCTTTCGTTCCAGCAGGTATCGCGCCGGCTCGGCGACCAGGACCTGTTCCTGTCCGCGCAATGGATCTACATGGATGTGGAACCGCGTCCGGAGTCGCTGGGCGACGCCTCCTATTTCGACGACGTGGATTTCGAGCAGGTCAGTTCCGGCGTAGGCATGTCGCTGGAATACGACACCCGCGACAACACCTTCACCCCCAACCGCGGCTACCTCCTCAAGGGCGACGCGAACTTCTACCTGCCGGGGATCGGCAGCGACGTGACCTTCCAGAGTTATCGCGTCCACGGCTTCGGCTACTGGCCGATCGGCCAGCACCTGATCCTCGGCGGCCGCGCCGACATGCGCCATGTCGACGGCGACGTTCCCTTCTATCGCCTGCCCTACATCGACCTGCGCGGCATTCCCTCCGCGCGCTACCAGGACGACACCACCGGCGTGCTGGAAACCGAACTGCGCTGGAACCTGACATCGCGCTGGGCCGCGATCGGCTTCGTCGGCGCCGGCCGGGCCTGGGGTGCGCGCGCCAGCTTCGACGACGCCTCCACCGCGGTGAGCAAAGGCCTGGGCGCACGCTATCTGATCGCGCGTACGCTGGGTCTTTACATAGGCGCGGACTACGCCTGGGGACCGGAGGACGAGACCGTGATCATCCAGGTCGGCAGCGCCTGGCGCTGATGGGCACGCATCCCCGCCGTCGCCGGAAACCCGCGGCGTGGCTGCGACCGGGACCATGCGGGGCACCTGCGCCTGACGCATGATGGAACCACCAGGCAGGCCCGTGCGGGCCGGGGAGCGGGCAGATGATCAACGACAGCTTTTCGCTCATGCGTGGCGGCCTGGTGTACCGGCTGCTGCGGGCCATGGGCCTGATCGGGCGCAACCGGCGTACCACTCCCCTGGTCGCCCTGCTGCTGACGGCGATCGCTGTGGCGCCACTGATCGTGCTGACCGCGCTGGACTGGACGCTGCTCCCCCGTTTCACCCAGGTGCGCATGCCGCTGCTGGGCGACTACACGCTCATCGCCCGCTTCCTGATCGCGATGCCGCTGCTGGTACTGGCCGCACCGGTCTGCGACGACTTCGCGCGCCAGGCACTGATCCAGTTCTCGCACTCGCGCCTCGTCCACCCGGCCCAGCGCGAGCCGTTCGACGCGGTGATCCTGCGCATGAAGCAGCTGCGCGATTCCGACGTCCCCGAAATCATCTGCCTTCTCCTGGCGGTGGCACCCGCCTTCTTCGACGCGCTGCCAGTGGGCCTGCTCCGGGGCGTCAGCGACTGGGCGCACATCGCTGGCGAACCGACCCCCGCCGGCTACTGGCTGGGCTTCGTTTCGACCTCGATCTTCCGCTTCGTCAGCCTGGTCTGGCTGTGGCGGTTCCTGCTGTGGTCCTGGCTGCTGTGGCGTTTCTCGCGCCTGCGGCTGGACGTGCGCGCCGCGCATCCGGATGGTGCCGGCGGACTGGGCTTCCTGGGCGTGATCCAGCAGCGTTTCGGCATCCTGGCCGTCGCCGGCGGCGTGATGCTGGCCGGTTACTGCATGAACCACATGATCTATCTGGACTACAGCATCACCGCGTTCAAGCACCTGCTGGTCGGCTACGTGATCACCGCGGTGGTGGTGATCCTGGCGCCGCTGCTGGTCATGGGTCCGCTGCTGGCCAAGGCCAAGCGCAATGGCATCCTGCTGTACAGCCTGCTGGGCCACGAGGCCACGCACACCTTCGAACGGCGCTGGTTCTCCCAGCGTGCCGACGACGCACCTTCGCTGCTCGACACCGGCGACGCTTCGGCGATCTGCGATTTCACCAGCGTCTACGCCACGGCGCGCGGAATGGCGATCGTCCCGGTATCGCGCTGGAATCTGGCCTGGGTCGCGGTGTGCGCGACGGTACCGCTGGCGCCGCTGGCCTTCGTGGCGCTGTCGTTCGACGAGATCCTGCAGAGCCTGGCCTCGATCCTGACCTGAGACCGGCTGCGCGACCCGGCGAACCGCTGTGCGACGCGCCTCGCAATCCCCTTCCCCGGAAACGACGAAGCCGCCCGTTGGGCGGCTTCGCTGGGACTGGCGGAGTGAGAGGGATTCGAACCCTCGATAGAGTTTTTGACCCTATACTCCCTTAGCAGGGGAGCCCCTTCGGCCTCTCGGGCATCACTCCGTTCGACCCGCGCGGCGCGACTGCGACTGCGGGCCGCGAAAGGATACCGTCTGGGCCGTTTCGCGGCAAACGTTTTCCGGTCACTCGGACGGGTCGGCCTCGCCGCCACCGGCAGCGGGCGCCTCGCCACGCTGGATCCGCTGATAGATCTCCTCGCGATGCACCGCCACGTCCTTGGGCGCGGTGATGCCGATGCGCACCTGGTTGCCCTTGACGCCGAGCACGGTCACGGTGATCGAATCGCCGATCATCAGGGTTTCGCCTACGCGGCGGGTCAGAATCAGCATTGTCTATCTCCATGGCGCCGGCATGCCTTCGCCGGCTGCGCAGGCCTCCGGAGGAGGCCCCGCGCTTCCAACCAGCAGCGTACGGTATCAAACCACCGATCCTACTGCCCGTGGCCGCGGGCGGGCAAGGCCCGGGCGATACCCCGTGGGTGGGCTCGGTACGTCCTGTCAGTGGAGACGTTGGCCGACCCAGGCCGGAACCTCTTCCAGGACAAGGGCAAGGGCGGGCCCGTCCTCGCCACCACCCTGGGCGAGATCCGGGCGACCACCGCCCTTGCCTCCGATACGACCGGCGACATGCGCCAGAAGTTCGCCGGCCTTGACCTTGCCCGTTGCGGATCCGTTCACGCCCGCGACCAGCGCGGCCTTGCCGTCCCGGGTCCCGGCCAGCACGACCACGGTGTCGCCCAGTTGCTGCTTGAGCCGGTCCACGGCTTCGCGCAGGCCCTTGGCGTCGATGCCTTCCAGGCGCGCGGCCAGCACCTTGATCCCGCCGACATCGACCGCGGCCGACGCCAGGTCGGCGGCGGCGCTGCTGGCGGCCTTGGCCTTGAACGATTCGATCTCGCGCTCCAGCCGGCGGATGCGCTCGGCCAGCGAACGCGCCTTGTCGGCCACGTCGCCACGACTGCCGCCCAGGGCGGCTGCGGCCTCGTCCAGGCTGCGGCCTTCTGCCGCCACGTGGTCCAGCGCGCCCTGCCCGGTCACCGCCTCGATCCGGCGCACGCCGGCCGACACGCCGCCTTCGGACACGATCTTGAACAGGCCGATGTCGCCGGTGCGGCCGACATGGGTGCCACCGCACAGTTCCACCGAGTCGCCCATCGTCACCACGCGCACGCGCTCGCCGTACTTCTCGCCGAACAGCGCCATCGCACCGGCGTCGAGCGCGGCCTGGATGTCCATCTGCCGGATCACCACCGCATGGTTGGCGCGCACCTCGTCGTTGACCTTGCGTTCGATCTGCGCCAGCTCGCCGGCGGCGACCGGCTGGAAGTGCGAGAAGTCGAAGCGCAGCCGGTCGGGCGCGACCAGCGAGCCCTTCTGCGCCACGTGCGCGCCGAGCAGGCCGCGCAGCGCGCCATGCAGCAGGTGCGTGGCCGAGTGGTTGAGGATGATCGTGCCGCGGCGCCCCGCATCGACGCTGCCCGAGAGCACGTCGCCGACCTTGAGGCTGCCCTGCGCCACCCGGCCGACATGACCGTGGAACTGGCCGGCGAACTTCTGCGTATCCACCACTTCGATCTGCACACGCGGCGCTTCCAGCGTGCCGGTGTCGCCCACCTGGCCGCCGGACTCGGCGTAGAACGGCGTGCTGTCGGTGAGCACGATGATCTCGTCGCCGGCTTCGGCCGCGTCGACCGGGCGCCCGTCGCGCAGCAGCGCGACGACCTTCAGACCATCGGCCTGCAGTTCGTCGTAGCCCAGGAACACGGTCGGCTGCAGCGTGGCCACCAGGTCGGCTGGCAGCTGCACGCCGCCGCCGAATTTGCCGGCGGCGCGCGCGGTCTCGCGCTGCTGCTCCATCGCCGCCTCGAAGCCGGCCATGTCCACCGACATCTCGCGCTCGCGCGCCATGTCCGCGGTCAGGTCGACCGGGAAACCGTAGGTGTCGTACAGGCGGAACACGTCGCCCCCCGGGATAACCCCGCCGCTGGCGCGCGCGGCCACGTCCTCGAAGATGCGCATGCCCGAATCGAGCGTCTCGGCGAACCGCTCCTCCTCGGCCTTGAGCGCGCGCTCCACGGTGCTACGTGCGGCCGGAAGCTCCGGATAGGCCTGGCCCATCTGTTCGCACAAGGTGCCGACCAGCTGGTGGAAGAACGGCTGGCGCACGCCCAGCATCCAGCCATGGCGCAGCGCGCGGCGGATGATCCGGCGCAGCACGTAGCCGCGGCCCTCGTTGGACGGCAGCACGCCATCGACGATCAGGAACGCGCTGGCGCGGATGTGGTCGGCGATCACCCGCAGCGACTTGTTCTCCAGGTCGGCGGTACCGGTCAGTTCGGACGCCTTGCGGATCAGCGCCTGGAACAGGTCGATCTCGTAGTTGGAATGCACGTGCTGCAGGATCGCGGCCAGGCGCTCCAGGCCCATGCCGGTGTCCACGCACGGCGCAGGCAACGGGATCAGCGTGCCGTCGGGCTGGCGGTCGAACTGCATGAACACCAGGTTCCAGATCTCGATGAAGCGGTCGCCATCCTCGTCCGGCGAGCCCGGGGGGCCGCCGGCGATGTGCGCGCCGTGGTCGAAGAAGATCTCGGTGCACGGGCCGCAGGGGCCGGTGTCGGCCATCTGCCAGAAGTTGTCGGAGGCGTAGGGCGCACCCTTGTTGTCGCCGATGCGCACGATCCGCTCTTCCGGCACGCCGACCATGTCGCGCCACAGCGCGTAGGCCTCGTCGTCGGTGTGGTAGACGGTGACCAGCAGGCGTTCGGCCGGCAGCTTCCACACCCCGGTCAGCAGTTCCCAGGCCCAGGCGATGGCGTCCTTCTTGAAGTAGTCGCCGAACGACCAGTTGCCGAGCATCTCGAAGAAGGTGTGGTGGCGGGCGGTATAGCCGACCGAGTCGAGGTCGTTGTGCTTGCCGCCGGCGCGCAGGCAGCGCTGGACGTCGGCCGCGCGCACGTAGCTGCGCTTCTCTGCGCCCAGGAACACGTCCTTGAACTGGACCATGCCCGAGTTGGTGAACAGCAGGGTCGGATCGTTGCCCGGCACCAGCGGGGCCGAGGGGACGATGGTGTGGCCCTTGCCCTGGAAGAATTCGAGGAAATCGCTGCGGATGCGGGCGGTGGAATACGGAGTGGAGGCGGTCATCTGGCTTCGGCTGGCGGACGGGTCCGGGCCGGGAACACGCCAAGGCGGCCCGGCGGGACAGGGATTTCGACCGTCAAAGGGTAGCAGAGGCCGGGGTCCCGACGCCCGGCGCGGACTGATGCACCGCTTGCCGGCGGGCGCTGCGTATGGACCGGTTCAGTCGTCCGGATCCCAGCGGGTGGCTGCCCGGATACTGTCGCCATCGAAGCCGCGGCGGGCGAGCAGATCGGCGGCCTTGCGCCGCTGCGCCAGGTCGGACGGACCGGCCGGACCGAAACGGCGCCGGACCAGGTCGCGGGCAATCCCGGTCCAGTCGCCCTCGAAGCCGTCAAGCGCTGCGGCGATGGCCTCGCCGCCCAGGCCATGTGTGGCCAGCTCGGCACGGATGTAGAGCGGTCCGTAGCCGGCGCCGGCGCGGCCGCGGACCAGCGACTGGGCGAAGCGGGTGTCGTCCTGCCAGCCCTCGCCAGCGAGGCGCTCGACCGCCGCGGCGGCCTCGTCAGCCTCTACCCCGCGCGCGGCCAGCTTGCGGGTCAGCTCCTTGCGCGAATGCTCGCGGCGGACCAGCAGGCCCAATGCCCGCTGCACCGGGGTCGGCTGGGAGCGTGGCTTGCGGCGGGAAGGTTCGGTCATCGCGGAGATCGATCGAGCTTGCGGCGGTACCGGAAGCTACCGGTGGATAGGTGTGCGGCTGCTTCGACGGTACGCCAACGCATCCGCCAGTCCAGCTTGTTCGAGCACGTATCCGAAGAAACCCAGGTCAGCGGCGATTCCACGGCAATCCCGTCGTCATTCGTACTTCGGTCTACAGGTTTGCGCCGTCCATGGCGCCTGCCCTCCTGGCCTTCAAGAACCGCTCCCCGCCGTCGCGCCACTGACAGCACTTCGGCGGGGAGCGGATAGCGGTACCGCCTACTCGTCGCCTTCCGCCTCTTCGGCGCGCGGAACTTCGGCCGGCTGGAACTTCTCGCGCAGTTCGGCTTCCAGCTTCTGCGCCACGGCCGGGTTCTCGCGCAGGTACTGGCGGGCATTGTCCTTGCCCTGGCCGATGCGTTCGCTGCCGTAGCCGTACCAGGAGCCGGACTTCTCGACCAGCTTGGCCTCCACGCCCATGTCGATCAGCTCGCCCTCGCGGCTGATGCCCTCGCCGTACAGGATCTCGGTGATCACCTGCTTGAACGGAGGCGCCAGCTTGTTCTTGACCACCTTGATCTTGGTCTGGTTGCCGATGATCTCCTCGCCCTTCTTGATCGCGCCGATGCGGCGGATGTCCAGGCGCACCGAGGCGTAGAACTTCAATGCATTGCCGCCGGTGGTAACTTCCGGGCTCTGGCCCGGCATCATCACGCCGATCTTCATGCGCAGCTGGTTGATGAAGACCACGGTGGTGTTGGAGCGCTTGATGTTGCCGGTCAGCTTGCGCAGCGCCTGGCTCATCAGGCGGGCCTGCAGGCCCGGTAGCTGGTCGCCCATCTCGCCTTCGATCTCGGCCTTGGGAGTCAGCGCGGCAACCGAGTCGACCACCACGATGTCGACCGAACCGGAGCGCACCAGCATGTCGGCGATCTCCAGCGCCTGCTCGCCGGTGTCCGGCTGCGACACCAGCAGGTCGTCCACGTTCACGCCCAGCTTGGCCGCGTAGATGGGATCGAGCGCGTGCTCGGCGTCGATGAAGGCGGCGGTGCCGCCCCGCTTCTGGCACTGGGCGATGGCCTGCAGGGTCAGGGTGGTCTTGCCCGAGGACTCCGGACCATAGATCTCGACCACCCGGCCGCGCGGCAGGCCGCCGATGCCCAGGGCGATGTCCAGCATCAGCGAGCCGGTGGGGATGATCTCCACCGGTTCGATGACCCGGTCGCCCATGCGCATCACCGAGCCCTTGCCGAACTGCTTGTCGATCTGGCTCAGGGCCGCGGCCAAGGCGCGCTTCTTGTTCTCGTCCATCTGGGAAATCCTCGGGTGTCAGTGGTGTGGTGCGAAGTCTGGAAGGGGGCGGTCGCACAGGCTGCGACCGCGGGCGACGGGATCGAAAATAGTCCTGTGATGGGGCCGGGCCCATCGGCCGGCGTTGCGGACGGATGTCGGAAAACGCCGCGCCGCGGGCAGGAGAAGGGCCATCAGCGGTTCGGCCTGACCAGGCCGCAGTACAGGCCCTCGATCGCGAAGTCCTGGTCCGGCAACACCTCGATCGGTGCGTAGTCCGGGTTGCGCGGCAGCAGGCGGATGCGGTCCCTGCCGATCTTCAGCAGCTTGACCGTGATCTCCTCGTCCACCCGCGCCACCACGATCTGGCCCGAACGCGCCTCGCGGGTGCGGTGCACGCCGATCAGGTCACCGTCGAAGATGCCCTCGTCGCGCATCGAGTCGCCCTGCACCTTGAGCAGGTAGTCCGGCGCAGGCGAGAACAGCACCCGGTCCAGCACGACGAAGCTCTCGGCCAGGTCGGCTGGCGCGTCCGCGCCGATCGGCATTCCGGCAGCGACCCGGCCCAGCACCGGCAGGCGCAGGGCGTCGTCGTTGGACGCCGGCGGCAACGCCAGTTCGGCCTGCGGCGGTACCGGCGCGACCTTCAGGCGGATGCCGCGGGCCCGGCCCGGCACCCGCTCGATCGCCCCGGCGGCCTCCAGCGCCTCCAGGTGGTACTGGGCGCCGCGGACGCCCTTGAAACCGAGGGCCCGGGCGATCTCGGCCTGCGAAGGCGGCATGCCCTCGGCTTCGATCCGCTCGGCGATGAGGGCGAGGATGGCCTGCTGGGTGTCGGTCAGTTCCATGGTTAGTAGTAATACTACTAAATTCGCCGCCTGCAAAGCCCTTGACGCGATTCGAAATAAATTTATGTTTAGCGAATAAATTTCATCGCAAAGGACTGTGCCATGACTCCCGAAGCCAAGATCCGTCGCCACGGCTACCACCTGATGTCGCTGGCCTCGCTGGGCTTCGCGGGCGTCGCGGTTTTCGGCCTGCTGCTCGTTGCCATGCCTTGGCTGCCCGACTGGAACCCGCAGTGGTCCGGCTGGAATGTGGCAGGAGTCGAATGGAAGCGCGCCGTCGGCATGGACGAGGCAGGCAAACTGCTCCTGAGCCTTTCCAGCGCAATGTGGACCATCGCTTACCTGGTCCCGCTCATGGCCCTGCGCCGGCTGGGCCATCGCCTGTACAGCAACGACGCCCTGAGCCGTCCGGTGGCCGATGCCTTCCGCTGGCTAGCCCATTCCCTGCCCCTGCACGCATTGCTTCGCGTGGCTGCCGGGCTGCTTGCGGGCATTGCCGCCGAAGTCGACGGCGCGCAGGAACAGCACTTCACCCTCGACTTCAGTGGCGGCTATGTCTTCCTGATCGCCTGCCTGTGCCTGTACAGCGTTGCGCATCTCATGCGCCTGGCCACCGATGCCGCCGCTGATGCCAGGAGCATCGTCTGATGCCCATCGTCGTCAACCTCGACGTGATGCTGGCGCGGCGCAAGATGAAGTCCAAGGACCTGGCCGACGCCATTGGCATCAGCGAGACCAACCTGTCGCTGCTCAAGCAGGGCCACGTCAAGGGCGTGCGCTTCGGCACGCTGGAGGCGATCTGCCGGGTGCTGGAGTGCCAGCCGGGCGACCTGCTGGAGTACCGCGAAGGGGATGCACGGGCATAGGCCGCATCACCGCCCGGCATTTGCAGGAGCCCGTCTTGCGGGCGACATGCCACGTCGGCACAGGCGACTTCTTCGTGTTTCCGACGCGCGCGTCGCCCGCAAGACGGGCTCCTACAGGGGCGGTCGGCGTCCTACCCCGGTCAGCGCCGCCCGCTGCGCCAGATCGACAGCAGGATCCACAGCCCGGTCATGGCCGCGCCGACGAAGCCCAGCACGCCCAGCGCCAGCAGCCAGCGGCTGGGGACGCCGCCGCCGGCGCTGTGCATGACGATCGACGAGCCGATCACCAGCGCGGCGGTGACCACGCCCATGGTCAGGCGGTTGGCGGCGCGGTCGACCTGGTCGCCGAAGGCCTTCAGCGAGGTCACCTCGATCTGCATGTGCAGGCGCCCGCGCTTGGCCGAGCGCAGCAGCCGGCGCAGTTCGCGCGGCAGGTCGCCGGCCAGTTCCAGCGCGTCGACCGCGCTGCGCCGGCCGCGCCGCAGCAGCGCTCGCGGCGACCAGCGGGACAGCAGCACCCGCTCCACGTACGGGCGCGCGGCGCTGGCCATGTCGAAGCCGGGGTCCAGCTGCCGGCCCAGGCCCTCCAGGGTGAGGAAGGCCTTGATCATCAGTGCCAGGTCCGGTGGCAGGCTCAGGCCGTGGTCGCGCAGGATGGAGGTCACGTCGAGCAGCATCGCGCCCATGCGCAGGTCCTTCAGCGGCACCCCGCGGTACTGGTCGACGAAGGCGCCGACGTCGGCCTGCAGGCGCGATTCGTCGACCTCGCCTTCGCCTTCGCCCCAGTCCATGAGCACGTCGGCGACCGCCTCGGCCTCGCGTTCGACCAGCCCGTGCAGCAGCTGCACGATCTGGACGCGGCGCTGCTCGGACACGCGCCCGACCATGCCGAAGTCGATCACGCCGATGCGCTCGCCGGACAGGTAGAAGATGTTCCCCGGATGCGGGTCGGCGTGGAAGAAGCCGTCCTCCAGCACCATCTTCAGCACGATGCCGGCGCCGGCCAGGGCCAGGCGCGCGCGGTCCATGCCGGCCGCGTCCACCGCGGCCAGGTCCGGGCCGGGGATGCCGTGCAGGCATTCCTGCACGTTGAGCCGCTCGCTGGTCCACTGCCAGTACACGCGCGGGATGACGATCTCGTCGTGGCCTTCGAAGTTGGCGGCGATGCGCTCGGCGTTGCGGCATTCGGCGGCGAAGTCCAGCTCGCGGCGCAGCGACTGCGCGAACTGGTGTACGACTTCGCGCGGACGGTAGCGGCGCAGGTCCGGCGCCTGCGCCTCGACGATCTCGGCCAGCCGCGCCAGCAGGCGCAGGTCAGCCTCGATGACGTCGCGGATGCCCGGGCGGCGGATCTTCAGCACTACCGCTTGGCCGTCGGCCAGCCAGGCGCGGTGCGCCTGCGCCAGCGAGGCGGCGGCCAGCGGGGTTTCGTCCAGCTGCGCGAACACGGTTTCCGGTTCGGCACCCAGGTCCTCGACCAATTGCGGCCGCACGTGCGCGAACGGCAGCGCCGGCACCGCGTTCTGCAGCTTGCCCAGCTCGGCGATCCATTCCGGGCCGAACAGGTCCACGCGGGTGGCCAGCACCTGGCCGAGCTTGACGAAGGTCGGGCCCAGGTCCTCCAGCGCGCGGCGCACGCGCTCGGGCGGGGCCATGTGCGCCATCGCCTGCGGGTCGTGCCAGTGCAGCAGGCGTCCGGTGCGCTCCAGCGCGCCGGCCAGGCCGATGCGGCGGACCATGTCGCCGAAGCCGTAGCCGACCAGCACCGAAGCGATCTGCTGCAGCCGGCCCAGGTCGCGGACGGTGCCCAGGGTCTCCCACATCAGGCCGTCTCCTTCGCGCTCCGGGGACGGGCGGCGTTCACGCGAGCAGGCCGTCGATGCCCTGCAGCGCCTGGCCCACGGTCTGCCGGCGCACCGCCTCGCGGTCGCCATCGAAGTGGAACGCCTGCGCGCGCGCGTAGCCGCCGCGCCGCTTCCAGGCGATCCAGACCGTGCCCACCGGCTTGTCCACGCTGCCGCCGCCGGGCCCGGCGATGCCGGTCACCGCCACCGCCACGCTGGCGCCGGAATGGACCAGCGCGCCGGACACCATCTCGATCGCCGTCTCGCGGCTGACCGCGCCGTGCTCCTCCAGCGTCTGCGGGCGCACGCCGAGCAGCGCCTGCTTGGCCTCGTAGCTGTAGACCACCAGGCCGCAGTCGAACCAGTCCGAGGAGCCGGCGATGTCGGTCAGGCACTTGGCGATCCAGCCGCCGGTGCAGCTTTCGGCGGTGACCAGGTGCTCGTGTGCGGCACGCAGTCGCTCGCCCAGTGCCTGGGCCTGCCCGCGCAGCTGCGGGTCGGAAGGGGTCTGTGTCATGGGAAGGACGCGTGGGGATCGTGCCCGTTGTAGCCCAAACGCCGCCGCCTGTCTGCCCGCGGCGGGATCCTGGCCACCTGCCGCACCACCTGCAGTGCGCTGTATTGCGGCGATACGGGCCACGGTACGGATACATCCACGGATGTCATGGAGCCGGACCTGGCCGGCTGCTTCTCCGGGTGGCGGAAAAGCGCAGCGGGGCGAGCCCCGCTCTACGGATGCGGGCCGCAGCCGCCGCCCTGGCAGTGCTCCTCGCCCCCGGTCTCCATCTGCAGGGTCACGTGCGCGATGCGGTGGCGCCGTTCCAGCATCCGCGCCAGGTCGCGGCGGACGCTGGCCGCGTCCGCGTCCGCCGCCACGACCACGTGCGCGGTCATCGCCGGCGTGCGCGAGGCCAGCGCCCACACGTGCAGGTCGTGGATCCCGGCCACGTGCGGCTGCGACTGCAGGTCCGCGCGCAGCGCGGCCAGGTCCACGCCCAGCGGCACGCCTTCCATCAGCACGTTCAGCGCCTCGCGCACCAGCACCCAGGTCCGCGGCAGCACCCACAGGCCGATCAGCACCGCCAGCAGCGGATCGATCCACAGCCGGCCGGTGAACCGGATCGCGATCGCCGCCGCGATCACCGCCAGCGAACCGAGCATGTCGCTCCACACCTCCAGGTAGGCGCCCTTGAGGTTCAGGCTCTGGCCGGCACCGGCGTGCAGCAGGCGCATCGCCGCCAGGTTGCAGGCCAGGCCGACCAACGCCACCGCCAGCATCCCCAGGCTGGCTACAGGCAACGGCGTCAGGAAGCGCTGCCACGCCTCCCACAGGATGTAGCCGGCCAGCACGAACAGCAGCATGCCGTTGGCCAGCGCTCCGATCGCCTCGAAACGCGCGTAGCCATAGGTGCGCCGCGCGTCCGGTGGCCGCCGCGACAGCCGCACCGCGACCAGCGCGATGGCCAGGGCCAGGGTGTCGGTGGCCATGTGCGCCGCGTCGGACAGCAGCGCCAGGCTGTTGGTCAGCCAGGCGCCAACCACTTCGGCCAACAGGACCGTCGCGGTCAGACCCAGCGCCCACCACAGTGGCTTCTCGAAGCGGATCTCCGCCGGCACGTGGCTGTGTCCGCCGGGGCCATGCTGGTGGCCCGCGTGGCTGTGGCCCGCAGCGGGGCCGTGATCGTGCGGGTGGTCATGGTCATGCCCGTCGCCGTGGGCATGACCATGGTCCGCATCGTGGTGGTGATCGCGGTGGTCCTGTTCCATGCCCGCATGATCCGGCCCGGGCTGCGGCGGAGACTATTACAATCGGCAGCCCAGCCCTGCCACCGCACCAATGGCCAAGCCCGCCGAGTCGCCCGAACACACGCCGCTGATGAAGCAGTTCTTCGCGGCCAAGTCCGACTACCCGGACCTGCTGCTGTTCTTCCGCATGGGCGATTTCTACGAGCTGTTCTACGACGACGCACGCAAGGCCGCGCGGCTGCTGGACATCACCCTGACCCAGCGCGGCAGTTCCGGTGGCGCGCCGATCCCGATGGCCGGCGTGCCGGTGCACGCCTACGAAGGCTACCTGGCGCGGCTGGTCGCGCTGGGGGAATCGGTGGCCATCTGCGAGCAGATCGGCGACCCGGCGCTGGCCAAGGGCCTGGTCGAACGCAAGGTGGTGCGCATCGTCACCCCCGGCACGGTGACCGACGAGGCGCTGCTGGACGAGCGCCGCGACACCCTGCTGATGGCGGTGGCCCGCGGGCGTAGCGGCTACGGGCTGGCCTGGGCCGACCTGGCTGGCGGCCGCTTCCTGGTCAACCAAGTCGACAGCGAGGATGCGCTGCAGGCCGAACTGGCGCGACTGGAGCCCGCCGAACTGCTGGTGCCCGACGAGGAAGGCTGGCCGGCGCTGTCGTTCTCGGGCGCCAGCCGCCGCCGCGCACCCTGGCTGTTCGATCCGGACAGCGGCCGCCGCCAGCTGCTGCGCTTCTTCCACCTGCACGACCTCACCGGCTTCGGCATCGAGGACCAGCCGCTGGCCATCGCCGCCGCCGGCGCACTGCTCGGCTACGTCGAGGAGACGCAGAAGCAGCAGCTGCCGCACCTGACCTCGATCGCGGTGGAAACCGCCGACGGGGCGATCGCCATGAACGCGGCCACCCGCCGCCACCTGGAACTGGACACGCGGGTCGACGGCGACACCCGCCATACCCTGCTCGGCGTACTCGATTCCACGGTCACGCCGATGGGCGGGCGCCTGCTGCGGCGCTGGCTGCACCGGCCGCTGCGCGACCGCCGCGTGCTCGGCGAACGCCACCACGCGGTGGCCACGCTGATCGAGCGTGGCGCCGAGGCGGACCTGCGCGAATCGTTCCGCGGACTGGGCGACATCGAACGCATCCTCACCCGCGTGGCCCTGCGCTCGGCGCGACCGCGCGACCTGTCGACCCTGCGCGACGGCCTGGCGATGCTGCCGGCGCTGCGCGACGCGCTGGCGCCGCTGGATTCGCCGCGGCTGCAGGCGCTGGCCGCGGAGATGGGCCGGCATGACGAAACCGCGTACCTGCTCGCCTCCGCGGTGGCGCCGCAGCCGCCGCTCAAGCTCGTCGACGGCGGCGTGATCGCCGAAGGCCACGACGCCGAGCTGGACGAACTACGCCGGCTGTCCACCCACGCCGACCAGTTCCTGGTCGACCTGGAAGCGCGCGAACGCGAGCGCAGCGGCATCCCCACGCTCAAGGTGGGCTACAACCGCGTGCATGGCTACTACATCGAGATCAGCAAGGGCCAGGCCGCGCGCGCGCCGGTGCACTACACCCGGCGCCAGACCCTGACCGGCGCCGAGCGCTACATCACCGAGGAACTGAAGGCGTTCGAGGACAAGGTGCTGTCGGCGCGCGAACGGGCGCTGGCCCGCGAGAAATTCCTGTACGAAGCGCTGCTGGACGCGCTCAACGCGGCGCTCGAACCGCTGAAGCGCTGCGCCGCGGCGCTGAGCGAGCTGGACGTGCTGGCCGGCTTCGCCGAACGCGCGCAGGCCCTGGACTGGTCGCGACCGGAACTCGTCGATGCGCCCTGCCTGCGGATCGAGCGCGGCCGCCATCCGGTGGTCGAGGCCGTGCGCCAGGAACCGTTCGAACCCAACGACCTGGACCTGCACGCCGATGGCGACGGCCCGCACCTGGAGGACCGGACCCGGCGCATGCTGGTGATCACCGGCCCGAACATGGGCGGCAAGAGCACCTACATGCGCCAGAACGCGCTGATCGTGCTGCTGGCGCACATCGGCAGTTTCGTCCCGGCCAGCCGCGCGCGGATCGGCCCGATCGACCGCATCCTCACCCGCATCGGCGCCGGCGACGACCTGGCCCGCGGCCAGTCCACCTTCATGGTCGAGATGGCCGAGACCAGTTACATCCTCCACCACGCCACCGCGCAGTCGCTGGTGCTGATGGACGAGATCGGCCGCGGCACCTCGACTTACGACGGCCTGGCCCTGGCCGATGCGGTCGCCCGCCGCCTGGCCACGGCAAACCGCTGCTGGACCCTGTTCGCCACCCACTACTTCGAGCTGACCGCGCTGGCCAACGAGGCCGGCGACCACGGCATCGCCAACGTGCACCTGGACGCGGTCGAGCATCGCGACAAGGACGGCAGCGAGACGCTGGTGTTCATGCACGCGGTCAAGGACGGCGCGGCCGACCGCAGCTTCGGCCTGCAGGTGGCGGCGCTGGCCGGCCTGCCGAAGGCGACGCTGCAGCAGGCGCGGCGCCGCCTGGCCGAACTGGAGCAGCGCGGCCGCGAAAGCCATGCCTCGGAAATGGCGCCGCAGGCTCTGGATTCCCCACAGCAGTTCGGCCTGTTCGCCGCCGCACCCTCTGCCGCGCAGGAGGCCTTGGCCGCGCTGGAACCGGACGAGCTCACGCCCAGGCAGGCGCTGGAAGCGCTGTACCGGCTCAAGTCGCTGCTCTGACCCGCCCCCCAGTGATCGCACCTGGCGCGTGGGTGGTTGCCGCTGGCGCGTGAGGGATCGGCACTGGCGCGTGAGCGGTGGTCACCGGGGCGCGAGCAACTGGAACTGGCGCATGAGTGATTGCCACTGGCGCGCGAGTGACTGGAACTGGCGCACGAGTGATTGCCACTGGCGCGCCAGCGACTGGAACTGGCCGTCGAGCAATTTCCATTCATGGGCGTATCGAAATCACTCAGCGACGAGTGTTTTCCATTCGCGCGCGTATCGAAATCACTCACAGACGGGTGTTTTCCATTCACCGACGTATGGAAATCACTCACGGCCGAGTGTTTTCCATTCATCCGCGTATGGAAACAACTCGTTCGACTGCTCGGCCCCCATGTCGCGGCGCAGCAGGCCCCGCCCCGGATCGGGAGTATGGTCTGCCTATCGGCCACACGAATGGAATAAGGGTTCCGCGATAGCTGTTGCGAATCGAATCTTTCGGATCATTCGATTTCAACTGGCCTGCGCGGGCGGCATAAGGTGAAGCGGCTTCCACACCCGCCCATCGACGCGCACGGCCGGTCGCAACACGGAGGGACGACCGCCCCACCACCGTCATCATCCAGCGTTTCCATCTGTCCGTCCCCGGCGCGATCGCGACCGGGCCAGCGAGCACGCGAACAAAGGAACGATCTCCATGTCTACCGAACCACAGTGCCCGTTCAAGCACGCCGCCGCCGGTGGCGGCACCGGCAACCGCGAATGGTGGCCCAACCAGCTGCGCCTGGACCTGCTCAACCAGCATTCGGCGCGCTCCAATCCACTCAGTGATGACTTCGACTACGCCGCGGAATTCAACAAGCTCGACTACCACGCGCTGAAGAAGGACCTGCGCGCGCTGATGACCGATTCGCAGGACTGGTGGCCGGCCGACTTCGGCCACTACGGCGGCCTGATGATCCGCATGGCCTGGCACAGCGCCGGTACGTACCGCATCGGCGATGGCCGCGGCGGCGGCGGCCGCGGCCAGCAGCGCTTCGCCCCGCTCAACAGCTGGCCCGACAACGTCAGCCTGGACAAGGCGCGCCGGCTGCTGTGGCCGGTCAAGCAGAAATACGGGCAGAAGATCTCCTGGGCCGACCTGATGCAGCTGGCGGGCAACGTCGCACTGGAGACGATGGGCTTTCGCACCTTCGGCTTCGGCGCCGGTCGCGAGGACACCTGGGAGCCGGACCTGGACGTGTACTGGGGCCGCGAGACCAGGTGGCTGGGCGGCGACGAGCGCTACTCGCGCGGCTCGCCCGGCGTGGACGAGAAGCATGGCGTGCTGGTCAAGGACGACGACAGCATGGTCAAGCACACCCGCGACCTGGAGAACCCGCTGGCCGCGGTGCAGATGGGCCTGATCTACGTGAACCCGGAAGGCCCGGACGGCAATCCCGATCCGCTGCTGGCGGCCAAGGACATCCGCGACACCTTCGGCCGCATGGCGATGGACGACGAGGAGACCGTCGCCCTGATCGCCGGCGGCCACTCCTTCGGCAAGACCCATGGCGCGGCCAGCGCCGACAACGTCGGCGTGGAGCCGGAGGCGGCCGACCTGGAACTGCAGGGCCTGGGCTGGAGCAACAGGCATGGCAGCGGCCGCGGCGGCGACACCATCACCTCGGGCCTGGAGGTCACCTGGACGAAGACCCCGGCGCTGTGGAGCAACAACTTCTTCGAGAACCTGTTCGGCTTCGAGTGGGAACTGGAAAAGTCGCCCGCCGGTGCGCAGCAGTGGGTGGCCAAGGATGCGGGCGACATCATTCCCGATGCGCACGATCCGTCGAAGAAGCATCGCCCGAAGATGCTCACCACCGACCTGTCGCTGCGCCTGGACCCGATCTACGGGCCGATCTCCAGGCGCTTCCTGGAGAACCCGCAGGCCTTCGCCGATGCCTTCGCGCGCGCCTGGTTCAAGCTCACCCACCGCGACATGGGCCCGCGCGCGCGCTACCTGGGCCCGGAAGTGCCGAAGGAAGAACTGATCTGGCAGGATCCGGTGCCCGCCGTCGACCACCCGCTGGTCGATGCCGCCGGCGTCGACGCGCTGAAGAAGAAGATCGCCGACTCCGGCGTTTCGGTGGCCGACCTGGTGTCCACCGCCTGGGCCTCCGCGTCCACTTTCCGCGGCGGCGACAAGCGCGGCGGCGCCAATGGCGCGCGCCTGCGCCTGGCCCCGCAGAAGGACTGGGCAGTGAACCAGCCCGGGCAGCTGGCCAAAGTGCTCAAGGCGCTGGAACGCATCCAGATGGAATTCAACATGGACGCATCCGGCGGCAGGAAGATCTCGCTGGCCGACCTGATCGTGCTGGCCGGCGGCGTAGGCGTGGAGCAGGCCGCCAGGGCCGCGGGCGTGGAGGTCACGGTACCGTTCTCGCCGGGCCGCACCGACGCGCGCCAGGACCAGACCGACGTGGAGTCGTTCGCGGTGCTGGAACCGTTCGCCGACGGCTTCCGCAACTATCTCAAGGGCCCTTCGGCGGTTCCGGCCGAGCACCTGCTGGTCGACCGGGCGCAGTTGCTGACCCTGACCGCGCCGGAGATGACCGCGCTGGTCGGCGGCCTGCGCGTGCTGGGCGCCAATACCGGCGGGTCGAAGGATGGCGTGTTCACCGACCGGCCCGGCGTGCTGAGCAACGATTTCTTCGCCAACCTGCTGGACATGGGCACGGAGTGGACGGCGGCCGGCCAGAACCGCTACGAGGGCCGCGACCGCGCCAGCGGCAAGGTGAAGTGGAGCGGCACGCGCGTGGACCTGGTGTTCGGCTCCAACTCGGTGCTGCGCGCGCTGGCCGAGGTCTACGCCAGCGACGACGGCCAGGAGAAGTTCGTGAAGGACTTCGCCGCCGCCTGGCACAAGGTGATGGAGCTGGACCGCTTCGACCTGAAGTGATCGGACCGCGGTGATCCACCGGGCGGCCCGGCGTATCACGCCGGGCCGCCTGTTTTCCGGTTCTTGTCCCAAGTGGGGAAGCGCCGTGCCCGCAAGGCGACTGGGGCGAAGGGCGCGGTGCTTCCGGAAGCACGACGCGGGAATTTAGCCCTTCGCCTTCGAACGCCCGCCCCTCCTTTCCGGACAGGCGTATCGTGGCCTTCCCGTCCCGGAAAGGAGACCGCCATGAACCAGCCCCTGCTCACCCAGGAACTGTTCGCACAGCTGCAAGGCGCGCCTTTGCAGCAGCTGTCGAGCCAGCTGGGCACCGACCCGGCGCAGACCGGCGACGCCGTTGCCGCGGCGCTGCCGCTGCTGCTAGGTGCGCTGGGACGCAACACGGCGCAACCGCAGGGCGCCGACGCGCTGTTCGGCGCGCTGCAGCGCGACCATGCCGGCGGCCTGGACATCGGCAGCGTGCTCGGCGCGGTGCTGGGCGGCGGCGCCTCGCGGCAGACCGATGGCGCCGCCATCCTCGGCCACGTGCTCGGCGGCGGCCAGGCGCGCGTGGCGCAGGGACTGGGCCAGGCCACCGGCCTGGGCGGCGGCCAGGCGATGCAGCTGCTGGCCATGCTCGCCCCGATCGTGATGTCGTTCCTGGCCAACCGCAGCGCCCGGCAGGGACTCGACGCCGGCGGCCTGGGGCAGCTGCTCGGCCAGGAGCATGGCCAGGTCCGGCAACAGGCTGGCGGCGGCGTGCTCGATGCGCTGCTGGACCAGGACGGCGACGGCGACCTGGACGCCAGCGACCTGCTCAACCTGGGCATGGGGCTGTTCGGCGGACGCCGCTGAACCAGCGCCCCGGCCGGCCATGTCGGCCAAGGCCCCTTGGACACCGGGTTCCGATCGTCACTCCCGCGCAGGCGGGGATGACGATCCTTGTGCGGATCTTCCCTACAACGAATCGATATCGCCCAGCGCCTGGATCAGGCGCCGGGCGCGCTTGTCCGGCTTGTGCTCCGGCGGCCGGTAGCCGTCGCGCATCGCCGTGCGCTGCAGGCGCTGCTGCTCACGGCGCGCCTTCGATGCCCCGGTCTCCTCGTACAGCATCTGCGCGACGGCGGCCGGGCCACGGGTATCGCTCAGGCCGCGCACCACCACGTCGAATGTCTCCTCGCCGCGCGCCACCTGCAGCGGGTCGCCCACGCGCAGCGCGCGCGACGGCTTGGCACGCTGGCCGGCCACGTCGACCTTGCCGGTCTCCACCGCCTGCCTGGCCAGACTGCGGGTCCTGAAGAAGCGTGCCGCCCACAGCCACACATCCAGCCGGACCGGCGCCGATGGCGTGGATTCATTCATCGTGCTTGCCGCTGAAATCCGGCTCGATCGTGTCGCGCTGCCCCGACGACCATTCCAGGCTGTCACCCGGGTGGCAGCGCTGGTGGTCCAGGCTGGCCACCTGCCCCTGCGGCGCGCGGTCGGCGGCGGAAGACAACTGGCACTCCGGCCGGTCGGCCGGGCGCATGAAGGCGGCATCCTCGCGCGCGCTGCTGGCGCAGCCGGCGAGAACGCATCCGACGATTGCCGCCATGATGGCGGTCATCGCCGTCCTGCTCGGGATCGGGCGCATCCGGGTCACTCCATGCTCCTGTGGTTGTCGCACCGTGGCGGCGACGGGACCTCGCAGCGGCGGACACGCGATGCCTTGCGCTCGCGGCCGTGCATGCCGGCAGGCGTCGCGGGATCCAGGGCCTGCGCCGCCGTGCTCCGTCCACCGGTACGGTGTTAGTGTGCCGCTGCCCTGACAACGATGCCAACATGAGCCCACGCGCCAGCCGCGACCTGACCACCGGCCCGATCGGCCGCAACCTGTTGCTGTTCGCCCTGCCGATCCTGGGCGGCAACATCGCCCAGTCGCTCAACGGCTCGGTCAACGCGGTATGGATCGGCCGCTACCTCGGCGAGGACGCGCTCACCGCGGCGGCCAACGCCAACAACATCATGTTCTTCCTGATCGGCTCGGTGTTCGGCATCGGCATGGCCGCCACCATCCTGATCGGCCAGGCCACCGGCGCGCACGACACCGCGCAGGCGCGGCGGGTGATGGGCAGCAGCGCGACCTTCTTCATCGGCCTGTCGGTGGCCATCGCCGTGGCCGGCTGGTTCCTCGCGCCGCACCTGCTGGGCTGGATGGACACGCCGGCGGCCTCGCTGCCGCTGGCCGAGGCCTACCTGAAGGTGATCTTCCTGGCGATGCCGGCGCTGTACGCCTTCGCCTTCCTCTCGGCGGCGCTGCGCGGCGCCGGCGACGCGCGCACGCCGTTCCGCTTCCTGTTGCTGGCGGTGGCGATGGACATCGCCTTCAATCCGCTGCTGATCTTCGGCATCGGCCCGTTTCCGCGGCTGGGCATCGCCGGTTCGGCCTGGTCCACGCTGGTGTCGCAGGGCCTGGCACTGGCCGCGCTGCTGCTGTACCTGCGCCGCAAGCGCCACGTGCTGTGGCTGGGCCGCCGCGACGCGGCGCTGCTGGTGCCGGACCTGCCGATCGTGCGCGCGCTGGTGGTCAAGGGCGTGCCGATGGGCCTGCAGATGGTGCTCATCTCGCTGGCGATGATCGCGATGATGACCATGGTCAACGGTTTCGGCACCGCGACCACGGCCGGCTACGGCGCGGCGCTGCAGCTGTGGACCTACGTGCAGATGCCGGCGATGGCCATCGGCGCGGCGTGCTCGTCGATCGCCGCGCAGAACGTGGGCGCGCGGCGCTGGGACCGGGTCGAGTCCACCGCCTGGACCGGCGTGGCCTGCAACTTCCTGCTCACCGGCGCGCTGATCGTGCCGCTGATCCTGCTCGACCGCTGGACCCTGGCGCTGTTCCTGCCCGCCGGCAGCGACTCGCTGGAAGTGGCCCGCCACCTCAACCACATCGCGGTGTGGTCGTTCCTGTTCTTCGGCGTGACCTTCGTGCTGTCCGGCGTGATCCGCTCCACCGGCGCGGTGATCCCGCCGCTGCTGATCCTGGCGTTCTCGCTGTGGGGCATCCGCGTGCCGTTCGCCGAACTGCTGCAGCCGCGGCTGGGCGCCGACGCGATCTGGTGGAGTTTCCCGGTCAGCGCCACCTGCGCGATGCTGATGTCGCTGGCCTATTACCGCTGGGGCGGCTGGCGCAAGGCGCACATGCTCGCGCCTGACGCGCCCCACCCGGTGAAGCAGGTGGCAGTGCCGGCGGAAGTGCCGGCCGCACCGCCGGCGCCAGTGGCCGATGCGGCGGAAGACATGGACATGGACGGGAGCGACGCCGGAGTCGACCGGTCGCGCTGATTGCAACGTCGTTCCGGCGCAGGCGGGGAGCCAGTGGGTTTCCGCCCTGCGCAACCGGAAACACCCCCAAGCCGCCGGGTCCCCGCCTGCCGCAGGGACGATGGCGAGGTACCTGTCACCATCGTTGCCAGCCTTGCCTTGGTGCGGGAATGACGGCAAGGGGCGCTACCGTCACCACCCTTCCGCGAGGTTCACGGCCCCGGAACGCGAACGGCCGCCCGAGGGCGGCCGTTGCGGGTGCAGCAGGGAAGCGGCGATCAGCCGGCGATCTTCTCGGCCTTGGCTTCCGCCTTGGCCTTGGCCACCGCGGCCAGGTCTTCCTTGATGCGGGCGGCCTTGCCTTCCAGGCCACGCAGGTAGTACAGCTTGCCGGCGCGGACCTTGCCGCGGCGCTTCACGTCGACCGAGTCGATGGTGGCGCTGTGGGTCTGGAACACGCGCTCGACGCCGTAGCCGTGCGAGATCTTGCGCACAGTGAACGAGGAATTCAGACCGGCGTTCTTGATGCCGATGACCACGCCTTCATAGGCCTGCACGCGCTCGCGGTTGCCTTCCTTGACCTTGACGTTCACCACGACGGTGTCGCCCTGGCTGAACTTGGGCAGTTCGCGGGTGATCTGGGCGGATTCGAACTCCGCGACGATGGATTTGTTCAGCTTGCTCATGGTGACCGACTCTTGTGTCCGGGTGGGCGTGTCGATGCCGACAACTTCGGGCCGATGCGGTCGCCGGATTGCGCCGCACGTGATTGTTATGGGGTCCAGTCCGGGCGAGACTGCCCGCAGGAACCCGGCATTGTAGCCGCTTTGCCGGGGGCGTGGCTACTGCGCCCAGCGACCGTTTTGCAGGAGCCGGTCTTGCCGGGGACCTGCCGCGTCGGTGCAGGGGACTCCCCGCTTTCCCGACGCCCGTGTCGCCGGCAAGACCGGCTCCTACAGGGGCATGTCCCCGCCCTGCTCACGACGCCATTCGTCCAGCAGGTCCTGGTCGGCCTTCGACAGGACCCGCCCGGCCAGCAGGTCCGGGCGCCGCTGCCAGGTCCGGGCCAGCGCCTGCTGCCGCCGCCAGCGGGCGATGGCGGCGTGGTTGCCCGAGCGCAGCACGTCCGGGACGGTGCCGTAGGCATGCTCAACCGGATGGCTGAAGTGCGGGCAGTCCAGCAGGCCATCCTCGAAGCTGTCCTGGCTGGCCGAGTCGGCATCGTTCAGCGCGCCCTCCTGCAAGCGGGCCACCGCGTCCACGACCACCGCCGCGGCCAGCTCGCCGCCGGACAGGACGTAGTCGCCGATCGAGATCTCCTCGTCGACCTCGGCCTGGAGCAGGCGCTCGTCCACGCCCTCGTAGCGGCCGCACAGCAGCGCCAGGCGCGGCAGCGCGGCCAGCTCGCGGACCCGGGCCTGGTCCAGCGGCCGCCCCTGCGGGCTGAGGTAGACCACGTGCGGCCGGACCGGGTCGGCGGCCCGCAGCGCCTGCAGGCAGCGGCGCAGCGGCTCGACCAGCATGACCATGCCCGGGCCGCCGCCGAAGGTGCGGTCGTCGACCTTGCGGTAGTTGCCCTCGGCGTAATCGCGCGGGTTCCAGCCGTGCAGCCCGAGCAGCCCCCGCTCGCGGGCGCGCCCGGTCACGCCGAAGCCTGCGCACTGGTCGACGAACTCGGGGAACAGGCTGACGATGTCGATGCGCATGATGGGCCGCAGGCTAATGACGATGGATGCGCGAGTCGCGCCGGAATCGGCTCAGAACTCCGGATCCCACTCGACCGTGATCGTGCCGGCGTCGAAATCGACCGCCTTGACGTAGTCGGGCTGCACGAACGGCAGCATCCGCTCGCGTTCGCCGCGCACCACCATCACGTCGTTGGCGCCGGTGGACAGCAGGTGCGAGACCTCGCCCAGCGCCACGCCGTCGACAGTGACCACGCGCAGGCCTTCCAGGTCGACCCAGTAGTACTCGCCCGGCGCCGGCGGCGGCAGGACCTCGCGCGGGACCAGGATCTCGGTGCCGCGCAGCGCTTCGGCCGCGTCGCGGTCGTCGCAGCCGGGCAGCGTGGCCACGATGTGCTTGCCGGTGTCGCGGCCGCGCGCGCCCGAAAGCTCGCGCTCGGCGCCGTTGGCCGACCGCAGGATCCACGGCTGGTAGCGGAAGATCTGCGCGCGCGGCTCGGTCCAGGACTCGAGCCGTACATCGCCGCGCACGCCGAAGGCGCCCGACACCCGGCCCAGCAGAATCGGTTTCCGCGGGAGGGCGGGACGCGCTGCGTCTTCGTTCATCGGGCCGGCCTTGCGGGCCTGGCCGCCGGATCGCCGGCGGCCGGCCAGGGGGACCAGGCGGCGATCAGGCCGCGGCCTGGGCCTTGGTCGCTTCCTTGTACAGGCTGCGGACCTTTTCGGTCAGCTGGGCGCCGTGGCCGACCCAGTGGTCGACGCGGGCGATGTCCAGCACGATGCGCTGGTCGTTGCCGGCGGCGACCGGGTTGTAGTAACCGACGCGCTCGATGTTGCGGCCGTCGCGGGCGCTGCGCGAGTCGGTGACGATGATGTGGTAGAACGGACGCTTCTTGGCGCCGCCGCGGGTGAGACGGATCTTGACCATGGTGCTTTCTCGGTGTTGCCCAGTCGCCAGGATGGCGAGGTAAGCCGGCGATTTTAGCCCATCCGGGAGCCGGGTGAAACCCGCCCCTCCCCCGAGCCCCCCACCCGGGGCGCTCATGGCCGGCTTCACCGGCCACGTCCTCCTAAAGACCGGCCGGGCATGACCAAAGTCACGCCTGCGATGCGAACGGTTCTCGTATGATCGCGGGACACCCGTTCCAGACCCTTGCCTTGCCGCGCCCCACCGGGCCCGCGGCGCCTCGGCGCGGGTCCCGATGCCCCCGACGCCGGTCCGGCGACGCCCCCCATCCGTCCGTACCCGATGACCCGACTGCCCCGCTTCGCCAAGCCCCTCGTCCTGCTGGCCCTGTGCCTGGCCCTCCTGTTCGCCTGGCGCGCGTGCCGCGGCGGCGGTGAAGTCGAAGGCGAAGCCGACGGCGACAATCCCTGGGACCGCCCGACGCCGGTCCGCGTGGCCACCGCCGAACGCGGGCCGCTGGAGATCGAGCTCAAGGCACTGGGCACGGTAACCCCGCTGCGCACGGTGACGGTGCGCTCGCGGGTGGAAGGCGAGCTGCAACGGGTGGCCTTCGACGAGGGCCAGCACGTGCGCGCCGGTCAGCTGCTGGCGGAGATCGACCCGGCCCCGTTCAAGGTCCAGCTGGCCCAGGCCGCCGGCCAGCAGAAGCAGAACCTGGCCGAACTGGAGAACACCCGCGCCCAGTTGCAGCGCTACCGCGACCTGGCCGGCGGCAACTACGTGTCCGCCCAGGACGTGGCCGACCTGCAGTCCCGGGTGCACCAGTTCGAGGGCCGCCGCGAGAGCGACCAGGCGGCGGTGGACGAAGCGAAGCTGCAGCTGGACTACACCCGCATCGCCGCGCCGATCGAAGGACGCGTCGGCCTGCGCAGCGTCGACGTCGGCAACCTGGTGCGCAGCGGCGACGAGACCGGCATCGCCACGATCACCCAGACCCGCCCGATCAGCGTGGTGTTCGCGGTGCCGGAAACCGCGCTGGCCTCGGTCCACCAGGCCATGCGCCGCGGCGACGCGCCGCTGGCCGTGCAGGCCTGGGACCGCGACGAGCGGCAGCCGCTGGCGGACGGCGCCCTGTCCAGCCTGGACAACCAGATCGACACCCGCACCGGCACGTTGCGGCTGCGCGCGCTGTTCGACAACGACGACGAATCCCTGTTCCCGAACCAGTCGGTCAACATCCGCCTGCGCCTGGGCAGCGACGACGCGATCCTCATTCCCGACGCGTCGGTGCAGTTCGGCAACAAGGGCACCTATGTCTACGTGGTGAACGACGACGGCACCGCCGCCGTGCGCCCGGTGAAGCTGGGCGCCGGCCACGAGGGCCAGGTGGCCGTGGTGGACGGCCTGCAGGCCGGCGAGCACGTGGTGCTGGAAGGCCTGGACCGGCTGCACGACGGCGGCAAGGTGGAGGTGGTCGCCGGCGATGAAGGCGCCACCCCGGCGGCGGCACGCCAGCAGGGGGCATCCGGCGCGGCGCCCGGCCGATGAACCTGTCGCGTCCGTTCATCCTGCGCCCGGTGGCGACCTCGCTGCTGATGCTGGCGCTGCTGCTGTCGGGCGTGTTCGCCTACCGCCTGCTGCCGGTGTCGGCGCTGCCGCAGGTCGACTACCCGATCATCCAGGTACTGACCCTGTACCCGGGCGCCAGCCCCTCGGTCACCACCAGCGCGGTCACCGCGCCGCTGGAGCGCCGGCTGGGCCAGATCCCCGGCCTGAACCAGATGTCCTCGACCAGTTCCGGCGGGGCCTCGGTAATCACCCTGCAGTTCGCACTCGAAGTGGACCTGGGCGTGGCCGAGCAGGAAGTGCAGGCCGCGATCAACGCCGCCGGCAGCTTCCTGCCCGACGACCTGCCGATGCCGCCGGTGTACCGCAAGGTCAACCCGGCCGACACGCCGGTGGTTACCCTGGCGGTGACCTCGGCGGCGATGCCGCTGCCGCAGGTCTACGATCTGGTCGACACGCGCATGGCCCAGCGCCTGTCGCAGCTGCCGGGCGTGGGCCTGGTCAGCCTCGCCGGCGGGCAGCGGCCGGCGGTGCGGATCGAGGCCAATCCGGCGGCGCTGGCCGCCGCCGGCCTGGGCATGGACGACATCCGCGCCGCGATCGGCAAGGCCAACGTCAACCTGCCCAAGGGCAGCTTCGACGGCCCGACCCGCGCGACCATGCTCGACGCCAACGACCAGATGCGTTCGGCCGACGAATACCGGCAGCTGGTCCTGGCCTGGAACGACGGCGCGCCGCTGCGCCTGGGCGACGTGGCCACGGTCGAGGAAGGCGCCGAGAACCGCCACCTGGCCGCGTGGTCGGGCGAGGTGCCGGCGATCCTGGTGAACATCCAGCGCCAGCCCGGGGCCAACGTGATCGAGGTGGTCGACCGGATCGACGCGCTGCTGCCGCAGCTGCGCGCGGCGATGCCGGCCTCGGTCGAGGTGACCGTGCTCAGCGATCGCACCGAGTCGATCCGCGCCTCGATCGAAGGCGTGCAGCACGAGCTGCTGCTGGCGATCGGGCTGGTGGTGCTGGTGACCTTCGTGTTCCTGCGCACGATCCCGGCCACGATCATCCCGTCCATCGCCGTGCCGCTGTCGCTGGTGGCCACGTTCGGGGTGATGCTGCTGGCCGGGTTCTCGCTCAACAACCTGACCCTGATGGCTTTGACTATTGCCACCGGCTTCGTGGTCGACGACGCGATCGTGATGCTGGAAAACATCGCCCGCCACCTGGAAGAAGGCGAGACCCCGCTGCAGGCCGCGCTCAAGGGCGCGCGCCAGATCGGCTTCACCCTGGTCTCGCTGACCCTGTCGCTGATCGCGGTGCTGATCCCGCTGCTGTTCATGGGCGACGTGGTCGGCAAGCTGTTCCACGAGTTCGCGATCACCCTGGCGGTGGCCATCGCCGTCTCGCTGGTGGTCTCGCTGACGCTCACGCCGATGCTGTGCGCGCGCTTCCTCAAGGCCGGGCACGGCCACGCCGGGGATGGCGACGACGGCGGCAAGCGCGGCGACATCTTCGACCGCGTGATCGCCTGGTACGACCGCGGCCTGCACTGGGTGCTGGAACGGCAGCCGCTGATGCTCGGCCTGACCGTGGCCACCCTGGCGCTGACCGCGGTGCTGTACGTGCTGGTGCCCAAGGGCTTCTTCCCGGTGCAGGACGCCGGGCTGATCCAGGGCATCAGCGAGGCGCCGCAGTCGATCTCGTTCGAGGCGATGGCCCGGCGCCAGCAGGCGCTGGCCGCGGCGATCCTGGAGGACCCCGACGTATCCACCCTGTCCTCGTTCATCGGCGTGGACGGCAGCAACGCCACGCTCAACAGCGGCCGCTTCCTGATCGAACTCAAGCCGCACGCCGAGCGCGGCGCCGGCGCGCAGCAGATCATCGACCGGCTCAAGCAGCGCGCCGCACGCATCCCCGGCATCGACCTGTACCTGCAGCCGGTGCAGGAGCTGAGCATCGAGGACCGGGTCAGCCGCACCCAGTACCAGTTCGCGCTGACCACACCGGACGCCGGCGAGCTGTCGGAATGGACCGGGCGCCTGCTGCGGGAACTGCGCGCCGAGCCGGCACTGGCCGACGTGGCCAGCGACCTGCAGGACCAGGGCCTGCAGGCGTGGGTGGACATCGACCGCGACGCGGCCGCGCGCCTGGGCATCCCGGTGTCGTCGATCGCCGACGCGCTGTACGACGCGTTCGGACAGCGCCAGGTCTCGACCATCTTCACCCACGCCAACCAGTACCGGGTGGTGCTGGAGGCCGATCCGCGCTTCCAGCTCGGCCCCGAGGACATCGGCCGCATCCACGTCGCCACCGCCGATGGCGGGCAGACGCCGCTGTCGGGCATCGCCACCGTCCAAACGCGGCCGACCGCGCTGCAGGTCAGCCACCTGGGCCAGTTCCCGGCGGCGACGGTGTCGTTCAACCTCGCCCCGGGCGCGGCGCTGGGCGATGCGGTCGATGCGATCGAACGCGCGCGCGAACGCATCGGCATGCCCGCCAGCGTGGAGCTGCGCCTGCAGGGCGCCGCGGCCGCGTTCCGCAATTCGCTGTCGAGCACGCTGTGGCTGATCCTGGCCGCGGTGCTGGTCATGTACATCGTGCTGGGCGTGCTCTACGAGAGCTTCATCCACCCCATCACCATCCTCTCCACCCTGCCCTCGGCCACGGTCGGCGCGCTGGCCGCGCTGCTGGTCACCGGCCGCGGCCTGGACCTGATCGCGGTGATCGGCATCATCCTGCTGATCGGCCTGGTCAAGAAGAACGCGATCATGATGATCGACTTCGCGCTGGAGGCCGAGCGCGAGCAGGGCCTGTCGCCGCGCCAGGCGATCCACCGCGCCGCGCTGCTGCGCTTCCGGCCGATCCTGATGACCACCCTGGCCGCGCTGTTCGCGGCGATCCCGATGATGTTCGCCAGCGGTTCGGGCGCCGAGCTGCGCCAGCCGCTGGGCCTGGTGATGGTCGGCGGCCTGCTGGTGAGCCAGGTGCTGACCCTGTTCACCACGCCGGTGATCTACCTGTTCTTCGACCGCTTCGTGCGCCGCGAGCGCGTCGCCGCGCCGGCGCAGGGCGACGCCACGGCCGCCTGACATGCAGACGCCGGAACGCGGGACGGTCAACCTGTCGCGGGTGTTCATCGAACGCCCGGTGGCCACGGTGCTGCTGGCCGTCGCCGTGGTGCTGTGCGGCCTGCTGGCGCTGCGCCAGCTGCCGGTGGCGCCGCTGCCGCAGGTCGACTATCCGGCCATCCAGGTCAACGCCAGCCTGCCCGGCGCCAGCCCCGAATCGATGGCCGCCACCGTGGCCACGCCGCTGGAACGCGCGCTGGGCAGCATCCCGGGCATCACCCGGCTGAGCTCCAACAGCAACCAGGGCAACACCCGCATCGACCTGCAGTTCTCGCTGGACCGCGACGTGGACGAGGCCGCGCGCGAGGTGCAGGCGGCGATCAACGCCGCGCGCGCGCAGTTGCCGGCGGGCATGCCCGGCATGCCGCAGTACCGCAAGATCAATCCCTCGCAGGCGCCGATCATGACCCTGGCGCTGAGCTCGGACACGTTCACGCCGGGGCAGATCTTCGACGTGGCCTCCACCGTGATCGCGCAGAAGATCGCGCAGGTGCCGGGCGTGGGCCAGGTCGAGGCCGGCGGCAGTTCGCTGCCGGCGGTGCGCGTGTCGCTCAACCCGAACGCGCTCAACCAGTACGGCATCGCCCTGGACGAGGTGGCCGGCGCGATCCGCAACGCCAACGCGCTGCGCCCGCTGGGCCAGGTCGCGCGCGGCGACCGCAGCTGGCAGGTCGAGGCCAGCCTGCAGCTGCGCACGGCCGCCGAGTACCGCGACCTGATCGTCGCCTGGCGCGACGGCGTGCCCGTGCACCTGCGCGACGTGGCCCAGGTCGGCGAAGGCCCGGAGAACCGCTACGCCGCCGGCTTCCACAACGGCCGCAATGCGGTGCTGCTGATCGTCAGCCGCCAGCCCGGCGCCAACATCATCCAGACCGTGGACGCGATCCACGCGCAGATGGACACGCTGCAGGCGCTGCTGCCGGCCGGGGTGGACATGAAGGTGGTGATGGACCGCTCGCCGGTGATCCGCGCCACCCTGCGCGAGGCCGAGCTGACCCTGATCCTGGCGGTGGTGCTGGTGGTGCTGGTGGTGCTGGCCTTCCTCGGCAGCTGGCGCGCGGCGCTGGTGCCGACCCTGGCGATCCCGGTGTCGCTGTTCGGCGCGCTGGCGATCATCTGGCTGGCCGGGTTCTCGCTCAACACGCTCTCGCTGATGGCGCTGATCGTGGCCGCGGTGCTGGTGGTGGACGACGCGATCGTGGTGCTGGAGAACATCTCCCGCCACATCGACGCCGGCCTGTCGCCCCGGGAGGCGGCGTTGCGCGGCGCCGGCGAGGTCGGCACCACCCTGCTGTCGATGAACATCGCCCTGGCGGTGGTGTTCGTCTCGATCCTGTTCCTGGACGACTTCGTCGAAAAACTCTTCCGCGAGTTCTCGCTGACCCTGGTCGCGGCGATGTCGGTATCGCTGCTGGTGTCGCTGAGCCTGACCCCGGCGCTGTGCTCGCGCCTGCTGCGCCCGGCCGGCCCGGAACGGGTGGTGCCGCCGTGGGAACGGCTGGGCGAACTGCTGTTCGGCGGCCTGCGCCGCGCCTACGTGCGCAGCCTGGACCGCACCCTGGCCCACCTGCCGGCTGCCCTGTGCGTGCTGCTGGCCACGGTCGCGCTCAACGCCTTCCTGTTCGCCAAGGTGCCCAAGGGCACCGTGCCGCAGCAGGACACCGGGCAGTTGCGCGGCTTCGCCCGCGGCGACGATGGACTGTCGTTCCAGGTCATGCAGCCCAAGATCCAGGCCTACCGCGAGTACCTGATGGCCGACCCGGCCATCGCCGACATCGTCGGCTTCATCGGCGGCGGCACCGGCGTCAACAACGGCTTCGTCATGATGCAGATGAAGCCGCTGGCCGAACGCGGCGTGTCCAGCCGCGAGGTGATCGACCGGCTGCGCGAGAACCTGCCGAAGGTGCCCGGCGGCAACCTGTGGCTGTGGGTGGACCAGGACATCCGCATCGGCGGCGGCGACGACGACGGCAACCTGGACCTGGTGCTGCTGGCCGGCGACATCGCGCCGCTGCGCGAATGGACGCCGAAGGTACAGCAGGCGCTGGCGGCGCTGCCGCAGCTGGTGGACGTGGATTCCAGCGGCGACGAAGGCATGCGCCAGGTGCAGCTGCAGGTGGACCGCGAGGCCGCCGCGCGGCTGGGCGTGGACATGCGCATGCTCGCCACCGTGCTCAACAACTCCTTCAGCCAGCGCCAGGTCGCCACCCTGTACGACAGCCTCAATCAGTACCGGGTGGTGATGGAACTGGACCCGCGCTACACCCAGTCGCCCGAGACGCTGGAGCAGGTCTACGCGATCGACGGCGAGGGCCGGCGCGTGCCGCTGTCGGCATTCGCGCGCTGGGACTACGGGATGGCGCCGGACCGCATCCAGCACCGCGAACAGTTCGTCGCCACCCGGATCAGCTTCGCGCTGGCGCCCGGCGTGACCCTGGGCGAGGCCACCGCGGCGATCGAAACGGCGATGACCGAGATCATGCTGCCGACGCAGGTGCAGGCCAAGCTGGGCGACGAGGCCGGCAGCCTGCAGGAACTGCGCGACCGCCAGCCGTGGCTGGTGCTGGGCGCGGTGCTGGCGGTGTACCTGGTGCTGGGGGTGCTGTACGAGAGCTACGTGCAGCCGCTGGCGATCCTGTCGATCCTGCCCTCGGCCGGCATCGGCGCGCTGCTGGCGCTGCTGGTGTTCGACGGCGAGCTCAACCTGATCTCGCTGCTGGGCCTGTTCCTGCTGGTCGGCGTGGTGATGAAGAACACCATCCTGATGGTCGATTTCGCCCTGGCGGCGCAGCGCGAAGGCCTGTCCGCGCGCGCGGCGATCGTGGAGGCGGCGCGGTTGCGCTTCCGCCCGATCCTGATGACCAGCGTGGCCGCGCTGCTGGGCACCCTGCCGCTGGTGCTGGCCACCGGCGAAGGCTGGGAGATGCGCCGTCCGCTCGGCATCGCCATCGTCGGCGGCCTGCTGGTGAGCCAGCTGCTGACGCTGTACACCACGCCGGCGGTGTTCCTGGGCCTGGACCGGCTGCGCCAGCGGCTGCAGGACAGGACCGCCATCAAGGCCACGCGCCAACCCTTGTAGGAGCCGGCCTTGCCGGCGACGCGACGCCGTCGGCACAGGCGACGCCCTCGTGATTCCGACGCCCGATCGCCCGCAAGACGGGCTCCTACAGAAAAGCCGCCGCGACGTTGAAGTTGTAGGAGCCGGCCTTGCCGGCGACGCGACGCCGTCGGCACAGGCGACGCCCTTGTGATTCCGACGCCCGGTCGCCCGCAAGACGGGCTCCTACAGAAAAGCGCCGCGACGTTGAGGTTGTAGGAGCCGGCCTTGCCGGCGACGCGACGCCGTCGGCGCAGGCGACGCCCTCGTGATTCCGACGCCCGGTCGCCCGCAAGACGGGCTCCTACAGAAAAGCCGCCGCGACGTTGAGGTTGTAGGAGCCGGTCTTGCCGGCGACGCGACGCCGTCGGCACAGGCGACGCGACGCCGTCGGCGCACGCGACTCCCTCGTGATTCCGACGCCCGGTCGCCCGCAAGACGGGCTCCTACAGGGGTTCCCAGGGCGCGCGGGCGGACGCCTTCGCCAGCAGCCCATGCAACTCCGGCGCATCGGCGTACTCGATGCTGTCGATCCCCGCGATCGCCTGCACCCCGTTGGCGTTGGCCGCGAACGCGGCACGGAACCGCGGCAGTTGGTCCCGCGTTACCGGCCGCACCTGCTGTGCCACGCCGTGCGCGGCCAGCCCGGCCTGCAGCAGCCGCTCGGTGGTGCCGCGCAGTGCCGGCGCCTCCGGCCAGACGATGCCCGCGCCGTCCCAGAAACCAATGTTCCAGACCGAACCTTCGCTGACGCGCGCGGCCGGGCCGTCGCCATCGACGAACAGCGCGTCGTCGAAACCCGCCTTCAGCGCCTGCCGGCGCTGGTGGAACAGCGGGAAGGTGCCGACGTGCTTGAGCTGCGGCACCGGGCGGATGAAATGGCGGGCCTGCACGCGCAGCGCGCGGACCGGTGCCGGCAGTGGCGCGGACGCCGCGACCAGCACGTCGAGCGCGACCTCGCGCAGCGGCTGGCGATGGTCGAAGCCGCGGGCGAACACCGTCATCCGCAGCGTGCAGTCGCCACCGGCCAGCGCGGCGGCCTGCGCCATCCAGGCGCGGATCGCCGCCCCGTCCAGCGGCGCATCGAACAGTTCGGCATTGCCCTGGCGCAGCCGTTCCAGGTGCAGCGACAGGCCCTGCGCCGCCCCGGCGCGGACCTGCAACGTGGTGAAGTGGCCGTAGTTGACCTGCGCCAGCGCGCGCAGGCCGGCACTGTCGGCGTCGGCCGGCAGGCCATTGAGCAGGTGCATGGGTGCCGGCGAGTTCATGGCGGGCTGGATCCGTATGGCGAAACCGCGGACGACTCCACGGGCCCATCCCGCGAGTCCAGCGCCACGGGCGCGGACAACACCGGTGTCGCCGCGTCCGTGCCGTGCGTGGCCACGCTCAGCGGAACGGCAGTCCGCCGCGGCCGCCCATGCCGCCGCCGCCCATCATGCCCTGCAGTCCGCGCATCATTCCCTTCATGCCGCCGCGGCCCAGCTTGCCCATCATCTTTTCCATCTGCTGGTACTGCTTGAGCAGCTTGTTGACGTCGGCGGGCGTGGTGCCGGAACCGCGGGCGATGCGCGCGCGGCGCGAACCGTTGAGTACATCCGGGTTGCGGCGCTCCTTCGGCGTCATCGAGCCGATGATCGCCATCATCCGCGGCACCTCGCGGCTCTGCGAGACCTGCGCCTTGAGGTGCTCGGGCACCTGGCCCAGGCCCGGCAGCTTGTCCATCAGTCCCGCGATGCCGCCCATGTTCTGCATCTGCTCGAGCTGGTCGCGCATGTCGTTGAGGTCGAACTTCTTGCCCTTGGCGACCTTGGCGGCGAGCTTGGCCGCCTTCTCCTGGTCGACGTTCTGCTCGACCTGCTCGACCAGCGACAGCACGTCGCCCATGTCGAGGATGCGCGCGGCCACGCGGTCCGGGTGGAACACGTCCAGCCCGTCGAGCTTCTCGCCGGTACCGGTGAACTTGACCGGCCTGCCGGTGATGTAGCGCACGCTCAGCGCCGCGCCGCCGCGGGCGTCGCCGTCGGTCTTGGTCAGGACCACGCCGGTCAGCGGCAGCGCCTCGCTGAAGGCCTTGGCGGTGTTGGCCGCGTCCTGGCCGGTCATCGCATCGACCACGAACAGGGTCTCGGCCGGGTTGACCGCGGCATGCAGCGCCTTGATCTCGGCCATCATCGCCTCGTCGATGGCGAGGCGGCCGGCGGTGTCGACGATCAGCACGTCGGCGAAGGACTTGCGCGCATCGGCGATGGCGGCGCGGACGATGTCTTCGGGCTTTTGCCCGGCATCGGACGGGAAGAACAGCACGCCGGCCTGCTCGGCCAGCGTCTTCAACTGTTCGATCGCGGCCGGGCGGTAGACGTCGGCGCTGACCACCATCACCTTCTTCCTGCGCTTTTCCTTCAGGTGCCTGGCCAGCTTGCCGACGGTGGTGGTCTTGCCGGCGCCCTGCAGGCCGGCCATCAGGATGATCGCCGGGGCAGGAACATTCAGGTTCAGGTCGCTGGCCTGCGCGCCCATCACCGCGGTCAGCTCGTCGCGCACGACCTTGATCAGGGCCTGGCCGGGGGTCAGCGACCTGAGCACTTCCTGGCCGACCGCGCGCACCTTGATCCGCTGCACCAGGGCCTGCACCACCGGCAGGGCGACGTCGGCCTCCAGCAGGGCGATGCGCACCTCGCGCACGGCCTCGCTGATGTTGGACTCGGTCAGCCGGCCGCGGCCGCGCAGGCGCTCCATGGTGCCGGACAGGCGCTGGGTCAGGGATTCGAACATGCAGGCGGACCGGAAGGCGGGAAATGGCCGCCGATTATAGCCGCCGTGCGGCGGCGGCCCCTGTAGGAGCCCGTCTTGCGGGCGACCCGAGGACGCCTGATCCACAAGGGCGTCGCTCGTGCCCGCGTCCTCGCGTCGCCGGCAAGACCGGCTCCTACACCATGGAGGGGCGCCGGCGGCTTTTTTGCAGGAGTCCGTCTTGCGGGCGACCGGGCGCCGGAAAACACCAAGGTGTCGCCGGTGCCGAGGCAGGCGCGTCGCCGGCAAGCCGGCTCCTACACTGGGCCGTTCCTCGCCGTTCATCCGGTGTGCGACACTCGTTCGATGACAATCGTTCTCATCGCCGTCCTCGCCTACCTGCTGGCCACCGGGCTGCTGCTGCGCTCGGTGGCGCGGGAACGACACCCGGATGGCGGCCGGGCCTGGCGCTGGCCGGCGCTGGCCGGCGTGGTCCTGCACGCGGGCTACCACGCGCTGGTGGCCTGGCGCACCAGCGGCGGCCCGGACATGCATTTCTTCTCGGCGCTGTCGCTGGTCGGCCTGGGCATGGCGGCGATGACCGTGCTGGTCGGCGTGCGCGGGCGCACCGCCGCGGTGGGCGTGGTCGTGTTCCCGCTGGCCGCGACCCTGCTCGCGCTGTACCACGGCCACGGGCATGCGCCATCGCCGGCGCTGGACTGGCGGCTGCAGCTGCATGCGTGGATGGCGCTGCTGGCCTACGCCACCCTGGCCATCGCCGCGCTGCTGGCGGTGATGCTGTGGCTGCAGGACCGCGCGCTGCGCCGGCGCGAGTTCCACGCCTGGCTGCGCGCGCTGCCGCCGCTGACCCAGCTGGAGACGGTGCTGTTCCGCACGATCACCGTCGGCTTCGTGCTGCTGACCCTGACCCTGCTCACCGGCGTGCTGTTCGTCGAGGACTTCCTGTCCCAGCACCTGGTCCACAAGACCGTGCTCAGCGTGCTGTCGTGGCTGGTGTTCGGCGGCCTGCTGCTGGGCCGCTGGCGCTACGGCTGGCGCGGCATCCGCGCCGTGCACTGGACCCTGACCGCGATGGCGCTGCTGCTGCTGGCGTTCTTCGGCAGCAAGTTCGTGCTGGAGCTGGTGCTGGGACGCGCGGCGTAATCCCTCGCCTTTTCGCCCTGCGGAACCTCGGGCGCGGGGTCTCGGGAGCGTCGACGCCGGGGCTTCTGGTCCCGAACATGGGCTCCGCGACACGGACGCCGGAGCTTTTGGCCCCGAACGTCGAGCTCCGGAGCAACGGCGCCGGGGCTTTTTGCCTCGACCGTGGGGCTCCGGAGCACCGACGCTGGAGTTTTTTGCCCCGACCGTGGAGCTCCAGAGCACCGGCGTCGGAGCTTTTTGCCCCGACCGTGGGGCTCCGGAGCACCGGCGCCGGAGCTTTTTGCCCCGACCGTGGAGCTCCGGAGCACCGACGCTGGAGTTTTTTGCCCCGACCATGGAGCTCCAGAGCACCGGCGCCGGAGCTTTTTGCCCCGACCGTGGGGCTCCGGAGCACCGCCGCCGGAGCTTTTTGCCCCGACCGTGCGGCTCCAGAGCACCGGCGCTGGGGGTTTTTTGCCCCGGCCGTCGGGTTCCGGAGTCCCGGCGCCGGGTCTTTTGCCTTGCCCGCGGAGCCCGGTGTCCGGCCTTCAGCCGGGCGTGGACTCCAGCCGCTCCAGCGCGGCGGCGAACCGGCCCATCAGCCGCACCAGCTCGTCCACATCCTGCTCCGGCCAGTCCCGGAACACCTCCCCGGCCATCCGCGCGCGGGCCGTGTCGAGGCGGTCGGTCATCGCCTTGCCCTTGGGCGCGATGAGCGCTTCGCGGATCCGGCGGTCCTGCGCGTTGCCGCGGCGGGTCACCAGCTCCCTGGCCTCGAGCTTGGCCACCTGGCGGCTGACGGTGGTGTAGTCGCGGCCGAGGCGCTCGGCCAGTTCCACCACCCCGATCGGCCCCACCCGCTCGATCACCACCAGCAGCCGGAACAGCGCCTGGTCGAGCCGGATGCCGGCCGCGGCGATCAGCCGCTCGTCGTTGCGCGGCCGGTTCATCACGCTGCCGATGGCGATCAGCGCGCCATGCAGCGCCTTCATCCGGTCCGAGATATGTGTATCTTGCACATTGTCAGCTTGCGGCATTAGGCTGCCCTCCAGTCGCGTGCATATTACACATGAATGGAGGATCCGATGACTGCGCATACCGATGTCCTGATCTGCGGCGCCGGCGCCACCGGCCTGGTGCTGGCCATCGAGCTGGCCCGGCGCGGGGTGCCGTTCCGCCTGGTCGAGAAGCTGGACCGGCCTTTCCACGGCTCGCGCGGCAAGGGCATCCAGCCGCGCAGCCAGGAGATCTTCGAGGACCTGGGCGTCCTCGACCGGCTGACCGCCGCCGGCGGCATCTACCCGCCGTCCCGCAGCTGGCACGCGGACGGGAGCTGGACCGACGCCGGAATGATGGAACCGGCCCCGGCCACGCCGGCCGAACCCTACCGCCTTCCGCTGATGGTGCCGCAGGCCACCACCGAGGCGATCCTGCGCGAACGGCTGCTGGAACTGGGCCATCGACCGGCGTTCGGGCATGAGCTGACCGCCCTCGAACAGGACGAGGAAGGCGTCACGGCACGCATCGCCACCCCGGCCGGGATCGAAACCGTGCACGCGCGCTACCTGGTCGGTGCCGATGGCGGCCGCAGCTTCGTGCGCAACGCCCTCGGCATCGGCTTCCCCGGCCAGACCCTGGGCGTGCGCGCGCTGGTCGCGGACATCGAGCTCACCGGCCTGGGCCGCGACGCCTGGCACCAGTTCAACGAGCGCTCCAGCGAGCTGCGGCTGTCGCTGTGCCCGCTGATGGGCACCGGACTGTTCCAGCTGCAGGCCGCGGTGCCGCCCGAGGGCGACATCGACGTGTCCGCCGCCGGCCTCGATGCGATGGTGCGCGAGCGCACCGGCCGCGACGACCTGCAGGTCCACGCCGTGTCCTGGGCCTCGGCCTACCGGATGAACGCACGGCTGGCCGACCGCTATCGCGACGGCCGGGTGTTCCTGGCCGGCGATGCCGCCCACGTGCATCCGCCCACCGGCGGCCAGGGCCTGAACACCAGCGTGCAGGACGCCTACAACCTGGGCTGGAAGCTGGCCGCGGTGCTCGCCGGCGCGCCCGCGGCGCTGCTCGACAGCTACGCGGAAGAGCGCCGCCCGATCGCCGCCGGCATGCTCGGCCTGTCGACCCGGCTGCTGGAAAACGCCAGGCGCGGCGACAACCGCCGCGGCCGCGAAGTGCAGCAGCTCGACCTCGGGTATCGCGGCGGCCCGCTGGCGGCGCCGGCGCCGTCGCGCACGGCCGGGCCGGTTCCCGGCGATCGCGCGCCCGATGCCCGGCTGTCCGGCGCCGCCGGACAGCCACGGCGCGTGTTCGAGCTGCTGGCCGGCACGCACTGGACCCTGCTGGGGTACCACGTCGCGCGGGCGGAACTGCCGGCGCGGGCGGACCTGCACGTGCACACGATCGGCCCCGCGGCGGAACTGCGCGATCTCCATGGCGATTTCGCCGCGGCCTATGCGCTGGCCGACGGCGAGTGGGCGCTGGTGCGTCCGGACGGCTACGTCGGAGCCATCGGTTCGTGCGGCGACATCGCCAGCCTGCACGCCTGCCTGGACGCGGCCGCCCCGGCGTGGACCTAGGCCGCCGATGCGATCACGGGCGACACGCCGGAATCAGTCCGCGGCCGCTTCCAGCGCCTGCGACAGCCGCTCCACGGCGATCACCTCCAGGCCCTTGAAATGGCCCGACTTGGGCGCGTTGCCCCTGGGCACGATGGCGCGGCGGAACCCGTGCGTGGCCGCCTCGCGCAGCCGCTCCTCGCCGTTGGGCACCGGCCGGATCTCGCCGGACAGGCCGATCTCGCCGAACGCCACGGTCTTGTCGGCCAAGGGCCGGTCGCGCAGCGAGGACAGCACCGCCAGCAGCACCGGCAGGTCGGCGGCGGTTTCCTGCACGCGGATGCCGCCGACGACATTGACGAACACGTCCTGGTCGCCGACCACGATCCCGCCGTGCCGGTGCAGCACCGCCAGCAGCATCGCCAGCCGGTTCTGCTCCAGGCCCACCGCGACGCGGCGCGGGTTGGACAGCGGCGAACTGTCGACCAGCGCCTGCACTTCCACCAGCAGCGGACGGGTGCCCTCGCGGGTGACCATCACGCAGCTGCCCGGCTGCTGCGAACCGCCGGAGAGGAAGATCGCCGACGGGTTGGGCACTTCCTTCAGCCCCTTGTCGCCCATCGCGAACACGCCCAGCTCGTTGACCGCGCCGAAGCGGTTCTTGAACGCGCGCAGCACCCGGAAGCGCGAACCGGATTCGCCCTCGAAGTACAGCACCGCGTCGACCATGTGCTCGAGCACGCGCGGGCCGGCGATGCCGCCTTCCTTGGTCACGTGGCCGACCAGGAACACGGCGGTGCCGGTCTCCTTGGCATAGCGCACCAGCCGCGCCGCGCTCTCGCGCACCTGGCTGACCGAACCGGGGGCGGCGGTCAGCGATTCGGTCCACAGGGTCTGCACCGAGTCGGCCACGATCAGCCGCGGCTGCGCCTGGGCGGCGTGCTGGAGGATCGATTCGATCCCGGTCTCGGCCAGCGCCTGCAGGTTGTCCAGCGGCAGGTCCAGGCGCACCGCGCGCCCGGCCACCTGGGCCAGCGATTCCTCGCCGGTCACGTACAGCGCCGGCAGCTGCGCGGCCATGCTCGCCAGCGCCTGCAGCAGCAGGGTCGACTTGCCGATGCCCGGATCGCCACCGACCAGCACCACCGCGCCCTCGACCAGGCCGCCGCCGAGCACCCGGTCCAGTTCGCCGATGCCGGTGGACACGCGCACCTCGGCGGACTGGCTGACATCCCTGAGCGCGGTGACCTTGGGCGGATCGACCTTGCCGGCCCAGCCGGAACGGCGGGTGGCGGCCGGACCGGGGGCCGCGCCGGCGGCCGGCTCCAGCACGACCTGCGAAAGCGTGTTCCAGGCGCCGCACTCGCCGCACTGGCCCTGCCACTTGCTGTATTCGGCGCCGCACTCGCCGCACACGTAGGCGATGCGCGCACTGGACTTGGTGGAGAGCTTGGCCACGGATGCCGGCAGATTCGGAGCGGGAAGCCACTGTAGCCGCGCCCGGTCTCCACTGGCGAGACTGGAAGCGTCCACAAGCGCCCGACACGCCGGTGCGGCTGGCCTGCCGCAAGCCGAACCGTTAGAATTCCGCCCCCGGCCGCGCATGCGCGTCCCGGCATCGCCGGAATAGCTCAGTTGGTAGAGCGGCGCATTCGTAATGCGTAGGTCGCAGGTTCGACTCCTGTTTCCGGCACCACTGCCCAGAATCCGGCCATCCCGACATTGCCCGGATTCGACCCGAACCGCCCGCCCCGCAAGGGTTCCGGGCGGTTTCTCTTTCCGGCTCCGCCCGTGATTGCCCGGATTCGTGCAGCCCCGTTCCCCACCGATTCCCCATACGATGCGGGCCATGGCGAGCATCCAGCCCCACAACGGACGGTACCGGGTCCAGCTGTGCATCACCCTGACTCGGAGCAACCGCTCAAGGCCTGGTACGGCGAGACCAGGCATGCCGCCTGGCTCACGCCACGGGACATCCGCAATCACTACGCCACCGCGAGCTTTGTGGGCAGGAACCGGGTGGTGTTCAACATCAAAGGCAACGATTACAGGTTGATCGTGGCAGTGGCCTACCGTTTCCAGGCCGTCTACATCAAGTTCCTCGGGACACACGCCGAGTACGACAGGATCGATGCCGCCATCGTGGAGGAGCCATGAACATCCATCCCATCCGTAACGAGCAGGACTACAAGGCCGCCCTTCGCGAACCGTCGGCCTACTTCGAGGATGAGCCGGAGCCCGGCACGGAGGACGGCGATCGCTTCGAGGTTCTTGCCACGCTGGTCGAGGCCTACGAGACCAGGACCTTCCCGATCGGGGCGCCGGATCCGATCGAAGCGATCCGCTTCCGGATGGAACAGGGCGGCCTTACGGTCAAGGACCTGGTGCCTTCGATCGGCAAGCCGAACAGGGTCTACGAGGTACTGAACGGCAAGCGCAGTCTCACCATCGACATGATCCGCAACCTTCACCGCAACTTGGGCATCCCTGCGGAGAGCCTGATCGGGGCCTAGGCCTGCGCAGCGACGGATGGGCTGCGCATCCACAATGCGCAGGCCGCAGGTTCGACTCCTGATACTTTCCGGCACCGGATCCCGGCACGGTTCCGCTTCGGCGATTCCCGGGCCGCCGTCCGGCCGCGTGGACGGAGACGTGCGGCCGCCGGTGCTAAGTTAACGGCCCCGCCCGCGCCACCGGTATCGCATGCACCATTGCTCCCCACCCACGCGCCTTCTCCTGTTCGCCCTGCTCCTGCTGCCGGCCTGGCCGGGCGCGGCGCAGGCGCCGTCGGTGGACCAGGCGCGCCAGCAGCTGGAGCGGATCGGCGCCTCGCTGGACGGGCAGAAGGACGCTGCCGCCCTGCAGGCCTCGCGCGACGCGGCGCTGAAGATCCAGGCGCAGGCCGAAAAGACCATCGCCGAACGCACCCCGCAGCTGCAGAGCCTGGACGCGCGCCTGGCCGAACTGGGCGACAGTCCCGCCGCCAAGGGCCAGGAAGCGCCCGAGGTCACCCGCGAACGCCACGACCTGCAACAGCAGCGCAACGACGTCGATGCCGAGCTGCGCCAGGCGAAGCTGGCGGTGGTGGAAAGCGGCCAGCTGCTGGACCGGATCGCGGCGGCGCGCCAGGACACCTTCCACCGGACACTGTCCGAACGCACCATCCCGCCCTGGAGCCCGCGCTTCTGGCGCAACCTGGCCGACAACCGCGACCGCGACGACGCGCGCGTGGCCAGCCTGTTGAACGACGCGCGCGACGCGGTCGCCCAGCGCTGGCGGTCCGGGCCCGCGCGCCCGGTGCTGTACCTGGCGCTGGCGCTGCTGGTGGCGGTGGGGGTCGGCTGGTTCGGCGTGCGCACCGTGCCGCGGCTGGTGGGCAGGCACGTCCCGCCCGGGCGGCTGCGCCGCTCGGCGCCGGCGGTGGCGCGGTTGCTGCTTTCGACGCTGGCGGCCTGGTGGATCGTCGGACTGCTGCACGCGGCGCTGTTGCCGGCCGATGCACCGCCGGCGGTGGAGCAGCTCGCAGGACTGGCGGGCGGCCTGCTGGTGTTCGCCACCTTCGTGACCACGCTCGGCGCGGTGCTGCTCGCGGTGCGCAGCCCCTCATGGCGCCTGCCGGCGATCTCCGACGACGGCGCCCGCGCGCTGCGGCCGCTGCCACTGGCGGCCGCGCTGGCGATTGTCGTGGCCACCTTCACCCAACAGCTGGCCGCGCTGGTCAACGCCAGCCTGCCGCTGGCGGTGGCGCTGACCGCGCTGGCGGCGCTGGTGTCCACCCTGGTGGTGCTGTGGGCATTGCTGCGCGTGCGCGGGCTGCAGCGCGAGGCCGGCCGCGCCGACGCCGAAGCGGCCGCGGCGGGCGCCGCCGAGGCGGCCAGGTCCGCCGGCAGACCGCACTTCAAACCATGGATGAACATCGCCGCCAGCATCGGCTGGGTCGGCGTGTCGATCTGCCTGCTCGGGCTGTTGACCGGGCACGTGGCGCTGTCGGGCTTCATCGCCCTGCAGCTGCTGTGGACCGGCGTGGTCCTGGCCACCCTGTACCTCGGCATGCGCTTCATCGACGACCTGGCCTGCGCGGTGCTCGGCGCCAAGGGCCTGGCCGCGCCGCGGATGAACAACCGCTTCGGCCTGGATCCGCGCCACGTCCAGCGGCTGGCGGTGGTGACTTCGGCGGTACTGCGGGTCCTGCTGGCGCTGCTGGGCCTGATCGCCCTGGCCATGCCCTACGGCGCCAGCGGCGACGGCCTGATCGACCGCGCCCTGGGCCTGGCCCGCGGCATCACCGTCGGCCAGCTCGAGCTGAGCCCGGCCAAGGTGGTCCGCGCCATCGCGGTGTTCCTGCTGGCCAGCGGCGTGTTCCACCTGGTCAAGCGCTGGCTGGCGCGGCGCTACCTGCCGACCACGAAGATGGACGAGGGCATGCGCTCCTCGGTGGTCACCCTGTTCGGCTACGCGACCATGGTGGTAGCCGTGGCGATGGCGGCAGCGGCGATCGGGGTCAGCCTGGAGCGGATCGCGTGGATCGCCAGCGCGCTGTCGGTCGGCATCGGTTTCGGCCTGCAGGCGATCGTGCAGAACTTCATTTCCGGCCTGATCCTGCTGGCCGAACGGCCGGTGAAGGTCGGCGACTGGGTCGTGGTCGGCGACGCCGAGGGCGACATCCGCCGGATCAACGTGCGCGCCACCGAGATCCAGACCGGCGACCGCACCACCGTGCTGGTGCCCAACTCCGAGCTGATCACCAAGACGGTGCGCAACCGCACCTTCGCCAACTCCGAAGGGGTGGTGAAGATCGTGCTGCCGATGCCGCTGTCCACCGACGCGGACCTGGTGCGCGAACTGCTGCTGGAGGCGTTCCGCGAACATCCCGGGATCCTCGAAGCGCCGGCGCCGGCGGTGCTGATCGACGGCATCGACAAGGGGCAGATCCTGTTCAGCGCGACCGGCTTCGTCTCCACGCCGCGGCAGGCGTCGAACGTGCGCAGCGCGATGCTGTTCGAGATCCTGCGCAAGCTGCGCCAGCTCAACATCCGGATGCTGTAGGAGCCCGTCTTGCGGGCTACCCCGGCGTCGGAACCACGAGAGTCGCCCGGGTCGAGACGGCGTCGCGTCGCCGGCAAGACCGGCTCCTACAACAGCCAGGCCCGCGCCTGTTGTAGGAGCCCGTCTTGCTGGCGACATGGCCATCGGAATCATGAGCGACTCGCCTGTGCCGACCGCATCGCGTCGCCGGCAAGAGCGGCTCCAGCGCACGGGCGAACGAAGCGGTCAGCCCACCAGGCGCAGGCGCAGTTCCTTGGGCAGGGCGAAGACCATGTTCTCCGGCTCGCCCTCCAGTTCGCCGACGCCGTCGGCGCCCAGCTCGCGCAGGCGGGCGATGACGCCGTCGACCAGCACCTGCGGCGCCGAAGCGCCGGCGGTCAGGCCGATGCGGCGCTTGCCGCGCACCCATTCCGGATCGATCTCCTGCGCGCCGTCGATCAGGTAGGACTCCACGCCCTCGCGCCGCGCCAGTTCGGCCAGGCGGTTGGAGTTGGAGCTGTTCGGCGAGCCGACCACCAGCACCAGGTCGCAGCGGCCGGCCAGCTCGCGCACGGCGTCCTGCCGGTTCTGGGTGGCGTAGCAGATGTCGTCGTTGCGCGGGCCCTGGATCGCCGGGTAGCGCTGTCTCAGGGCCTCGATGATCCCGCGGGTGTCGTCCACCGACAGCGTGGTCTGGGTGGTGTACGCCAGGTTCTGCGGCTGGCCGACCTGCAGGGTGCCCACGTCGTCGATGTCCTCGACCAGGTAGATGGAACCGCCGCCGTTCTCGCGGCTCCACTGCCCCATCGTGCCTTCCACCTCGGGATGGCCGGCATGCCCGATCAGGATCACATCGCGCCCGGCGCGGCACTGGCGCGCGACCTCGAAGTGCACCTTGGTCACCAGCGGGCAGGTCGCGTCGAACACCTTGAGTCCGCGCCGCTCCGCCTCCTCGCGCACCGCGCGCGATACGCCATGGGCGCTGAAGATCACCGTGGCGTTGTCCGGCACCTCGTCCAGTTCCTCGACGAACACCGCGCCGCGCGCCTTCAGGTCGTCGACCACGAAGCGGTTGTGCACCACCTCGTGGCGCACGTAGATCGGCGCGCCCAGGGTCTCGATGGCGCGCTTGACGATCTCGATGGCGCGGTCGACGCCGGCGCAGAAACCGCGGGGATTGGCGAGCAGGACATCCATGGATCGAAGTCTACCGAAGAGACACTCCCAAATACGCTGAACCGGCGAAACAAGCGCTGCCGCCGGGGATGTGCGCGGGGAAGCCGCGGGAGGATGAGTCCCCTACTTCGCCCCGGGCTCCCCGCCCTTCCGCTTGCCATCGAACAGGCCGAACAGGGCGATGCCCACCGCGCCGGCGACGATCGCCGCATCCGCCAGGTTGAACGCCGGCCAGTAGTGCCCGCGCCAGTACCACTGGATGAAATCGACCACGTGGCCGTGGACCAGGCGGTCGATCACGTTGCCCAGCGCGCCGCCGATCACCAGCGAGTACGGCAGCGCCTGCCGCCATTCGCCGCGGGGGGTGCGCCACAGCCACCAGCCCAGCAGGCCGCAGATGGCGAAGGCCAGCGCGGTGAAGAACAGCGCCTGCCAGCCGCCGGCATCGGCCAGGAAACTGAACGCCGCGCCGGTGTTGTAGGTGCGGTACCAGTTCCAGAAGCCGTCGACCACCGGCACGGCGGTGTACTCGGGCAGGCTGGCCAGTACCCAGGCCTTGCTCCACTGGTCCAGGGCGATGACCGCCGCCGACAGCAGCAGCCACACCATCGCGTTGGGCTTCGGCCGCGTCGTGCTCATGCTCAGAACCACCTGCGCTCCTCGCCCGGGCCTTCGACATTGGATACGCAACGGCCGCACAGCTCCGGATGCCCCGGATCGATGCCGACGTCGGCGCGGTGGTGCCAGCAGCGCGCGCACTTGGCCTTGGTGGTCGGTTGCGCGCTGACGAAGATGTCGTCGGTCTGCGCCGCCGCCACCGAGACATCGCCGCTGATGAACAGGAAACGCAGTTCCTCGGCCAGCGGCTGCAGCTGGGCGGCGGTGCCAGCGCCGGCGGTCACGGTGATCTCCGCCTCCAGCGCCGCGCCGATCTGGCCGTTGGCGCGCATCGGCTCCAGCACCTTGGCCACCTGCTCGCGCAGCGCCAGCAGGCGGTCGAAGTCGTCGGCACCCAGGTCGGCGTCGGCCGGCAGCGGCGCCAGGCCGTCGTACCAGGTGGCGAACAGGACATTCCCCACGCGCTCGCCTGCTCCGGTTCCCTTGGGCAGATATCCCCACAACTCGTCCGCGGTGAAGCTGAGCACCGGCGCGATCCAGCGCACGAAGGCTTCGGCGATGCGGTACATCGCGCCCTGCGCGCTGCGCCGGCCGCGCGAGTCGCCGCGCATGGTGTACAGGCGGTCCTTGGTCACGTCCAGGTACAGCGAGCCCAGGTCGACGCTGCAGAAGTTCAGCAGCGCCTGCACGATCTCGGCGAAGTCGTAGCGCTCGTACGCGTCCTTGATCTTCTCCTGCACCTCCCAGGCGCGATGCACGATCCATCGGTCCAGCGCGACCGTCTCCTCCAGCGGCAACAGGTCGCGCGCCGGCTCGAAGCCGTGCAGGTTGGCCAGCAGGAAGCGCGCGGTGTTGCGCAGGCGGCGGTAGGCGTCGGCGTTGCGCTTGAGGATCTCCTGCGACAGCGACATCTCGTTGCTGTAGTCGGCCGAAGCGATCCACAGGCGCAGGATGTCCGCGCCCAGGGTCTTCATGATGTCCTGCGGCTCGATGCCGTTGCCCAGCGACTTGGACATCTTGCGGCCGTGCTCGTCCACGGTGAAACCGTGGGTCAGGCACTGCCGGTACGGGGCCGCCTTGTCGATGGCCACGCCGGTGAGCAGCGAGGACTGGAACCAGCCGCGATGCTGGTCCGAGCCTTCCAGGTACAGGTCGGCCGGCTTGCCCAGGCCGCGTTCGAGCAGAACGCCTTCGTGGGTCACGCCGGAGTCGAACCAGACGTCGAGGATGTCGGTGATCCTGTCGTAGTCGGCGGCCTCGCTTCCGAGCAGTTCGGCCGCATCCAGCGTGTACCAGACGTCGACGCCGCCCTGCTCCACCTTGTCGGCGACCTGGCGCATCAGTTCGGTACTGCGCGGGTGCGGCTCGCCGGTCTCGCGGTGCACGAACAGCGCGATCGGCACGCCCCAGGTGCGCTGGCGCGAGATGGTCCAGTCCGGGCGGCCCTCGACCATGCCGGCGATGCGTGCCTTGCCCCACTCCGGGTACCACTTGACGGTGTCTATGGCAGCCAGCGCGTCGGCGCGCAGGTGGGCCTGCTCCATCGAGATGAACCACTGCGGCGTGGCCCGGAACGCGATCGGGGTCTTGTGCCGCCAGCAGTGCGGGTAGCTGTGTTCGAGCCTGGTCGCCGCCAGCAAGGCGCCGCTGGCGCGCAGCACGTCGATGATGATGTCGTTGGCCTTCCAGATGTGCAGGCCGGCCAGTTCCACGCCGTGCGCGGGCGGGGTCGACGGCAGGTACACGCCACGCCCGTCGACGGGATTGAGCTGGGCGGCGGTGTACCTGTCGATCAGGCCATAGGCCTTGCCGACCACGTAGTCGTCCTGGCCGTGGCCGGGCGCGGTGTGGACCGCGCCGGTGCCGTCCTCGGCCGACACGTGGTCGCCGAGGATCGCCGGGATGTCGCGCTCGTCATAGAACGGATGGGCGAACAGCAGGTTCTCCAGCGCCGCGCCCTTGACCCGGCCATGGACGGTGACGCCGGCAACGCCATAGCGCTGCAGCGCACGCTCGGCCAGCGCGTCGGCCAGCACCAGCCAGCGGCGCTTGCCGTCGTGCGCCGGGCCTTCGACCAGCGCGTATTCCAGCTCCGGTCCGAGCGAGATCGCCAGCGACGCCGGCAGCGTCCACGGGGTGGTGGTCCAGATCGGAATCGCGACCTCGACATCCGCCGGCATCGTGACGCCGAACACCGCGCCCACCGCCTGCGCATCGCGCGCGGCATAGGCCACGTCCACCGCCGGCGACACCTTGTCCTGGTACTCGATTTCCGCCTCGGCCAGCGCCGAGCCGCAGTCGAAGCACCAGTGCACCGGCTTCACGCCGCGGGTCAGGTGGCCGTTGTCGACGATCTTGGCCAGTGCGCGGATCTCGTCGGCCTCGAAGCGGAAATCCAGGGTCTTGTACGGATTGTCCCAGTCGCCGATCACGCCCAGGCGCTTGAAGTCCCTGCGCTGGATCTCGATCTGCGATTCGGCGTATTCGCGGCACTTCTGCCGGAACTCGGCCGCATCGAGCTTGACCCCGACCTTGCCGAACTTCTTCTCGATCGCGATCTCGATCGGCAGGCCATGGCAATCCCAGCCCGGGATGTAGGGCGCGTCGAACCCGGCCAGGTACTTGGACTTGACGATGATGTCCTTGAGGATCTTGTTGACCGCATGGCCCAGGTGGATCGCGCCGTTGGCATACGGCGGACCGTCGTGCAGCACGAACAGCGGCCGGCCCTTGGCATTGGCGCGCAGCTGCGCATACAGGCCGTCGGCTTCCCAGCGCGCCAGCGTATCCGGCTCGCGCTTCGGGAGATCGCCACGCATCGGAAAGTCCGTGGCCGGCAGGTGGAGGGTGGCTTTGTAGTCTTGGGTCACGGCATCTACCGTCGTGCAGCGGTTTGGTTTGTTGAAGAATCCGCACATGGATGTGCGGGCTTTTGCGAGGGACTCGCACTGTTCGAGTCCGCACACGGATGTGCGGATTCCTGCGACATGCTCGCAATGTCGGGGGCCGCGCCTGGACGCGCGGGTTCATCCCCCGCCGCGAGCAGGATGCGGCGGGCCTGCGCCGCGTCGCGATGCATCTGCGCGGTCAGCGCCGGCAGGTCGGCGAACTTCTCCTCGTCGCGCAGCTTGGCGACGAATTCGACCTCGAGGTGGCGCCCGTACAGGTCGCCGGCGAAGTCGAACAGGTGCGCTTCCAGCAACGGCTCCACGCCATCGACCGTGGGCCGGGTGCCGAAGCTGGACACCGACGGCCACGGTTCCGGCCCGGCGCCATGCACCCGGGTCGCGTAGATGCCCGACAACGCCGGCGTCTTCGGGAAGCGCAGGTTGGCGGTCGGATAGCCCAGGGTGCGGCCGAGCTGGCGCCCGCGCACCACCCGCCCGCCGATCGCATACGGTCGGCCGAGCAAGGCCGCCGCGTGGCCGAAGTCGCCCGCGCGCAGCGCCTCGCGGATGCGGGTGCTCGACACGCGCTCGCCGTGCACGTGCACCGGTGCGATTTCGCCGGCGGCGAAACCCAGCTCGCCGCCCATCGCCTGCAGCAGCGCCAGGTCGCCGCCACGGCGATGGCCGAAGCGGAATTCCGGACCGATCCAGACCTCGCGCGCGCCAAGCCGGCCAACCAGCACCCGGCGGACGAACTCCTGCGCCGGCATCGCCGCCAGCGCCGCGCCGAAGCGCAGCAGGCCCAGCTTCTCCACGCCCAGTCCGAGCAGGCCTTCGATCCGGTCGCGCGGCAGGGTCAGCCGCGGCGGCGGGTTGTCGCGGGCGAAGAACTCGCGCGGCAGCGGCTCGAAGCTCAGCGCTACCGCCGGCAGATCCAGCTCGCGGGCACGCGCCACCGCGTGGCGCACCAGCGCCCGGTGGCCCAGGTGGAGGCCGTCGAAGGCGCCGATGCAGACCACGCTGCCGTGCGGGCACAACGACCCGCCATCGACGTCACGGAACAGCCTGCTCATCTATCTCGTCATGACCGGTGGGATCGCCCCGCGGCACCAGTCGGCGCCGGCCCGGGGCCGAACGTCGAAGTATAGCCGCGACGGCCGCCCGCCCGGCCCGGTCAGCCACGCAGGTGGCGCAGGCGCAGGCCCTGCGCCAGCAGCAGGACGAGGTAGGCGCCGGCGCCACCACCGACCAGCACCGACAGCCGCCAGCCCCGCGCCCACCAGCTCCAGCCGCTCCAGTCGGGCCACAGCCCGCGCAGGGCCACGACGACGACGACCAGCCCGGCCGTGGCCACCGCCACCTGGCGCAGCAGCAGCCCCCAGCCCGGCTGGCGACGGTAGACCCCGGTCTGGCGCAACAGCCAGGCCAGCTGCAGGGCATTGGTCCAGCCGGCGATCGCGATCGCCAGCGCCAGCAGCGCGTGCGCACCGTGGATACTGGACAGCGCCGCGCGGGCGGAGCCCTGCGCCGCCAGCGCGGCGCGGCCGGTTCCGGTGGCGTACACCAGCAATGCGAACAGCACCGCCGTGGCCGTCATATTGACCACCACCGAGACCACCGCCGCGCGCACCGGCGTGCGCGTGTCCTGGCGCGAATAGAACGCCGGCGCCAGCACCTTGACCAGCAGGAACGCCGGCACCGCGATGGACTGCGCCATCAGGCTCAGCGTGCTCATGCGCGCGTCGTTGGCACCGAAACGGCCGTACTGGAACAAGGTGGCGACCAGCGGCCCGGCGCACAGGACCAGGCCCAGCGCCGCCGGGATGCCGACCAGCACGCACAGTCGGAACCCCCAGTCCAGCCCGCGCGAGAACCCGTCCGGATCGGTCGCCGCATGCCGCGAGGACAGGTGCGGCAGGATCACCGTGCCGATGGCCACGCCGAACATGCCCAGCGGGAACTCAAGCAGCCGGTCGCTGTAGTACAGCCAGCTGACGCTGCCGCTGACCAGGAACGCCGCCACCCAGGTGTTGAGCAGCAGGTTGAACTGCACCACCGAAGCGCCGAACAGGGTCGGCACCATCAGCTTCATGATCCGCCGCACGCCTTCATGGGCCAAGCCCCAGCGCGGCACCGGCAGCAGTCCCAGCCGCGCCAGCGACGGCAGATGGAACGCCAGCTGCAGCACGCCGGCGGCGAACACGCCCCAGCCCAGCGCGATCACCGATCCGCCCATCAGCGGCGCCAGCCCCAGCGCCGCGGCGATCATCGCCACGTTCATCAACACCGGCGACAGCGCCGGGATCGCGAAGCGGCGGTGGCTGTTCAGGATGCCGCCGGCCAGCGAGGCCAGCGAGATGAACAGCGCGTACGGGAACATGATCCGCAACAGGTCGGTCAGCAGCTGCCGCAGTTCCGGCCCGTACCGCGGCGCCAGCAGGGTCGCGATCCAGGGCGCCAGCAGCACGACCACCGCGGTGACCACCAGCATGGCCGCGGCCAGGGTGCCGGCGACCCGGTCGACCAGCGCCTTGACCTCGGCGTGGCTGCGCTTTTCCCGGTATTCGGCCAGCACCGGCACGAACGCCATCGAGAACGAGCCCTCGGCGGAGAGCCGGCGCATGAAATTGGGGATGCGGAAGGCGACGAAGAACGCGTCCATCGCCGCCCCGGCGCCGAACACGTGGGCATAGACCTGGTCGCGGACCAGCCCGGAGACCCGGGACAGGAAGGTCATGGCCGAGAAAACCGTGGTCGAGCGCAGCAGCCTGGAGTCGCTCACCGGCCCTGCTCCCGGCCGTCCACGGGGAGGTTGACCCAAGTCGTTGAATCCGCCATAATTTCGCGTTCGCTGTACCCCACCATTTCGTCTTCGCACCCGTTTTCCAGGAATCCACTGCCGTGGCCAACATCAAGTCCGCCAAGAAGCGCGCCAAGCAGACCGTCGTGCGCAATGCGCGCAACGGCGCCCAGCGTTCGCAGCTCCGCACCGCCGTCAAGAAGGTCCTCAAGGCCCTGGACGCCAACGACGCCGCCGGCGCCGAGGCGGCCTTCGCCACCGCCCAGCCGATCCTGGATCGTTTCAGCGCCCGTGGCCTGATCCACAAGAACAAGGCCGCCCGCCACAAGAGCCGCCTGACCGCCCGCATCAAGGCGCTCAAGGCCGCCTGATCCCGGCTGCTTCGCGGCCCGCGACGCGCGCGTCGCCGGGCCACGCAGGCACGCAACGAAGAACCCGGCTCCGGCCGGGTTTTTCGTTGTCCTCAATTCCGCTTCACAGCGCGGCATCGCGCTCTTCGGCCGCGGCCGCGCGCTGGCGGTCCAGGAACGCCATCACTTCGAGCATGATCGGCCAGGTGCCCTCGCGGCCCAGCGCCGAGACCAGGAACCACGGCTGCTGCCAGCCCAGTTCGGCCACCACCTGCGCGGCGCGCTCGGCGGCCTCGTCCTCGAACATCAGGTCGGCCTTGTTCAGCACCAGCCAGCGCGGCTTGGCCAGCAGTTCCGGGTCGTGCTTCTCCAGCTCGCGCTCGATCGCGCGGACCTGTTCGGCCGGGGAGACGCCTTCCACGCCGCCTTCCATCGGTGCAATGTCGACCAGGTGCAGCAGCAGCCGGGTGCGCTGCAGGTGGCGCAGGAACTGCGCGCCCAGGCCGGCGCCATCGGCCGCGCCCTCGATCAGGCCCGGGATGTCGGCGATGACGAAGCTGCGGTGCGCCTCGACGCTGACCACGCCCAGGTTCGGATAGAGCGTGGTGAACGGATAGTCGGCCACCTTCGGCGTGGCCGCCGAGACGGCGCGGATGAAGGTGCTCTTGCCTGCGTTGGGAAAGCCCAGCAGGCCCACGTCGGCCAGCAGCTTCAGCTCCAGCTTCAGCGCGCGTTCCTCGCCCGGCTCGCCCGGCGTGGCCTGGCGCGGCGAGCGGTTCACCGAGCTCTTGAAGTGCATGTTGCCCAGCCCGCCCTTGCCGCCGCGGGCCACCAGGAGGCGATCACCATGCCTGGTCAGGTCTCCGATCACCTCGTCGGTGTCGACGTTGGTGATGACGGTGCCGACCGGCACGGTCACCACCTTGTCCTCGCCGCCCTTGCCGTACATCTGCCGGCCCATGCCGTTCTCGCCGCGCTGCGCGCGGAAGCTGCGCTCGTGGCGGAAGTCGACCAGGGTGTTGAGGTTCTCGTCGGCGACGAGCCAGACGCTGCCGCCATTGCCGCCGTCGCCACCGTCCGGGCCGCCCAGCGGGATGAACTTCTCGCGGCGGAAGCCGATGCAGCCGTTGCCGCCGTTGCCGGCAATGACTTCGATTTCAGCTTCGTCGACGAGTTTCATGGGAACGGGACACCGCGGGAACAGAGGGCTGGAACTGGGGATTGGCGCAAGCGACCGGAACCGGTGGCACCGGAGATCGCCGAAAGGGTAACCGCTTTATATCCGCCATTCCCGCGAAGGCGGGAATGGCGACCTGAAACGGAAAGCCCCGCCGGAGCGGGGCTTTCGCGTCGATCCGGCCGCGCGTACGCGGCAGGCGGATCAGGCTTCGGCGACGACGCTGACCGTGCGGCGCTTGGCGGCGCCCTTGGTCCCGAACTCGACCTTGCCGTCGACCAGCGCGAACAGCGTATGGTCGCGGCCCAGGCCGACGCCGGCGCCCGGATGGAACTGGGTGCCGCGCTGGCGGACGATGATGTTGCCGGCCTCGACGGCCTGGCCGCCGAAGATCTTGACGCCCAGGTACTTCGGGTTGGAGTCGCGGCCGTTGCGCGAGGAGCCTACGCCCTTTTTATGTGCCATGACGGATTCTCCTTTGCTTATTGACCGGCAATACCGGTGATTTCGATTTCGGTGTAGTACTGACGGTGTCCCTGCCGCTTCATGTGGTGCTTGCGGCGGCGGAACTTGATGATGCGGACCTTGTCGGCGCGGCCATGGGCCACGACCTTGGCGGTCACGCTGGCGCCCTTGAGCGCGTCGCCGACCTTGATGCCGTCGCTGTCGCCGAGCAGCAGGACGTTGTCGAACTTGATCTCGCTGCCGGCTTCGGCCTCGAGCTTCTCGACGCGGAGCGTTTCGCCCTGCGCCACGCGGTATTGCTTACCGCCGGTTACCAGCACTGCGTACATGACCAGGTGTTCCTCTGTAGTTATTATGGTCGCTGCCACCTCTAGCGGGCGGACAGAAGCGGAATTGTAGGCGACCGGCCCGGCCCGGGTCAACCCGCCGCCTGCCCTGAACCGGCGCCCCGCCGACCGGCCTCCGGGCCTTGCCCACCGGGCGGTTTGCCCCCAGATCGGGCGTTCGCTAGGCTGGCCTATTCGCTTCCGCAGACCCCCCACTGATGGACAGCATCAAGATCCGCGGCGCGCGGACGCACAACCTCAAGAACCTCGACCTCGACCTCCCCCGCGACCGGCTGATCGTGATCACCGGCCTGTCGGGCTCGGGCAAGTCGTCGCTGGCCTTCGACACGATCTACGCCGAGGGCCAGCGCCGCTACGTCGAGTCGCTGTCGGCCTACGCCCGGCAGTTCCTGTCGGTGATGGAGAAGCCCGACGTCGACCACATCGAGGGTCTGTCCCCGGCCATCTCGATCGAGCAGAAGTCGACCTCGCACAACCCGCGCTCGACCGTCGGCACGATCACCGAGATCTACGACTACCTGCGCCTGCTGTACGCGCGGGTCGGCATCCCGCGCTGCCCCGACCACGGCTACCCGCTGGAGGCGCAGACCGTCGGCCAGATGGTCGACCAGGTGCTGGCGCTGGACCCCGAGCAGCGCTGGATGCTGCTGGCGCCGGTGGTGCGCGAGCGCAAGGGCGAGCATGCGCAGGTGTTCGAACAGCTGCGCGCGCAGGGCTACGTGCGGGTGCGGGTCAACGGCGGGCTGCACGAGATCGACGCGGTGCCGGCGCTGGCGCTGCGCCAGAAGCACACCATCGAGGCGGTGATCGACCGCTTCCGCCCGCGCGAGGACATCAAGCAGCGCCTGGCCGAATCGTTCGAGACCGCGCTCAAGCTGGGCGACGGCATGGCGATGGTGATGTCGCTGGACAAACCGGACGCGGCGCCGCAGCTGTTCTCGTCCAAGTACTCCTGCCCGGTCTGCGACTACTCGCTGCCCGAACTGGAGCCGCGCCTGTTCTCGTTCAACGCGCCGATGGGCGCCTGTCCGTCCTGCGACGGCCTGGGCGTGGCCGAGTTCTTCGATCCGGCGCGCGTGGTCGCGCATCCGGAGCTGTCGCTGGCCGCCGGCGCGGTGCGCGGCTGGGACCGGCGCAACGCCTACTACTTCCAGCTGGTCAACTCGCTGGCCCGGCACTACCGCTTCGACGTCGATGTGCCGTGGCAGACCCTGCCCGAGGCCGCGCGGCAGGCGGTGCTGTTCGGCAGCGGCGAGGAGACGATCACCTTCACCTACCTCACCGAGAACGGCGGCCGCACCCAGCGCAAGCACCGTTTCGAGGGGATCATCCCGAACCTGGAGCGCCGCTACCGCGAGACCGAGTCGGCGGCGGTGCAGGAGGAACTGGGCAAGTACATCAGCGAGCGCGCCTGTCCCGACTGCGGCGGCGCGCGCCTGAACCGCGCCGCGCGCAACGTCTTCGTCGCCGACCGGCCGCTGCCGTCGCTGGTGGTGCTGCCGGTGGACGAGGCGCTGGCGTTCTTCCGCGGGCTGAACCTGGCCGGCTGGCGCGGCGAGATCGCGACCAAGATCGTCAAGGAGATCAACGAGCGGCTGGGCTTCCTGGTCGACGTCGGCCTCGACTACCTGACCCTGGAACGCAAGGCCGACACCCTGTCCGGCGGCGAGGCGCAGCGCATCCGCCTGGCCAGCCAGATCGGCGCCGGCCTGGTCGGGGTGATGTACGTGCTCGACGAGCCGTCCATCGGCCTGCACCAGCGCGACAACGAGCGCCTGCTCGGCACCCTCACCCGCCTGCGCGACCTGGGCAACACGGTGATCGTGGTCGAGCACGACGAGGACGCGATCCGCATGGCGGACTACATCCTCGACATCGGCCCGGGCGCCGGCGTGCACGGCGGCGAGATCGTCGGCCAGGGCCAGCTGGAAGACATCCTCAAGGCGCCGCGCTCGCTGACCGGCCAGTACCTGTCGGGCAAGCGCCGGATCGAGGTGCCGGCCAAGCGCCACAAGCCCAACCCGAAGATGACCCTGCACCTGCGCGGCGCCTCCGGCAACAACCTCAAGGACGTGGACCTGGACATCGCCGCCGGGCTGCTGACCTGCGTCACCGGCGTGTCGGGCTCGGGCAAGTCGACGCTGATCAACGACACTCTGTACGCGCTGGCCGCCAACGAGATCAACGGTGCTTCGCACGCGCCGGCGCCGTACCGCGAGATCGAGGGCCTGGACCTGTTCGACAAGGTCGTGGACATCGACCAGTCGCCGATCGGGCGCACCCCGCGTTCCAACCCGGCCACCTACACCGGCCTGTTCACCCCGTTGCGCGAGCTGTACGCGCAGGTGCCGGAGGCGCGCGCGCGCGGCTATTCGCCGGGCCGCTTCAGCTTCAACGTGCGCGGCGGCCGCTGCGAGGCGTGCCAGGGCGACGGCCTGATCAAGGTGGAGATGCACTTCCTGCCTGACGTGTACGTGCCCTGCGACGTGTGCCACGGCAAGCGCTACAACCGCGAGACGCTGGACATCCTGTACAAGGGCCACAGCATCCACGACGTGCTGGAGATGACCGTCGAGGACGCGCTGCGGCTGTTCGAGCCGGTGCCGTCGATCGCGCGCAAGCTCGAAACGCTGGTCGACGTCGGCCTGAGCTACGTCAAGCTCGGCCAGAGCGCGACCACGCTGTCCGGTGGCGAGGCGCAGCGGGTCAAGCTGTCCAAGGAACTGTCGCGGCGCGATACCGGACGCACCCTGTACATCCTCGACGAGCCGACCACCGGCCTGCACTTCCACGACATCGAGCACCTGCTCGGCGTGCTGCACCGGCTGCGCGACGAAGGCAACACGGTGGTCGTGATCGAACACAACCTGGACGTGATCAAGACCGCGGACCTGGTCGTGGACCTGGGTCCGGACGGCGGCCACCGCGGCGGGCAGATCATCGCCACCGGCACGCCCGAGGAGATCGCGGCCAACCCGGCTTCGCACACCGGCCGCTTCCTGGCCAGGCTGCTGCCGGCGGGCAAGGGCGCGCGCGGCAGCAAGCCGGCGGCGGTCGCCCGGCCCGATGTATTGCCGCCGCGCAAGAACGCAGCGAAAGCGAAGAAGAAGGCATCCCGATGAGCGACATCCCGATGGGCGACACGCCGCAGGCGGCCGGCGAGCGCAGGCTGCTGGCCCGCATCCCGATCGGCGTGCGCTGGCGCGACATGGACAGCATGGGCCACGTCAACAACGCCACCTACATCGCCTACCTGGAGGAGGCGCGGGTGCGCTGGCTGCTCACCGTGCCCGGCGTATCGATGCGCGACCGCATCGCGCCGGTGGTCGCGGCCAACAACATCAACTACCGGCGCCCGCTGACCTGGCCGCACGACGTGACGGTCGAACTGTACGTCGACCGCCTGGGCGCCAGCAGCGTGACCATCGGCCACCGCATCGTCGACCCGGCCGACGCGAGCGTGCTGTATTCGGACGGGAACGTGGTGGTGGTGTGGATGGACACGCAGACCGGGAAAAGCGCGCCGCTGCCGCAGGCGATCCGCGACGCCTCGACCTGAGCCTACGGCAATGCGGGTCCGGTTGCGGCCCGCGTACCTAAGGCGCCGGTGCGTCCTTTCGCACCTGTAGTCCGGTGGTCACTTCGCGGCCGTCCTCCAGCACCAGCACCAGCGGCACGCGCTCGCCTTCGGCCAGCACGGCGTCGGGCTGCATCAGCATCAGGTGCATGCCGCCCGGCTGCAGCACCGCTTCGCCGCCTGCGGCGACGGGTAGCCGATCGAGTCCGCGCATGCGGCTGACGCCATCGACCAGCTGCGTCTCGTGCAGCGACACGTCGCCGAAGCGTGGGCTGTGCACCGCCACCACCACCTGCTCTTCGCTGCAGCCGTTGGCGATACGGCCGAACCCGGCCAGCATCGGCCGTGGCGACGGCGGCAGGCGGATCCAGCCGTCGCGCAGGACCAGGCAGTCGGCCTTGTCCACCGGAGTGGAAGCAGGAGCGGCGGCATCGGCCGCGAACGCGGCCAGCAGGAAAACGGCGGGCAGGATCGGGTGGAAGCGCATGCGCCTATGATACGGCCACCCGCCACCGCCCCGATGGACCGGACATGACCGCGCACGTGCAGACCTTCGACCATGGCCGCATCCGCGAGCTGCGCCTGGCGCGGCCGCCGGTCAACGCGCTCGACCCGGCGCTGTGCCGCGCATTGATCGCCGCGCTCGATGGCGCCGTGGCCGGCGATGCCGATGCGGTGGTGCTGTCGGGCGCGCCCGGCGTGTTCTCCGCCGGCCTGGACGTGCCGCACCTCATGTCGCTGGGCGAGGACCGGCACGCGCTGCGTGCGGCCTGGGGCGCGTTCTTCGGCGCGGCGCGCGCGCTGGCGGCCCTGCGCATCCCGGTGGTCGCCGCGATCGGCGGCCATGCGCCAGCCGGCGGCTGCGTGCTGTCGCTGTGCTGCGACTACCGGGTGATGGCGCGTTCGCCCGATCCGCGCAAACCCTACGCGATCGGCATGAACGAAACCCAGGTCGGCCTGGCCGTGCCCGACGGCGCGCAGCAACTGATGCGGCGCGTGGTCGGCCGCCACCGCGCCGAACGCCTGCTGGTCGCCGGCAGCATGGTCGCGGCCGAAGAGGCGTTGCGGATCGGCCTGGTGGACGAACTGGCCGAGGCCGGCGACGTGCTGCCGCGTTCGCTGGCCTGGCTGGACGATCTGCTGCGCCTGCCGCGCGCACCGATGCTGCAGACCCGCGCGCTCGCCCGCGCCGACCTGGTCCAGGCGCTGGATCCGGAGCACCTGCACCTGGACCGCTTCGTCGAGGACTGGTACGACCCCGACACCCAGGCCGGGCTGCACGCGCTGCTGGCGAAACTGGGCAAGGTCTGAGCAGCCCCCGTACCGCGTCGGCGACGGGGCGGTCACCGGCCCGGGCCACGTGGACGAGAACGTCTTCGGCATCGTGCCGCTGGAGATCGCGCTGCTCACCGGCGACGCCGGCCAGCGTACCGAAGGCCTGTCCATCGCCGACCGCCCGCGGGCGAGGGTGTCCTCCTCTGCAGGAGCCGGTCTTGCCGGCGACCGCCACGCAGAACCGCCTGCCAGCTATCCTGCAGCCATGGCAGTCGCCGGCAAGACCGGCTCCTGCAGGAAAGCCCTCTCAACGTGGCAACGGCAGCAGATGCGGCGCCAGCACCTGCGCCAGCCAGTCCATCACCTCGCGCACGCGCCGCGGCAGATGGCGCTGCTGCGGATAGAGCAGGCTCACCGGCATCGGTTCGGCCGGCAGGTCGGCCAGCACCTCGACCAGGCGCCCGTCCTCCAGCGCCGCCTGCACCCCCAGGCGCGGCACCTGGATCAGGCCGAGCCCGGCCAGGGCCGCGCCGACATAGGCGTCACCGCCGTCGACCGTGACCGCGCCGGCCATCTCCAGGCTGGCGTAGCCGCCGCCGGGCAGCGGATATTCCCAGCCGGCCGGGCGCTGGCCGAAGCGGCCGGCGAAATGCACCAGGCGATGGCCGGCAAGCTCGGCAAGCGCGCGCGGCACGCCATGACGGCGCAGGTAATCCGGGCTGGCGCAGTTCACCACCTGCGCCAGCCCCAGCGGACGCGCGACCAGGCTGTCATCACCGACCCCGCCGGTGCGGACCACGCAGTCGTATCCCTCGCGGACCACGTCGACCCGGCGCTCGCCCGCGCCCAGTTCGATCTCCAGGCCGGGATGGGCCTTGCAGGAAGGCGCCCAGCTGCGGCAGCACCAGCCGCGCGGCCATGCTCCCGGACATGCCGATGCGCACCCGCCCGCGCAGCAGGCGCGGCTCCTCGCGGAACAGGGCCTGCAGCTCCTCGGCCTCGCCGAGCAGGTCGCGGCAGCGCTCCAGGAACAGCGCGCCCTCGCGGGTCAGCTGCACCCGGCGCGTGGTCCGGTGCAGCAGCTGCGCGCCCAGCGTCGCTTCCAGCCGGCGCACTGCGGTGGACACGCTGGCCTTGGGCAGGTCCAGCGCCACCGCCGCGCGGGTAAACCCACCCAGCTCGGCCACTCGCAGGAATATCCGGTACTGCTCAAGTTGATCCATGGCGTCCTCGCGGCAACTGTTCCTGATAAGCGAACAAACTGATCGCCGTTGGCGAGTTTATCTACTCCGTTCAGGACAATAACCTCGGCACTCTCTTCCACGCAGGAGTCATCCGGCATGAACAGCTCCCTCTCCCCGTCCAATGCCCCCAATGCCCCCATCGCCCTGGTCACCGGCGGCAGCCGCGGCCTGGGCCGCAACGCCGCCCTGCACCTGGCCCGCCAGGGCAGCGACCTGATCCTGACCTACCGCAGCGCGACGGCCGAGGCCGAGGCGGTGGCGGCCGAAATCCGCGCGCTCGGCCGCCAGGTCGCGGTGCTGCCGCTGGACGTGGCCGACAGCGCCAGCTTCCCCGGCTTCGCCGCGCAGGTCCGCCAGGTGCTGGCCGGCTGGGGCCGCGAACGCTTCGACCACCTGCTCAACAACGCCGGTACCGGCGTGCACGCGGCCTTCGCCGACACCAGCGAGGCGCAATTCGACGAACTGGTGAGGATCCACCTCAAGGGCCCGTTCTTCCTAACCCAGGCGCTGCTGCCGCTGATCGCCGACGGCGGCCGCATCCTCAACGTCTCCAGCGGCCTGGCCCGGTTCGCCCTGCCCGGCTATGCCGCGTACGCGACCATGAAGGGCGGGATCGAGGTCCTGACCCGCTACCTGGCCAAGGAACTGGGCGAACGCGGAATCAGCGTGAACACGCTGGCGCCGGGAGCGATCGAGACCGACTTCGGCGGCGGTACCGTGCGCGACAACGCCCAGGTCAACGCCTTCGTCGCCTCGCAGACCGCGCTGGGCCGGGTCGGCCTGCCGGACGACATCGGCGCGGTGGTCGCCGCACTGCTGGCGCCGGGCACCGGCTGGATCAACGCGCAAAGGATCGAGGCGTCGGGTGGGATGATGCTGTGACGCGAACGCGAAGCGGCATTCGCGCGTGGACCGGCGTTCCGCCAACAGCGAACGCCGGTCACAAGACCTGCGCCTACGCCGGGCCAGTCGCCACCGGTCGCGCCGGATCGGCGATCCAGCCGCTCCACGAACCCGGATACACCCGTGGCCCCGACAGCCCGGCATGTTCCATCGCCAGCAGCAGATGGCAGGCGGTGACGCCCGAACCGCACATCAGCACCGCGTCTGCGGGCCGATGGCCGTGCAGCATCGGCTCGAGTTCCGCGCGCAGTTCCGGCGCGGGCCGGAAGCGGCCGTCGCTCAGGTTCTGCGCGAACGGACGGTTGAGCGCGCCGGGCACGTGGCCGGCGACCGGGTCGATCGGTTCGACTTCGCCGCGGAAGCGTTCGCCGCCACGCGCATCCAGCAGCCAGCCAGGCGCCTCGTCCAGGCGCGACAGCACTTCGTCGACCCCGGCGATGCGCGAACGGTCAAAGCTGTTCGCCGGGTATGGCGGCAGCGCCGGCGGCGCGGCGGCATCCGCGGTTTCCGGCAGTCCCGCCGCGCGCCAGGCGGCCAGGCCGCCGTCGAGCACTGCCGCCCGTTCGTGCCCCAGCAACTTCAGCAGCCACCATGCGCGGGCGGCGGCCATGCTGCCGTCGCCGGCGTCGTAGACCACCACCTGGTCCCGTGGCCCGATGCCCCAGGCGCCGACGCGGCGGGCGAAGTCCGCGGCCTGCGGCAGCGGATGCCGGCCCTGCCCGGCCATCCCATGATCGGAGAGGTCGCGGTCCAGGTCAGCATGCGCCGCGCCGGGCAGGTGCGAGGCCTGCCACGCGGCGCGCCCGGCCGCGGGGTCGGTCAGCACCGCGCGCGCATCGAGCAGGCGCAGCGAGGGATCGTCCAGCACCGCCGCCAAAGCGTCGGCCGACACCAGCGTTGTCCAGGGTCCCGCCGTCATGCGCCCTCCTCCAGCCGTCGCCGCAGGTTGTACAGGATCGCCGCGGTCGCGCCCCAGATGCGCTGGCCGGGCCAGTCGTATTCGAGCACGCTGCGCGGGCGGCCGCGGAATTCCATCTCGACCTGGCGCAGGTGCGAAGCCGACATCAGGTAGTCGAAGGGGACCTCGAACACTGCGGCCACTTCGTCCGGGTGCGGCTGCGGCACGTAGTCCGGATCGATCACCGCGACCACCGGAACGACCCGGAACCCGCTGATGGTCAGGAACGGATCGAGGTAGCCCAGCGGCGCGACCTGCCGCGCCTCCAGCGCGATCTCCTCGTGGCTCTCGCGCAGCGCGGCGCCGAGCGCACCGGCGTCGCCCGCTTCGACCCGGCCGCCCGGGAAGCTGACCTGGCCGCCATGGTGGCGCAGCGCGTCGGTGCGGCGGGTCAGCAGCACCTGGGTGCCGGCGCCTTCGCGCGGCACCAGCCCGACCAGCACGGCGGCCTCGGCCAGCGCTGCCGGCTGCGGCAGCAGGTCGTCCAGTTCGGAGCGGTTCCAGCCATCGCCGCCGGGCGGCTGGCGCAGCGGATACAGCGCCGCGCGCAGGCGCTCGCGCTCGTGCAGCCGCTCGAGGAAACCGGAACGGCCGCGTTCGCGCCCGGGCAGTACGCCCTCCATCAGCCGCCGCCGCTCGACTTCGTCCATGCGCGGCCAGCGCGCGATCTCCTCGCCGCTGCGCAGGCAACCCTCGCACAGGCCGTCGGCGCCGATGCGGCACAGGCGCACGCAGGGACTGGAAGGAGCGGACGGCGCGGCGGCGCCGGGAGGGAATCGGGATGGAAGCACAGGCGGGCGCACATGGACCGGGAAGCGTAGCGCGGAACGCATCGCGCAGAAACGACTGCGCCGGCACGGGGCCGGCGCAGGGGAAACACACGTCGCGGAACGGATTACTTGATCGCGACCAGCTTGATCTCGAACACCACCGCCACGTTCGGCGGGAACGGGGTGCGCGGATCGGCGCCGTAGGCCTTGTCCGGCGGCAGCGCCACTTCCCACTTGGAACCGGCCGGCATCTGCAGCAGCACCTCGCGCATGGCGGCCATTTCCACTTCGCTGACCTTGATGCTGGGAATCTGCTGCGCCGGGCGCGGCTGCTCCGGACGCTGGCCGAACGGGAACGGGCCGGCGACTTCCAGCTGCACGTTGCTGGTCTGGGTCGGCTTGGCACCGGTACCGGTCTCCAGGATGCGGTACTGCACGCCGCTGGCCAGGGTCTGCACGCCCGGCTTGGCCTTGTTCTGGGCCAGGAACTGGTCGGACTTGGTCTTGTTCTCGGCGGCGGCCTTGTCGTACTCCGCCTTGGCCTGCTGCGCGCGGGCCTGCTCGCGCTTCTGGAACGCTTCCACCGCCGGCTTCAGCTGTTCGGCGGTGATCGCCGGCTGCTTCTTGGCCATGGCGTCCTGCAGTCCCTTGACGACGGAGTTGACGTCGACCTGCTCGCCGCGCGCGGCCAACTCGGCAAGGTTGTTGCCGTAGTCGTAGCCGAAGTAGTAACTCAGCTTGCCCTTCTCGGACGTGGTGTCCTGGGCGAAAGCACTGCCGGCCAGGGCCAGGGCGGCAATGGCGACAGCGATCGGGCGCAACTTCATCTAGATCTTCTCCGGAAGGGTGATGCCGGGACGGAACCGGCCGTATCGGACGCGCTAGGATAGCCGCCACACCGGCGGCCCGCCAGCGCGGGTCGGGGCATGGGACCGGGCCCGGGGCAGGAAGTTCCCGCCCCCGATTCCCGCCGCCGGCCTTCACATTCCCGACCAGGAGCTCCCATGACGGCAACCCCCGTCCTCAGCCGCGACGCCGAAGCCGTCCGCGTCCTCACCGTGGACCGTCCGGACAAGCTGAACGCGCTCGACCGGGCGACCCTGCAGGCGCTGGACGACGCATTCGCGGCCGCCGCGGACGATGCCGGCATCCGGGCGGTCGTCCTCACCGGCAGCGGCACCCGCGCCTTCGTCGCCGGCGCCGACATCGCCGAGATGAACGGGCTGACCGCGATCGAGGCGCGGGAGTTTTCGCTGCTCGGCCAGCGCCTGATGCGGCGGATCGAACGCCTGCCCAAGCCGGTCGTCGCAATGGTGAACGGATACGCACTGGGCGGCGGGCTGGAACTGGCCATGGCCTGCCACCTGCGCATCGCCGCCGATGGCGCCAGGCTGGGCCAGCCGGAGGTGAACCTGGGGCTGATCCCCGGTTTCGGCGGCACCCAGCGCCTGTTGCGCCTGGCCGGCCGCGCCGCGGCGCTGGAGCTGTGCCTGACCGGTGCACCGGTCGATGCGGCGCGCGCGCTGCAGCTGGGTCTGGTCAACCGCGTGGTGCCGGCCGCCGGACTGGAAGCTGAAACGATGAAACTGGCGGCGCAGCTGGCGGCCGCCGCGCCGCTGGCGCTGCGCGGAGTCCTCGACGCGGTGGTGCTGGGCGGCGAATGCGCGATCGAGGAAGGCCTGCAGTTCGAGACCGCGCAGTTCGCGCTGCTGTTCGCCAGCGAGGACATGCGCGAAGGCACCGCGGCGTTCCTCGAAAAGCGCAAGCCGCAGTTCCGCAACCGCTGACGCCAGGCCCGACGCCGCCATGACGCGCACGCCCGAAGCCAGCGCCGTGGACCCGCGATCCCCGCTGCAGGCGCGCCTGCTGGCGCTGCTGCGGGCCGGCGATATCGATGGCGCGCTGCAGGCGGGCCTGATGGATTGCCGCGCATCGGACGCACCGGCGGATGCGCCGATCCGCGCGGCGCAGGAGCGGCTGCGCGACGCCTGGGACGCACGCGAGCGCCATCGCGCGCGCCAGGTCCGGCTGGCGCGCCAGGCCACAGAACGCACCGCGCGGCGCGCGGCCATCATCGCGCCCGTGCCGGCGCCTGCACCTGCGCCCACGATCGGCGGGGTTGCGGCGACCGCCGCACCGGCCTTGCCCGCCGCGGCCGCCGCGGCGCTGGCACGGGCGCGCGCCAAGGCCGCCGGACGCCCATCGGAATGAATGCATCGTCCTCGCGGAGCCGCGCGAAAGTAACGACGGCGGCGAAGAAAGCCACGCCGGTCGCCGGGGCCGGAAAGACGGGCAAGATTGCCAGGACCGGCAAGGACGGCGCCGGCCGGACCGGGCCGCGCACGCCCGCCGCGCGCCGGGTCAGCCTGATGACCCGGGGGCAGATCCAGGAGATGTTCGAGCGCCTGCGCGAACTGGATCCGCATCCGACCACCGAACTGGAATACTCGACCCCGTTCGAGCTGCTGGTCGCGGTGATCCTGTCCGCGCAGGCCACCGACGCGGGCGTGAACAAGGCCACCCGCCGCCTGTATCCGGTCGCCAACACCCCGCAGGCCATCCTCGAACTCGGCGAAGACGGCCTGAAGCGGTACATCTCCACCATCGGCCTGTACAACGCCAAGGCGAAGAACGTCATCGCCACCTGCCGGATCCTCGTCGAGCGGCACGGCGGCGAGGTGCCGCGCGACCGCGCTGCGCTGGAAGCGTTGCCCGGCGTGGGCCGCAAGACCGCCAACGTGGTGCTCAACACCGCCTTCGGCGAACCGACCATGGCGGTGGACACGCACATCTTCCGCGTCGCCAACCGCACCGGGCTGGCCCCGGGCAAGGACGTGCGCGCGGTCGAGGACGGACTGCTCGCGCGCGTGCCGCAGGAATTCCTGCACGACGCCCACCACTGGCTGATCCTGCACGGCCGCTACGTGTGCAAGGCGCGCAAGCCGGACTGCCCGCAGTGCGTGGTCCGCGGCCTGTGCCACTGGCCGGACAAGACACCCGGCTGAAGGCGGCGCGCTGGCGAGGCCACTCGTCCGCATGTCATGGCGCGGTCATCGCCGCGAAATTAAGTCAGCGCTGTCACATTTACGCAAACTTCACGCCTTAGCCTGCGCGGCGACTCCCCAGCCCGCCTCAGGCATCCACATGAAACTCTCCCGCTCCAAACTCGGCCTCGCCCTGCTCGCCGCCATGGCCGCTCCCGCCGCCCACGCCGAGATCGCCATCGACGTGATCGGCGGTTCCGAGGTGACTTTCGAAGGCCTGGTCCAGGCCGACGGCAACTGGTTCGACAACGACGTCGTCGACCTCAACGGCACCAGCAACAACGGCGACGACAGCGAATTCGAACTGCGCCGCGCCGAACTGGTGCTCAAGGGCAAGGGCCCGGGCAACATCGAATGGGTCGCCGGCTACGACGCCAAGGCCGACAAGTACCTGGACGCCAACATCAAGTACAAGCTCGGTGGCGACAGCGCCAAGTTCGTCCAGCTGGGCCAGTACAAGCAGCCCAACAGCCTGGAAGAGCTGTCCAGCACCAAGAACAACGACTTCATCTCCAAGGCCGCGGTGACCAACACCTTCGCCACCGCGCGCCGCCTGGGCGGCGCGTTCGGCTACGGCGACAGCGACTGGAGCGTGACCGCAAGCGTGTTCGGCCGCGAACTGACCCGCAACCTCGCCCACGGCAGTGGTTACGGCGCGCGCGCCACCTGGGCGCCGATCAACGAGAGCGGCAACATCGTCCACCTGGGCCTGAGCTACGTCGACAACGACACCGACGCCGATACCCTGCGACTGCGCGCGCGTCCCAACGCCGACCTGGCCGCCGCGCGCCTGGTCGATACCGGCGACATGACCGACACCGACAGGATCGGCACCCTCGGCCTGGAAGGCATGTGGGTCACCGGCCCGTTCAAACTGCAGGGCGAGTACTACTCGGTCGACGTCAGCCGTTACCGCGACACCAGCCGCGACTTCAGCGGCGATGGCTGGTACGTCAGCGGCGTGTGGAACGTCACCGGCGAAACCTGGGGCTACAAGGGCGGCACGCCGAGCACCGGCCTGCCGGACGAACCGGGCCGCGGCATGTGGCAGCTGGGCCTGCGCTACGACACGATCGACCTGAACGACGGCAGCCTGCGCGATCCGTCCACGCCGGACGGTCCGCCGATCGTGGATGGCGTCCTCGGCGGCAAGCAGGACATCTGGACGCTCGGCGCGAACTGGTACTGGCGCTCCAACTTCAAGTTCGCGCTGAACTACGTGATCGTGGACAGCAGCCGCTACAGCGCCTCCGCCGGCGCGGTCGTGGACGACAGCCCGAACATCATCGAAGCGCGCGCCCAGTTCTACTGGTAAGCACCGCAGCGGGCGCGGCACAGGCCGCGCCCGCTCCTTCCCGGCTGCAACAGCCACCCGTCATCCGTCTGTCACGACGCCGACATCCCGGCGTCACCGCCCGGTTATGCAATGCGTACCGGAGCGGACCCTTCCGCACGCCCCACCCTCCAGGAGTCCTTCCGTGATCCACACGCTCAAGACCCGCGTCGCGGCCGGCATGCTCGCCGCCTCGTTCGCCTTCGCCGCCCAGGCCGCCGACGTGACCGGCGCCGGCGCGTCCTTCATCTACCCGGTGATGTCCAAGTGGTCGGCCGACTACAGCGCCGCCACCGGCAAGAAGGTCAATTACCAGTCGATCGGTTCCGGCGGCGGCATCGCCCAGATCAAGGCCGCGACGGTGGACTTCGGTTCCTCCGACAAGCCGCTGCCCAGCGACGAGCTGGCCGCCTCGGGCCTGGCCCAGTTCCCGTCGGTGATCGGCGGCGTGGTGCCGGTGATCAACGTCGAGGGCGTGGCCCCCGGTGCGCTGAAGCTGGATGGGCCGACCCTGGGCAACATCTTCCTGGGCAAGGTCAAGAAGTGGAACGACCCGGCCATCGCCGCGCTCAACCCGGGCCTGAAGCTGCCCGACGCCAAGATCACCGTCGTGCATCGCTCCGACGGTTCGGGCACCACCTTCAACTTCGCCAACTACCTGTCCAAGGTGAATCCGGAGTGGAAGGACAAGGTCGGCGAAGGCACCTCGGTGCAGTGGCCGGCGGGCATCGGCGGCAAGGGCAACGAGGGCGTGGCCGCCTACGTCAAGCAGATCAAGGGCGGCATCGGCTACGTCGAACTGTCCTACGCGCTGCAGAACAAAATGGCCTACGCCTCGATGAAGAACGCCGCCGGCAAGTTCGTTCTGCCCAACGACGAGAGCTTCTCGGCCGCCGCCGCCAGCGCCGACTGGGCCAACGCAAAGGACTTCCACCTGGTCATGACCGACGCCCCGGGCGAGGACGCCTGGCCGATCACCGCGACCAATTTCATCCTGGTCCACAAGCAGCCGAAGAACGCCGCCAGCGCGAAGGAAATGCGCGAGTTCTTCCGCTGGATCTACGCCAATGGCGACGCCCAGGCCAAGCAGCTGGACTACGTGCCGCTGCCGGACAGCCTGGTGCAGCAGATCGAGGCCTACTGGACGCAGAACCTGAAGTACTGAGCGGCGGGACTCTCTCCCCTCGCCGCTCACCCGGAGCGCGGGCCACAGGTCCGCGCTCTTTCTTTGGGTTCTTGTCCCGACAGCAGAAACAGGCGTAGGGATCGCTTCGTCCGGATGCCGGGATACCAGGCAACGTGCTGACCGGCTCTGGACGCTGCGGCCGTCTCTTTGCTGGAGAGCGAAAAGCGCTGGCTTCGGACGGAGCCGCCGAAGCCGACCCCTCCCAACGCCTTTGCTCCTGCTCCTGCGGGACGCCCGTCTCTCCTCAGTTCGGAAAACCAGACAAACAGGCTTCGCCGGTACCAGGGGTCGTTCCTTCCGAGGGGTCGCGTCAGATTCCGCTTCAGATCGCCCTCCCGCGGCACCCGCGCACTGTCCGCCGCAATCGCCAGCCACCGCGTCATACGGTTGTCACAAAAACATCATTTCATGTGCTCATCCCGCCGGCGCGCCCGGCCCGACCCGCAAGTGAGCCCATGAAGACCTCCCCGGTCCGTCTTCTCGCCCTGTCCCTGGCTACCGCGATCGCCCTGACCGCCTGCAAGCCGGCCGGTGACGCCGGCACGCCCGCCGCCGCGGCCGACGCCCCGCAGGCAGCCACCGCCGCCCCGGCCGCCGGCGACAAGGTGGCCGCCGAGATCTCCGGCGCCGGCGCCTCCTTCATCTACCCGCTGGTGTCGAAGTGGTCGGCCGACTACAACGCCGCCACCGGCAACAAGGTCAACTACCAGTCGATCGGCTCGGGCGGCGGCATCGCCCAGATCAAGGCTGGCACCGTCGACTTCGGTTCTTCCGACAAGCCGCTGCCCAGCGATGAACTGGCCGCCGCGGGCCTGGGCCAGTTCCCCTCGGCGATCGGCGGCGTGGTCCCGGTGTTCAACCTGCAAGGCATCGAGCCGGGCAAGCTGCGCCTGACCGGGCCGCTGCTGGCCGACATCTTCCTGGGCAGGATCACCGCCTGGAACGACCCGGCCATCGCCGCCGCCAACCCGGGCGTGGCCCTGCCGGCGGAGAAGATCACCGTCGTGCACCGTTCCGACGGTTCGGGCACTACCTTCAACTTCAGCAACTACCTGTCCAAGGTCAGCGCGGACTGGAAGGGCAAGGTCGGCGAAGGCACCTCGCTGCAGTGGCCGGCCGGCGTGGGCGGCAAGGGCAACGAGGGCGTGGCCGCCTACGTGCAGCAGATCAAGGGTGGCATCGGCTACGTCGAGCTGGCCTACGCGCTGCAGAACGGCATGCCGTACGCAGCGCTGCAGAACGCCGCCGGGCAGTGGGTGCAGCCCAGCGCCGAGAGCTTCGCCGCCGCGGCGGCCAGTGCGGACTGGGCCAATGCCAAGGACTTCAACCTGGTGATCACCAATGCGCCCGGCGAACAGGCCTGGCCGATCACCGCCACCAATTTCATGCTGATGCACAAGCAGCCCAAGGATGCGGAGCGCAGCCAGGCCACCCTGGATTTCTTCAAGTGGGCCTTCGAAAACGGCCAGGCACAGGCGCAGGACCTGCACTACGTACCGCTGCCGCCGCAACTGGTGCAGCAGATCGAGGCGTACTGGGCGGCGGAGTTCAAATGATCCAGCGGCGCGTCCGCGTACTGCGCGGACGCCTTTGCCGCTGCGTCATCCCCGCACAGGCAGGGATGACGCGCCAGCAAGCGCAGGCTTCCCGCCTTTCCGGGAACCACGCGACAGAAGCCCCCGCTTATCGCGGAGCCGGCGGCCCGCACCCCCTCCCACGGGCCGCCGCCCTCCGCACCCTCCGGGCAGCGCCCCTCACGATGACCCGATGAACACCACGACGATCGACGCCCTCCCCCCCGCCCACGGCAAGCGCGACCTGCGCGACGCTCGCGCCGACCGGCTGTTCCGCCATGCGCTGGTCGCGTGCGTGGTGTTCGTGCTGGTCGCCCTCGCCGGTGCGGCGCTGTCGATGCTGTGGGGCGGCCGCCACGCCCTGCAGATGCAGGGACTGAGCTTCTTCTACTCGTCCGAATGGAACCCGGTCGAGAACAAATTCGGCGCGCTGGCGCCGATCTACGGCACCCTGGTCACGGCGCTGATCGCGATGCTGATCGCGGTACCGGTCAGCTTCGGTATCGCTTTCTTCCTCACCGAGGTCGCGCCGCGCTGGCTGCGCGGCCCGGTCGGCACCGCGATCGAACTGCTGGCCGGCATCCCCTCGATCATCTACGGCATGTGGGGCCTGTTCGTGCTGGTGCCGGTGATGACCGAATACGTCACCCCCTGGCTCAACGACCACCTCGGCACCCTGCCCGTCGTCGGCCCGCTGTTCCAGGGCCCGCCGCTGGGCATCGGCATGCTCACCGCCGGCTTCGTGCTGGCGATCATGGTGATCCCGTTCGTCTCCTCGGTGATGCGCGAAGTTTTTTTGACCGTGCCGACGCGGCTGAAGGAGTCGGCCTATGCGCTGGGCTCCACCAAGTGGGAGGTGAGCTGGGACATCGTCCTGCCCTATACCCGCTCGGCGGTGATCGGTGGCATCTTCCTCGGCCTGGGCCGCGCGCTGGGCGAGACCATGGCCGTGGCCTTCGTGATCGGCAACTCGGTGCGGCTGACGCCCTCGCTGCTTGAGCCGGGCACCACCATCGCCGCCCTGATCGCCAACGACTTCGGCGAGGCCACCGAAACCTACCGTTCGGCGCTGCTGCTGCTGGGCTTCGTGCTGTTCATCGTCACCTTCGTGGTGTTGGCGGCCGCCCGCTTCATGCTGATGCAGCTCTCGCGCAGGGAGGGCAACTGATGTCCGCCGATCTCGCTCCGGCAGCTGTTTCCGGCCGGCTCTACGCAAGGCGCCGGGTGGTCAACGTGCTGGCCCTGCTGCTGTCCTGCGCGACCGCGCTGTTCGGCCTGTTCTTCCTCGGCTGGATCCTGTGGACCCTGATCGCCAAGGGCATCGCCGGCATCGACTGGAACCTGTTCACCCGGATGACCCCGCCGCCGATGGAGGAAGGCGGCCTGGCCAACGCCTTCTTCGGCAGCGCGGTGATGTGCGCGCTGGCGATCGCGATCGGCACGCCGCTGGGCGTGGCCGCCGGCACCTGGCTGGCCGAGTACGGCAACGCGCGCAAGGCCGGCATGGTGGTGCGCTTCGTCAACGACATCCTGCTGTCGGCGCCATCGATCGTGCTGGGCCTGTTCATCTACACCCTGGTCGTGATGCAGACCGGCGGCAACTTCTCCGCCTTCGCCGGCGCGCTGGCGCTGGCCTTCATTGTGCTGCCGGTGGTGGTGCGCACCACCGACGAAATGCTGAGGCTGGTGCCGGTGCAGATGCGCGAGGCGGCGCTGTCGCTGGGCATCCCGCAGTGGAAGGTGACCGTGCAGGTGCTGTACCGCAGCGCCTCGGCTGGCATCGTCACCGGCATCCTGCTGGCGCTGGCCCGCATCTCCGGCGAAACCGCGCCGCTGCTGTTCACCGCCTTCGGCAACCAGTACTGGAGCACCAACGTCATGCAGCCGATGGCGTCGGTGCCGGTGGTGATGAACCAGTTCGCCGCCAGCCCCTACGAATCCTGGCAGGTGCTCGCCTGGGCCGGCGCGCTGGTCCTGACCGTGTTCGTGCTGCTGGTCAGCCTGGCCGCGCGCGCCCTGCTCCTGCGCAACAAGACTCCCAATGACTGACCACTCCCGGAACCTGGCCATGAACGACCTCCACTCCGCCACCGCGCCCGTGCAGCGCATCGCCGTGACCGCCCACGCGGACGCCGATGCCGCACCGGCCGCGGTCAAGCTGGCCGCGCGTGGCCTGGACTTCTACTACGACAGGTTCCACGCGCTGAAGAACATCGACCTGGAGATTCCCGAGAAGCGCGTCACCGCGCTGATCGGCCCGTCCGGGTGCGGCAAGTCGACCCTGCTGCGCATCTTCAACCGGATCTACGCGCTGTACCCGAAGCTGGAGGCGCGCGGCGAGGTGCTGCTGGACGGCGAGGACATCCTCTCGCCCAGGTATCCGATGAACCGGCTGCGCAGCAAGGTCGGCATGGTGTTCCAGAAGCCGGTGCCGTTCCCGATGACCATCTTCGAGAACGTGGCCTACGGCATCCGCCACCACGAGAAGCTGTCCCGGGCCGAGATGAACCTGCGCGTGGAGCAGGCGCTGCGCCAGGCAGCGCTGTGGGACGAGGTCAAGGACAAGCTTGGGCAGTCGGCGCTGGGCCTGTCCGGCGGCCAGCAGCAGCGCCTGTGCATCGCCCGCGCGGTGGCGCTGAAGCCGGACGTGCTGCTGCTGGACGAACCGACCTCGGCGCTGGACCCGATCTCCACCAGCCGCATCGAACAGCTGGTCGAGGAACTGAAGACCGACTACACCATCGCCATCGTCACCCACAACATGCAGCAGGCCGCGCGCGTGTCCGACTACACCGCCTTCATGTACCTGGGCGACCTGATCGAGCACGACCGCACCCATGTCATCTTCTCCAGCCCCTCGAAGCGGCAGACCGAGGACTACATCACCGGGAGGTTCGGCTGATGAGCACCACCCAGCCCCACGAGCACATCGTCAAGAGCTACGACGAGGAACAGCACCGCCTGGTCGAGGAAGTCGTGCGCATGGGCCAGACCGCCGTGGCGCAGCTGGAAGCGGCGCTGGACGTGGTCGAACGCCGCGACGACAGCGCCGCGCGCCGGATCGTGGCCAACGACGAGTCCATCGACGAGGCCGAGCGCCGGATCAGCCACGAGGTGATGCTGCTGGCCCTGCGCGGGCCGATGGCCCGCGACCTGCGCGAGATCCTCGCCGGGTTGCGCATCCCCGCCGACATCGAGCGCATCGGCGACTACGCGGCCAACGTGGCCAAGCGTTCGATCGCGCTCAACGCCTCGCCGCCGATGCCCCATACCAGCGGCCTGCGCGCGCTGGGCCTGCTCGCCGCCGGCCAGGTGCGGCAGGCGTTGCGCGCCTACCGCGACGGCGACGGCGAACTGGCCCTGCAGGTGCGCGACAACGACGCGCGGCTGGACCAGCAGTACACGGCGCTGTTCCGCGAACTGCTGACCTACATGATGGAAGATCCGCGCAACATCACCCCGTGCACGCACCTGCTGTTCATGGCCAAGAACCTGGAGCGCATCGGCGACCACGCCACCAACATCGCCGAGAACGTCTGGTTCCTGCTGCATGGCGAGCAGGAACTGCCGCCCCGCGACAAGCGCGACGACACCAGTACCACCGCCGCGCCCTGACCGCGGCGCGGCGTCCCTGCGGGGATGACCCGCCGGCGCGGTTGGGGGGTAGACTGGCCTTCCCCCACGGCGGCCGGCGCACCGCTGTCTGCGCCCCCATCCGGAGCACACGCCATGTCCAAGCAGAAACCCGCCGCCATCGCGCTCGGCACCGCACTGGCCGGCCTGACCCTGACCGGCGCCGCCTTCGCCATGGAGCCGCTCGCGCAAGGCTACATGCTCGCCGCGGGCGAGGCTGGCGAGGCCGGCAAGGCGCAGGAGGGCAAGTGCGGCGAAGGCAAGTGCGGCATCGAGAAGATCGACGCCGACAAGGACGGACGCGTCTCCCAGGCCGAGTTCGTCGCCGCCCATCCCGACCAGGCCGAGCATTTCGCCAAGATGGACGCCAACCAGGACGGTTTCGTCGACGAAGCCGAGCGCAAGGCCTACCACGCCGCCAAGGGCACCGAAGGCAGCTGCGGCGAGAAGACCGGCAAGGCCGGCGAAGGCAAGTGCGGGGAAGGCAAATGCGGCGAGGGCAAGTGCGGCGGGATGGCCTGAGGCGCGAGCCTTTGATGCGAGTCCCTCGCAAGATCCCCTTGATGCGAGTCCCTCGCAAGAGCGCCGCACATCCATGTGCGGGTTGTCAAAGGGATCGGGTCCTTTGCCAGGCGGGGGTCTTCTGCTGACTGCCCATGAAGCTGCCTGAAGCCAGCGCCGGACTCGGACTGCGGCGCGCGATGCTCGACGAGCTGCGCGCCGCGCCGGCCGGCGCCTTCGATTTCCTCGAATGCGCACCGGACAACTGGATCGGCGTCGGCGGACGGCTCGGCGAGGCGCTGGACGAACTGTCCGCGCGCCATCCACTGACCTGTCATGGCCTGTCGCTGTCGCTGGGCGGCACCGAACCGCTGGACGAGGTGTTCCTGGGCAGGACCCGCCGCTTCCTCGACCGGCACCGGGTGGCGCTGTACAGCGAGCACCTGAGCTGCTGCACCGACGATGGCCACCTCTACGACCTGATGCCGATCCCGTTCACCGACGAGGCCGTACGCCACGTCGCCGCGCGCATCCGCCGCGTGCAGGAGACGCTCGGTCGCCGCATCGCCGTGGAGAACGTCTCCTACTATGCCGCCCATCCCGCAGCCGCAGGTGCGCCACCGATGGACGAAGCCGACTTCGTCGCCGCCGTGCTGGAGGAGGCCGACTGCGACCTGCTGCTGGACGTCAACAACGTCTACGTCAACGCGGTCAACCACGGCTACGACGCGCACGCGTTCCTCGCGCGCATGCCCGGGCTTCGCATCGCCTCGTACCATGTCGCCGGGCACTACGACGAGGCCGAGGACCTGAAGGTCGACACCCACGGCGCGCCGGTGAAGTGCGATGTCTGGGCGCTGCTGGCCGAGGCCTACCGCCTGCACGGCGTGCGCCCCACCCTGCTCGAGCGCGATTTCAACCTGCCGCCGCTGGCCACGCTGCTGGAGGAAGTCGGGCACATCCGCCGGTTGCAACGCGACGCGCTGTCCGGACGCGCGGCCGGCGCCACCCGTGCCTGACCTGCGCGAACAGCAGGCCGCCTTCGCCGCGCACCTGCGCGACCCGGAGGCGCACCCGCCGCCGCCGGGGATCGAACCGCGGCGCATCGCGGTCTACCGCGAACTGTTCTTCAACAACATCAACGGGCTCCTCGGCGGCAACTTCCCGGTGATCCGCCGCACCCTGGGCGAGGCAGACTGGACCGCGCTGGTGCGCCGCTTCTATGCCGACCACCGCAGCCGGACGCCGCTGTTTCCCGAAATCGCGCGCGAGTTCATCCGCTTCCTGGAGCAGCGCGCCCTGAAGGCATCGGACGATGTGCGCGGCGAAGCGCCCGGCGATCCGCCCTGGCTGTGGGAGCTGGCGCATTACGAATGGATCGAGCTGGCGGTGCAGATCGACGACAGCCCGCTGCCGGCGCACGACCCGTGCGGCGACCTGCTCGAAGGCGTGCCGGTGGTGTCGCCGTATGCGCGCGCGCTGGCCTATCGCTGGCCGGTGCACACGATCGGGCCGGAGCATCGGCCTGCAACTCCGCCGGACACGCCGACGCTGCTGCTGGTCCGGCGCGATGCGGGCGGCCAGGCCCGCTTCGCCGCGCTCTCGCCGCTGGTCTTCCGGCTGCTGGAAATGCTGGGCGCCGCCGGGCGCAGCGGCCGGGCCAGCCTGGGGGCGCTGGCAGCCGAAGCCGGCGTGGCCGCCGACGCGAATTTCCTCGACCGCGGCGCAGCGATGCTGGAACGCATGCGCGAGGAAGGCACCGTGCTCGGCACCGCGCCGTAACGTGGCACGCCGGGGCGGGCGACCCGCCGTCGGCGTCGGCCCGATCTTCCCGCACCGCGCTTTCTGTGTAGGAGCCCGTCTTGCGGGCGACACGACGCCGTCAGCACAGGCGACGCCCTCGTGGTTCCGACGCCCGTGTCGCCCGCAAGACGGGCTCCTGCAGGAAGCATCGCCGCGGCCCGTTGCGCCGGCTCTGCTACCCTGCGCGCATGAGCGACAGCGATCTGGAAATCCCGTCCGGCAGCGAAGCGCCCGCCGCGCCTCCCGGCGCCATGGCGCGCCGCTTCCGCGGTTTCCTGCCGGTGGTGGTGGACGTGGAGACCGGCGGCTTCGACTGGAACCGGCATGCGCTGCTGGAAATGGCCGCCGTTCCCATCGAGCTGGACGAACAGGGCCTGTTCGTCCCCGGGCAGACCGCCAGCGCGCATTTCATCCCGGCGCCGGGCACCGAGATCGATCCCAAGTCGCTGGAAGTGACCGGCATCGACCTGGACCATCCGTTCCGCCTGGCCAAGCCCGAGCTCGACGGGCTGGGCCACGTGTTCAACCAGGTCCGCGCCGCCGTGCGCCGGCACGGTTGCCAGCGCGCGATCCTGGTCGGGCACAACGCGCACTTCGATCTGAACTTCGTCAACGCCGCCGTCGCGCGCAGCGGGCACAAGCGCAACCCGTTCCATCCCTTCAGCGTGTTCGACACGGTGACCCTGGCCGGCGTCGCCTACGGCCAGACCGTGCTGGCGCGCGCGATGCAGGCGGCCGGGTTCGACTGGAACGCCGAGGACGCGCATTCGGCCGTGTACGACGCCGAGCAGACCGCCAAACTGTTCTGCCGCATCGCCAACGCCTGGCCGTCGCCGCTGCCGGGGTGAGGCCGCGGCCCGCTGGATGCGCGGAAAAGGCAGCGGGGCAAGCTCCGCTCTACGCGGAGCCGCTTTTCAGCCGCGCTGGCGCACCGCCTCGAACAGGCACACGCCCGCGGCCACCGATACGTTGAGGCTTTCGATGTCGCCCGGCATCGGGATCCGCACCAGCGCGTCGCAGTGTTCGCGGGTCAGCCGGCGCAGGCCTTCGGCCTCGCCACCCAGCACCAGCGCGACGTTGCCCTTCAGGTCCAGCGAATACAGGGTCGGGTCGACCTCGCCGGCCAGGCCGTAGATCCACACGCCCAGCTTCTGCAGTTCGCGCAGGGTGCGCGAGAGGTTGGTCACCGACACCACCGGCAGCCGGTCGGCGGCGCCGGCCGAGGTCTTGCGCACGGTCGCGTTCACCGGCGCCGACTTGTCCTTGGGGATCACCACCGCGGTGGCGCCGGCCGCGGCGGCGCTGCGCAGGCAGGCGCCGAGGTTGTGCGGATCCTGCACGCCGTCGAGGACCAGCAGCAAAGCCTTGCCTTCCGCCGCCTCGACCAGCCCGGCCAGCTCGTGCTCGTCCCAGGTCTTCGCCGCGGCATAGCGCGCGGCCACGCCCTGGTGGCGGACCTGGCCGCCGATGCCGTCCAGCGCCTGGGTGGCGACCTTGCGCACCTCGATCCCGCGCCGGCGCGCCTGTTCCTCGATCTCGACCAGGCGCGGATTGCGCGCGCCGGAATCGACCAGTACCTCGCGCACGTGCTCGGCGTCGTTCTCGACGGCCGAGGCCACCGCGTTGACGCCGACGATCCACTGGTTCTGCTTGCTGCTCATGCGCTGGGTGACCGCCGGGAAAGGCCGGCATTATCGCATCGGCCGGGCCTGCCGGACCCGGTTGCAGGTCGTCCCCGTGGCGCCGGGCTTGCCCGATTGCGAAGCCGTCGCAAAGACAGCGGGGCAAGCCCGCTCTACGAGGCGATCGGCGGCCAGCCGGCGGTGTCGTGGTCCGGATGCTGGAACGGGACGATCCGCGCCAGGAACTCCGCCGCGGCCTCGTCCTCCCCGGTGCGCCGCGCCGGCAGCGCGGACAGCCCGTCCACCCAGGGCAGTTTCCCTTCCACGCCGTACTGGATCCGCGGCGCCAGCGCGGACGGATCGTCGAACGCGCCCGCCGCCAGCGCCACGCCGTCCGGCGCCTCGTAGGTCAACGGCGTGCCGCAGCCGGCGCAGAAGCCGCGCCTGACCAGATTGGAGGACTGGAAGTGCTTCGGCGCGCCACGGGTCCACTCCAGCACCGCACCGCGGGTGGACACCAGCGGTGCGTAGTACGCACCGAAGGCCTTCTGGCACATCCGGCAATGGCAGATCGACGCATCGTCCAGCACGCCGGTGACGCGGAAGCGCACCGCGCCGCACTGGCAACCGCCGGTGTGCACGCGCGGCACCGATGATGCAGGCACGTCCGCGGCCATCGCGGCTCAGTACTTCTGTTTGGTCCGCTTGGCCGGCTGGCCGCGCGGAGGTGGCGGCGGGAAGGCGCCGTCGCGCTCCTTGTCCTCGACCAGGCGGAAGTCGATCTTGCGCTCCTCCAGGCTGGCCTTGAGTACGATGATCCGCACCCGGTCGCCGAGCCGGAACTGCAGGCCGCGACGCTCGCCCGACAAGGTCTTGCGCACCGGATCGAAGTGGTAGTAGTCGTGAGGCAGCTGGGTGACGTGGACCAGGCCGTTGACCTTGGACTGGTCCAGCTCGATGAACAGGCCGAAACTGGTCACCCCGCTGATCACGCCGTCGAACTGGCCGCCGACGTGCTGTTCCATCCACGCGGCGCGGTAGCGCTCGTCGACCTCGCGCTCGGCCTCGTCGGCGCGGCGCTCGCGTTCGGAGCACTGCAGCGCCAGCGCGGCCATGTCGCGCTGCGAATACTGGAACGCCTCCGGTTTCTGCCGGGTCAGCGCGAACTTGATCGCCCGGTGCACCAGCAGGTCCGGATAACGGCGGATCGGCGAGGTGAAGTGCGCGTAGGCATCCAGCGCCAGGCCGAAATGGCCGGCGTTGTCGGGCGAATACACCGCCAGGCTCTGGCTGCGCAGCAGCACCGACTCCAGCAGGGTCGCATCCGGACGCTCGCGCACCTTCTTCAGCAGGCGGGTGTAGTCGCCGGGCTGGACCTTGCCCCATGGCGGCAGGCTCAGCTTGAACTCCTTGAGGAACTCGAGCAGGTCGGTGTACTTGGATTCCGGCGGCTTCTCGTGGATGCGGTACGGTGCCGGGATGTGGCTCTTGAGCAGGCAGCGCGCCGCCTCGACATTGGCGGCGATCATGCATTCCTCGATCAGCTTGTGCGCGTCGTTGCGCACCAGCATGCCGGCCTGGGTCACTTCGCCACGGTTGTCCAGGACGAAGCGGACCTCGGAGGATTCGAATTCGATCGCCCCGCGCGCCGCGCGCGCCTTGGCCAGCACGTGGTACAGCTGGTGCAGGCGCTCCACGTGCGGCAGCACCGGCGCGATCTCGGCGCGTGTTTCCACGTCGTCCTCGCCCACCGCCTTCCACACCTGGGTATAGGTCAGGCGTGCGTGCGAGTTCATCACCGCCTCGTAGAACCTGGACCGGGTCACCTGGCCGTCGTGGTCCACCTGCATGTCGCAGACGAAGCACATGCGGTCGACCTTCGGGTTCAGCGAACAGATGCCGTTGGACAGCGTCTCCGGCAGCATCGGCACCACGTAACCGGGGAAGTACACCGAGGTGGCGCGCTTCTGCGCCTCGTCGTCCAGCGGAGTGCCGGGGCGCACGTAGTGCGACACGTCGGCGATGGCCACCACCAGGCGGAAGCCCTGGCGGTTGCTCTCGCAGTAGACCGCGTCGTCGAAGTCCTTGGCGTCCTCGCCGTCGATGGTCACCAGCGGCGTGGCGCGCAGGTCGACGCGGTCGCCGACCATCGACGGCTCGACCACCAGCGGCACCGCGGTGGCTTCGTCCAGTACCTCCGGCGGGAATTCGTGCGGCAGGTTGTGGCCGTGGATCGCGGCCTCGACCACCAGCGACGGGGTCAGGCTGTCGCCGAGCACCGCCACGATCCTGCCGATCGGCGGGCGCCGCGCGTCCGGCGCCTTCACCAGTTCGCAGACCACCAGCTGGCCATCGCGCGCGCCGCCGGTGCCGTCCGGCGGCACCTGCACGTTGCGCTGGATGCGCTTGTCGTCGGGAATGACGAAGGAGATCCCGTCCTCGGTGCCGAAGCGGCCGATCAGCCGGCTCACGCCGCGCTCGAGCACGCGGGCGATGCTGCCTTCGCGGCGGCCCTGGCGGTCGATGCCGGTGACGTTGGCCAGCACGCGGTCGCCGTGCATGGCCTTGCGCATCTCGTACGGCGGCAGGAACAGGTCATCGCCGCCGCCGGCGTCCGGGCGCAGGAAGCCGAAGCCGTTGGGATTGGCGATCACCGTGCCGGCGATCAGGTCGGTCTGCTCGACCGGGGCGAAGCCGCCGCGGCGGTTCTGCACCAGCTGGCCGTCGCGGACCATCGCGCCCAGGCGCTTGCCCAGCGCATCGAAGCGCTCCGGTTCGCCCAGGCCCAGGGTCTGCGCCAGTTCCTCGGCGGTCTGCGGGCCGCCGGCCGCCTCCAGCGCGGCCAGGATGGCCTCGCGGCTGGCGATGGGATTGGCGTAGCGCTCGGCCTCGCGCGCGGCGTGCGGATCGCGGAAGCCGCCGCGCGCCGAGGGTGCGGAAGGACGTGGCGGGCGCGTGCCCGGTGCCGTTTTCGATGCGCGGCCCGCCGGCGGCGGGGGTGGCTGCGGCATCCATGGCGGCAGTTTCGGCTCCGCCTGGCGCTTGCCCGTCCGTGCCGTGCCCTGGCCCGGCTTGCCGCCGGTGCCAGCGCCCTTGCGGCTGTCGCCGCCCGCGGCCTTCCCGCCGCGATTGCCTGGTTTTTTCATGGGCCGATGGTACACCCCGGCCACGTCGGCACCGCGTCGAACGCGACCACCGTTGACAAGGTTTCGGGCACCCCGCAAAATGCGCGGCCTCACCTGCCCAGGTGGCGGAATTGGTAGACGCACTAGTTTCAGGTACTAGCGGGTAAAACCGTGGAGGTTCGAGTCCTCTCCTGGGCACCAGCATCGGCAGGACACCCTGCCTGGAAAGCCTCCGCAGCGCGGGGGCTTTTTCGTATCCGGCGACACCCGCGCGCCGCGTGACCGGCCCGGTGGCCGGAGCGGATAGGATTCCCGACTCCCTTTTCGCGACCGGACAGGGCATGGAGCCGCAACAGATCGTCTTCCTCGTCATCCTCGGCACGGCGCTGGCGCTGTTCATCAGCGGCCGGCTGCGGGTCGACGTGGTGGCGATGCTGACCCTGCTGGCGCTGGCGCTGACCGGCATCCTCGACGCGAAGCAGGCCCTGGCCGGCTTCTCCAGCGAGCCGGCGATCATCGTCGCGGCGGTGTTCGTGCTCTCCGCCGGCCTGTCGACCACCGGCATCACCGACCGGATAGGCGCGGCGATCGGGCGCGCGGCCGGCGGCAGCGAGTGGCGCACGATCGCCGTGGTCATGCCCGCCACCGCGGCGCTGGCCGCGTTCTCGCACCACGTCATGGTCACGGCGATGATGCTGCCGATCCTGATGCGGCTGGCGCGCGAGCAGAAGCTGGCCGCCTCGCGGCTGCTGATGCCGATGTCGCTGGCCGCCTCGCTCGGCACCACCCTCACGCTGTTCAGCGCGCCGGCGTTCCTGCTGGCCAGCGACCTGCTCAAGCGCGCCGACGGCGCCGGCCTGGACATCTTCGCCATCACCCCGATCGGCGCGGTGCTGGTCCTGCTGGGCACGGTGTACATGCTGCTGGGCCGCTGGCTGCTGCCCCGGCGCGAAGGCGAGGCGACCCTGGGCGACTACCTGCGCCTGGAGCGCTACTACACCGAACTGCTGGTGGAGCAGGACTCGCCCTGGATCGGCCGCACCCGCCAGGAATTCGAGGCCGCCTTCGCCGAGCGCCTGCAGGTGGTGGACTGGCTGCGCCACGGCGTGCGCCGGCGCCGGCAGGCCGGCGACAGCCCGCTCGATGCCGGCGACGTGCTGCTGGTGCGCGCCTCGCCCGACGAGATCGCCTCGATCAGGGACGAGCCCGGCCTGGCCCTGCACGCAGTGGCCAAGTACGGCGACAAGCCACGCGACGACCGGGAGACCGAACTGCTGGGCGAGGAGCAACTGGTGCAGGCGGTGGTCGCGCCGAATTCGGAGTTCATCGGCCGCAGCGTGGCGGGGATCGACTTTCTGCGCACCCTGGGCGTGGTCGTGGTCGGCCTGTGGCGGCGCGAGGGCTGGCTGCACGGCGAGTTGTCGGAAATGCGGCTGGAGGAAGGCGACCTGCTGGTGCTGTGGGGCCGGCAGCAGGAATTCGCGCCGCTGGCCACGCACCACGGCTTCCTCATGCTGATGCCGTTCCAGGGCCAGCAGAAGGCGCGCCGCCGCGCCCCGCTGGCGCTGGCGATCATGGCCACCACGGTCGCCACCGCGGCCACCGGACTGCTGCCGCCGCAGATCGCCTTCCTCGCCGGCGCGGTGGCGATGGTCCTGTGCCGCTGCGTGGGCATCGAGCAGGCCTACCAGCAGATCGACGTGCGCATCTACGTGATGATCGCCGGCGTGATCCCGCTGGGCATCGCCATGGAACGGACCGGCACCGCGCAGCTGGTCGCCGGCCTGCTGATGGCGCATGCCGCGCACTGGCCGGTGTTCGCGTTGCTGCTGGTGATGTTCGGCACCGCCGCGCTGCTCACCCAGATCCTGTCCGACGCGGCCACCACCGTGCTGCTGGCACCCATCGCACTGGCCATGGCGCAGGGCCTGGGCCTGCCGCCGACGCCGTTTGTGGTGTGCACGGCGATGGGCGCGGTGGCCTCGTTCCTGACCCCGATCGGCCACCACGGCAACCTGTTGATCCTGAACCCGGGCCAATACACCTTCGGCGACTTCCTGCGCGTGGGGGTGCCGCTGACCGCCGCCATCGCCCTGGCCACCGCCTGGATGGCGCGCTGGCTGTGGCTGGGCGGACCGCTGCTGCCATGGGCGGCCGGATGAGCGCGCCGGGCGGGTAGAATCGCGGTCCGTCCCGCCGCATCGCCCGCAATGACCGAGACCATCCGCCCGACCTTCCACGGCTTCGAACAGATCCCGCTGCGCGAGTACGCCGAACGCGCCTACCTGGACTATTCGATGTACGTGGTGCTGGACCGCGCCCTGCCGTTCATCGGCGACGGGCTCAAGCCGGTGCAGCGGCGCATCGTCTACGCGATGAGCGAACTGGGGCTCAGCGCCGCATCCAAGCCGAAGAAGTCCGCGCGCACCGTCGGCGACGTGATCGGCAAGTACCACCCGCACGGCGACTCGGCCTGCTACGAGGCGCTGGTGCTGATGGCGCAGCCGTTCTCCTACCGCTATCCGCTGATCGAGGGCCAGGGCAACTTCGGCTCCACCGACGACCCCAAGTCGTTCGCGGCCATGCGCTACACCGAGTCGAAACTGACCCCGATCGCCGAGGTGCTGCTGGGCGAACTGGGCCAGGGCACGGTGGACTGGGTGCCGAACTTCGACGGCACCCTGGAAGAACCGAGCTGGATGCCGGCGCGGCTGCCGCACCTGCTGCTCAACGGCACCACCGGCATCGCCGTCGGCATGGCCACCGACGTGCCGCCGCACAACCTCAACGAGATCGTCAGCGCCTGCGTGCGCCTGCTCGACGATCCGGACGCCACGGTCGCCGACCTGTGCGAACACGTGCGCGGCCCCGATTACCCGACCAGCGCCGAGATCATCACCCCCGCCGCCGACCTGCGCGCGATGTACGAGACCGGCAACGGCAGCGTGCGCGCCCGCGCGACCTGGCAGAAGGAAGGCACCGGCAACTTCGTGGTCACCGCCCTGCCCTACCAGGTCTCCCCGTCCAGGGTGATCGAGCAGATCGCCGCGCAGATGCGCGCCAAGAAGCTGCCGTGGCTGGAGGACATCCGCGACGAGTCCGACCACGCCAACCCGGTGCGGGTGGTGCTGGTGCCGCGCTCCAACCGCGTCGACGCCGAACAGCTGATGGGCCACCTGTTCGCCACCACCGACCTGGAGAAGAGCTACCGGGTCAACCTCAACGTGATCGGGCTGGACGGCAAGCCGTCGGTGAAGAACCTGCGCACGCTGCTGGACGAGTGGCTCGCGTTCCGCACCGACACCGTGGTGCGCCGGCTCAAGCACCGCCAGGAGAAGGTCGAGCGCCGCCTGCACCTGCTGGAAGGCCTGCTGGTCGCCTTCCTCAACCTGGACGAGGTGATCCGCATCATCCGCACCGAGGACGAACCGAAGGCAGCGCTGATCGCGCGCTTCGCCCTGTCCGAAGAGCAGGCCGACTACATCCTCGACACCCGGCTCAAGCAGCTGGCGCGCCTGGAGGAGATGAAGATCCGCGGCGAGCAGGACGAACTGGCGAAGGAACTGGAGCGCATCGTCGCCCTGCTCGGCAGCAAGGCCCGGCTGAAGAAGCTGGTCAAGGACGAACTGCTGGCCGATGCGAAGAAGTTCGGCGACGAGCGCCGTTCGCCGCTGGTCCAGCGCGGCGCCGCCCAGGCCATCGACGAGACCGAGCTGGTGCCCAGCGAACCGATGACCGTGGTGCTGTCGGAGAAGGGCTGGATCCGCGCGGCCAAGGGCCACGACGTCGACGCCGCCGGCCTGTCCTACCGCGACGGCGACGGCCTGCTGGCGGCGGTGAGGAGCCGCAGCACCCAGCAGGTGGCGTTCCTGGATTCGCAGGGGCGCAGCTATTCGACTCTGGTGCATACGCTGCCTTCGGCGCGCGGCAACGGCGAGCCGCTGACCGGCCGCTTCTCGCCCGCCGCCGGCGCGTCCTTCCAGGCCATGGCCAGTGGCGACAACGACGCCCGCTTCGTGCTGGCGTCCTCGCACGGCTACGGCTTCGTCACCCGCTTCGAGAACCTCACCGGCCGCAACAAGGCCGGCAAGGCCATGCTCAACCTGACCCCGAACGCGAAGGTGCTGCAGCCGGCGGCCGTGGCCAGCCTGGAGGCGGACCGCATCGTGGCGGTGACCAGCGCCGGGCACTTGCTGGCGATCCCGGCCGGCGAGCTGCCGGAACTGGACAAGGGCAAGGGCAACAAGCTGATCGACATCCCCAAGGCCAAGCTCGGCACCGAGCGCGTGGTCGCGGTGGCCGCGGTTTCGCCGGGCCAGAGCCTGCAGGTGCGCAGCGGCCAGCGGACCATGTCGCTGTCGTTCCGCGAACTGGAGGACTACCTGGGCGCGCGCGCCACCCGCGGCGGCCTGCTGCCGCGCGGGTGGCAGAAGGTGGACGGCCTGGCGGTCGAGTAAAGCCGTCCCCTTTGTAGGAGCCGGTCTTGCCGGCGACCGCCATGCCTGGCGGATCGCTGGCGGGGCTCAGGCATGGCGGTCGCCGGCAAGACCGGCTCCTACAGGAAAAGCAGCGATCTCACGTACACCGGAGCGGAAAGATGGAAGCGGATTTCTGGCTGCAGCGGTGGAACGAGGGCCGCATCGGCTTCCACCGCACCGACGTGATGCCGCTGCTGGAACAGCACTGGCCGGCGCTCGGCCTGGCGGCCGGCAGCCGTGTGTTCGTACCGCTCGCGGGCAAGACCCTGGACATGCACTGGCTGGCCGCCCAGGGCCACGGGGTGCTCGGCGCCGAACTGTCGCCGCGGGCGGTGCAGGCGTTCTTCGCCGAGGCCGGGCTGGAGCCAGTGCTGGCGGAAGACGCCGAAGGCCTCCATCACCGCGCCGGCCCGATCGACCTGGTCCAGGGCGACGTGTTCGCCCTGTCGTCGCGACTGCTGGGTTCGATGGACGCGGTATACGACCGCGCCGCGCTCATCGCGCTGCCGCCGGCGATGCGCCGGCGCTACGTGGACGAGGTCCATGGCCGGCTGCCGCGCGGCTGCCGCGGCCTGCTGATCACCTTGGAGTATCCGCAGGCGGAAATGGACGGGCCGCCATTCGCGGTGGGCGAAGCCGAGGTGCGCGGACTGTTCCCGCCGGCCTGGGATGTCGATCTGCTGGAACGGCGCGACATCCTCGCCAGCGAGCCGCGCTTCATCGCCGATGGCGTGACCGCGCTGGCCACTGCCGCGTATCGCCTGCAGCGGCGCTGATCTTCCCATCCGGTCGCGACGCAGGAAGGGCCAGGGTGGCGGAGCGCGGCACCGGCCACTGCTGGCGCCGATCCCGCGCGGTGGCGCGGGTGCCGGGGCCATGGGGCGTCGCCTGTGCCGACGGCGTCGTGTCGCCGGCAAGCCCGGCTCCTACAACCGCCCTGGCGCCAGCAGGTACGCGCTTTTTGTAGGAGCCCGTCTTGCGGGCGACACGAGGCCACCGGAATCATCAAGGGCGTCGCCTGTGCCGACGGCGTCGTGTCGCAGGCAAGTCCGGCTCCTGCAAGGGAACGGGACCGGGTTCCGCACGGACGGGCGTGCCACTCTAGCCGTGCGCGGGACTGCCGTCGCCGTCGATCTTCGACAGCTGGTAGTTCTCCAGGCCGATGCGCCTGATCAGGCCCAGCTGCTGCTCCAGCCACCAGGCATGGTCTTCCTCGGTGTCCTTCAGTTGCGCCAGCAGCATGTCGCGGCTGACGTAATCCTGCTTTTCCTCGCACAGCTTCATGCCGGCGGCGAGATTGGCGCGCACCTGGTACTCGACCCGCAGGTCGGCCTCGAGCATCTCGACCACGGTCCTGCCGGGCGTGAACGCATGCGGACGCATGTCCGGATCGCCCTCCAGGAACAGGATCCGGCGCAGGATCGCATCGGCATGCTCGGTCTCCTCCTGCATCTCGTGGCCGATGCGCTCGTAAAGCGCGTTCAGGCCCTGGTCCTCGTAACGGCGCGAGTGCAGGAAATACTGGTCGCGCGCGGCCAGTTCGCCGCGCAGCAGTTCCTTGAGGCAATCGATGACTTCGGGATGGCCTTTCATGGGCTGCGGCTCCGGGGGACGTCCGGCGCGGAGTGTGCCGCATCCGGCGCGGCGGTGTTCCAATCGGAATCACTCGCAATTGACCGGTCGCGGAACCGGCATGGGGACGTGGAATAATCCACCGCCGCGGTCCGGCCCGGATCGCCGCCACGCAAGGGGAAAACGCATGCTTCGCTGGATCCGGCGCCTGCTGGCGCTGCTGCTCGTGCTGGCCGTCTGCGCCGCACTGCTGGCCTGGGGCCTGCTGCGCGGCAGCCTGCCCGAGCTCGATGGCGGACTGGCGCCGGCGATGTCGGGCCTGTCGGCGCCCGTATCGATCCAGCGCGACGCACTGGGCGTGGTCACCATCGATGCCACCAGCGAAGCCGATGCGCTGCGCGCGCTCGGCTTCGTGCACGCGCAGGAACGCTATTTCGAGATGGACCTGATGCGGCGCAGCTCCGCGGGCGAGCTGTCCGAACTGTTCGGACCGGTCGCGCTCAAGGTCGACCGCGAGCGGCGCATGCACCGCATCCGCGCCCGCGTCACCGCGCACATGGACGCCTTCGCCGGCGAACGGATGCCGCAGCTGCAGGCCTACGCCGACGGCGTCAACGCCGGGCTCGATGCGCTGCGCGTGCGGCCGTGGCCGTACCTGCTGCTGCGGCAGGCGCCGCGCCGCTGGGAGGTGGTGGACTCGGCACTGACCGGCTATGCGATGTACTTCGACCTGCAGGATTCCGAAAACACGCGCGAACTGGGCCTGTGGCAGCTGCGCCGGCACGTTCCGCCGGCGCTCTACGACCTGCTTGCGCACGACGGCAGCGAATGGGATGCGCCGCTGTCCGGCGACGCGCGCGGCAACGCGCTGCTGCCCGGCGCCGGCCGGGTCGACCTGCGCACCCTGCCGATGCCGGACGCGGAGCGACCGCGCCGGCTGGCCGACAAGGGCACGCCCGGCAGCAACAACTGGGCCGTGGCCGGCGCACTGACCGCCGACGGCCGTGCCATCGTCGCCGACGACATGCACCTGGGCCTGCGCGCGCCCAACATCTGGTTCCGCGTGCGCCTGCGCTATCCCGACGGGCGCGCGCCGGGGGGCCGGGTCGACGTCGCCGGCTTCAGCCTGCCCGGCCTGCCGGCGGTCGTCGTCGGCAGCAACGGGCATGTCGCCTGGGGCTTCACCAACAGCTACGCCGACACCGCCGACTGGTTTCCGGTACGGCCCTGCGTTGCCGGCTCGATGCCGGATCCGGACTGCAGCGAGGTCGAAACGCATGCGGAGACGATCCGTGTCGCCGGCGCCGGGCCGGTCGTCCTCGAAGTGAAGGAGACCCTGCACGGCCCGCTGCTGCACGAGGCCGGCCACGGCGAACCGGCACTGGCGCTGCGCTGGACCGCGCACCTGCCCGGCGCACTCGACGTCGGACTGGCCGACATGGCGCACGCGGGCGACCTGGACGCCGCCCTGGCCATCGCCGGCAAGGCCGCGATGCCGGCGCAGAACCTGGTCGTCGGCGACCGCCAGGGCCGGATCGCGTGGCGCATCATCGGCCCGCTGCCGGTGCGTGCCGGCCATTGCACCGGCGAACCGGCCTGGCCGGTGGCGTACGCACCGGCGCATCGGCCGGTACCGGCAGCGCCGGTCGATGGGCCGGCCGTCTCCGATCCGGGTCCCCGACCCTGTTACCCATGGTCGATCGCCACCGGCACGTCTCCCGTTCTCGCCGATCCATCGAACCACCGCCTGTGGACCGCCAATGCGCGCGTGCTCGATGGCGAGGCGCTCGCCCGCGCCGGCGAGGGCGGCTATGTCCTCGGCGCGCGCGCCCGCCAGATCCGCGATGGCCTCTTGGCGAAGGACCGCTTCAATGAGGCGGACCTGCTGGCGATCCAGCTCGACGACCGTGCCCTGTTCCTGCAGCGCTGGTGGCAACTGCTGCAGGACGAGGCCAGGCGCCAGCCCGCCGGCTCGGCGCTGCGGGCCCTGGCCGATGCCGGCAGCACCTGGGAAGGCCGCGCCAGCGTGGAATCGGCGAGCTACCGGCTGGTGCGCGCCTGGCGGCTGGCGGTGCACGCCCGCATCGCCGACGGCCTGACCGCGCCGGCGCAGGCCGCGCTGGGCGACGGCTTCACGATGCCCGACTTCCCGCAGCTGGAAGGCGTGGTATGGCCGCTGCTGCAACAGCGGCCAACGCACCTGCTGCCGCGCCGCTACGACAGCTGGGGCGCGCTTCTGGAAGATGCCGCGCGCGAGGTACGCGACGATCTCGCCGACCAGGGCCCGTTGGCCGAACGCCACTGGGGCGAACGCAACGTCGCCCGGATCTGCCATCCGCTGGCCAACGCCCTGCCCGGCTTCCTCGGTTCGCACCTGTGCATGCCCGCCGAGCCGCTGCCCGGCGACAGCGCGATGCCGCGGGTGCAGGGACCGGCCTTCGGCGCCTCCGAACGCATGGTGGTGGCGCCCGGTCACGAGGCCGACGGCATCGTGCACATGCCCGGCGGGCAGAGCGGCCACCCGCTTTCGCCGTTCTGGGGCGCCGGCCACGACGACTGGGTCCACGGCCGGCCGACGCCGTTCCTGCCCGGGCCGACCACGCACACGCTCACCTTGCAGCCGACGGCCTCGCAGTGACGACGACGCCGGGACACGGACCGGCGATCCGGCGCACAATCGCCCCAGTCCACCGGAGAACCGCCGCGATGCCGCCACGCCCCGCCGTCGTCATCCCCGTGTCCCTGGCCGCCGTGCTGCTGGCGGCCTGCAGTTCGGTCCAGCCCGATCCGGGCGCCCCGGGCCGTGCAGGCGCCGCCGCTGGCGCCTGCCATGCCGAGGCGGTGGCCTGGGCTGTCGGCCAACAGGCGGAACAGAAGGTGATGGGACGGGTCTGGCGCGAGAGTGGCGCCGGCCTGATCCGCCCGATCGGCCCGGGCCAGGCGGTGACGCGCGACTTCCGGCCCGACCGGGTCAACGTCGAGATCGACGGCAACAACACCATCACCCGGGTCAGCTGCGGCTGACGGGGTGCTCGTTGCCGGGTTTGCCGGCGACCGGACGTCGTCGGCGCAGGCGACTCCCTCATGGTTCCGACGCCCGGTCGCCCGCAAGACGGGCTCCTACAGGGAGCCGTCGCGGTTTTGTAGGAGCCGGGCTTGCCGGCGACGCGACGCCGTCGGCGCGGGCGGCTCCCTCGTGGTTCCGACGCCCGGTCGCCCGCAAGGCGGGCTCCTACACGGTGTGCGCGGCCTCGTGCACGCCGGCCACGGCGCGACCGGACGGGTCGGCCATCTTCGCGAAGCTGGCGTCCCAGGCAATCGCCGCCGGCGAGGAACAGGCGATCGACTTGCCGCCCGGCACCGTCTCGGCCGCCGCCGGGGTCGGATAGAAGCGCTCGAACACGCTGCGGTAGTAGTACGCCTCCTTGGTCTGCGGCGGGTTGACCGGGAAGCGCTTGTCCGCGGCGGCCAGTTCGCGGTCCGACACCTGCGCCTCGGCGTGCGCCTTCAGCCCGTCGATCCAGCCGTAGCCGACGCCGTCGCTGAACTGCTCCTTCTGCCGCCACAGGATCTGCTCGGGCAGATAGCCGTCGAAGGCCTGGCGCAGCACGCCCTTCTCCATCCGCTGCGCATCGCTGCGGGTCCTGTCGACCATCTTGTGTTTCGCGTCCATGCGCATGGCCACGTCGAGGAACTCGCGGTCCAGGAACGGCACCCGCGGCTCCACGCCCCACGCCATCATCGACTTGTTCGCGCGCAGGCAGTCGTAGTTGTTCAGCGCGTCCAGCTTGCGGATCAGCTCCTCGTGGAACTCGCGCGCGTCCGGCGCCTTGTGGAAGTACAGGTAGCCGCCGAAGATCTCGTCGCTGCCCTCGCCGGACAGCACCATCTTCACCCCCATCGCCTTGATCCGCCGTGCCAGCAGGAACATAGGCGTGGACGCGCGGATGGTGGTGACGTCGTAGGTCTCGATGTGGCGGATCACCTCCGGCAGCGCGTCCAGGCCCTCTTCGAAGGTGTACTCGAAGCCGTGGTGCACGGTGCCCAGCGATTCCGCCGCGACTTTGGCCGCGGCCAGGTCCGGCGAACCTGTCAGGCCGATCGCGAACGAATGCAGGCGCGGCCACCAGGCCTCGGTGCGGTCGCCGTCCTCGATCCGGTGGCGGGCGTAGCGCGCCGCGACCGCGGCGACCAGCGAGGAATCCAGCCCGCCGGAGAGCAGCACACCGTAGGGCACGTCGGTCATCAGCTGGCGGTGCACGGCGGCTTCGAAGGCCTCGCGCAACTCGGTCGGCGAGACTTCCACGCCCTCCACAGCCGCGTAGTCGCGCCATGGGCGCTCGTAGTACTTCGTCAGCACGCCGGTGGCCGTATCGTACCAATGGCCGGGCGGGAACTGGGCCACGTCGGCGCATTCGTCCACCAGCGACTTCATCTCCGAGGCCACGCGCAGGCGGCCCTCGCGGTCATGGCCCCAGTACAGCGGGCAGACGCCGATCGGGTCGCGGGCGATGATCGCGCGTCCCTGCGCCTTGTCCCACAGTGCGAAAGCGAAGATGCCATTGAGCCGGTTGAGGAAAGACGCCGGTTCATCCTCCAGGTACAGCGCATTGATCACCTCGCAGTCCGAAGCGGTCTGGAATGCGTAGGGTCGTTCCAGTCCGCCCTTGAGCTGGCGATGGTTGTAGATCTCGCCGTTGACCGCCAATGCGAGCCGGCCGTCGTCCGACAGCAGCGGCTGCGAGCCGCCGGCGGGATCGACGATGGCCAGGCGCTCGTGGACGAGGATTGCGCCGTCATCCAGGTACACGCCGCTCCAGTCCGGGCCACGATGGCGCTGGCGCTGCGACAGGTCCAGCGATTGCCGACGCAGCGCCTGCAGGTCGTCGCCGGGTTGCAGGCCGAAGATGCCGAAGATCGAACACATGGTGGAAACTCCTGGGATCGGGTGGTGTTACGGATTCCTGCGTGCATCGCGGCCATCGGCGGGCAACCCCGGGCACAAAAAAACCCGCATCGGCCGGATGCGGGTTTCGTGGTGACCGGGCCGTCGTCGCTCTAGCCCCGGTCGCGCTCCCGCATCGGTCGCGCACGGTTGTTGACCGCATTGTGGTTGCGGTTCGAATTGCCCGGGCTGGCGCGGCGGATGGAAAGCATGGACCGACACTAACCCGCACCGCCGACGACGCGCAACCGTTGCCTGGGCAACTGACGTCCCGCTCACGCCGGCCCGCGAATACTGCCGCGGCCCCTCGCTCCACAGCCCCTCGTCCCCGCCCGCGCATTCCGCCGTCACCGGAGAGCCGACTTGCCCGATACGTCCCACCGCCTCGCCCGCACCGCGCAGGTCGTGGCCCGCCTGGCCCGCCACCGCCGGGTGCTCACCGGGCTCGACTGGACCCACGCCCCGCCGGCGGAGCCGACCATCGCCGACGCCTCCGGGATCGCCGAGGCGCAGGCCTTCGCCGCCGACCTGGAGTCGCTGGGCCCGGCCTTCATCAAGCTCGGCCAGTCGCTGTCGACCCGGCCGGACCTGGTGCCGCCGGCCTACATCGACGCGCTGGACCGCATCCAGGATGAAGTGGCGCCAGTGGAAACGGCGGTGGTCGAGAAGATCGTCGAAGAGGAACTGGGCGCCAGGCTCAACCGCGTCTTCGAATCCTTCGACCCGGTGCCATTGGCCGCCGCCTCGCTGGCGCAGGTGCACCGCGCGGTGCTGCGCGACGGGCGCGAGGTCGCAGTCAAGGTGCAGCGTCCGGGCATGGACGCGGCGATCCGCCTGGACCTGGAGGTGCTGTCCGGCCTGGCCGGCACCGCCGACGCACTGACCGAGACCGGCCGCCGCCTGCACTTCGCCGGCTGGATCGCCGAGTTCCGCAAGATCCTGCTGCTGGAACTGGACTACCGCCGCGAGGCCGAGAACCTGGAGCGTTTCCGCGAACGCCTGTCGGCCTACGGACACCTGTACGTGCCGGCGCCGGTGTGGGGCCTGTGCACCGCGCGCGTGCTGACCATGGAACTGGTCCATGGCAGCAAGGTCACCGCCGTGTCGGGCCTGCGCCGCACCGAACTGGACCTGGCCACGCCGGCCGCCGAACTGATGCGCGCCTACCTGGACCAGGTGTTCGTCAACGGCGACATCCACGCCGATCCGCACCCGGGCAATGTCCTGCTGTGCGACGACGGACGGCTGGCGCTGATCGACCTGGGCATGGTCGCGCAGGTGCCGCCGCGCATGCGCGAGCGCCTGCTCAAGCTGCTGTTCGCCGCGGTCGACGCGCGCGGCGAGGACGTGGCCCGCGAACTGGTGGCCATCGGCACGCGGCTGGAGCAGTTCGACGATGCCGCCTTCAGCCGCGACACCGGGCAGCTGGTCGCCCGTTACGCTACCGGTGGCCGGCGGCGCACTTCGGAGGGACGGCTGCTGCTGGAGCTGGTCGGCTGCGCCGCCGAACACGGCCTGCGCGTGCCGGCCGAGATCAGCCTGCTGGGCAAGACCCTGCTCAACCTGGAGCGGGTCGCCGACACGCTCGACCCGGACATGGACGTGCGTGCGCTGGTCGAGTCGCACCTGGAATCGATCATGCGCGCGCAGCTGCGCCGCTCGTTCTCCAGCGCCAACCTCGCCAGCGAACTGCTGGAAGTGCAGGGCCTGCTGCGCGATGCACCGCGCAAGCTGTCCGACGTGCTGTCGCTGGTGGCCGAGAACCGGCTGCAGGTCCGCCTCGACGGGCTGGAGAACTCGCGGCTGATGGAGAACATGCAGAAGATCGCCAACCGCATCGCCGCGGCGGTGGTCACCGCCGCGCTGCTGATGTCCTCGGCGATGCTGATGCGGGTGGAGACCAAGGCGCAGCTGTTCGGCTATCCGGCACTGGCGGTGGTGCTGTTCCTGGTCGCCGCCGCGCTGGGACTGGCGATCGCGCTCAGCGCCCTGCTGCGCGACCGCAAGGCGCGGCCGAACGAACAGCATGGGCCGCATTGAAGGACGAAGCGCTCGTCACCCCGTCCTGCCTGCCCCGCTCGCCGCCCTGTCCTGCCGGTACCGCGCCCTCCTGTAGGAGCCCGTCTTGCGGGCGACGCGGCAACGCCGGCACGTGGCGACGCCCCCATGATTCCGGCGGTCTCGCGTCGCCCGCAAGACGGGCTCCTACGACAGCAGCAGGCGCTCGATCAGACGGCCGTACAGGTCGGGCAGCCTCTCCAGGTCGGCCACCGACACATGCTCGTCGACCTGGTGGATGCTGGCATTGACCGGGCCGACCTCGATGCATTGGGCGCCCAGCGGGGCGATGAAGCGGGCATCGGAAGTGCCGCCGCCGGTGCTCTCCTCCGGCGGCGCGCCGGCGAACCCGCCGAGCACTTCGCGTGCGACCGCGCGCAGCGTCCCCTCCGGCGTGTAGAACGGTTCGCCGCTGCGGTGCCAGCGCAGTTCGCAGTCCAGGCCGTGCCGGTCCAGCAGCGCGGCGATCTCCGCTTCCAGCTTCGGCGCATCCCAGTGCGGGTTGTAGCGCAGGTTGAACAGCACCTGCAGTTCGCCGGGGATGACGTTGTTGGCGCCGGTGCCGGCGTGGATGTTGCTGACCTGCAGGCTGGTCGGCGGGAAGCTTTCGTAGCCGTCGTCCCACACGCGGGCGGTCAGTTCGGCCAGGGCCGGCGCGGCCAGGTGGATGGGATTGCGCGCCTTGTGCGGATAGGCGACGTGGCCCTGCACGCCCTTGACCGTGAGCGTGCCGGACAGGCTGCCGCGGCGGCCCACGCGCAGCAGGTCGCCCAGCTTCGCGGTGGAGGACGGCTCGCCGGTGATGCACCAGTCGATGCGCTGGCCGCGCTCGCGGAAGGCCTGCGCGACCCGGCGCACGCCATCGATCGCGTCGCCCTCCTCGTCGGAGGTGAGCAGCAGCGCCAGGGTGCCGGCATGGACCGGATGCGCGGCGACGAAACGCTCGGCGGCGACCACGAACGCGGCCACGCCCGACTTCATGTCCGCCGCGCCGCGGCCGTAGAGCGCGCCGTCGCGTATCTCGGGCACGAACGGGTCGCTGTGCCAGGCATCGCGCGGCCCGGGCGGCACCACGTCGGTATGCCCGAGCAGGACCAGCACCGGCCCGCCGTCGCCATGGGTCGCCCAGAGGTTGTCGACGTCGCCATGGCGCATTGGTTCGCAGGCGAAGCCGGCGCGCTGCAGGCGCGCGGCGACCAGCGCCTGGCAGCCGGCATCGCCGGGGGTCACGGAAGCCCGGGCGATCAGCTCGCAGGTCAGGTCAAGCACATCGCTCATCGGCGCTCGCCACGTGGAAGGACTGCGGCATTGTAGGCGAGGCTGACCGGACCGACCGCCAGCTGCAAAACCCACGCCCCGGCGGCTGTTGTAGGAGCCCGTCTTGCGGGCGACGCGGCCGCCGGAAACATGAAGGAGTCGCCCGTGCCGACGTGGCATGTCGCCCGCAAGACGGGCTCCTACAGGAACAGTTTCCTGAAGCCGTTGTCGGAGAAGCCCTGGCTGAAACCGCCGTCGTCCGTCACCACCACCGGCCTGCGGACCAGCTGCGGGTGCTCGCGCAGCAGCAGCTTCCATTCCGCCTCGCTGCCGGGCGACCTGCGGTTCTCCGGCAGTTGCCGCCAGGTGGTCGAGGACTTGTTGACCAGCGCATCGAAACCGCCGGCCCTGCCCGACCACTCCACCAGCGTCTCCGGCGAGGGCTTGCTGTCGCGGTAGTCGACGAAGGCGTAGGGCACGCCGAAGCGATCCAGCCACTTCGTCGCCTTCCGGCAAGTGTCGCAGTTCTTCAGGCCGTAGATCGTGGTCGGCATGCACTCACCCGCGCAGCAGGTCGTTGATGCTGGTCTTGGCGCGGGTCTTCGCATCGACCTGCTTGACGATGACCGCGCAGTACAGCGAATGGGTGCCGTCGGCTGCCGGCAGCGAACCGGAGACCACCACGCTGCCCGGCGGTACGTAGCCGTAGGAGACCTCGCCGGTGGCGCGGTCGTAGATGCGGGTGGACTGGCCGATGAACACGCCCATGCCGATCACGCTGTGGTGGCCGACGACCACGCCCTCGACCACTTCCGAGCGCGCACCGATGAAGCAATGGTCCTCGACGATGGTCGGGCTGGCCTGCAGCGGCTCGAGCACGCCACCGATGCCGGCGCCGCCGGAGATGTGGCAGTGCTTGCCGACCTGCGCGCAGGAGCCGACCGTGGCCCAGGTGTCGACCATGGTGCCCTCGCCCACGTGCGCGCCGATGTTGATGAAGCTCGGCATCAGCACCACGTCCTTGCCCAGGTGCGCACCGCGCCGGGCGATCGTGCCCGGCACCACGCGCACACCGAGCTTGCGGAACTCGGCCTCGCCGTAGTTGCCGAAACGCGCCGGGACCTTGTCCCAGAACGGCGCCGGCTGGCCTTCCATCACGGTCATGTCGTTGACCCGGAAATACAGCAGCACCGCCTTCTTCAGCCACTCGTTGACCTGCCAGCCGCCCTTGCCGTCCGGTTCGGCGACGCGGAACTCGCCGTTCTCCAGCCCGCCGATCACCCGTTCCACCAGCGGCCGGGTCGAACCGTCGATCTCGTCCAGGGTCAGCGCCGCACGGCGCGCGAACGCGCTGTCGATGGAGAACTTCAGCTCTTCCAGGCCGGGGCCGGCGGGCACGGCTGCGCGCTTGCGCGCGGTCTTGCGGGCGGGGGACTTCTTCGGCGTCTGGGCAGCCATCAGCGGGGAGCTCCGGGGGGCGGGTTTTCGGGGTCCAGCCGCGTGCGCAGTTCGGCGCGCAGCATCTCCTGCGCGGCCGCGTCCAACGGCTGGTCGTGTTCGTCGGTGATCTGGAACAGGTCCTCGGCGCGCTCGCCGAAGGTGGCGATGCGCGCGTCGTGCACCCGCAGGTGGCTGGCACGCAGCGCCTGGGCGACATCGGCCAGCAGGCCGGGACGGTCGGGGCAGACCAGGCCGAACAGGCTGCGGCGGCCGTCGGTGGTGGCGCTGAACTCGACCTGCGGGGCGAAGCGGAAATGGCGCAGCTGCCGCGGCGCGGCGCGGCGCGGCGCGCGCACCTGCTCCAGCGCGCCGGACAGGGCCTGGCGCAGCGCCAGCTCCAGCTGCCGCGGATCGCCGCTGGCGAAGCTGTCGGCGGGCAGCACCTCGAAGGTATCGAACACGGTGCCGTGCGGCCCCATCAGCACCCGTGCCTGGTGCACGCCATACCCGTGGCGGTCCAGCGTGGCCACGATCGCGGCGAACAGACCGTCGCGGTCCGGCGAGTGCACGAACACCTCCAGCGCGCCGCCACTGCCGCCGCCCTGGCCTGCCCCCTGGCTGCCGACAGGCCGCACCGCGACCTGGGTCTCGCCCATCCGCACTTCGACCAGCGCGGCGGCCTGCCAGGCCAGCTGCTCCGGGCGGAAGCGCAGGAAGCTCTCGTCGGGCATCTCGGCGAACTGGCGAGTGACGGTGGCATCGTCGAAGCCCGCCTCGCGCATCAGCGCGCGGGTCGCCTCGCGCGCCTCGGTCACCCGTGCCTCGGCGTCGACCGGGGCCTCCAGTCCCTCGCGCAGGACCCGGCGCGTGGCGAGGTACAGGTCGGCCAGCAGCCGGTCCTTCCAGGCGTTCCACAGCTTCGGGCTGGTGCCGGCGATGTCGGCGCAGGTCAGCAGGTACAGGTAGTCCAGCCGCTCGCGGTCGCCCACCAGGGTAGCGAACGTGCGGACCACGTCCGGGTCGGAGATGTCCTGCTTCTGCGAGGTCATCGACATGCGCAGGTGCTGCTCGACCAGCCACACCACCAGGCCGGTGTCGGCCTCGCTCAGGCCATGCGCACTGCAGAATTCGCGCGCATCGACCGCGCCCAGTTCGGAATGGTCGCCGCCGCGGCCCTTGGCGATGTCGTGGAACAACCCGGCCAGCAGCAGCAACTCGGGCTTGCGCAGCCGCGGCCAGACTTCGTGGGCGATGGAGAAGCGCTCGTCGGCCGCGCCGCTGGCGAACCCGGCCAGGTTGGCGAGCACCATCAGCGTGTGCTGGTCGACGGTGTAGACATGGAACAGGTCGAACTGCATGCGCCCGGACACCTGGGCGAATGCCGGCAGGTACTGGCCGAGCACGCCCAGCCGCGCCATGCGGGTCAGCGTCTCCACCGGCCGCGGCCCGCGCAGCAGGGCCATGAAGCGTTCGCGCGCGGCCGGGCCGGCATCGGTGTAGGCCGGCAGCCGCCGCAGCGATTCGGCCAGCGCGCGCGCGGTCTGCGAGTGCAGGCCGCGCACTTCCGGGTGCGCGGCCCAGGTGGAGAACAGCGCCAGCACCTCGCGCAGGTCGCCTTCCGGCCAGTAGGTGGCGGCGGCGGCCAGGTAGCCGCGGCGCAGGACGAAGTCGGGATTCAGCGGTTCCGGCACGGCCTCGCCGTCGAAGGTCTCCTCGAAGCGCTGCAGCAGCCGGTCGCTGATCCGGCGCACGATCGCCGCGCTGCGGTAGAAGCCCTGCATCATCTTCTCGACGCCCAGGCTGTGTTCGTCGTCGACGTAGCCCAGGCGCTCGGCCAGCGCCTTCTGGTAGTCGAAGCGCAGGCGCTCCTCGGGACGGCCGGCGACCAGATGCAGGCCGAAGCGCAGCCGCGCCAGCGCGCGCCGCTCGCGGACCAGTGCGGCGGCCTCGTCCGGACCGAGCTGCCCCAGGCTGACCAGCGCCTCCAGATCGCGCACGCCGAAGGCGCGCTGCGCCATCCACGACAGCGTGTGCAGGTCGCGCAGGCCGCCGGGGCCGTCCTTGATGTTCGGCTCGAGGTTGTCGGAGGTATCGCCGTGCCGCCGGTGGCGCAATTCCAGTTCCCCGCGCTTGGCCAGGAAGAAGTCGCGCGGCGGCCAGACCTTCGCGGGCGAGATCGCCTCGACCAGCTCGGCCATGGCCGCAGGTTCCGCCACCACCGGGCGTGCTTCCAGCAGCGCGGTCATCACCGTCTGGTCCGCCGCCGCCACGGTGCACTCGGCGGCCGAGCGCACGGCATGGCCGACCGGCAGGCCGGTATCCCACAGCAGGGCGAAGAAGCGCGAAAGCCCGGCCTGGTGCGCCTGCTGCGCGGCCGGCTCGGCCAGTACCAGCAGGTCGATGTCCGAGCGCGGGAACAGTTCGCCGCGGCCATAGCCACCGACCGCGATCAGCGACAGCGCCGCGCCGTCGGGGATGCAGTCGTGCCATGCGCGCTGCAGAAGGTCGTCGACCAGGCGCGCGCGCAGCGCCAGCAGCCGGTCGATGTCGACCTCACGGCCGTAGCGCTTCAGCAGCCGCGCGTCGCCCTGGACCAGCAGCTCGCGCGCCTGCGCGGCCCATTGCGCCGGGGACGGTTCCGCGGATGCGGCGCTGGCCAGGACGTCCTCCATGCCTGCGGCGCCCACGCCCGCGGCGCTCACGCCGGATGCGGCTGCTGGCCGGCGGCCAGCGTCAGCACGTCCACGCCGTCTTCGGTGACCGCGACCATGTGCTCCCACTGCGCCGAGAGCTTGCGGTCCTTGGTCACCACGGTCCAGCCGTCGGGCAATACCCGGGTGTAGCGGGTGCCCTCGTTGATCATCGGCTCGATGGTGAAGGTCATGCCCGGCTTCAGCACCAGGCCCTGGCCCGGGCGGCCGTAGTGCAGCACCTGCGGCTCATCGTGGTAGACCTTGCCGATGCCGTGGCCGCAGTATTCGCGCACCACGGTGAAGCGCTCGGCCTCGGCGTACTCCTGGATCGCGTGGCCGATGTCGCCCAGGGTCGCGCCCGGCTTCACCGCGCGGATGCCGCGCCACATCGCCTCGAAGGTGGTGTCGACCAGGCGCCGGGCCATCACCGACGGCGTGCCGACGTAGTACATGCGGCTGGTGTCGCCGTGCCAGCCGTCCTTGATGACGGTGACATCGATGTTGAGGATGTCGCCGTCCTTGAGGACCTTGCCCGGGCTGGGAATGCCGTGGCAGATCACGTTGTTGACCGAGGTGCAGACCGTCTTCGGGTAGCCGCGATAGCCGACGTTGGCCGGGATCGCGCCCTGCACGTTGACGATGTGGTCGTGGCAGAACCGGTCCAGCTCCTCGGTGGTCACGCCCGGGCGGACATGCGACGCGACCAGTTCCAGCACCTCGGCGGCCAGGCGGCCGGCGACGCGCATCTTCTCGATTTCCTCGGGGGTCTTCAGGTGCAGGGTCATGCGGGGATTATCGCCGATCCGGGGTGAATCCTGAACGCGGTGTGCGGCGTTCCACCCGATGCGTCCTGAGCCAGGCCCATGAGCAAGGGTATCGGGACATTTCCCGATGTCCGGCCAGGACCAAATCAGATGACGGTCCTCCGTTCAGAATTACTGAACGATTCAGCGAATCGCGTGACGCACTGCGTCACATCTCGCTGAATAGGCCTCACCATTCAGGCGCGTATGGTCACAATTTGCCTATTCATCGAACCGACGTTCCTAGCAGATCCGCTGCAGCAACAGGAGCGACCCCCGTCACAGAAGTTGGCACGCTTCCTGCGCATGTCTCCGGCCAGCAACACCGACTAATCCGAACACCAAAACACCAACCGGAGTTCCCAATGAAGCTGTTCAAGACCACCCTGATCGCCACCGCCCTGATCGCCGCCGGTTTTGTTGGCAACGCCGATGCGGCCAGCAAGTCCACGACCTTCAAGGTCAAGATCAAGATCACCGAATCGTGCCAGTTCAGCAGTTCGGCTACCGACGTGAACTTCGGCTCGGTCAATCGTTCAGCGGCGATCGATACCCAGGCCACCGGCAACCTCTACGTCACCTGCACCAATGGCACCCCTTACCAGATCGGACTGAACGAAGGCCTCAACGGACTTTCGGTCAGCGACCGCAAGATGATGAAGGTTGGCAGTACGGAAACCATCTCCTATGGCCTGTACCTCGACAATGCGCGGACCGAGAACTGGGGCAACACCACCGATACCGACACCTTCAGCGATACCAGCAATGGCCTTCAGCAGACCGTGCCGGTCTACGGCAAGGTACTGGTTGCCGGCAACGTTTCGGCCGGCAACTACAGCGATACCATCCGCGCGACGATCACCTACTGACCGCGAGGTCCGCATGGCTCCGGGCATCCTGGAAGCAAGACCGCTCTCCTTCCCGGGGAGCGGCGCACGGCTGGCAGCCTGGCTGCTCGCCGCGGGGTTTGCGTGGACGGGATCGGCCGCGCAGGCGGCCGACCTGCAGGTCGATCCGATCCTGGTCGAGTTCGCATCGGGCGAGCAGTCACAGGTTGTCCGGTTGACCAACACCGGCACCGAGCCGCTCAAGGCACAGGTCCGCATCTCCCGCTGGACACAGCAGGACGGCGAGGAACACCTGGAACCGACCCGCGACCTGCTGCCCAGCCCGGCTATCGTCGAGGTCCCGGCCGGGCAGCGGCAACTGGTCCGGCTGATACGTCCCAACCCCGTTCCGCTGCAGGCCGAAGCGGCCTACCGCCTGACCATCGACGAGCTGCCGCAGGGCGACGACCGGCCACGCGACAGCGGTCTCCAGTTCCTGCTGCGCTATTCCGTCCCCACCTTCGTGCTGGCGGAAGGGACCGAGGCGCTCAGCCCGTCCAGGCGCGAGTCGATCGCGCCGCTTCAGGCCCCGGACGTGACTGCCCGTTTGCTTGCGCAGCCGGAAGACAGCGTCCTCGTGGTGACCAACCCGGGCAGGCAACGGGTACGGCTCAGCGCCCTGGCCTGGGTGGATGGCGCCGGCCGCCGGACCGAACTGGTGCCGGGCCTGCTGGGCTACGTGCTTGCGGGCCAGCACATGCGGTGGGCCATCCCGCTTTCCCAGCAAACCGTTGCCAGCGGAGGCAGCCTGAAAGCCAGGTTCAATGACGATCCTAACGAGCAGACATTGCCGCTGGACCCTGCTGGCCGCTAGCGTCGCCGCCTTCTGCGCACCCGGACTCCTGCTCGCCGCGATACCTGCACCGCTGGTCCCCGGTGATGCCGCCGACAGTGCCGGCACGCCGCTCCCGGCCCCGGAGGCCGAAGCGCCGGTTCCGGCGCCCGAAGGCGCCGAGGAGCTCTACCTCGAAGTGGAAGTGAACCAGTCGGCTACCGGCCAGCTGGCGCGGTTCGTGATGATCAACGGCCAGATGCATGCCAGCGCGGCGACGCTGCGCGGGCTCGGCCTGCGCTGGCCCGGCAGCGACGACGCCGGCGGGCTGATCGAACTCGATGTGGTCCCCGGTCTGCAAGCCCGTTACGACGCCAGCCAGCAGCACCTGTCCATCACGGTTCCTCTGGAAGCCCTGGGCACCGAGCGCGAGCACTTCGAGGTCAACCAGGCGCCTGTCCCCCGGGTGGATCCCGCGACGCGCGCACCCGGCCTGCTGTTCAACTACAGCCTGTATGCGCAGGGCACCAGCGACGCCCGCAGCTTCAGCGGCTGGACCGAAACACGCCTGTTCGGCATGGGCCCGGGCGTCTGGAGCAACAGCCTGCTGGTCAGTGCCAGCACCAGCCGCGACGATGCCCTCGTGCACGACACGGTGCGGCTGGATACGTACTGGAAATACGATCTCCCCGACAGCATGGTCTCGGTGGTCGCCGGCGACGCCTATACCGGAGCGCTCGGCTGGACCCGGACGATCCGCTTCGGCGGCATGCGCGTGGCGCGCGACTTCTCGTTGCAGCCCTACCGGGTGACCACTCCGCTGGCTTCGTTCACCGGTGACGCCGCCCTCCCCTCCACCGTCGACCTGTTCATCAACGGCATCCGCCAGTCCACCCAGCAGGTGCGGCCGGGCCAGTTCCAGATCGACAGCGTTCCGGCGATCAACGGCTCCGGCCAGGCGCAGATGGTCATCACCGACATCACCGGCCAGACCCGGGTCGTCAACTTCGCCCTGTACAACACCTCGCAACTGCTGCAGGCGGGCCTGTCGGACTGGTCGATGGAAGCGGGCATGGTGCGCAACGACTATGGCGTGCGCTCGTTCTCGTATGCCGATGACCCCATGGCGAGCGCCACCGTCCGCTATGGCGTCGGCAGCCATGCCACCGTGGAAGGCCATGCGGAAGGCACCGCGGGCCTGCAGATGGCGGGCGCCGGCGGACTGCTGCTGCTGGGCGACCGCGGCGGCGTGCTCAACCTGTCGCTTGCCGGCAGCCGCCACGATGGCGCGTCGGGCCACCAGTACGGGATGGGCTACCAGTGGGCCTCGAGGCGTTTCAACCTGAGCATCGATACCTTGCGCCGCGACGATGGCTTCGCCGATGTGGCCACGCTCGAAGGCTCGACCCTGCCGATCCGCATGGACCGTGCGTTCGTCGGCCTCAACCTGGGCCGCGGCCAGTTGGGCGCCAGCTACGTCCGTCAGGACTATCAGGAACAGCCGCGCGCCCGCTACGGCAACCTGTCCTGGTCGCTGCAGTTGCCACGCAGCGGTTACCTGAGCCTGAACCTGAGCCGCGACTTCGACACGCGCGACTCCGACAGCGCGTACCTCTACTGGTCGATGCCGCTGGGACGCTGGTCCTCGGTGTCCGCCGCCGCGCAGCATTCCGCGGATGCCGACAATCTCACCCTGGAAGCCAACCATGGCGTGGACTCCGACCAGGGCGGCTGGGGATGGCGCGCGCAGACCACGCTGGGCGATCGCCGGGCGAGCCAGGCCCAGGTCAGCCAACTGGGCCGCTACGGCGCCTGGGACGCGGGGGTCTTCCACGTCCAGGGCGAAGGCGCGACTGCCGACAGCACCAGCGGGTTCGCCAGCGCGAATGGCAGCCTCCTGCTCATGGAGCGCCACCTGTTCGCCATGCGCCGCGTCTATGACGCCTTCGCGCTGGTGTCGACCGACGGGATCGCCGACGTGCCGATCCTGCTGGAGAACCGCCTGGTCGGTACGACCGACGATGACGGTCTGCTGCTGGTCAACCGCCTCAATGCCTGGCAGAACAACCGGCTGGCGATCGACCCGCTGCAGGCGCCAGCGGATGTGCGCCTGGGCCGTACCGAAACCTTGGCGGTGCCGCAGAGCCAGAGCGGCACGCTGGTGCGTTTCCCCATGCGCCACAGCCTTTCGGTGCAGGTGGTCGTGACCGGCGAGGACGGCAAACCGGTAGCCGCCGGCAGCCCCGTGTGGCTGGACGGCGCGGACCCGGCGACCGAGCCGAGCCTCACCGTCGTCGGCTACGACGGCCTGCTGTACCTGCAGGATCCACCGCCTGGCGCCCGGCTGAAGATCCGCCAGAATGAGGGCTTCTGCGAAACCCTCCTGCCGGAGACGGATGCAACCCGTGGATTCGTCGAACTTGAGGGAGTGACCTGCCGATGATGGACTTCGTGATGCCGTCCCGGTCTTCCAGCCTGGCTTCCGCGTACCGGTTCATTGGTCCAGGCCTGTACTGGCTGCTTGCCCTGGCGCTGCTCTGCCTGGCGGCATGGCCCTCTCCGGCCAAGGCGCAGAACACCGGATGCTGGATCACCGATTCGCCCTCGATCGCGTTCGGCACGGTGGACGGAGGCGGTGCCTCGACCGCCTCCACGCTGTCGTTCCGCTGCAACAACTACACGGACTCGACCGTCAGCTACCGGATGTGTGTGTTCATCAATCCCAACTCCGCTACGCCCGACGGGGTGGCCCCGCGGCGGATGGTCAACTGGGGCGTGACCCCCAACACGTATCTGAACTACGACTTCTACGCCGACCCCGCGTACGCCCAGCTGCTGGGCTCGGAAACCAGCGGCCACGCCATCTACAACACCGTGTTCGACATGACCCAGAATGGCCAGTCCGATGGATCCATGCCGGTATATGCACGGGTACCAGCCGGCCAGACCGTAGCCGCCGGCGGCTACAACAGCCAGAACACCGTAGTGCTGCGCTTCGCGGTGCGGACCGGCACCACCGCACCCAGCGCGGAAGAATGCGCAGCCAGTTCGTCGATGAGTTCGAACTACACGCTGGTCACGACCAATTACGCCAACTCCTGCTTCATCGGCACCGCCACCGATCTGGACTTCGGTGAAATGGCGGACCTGGATTCGGCGCAGGAGCAGACGTCCCGGATCAGCCTGCATTGCCCCGCCGGCACGGCCTGGCGGGTCGCGCTCGACTACGGGAACAGCGGTGGCGGCGCGCGGCGGATGTCCGGGCCTGGCGGCGCCATCGCTTACCAGCTTTACCGCGACCCCGGACGCAGCCAGATCTGGGGCAACACCACGGCCGACGACGTCACCGGCACCGGCGACAACACGACCCAGAACCTCACCGTGTACGGGCGCGTACCCGCTCAGGACGTTTCGGTTCCCGGCCAGTATTCCGACACGGTCACGGTCACGCTGACCTACTGACGACCGCCGCTCCCCGGAATCACGCGATCCCAACATTTCCGGGCGCAGGCTTTCTCCACTTTCGACGCTGACCGCCGAAAGCATCGCTGACAGCCGAACTCCGCATCGGCAGGGAGGTCTTCGATGCGAACCGTCAAAGCCGTCTACCTGGCGGCCCTGGGGCTGGTCGCGGGCATGGTGCAGGCCTCCAGCCAGAGCGCGAGCCTGCGCGTTTCGCTCACGATCATCGAGCGTTGCGACATTAGCGGCGGCGCTTCCGCTCCCAGCGTCGAGTGCTCGACCGGTGTGCCCTGGACGATCGCCACGTCACTTTCGGACTACCCGGACAGCCAAAACGCCGCCGAAGGTCGTGCTCCTCACCCCGTGCCGGTCGCTGACAAGACCGGACCTGGACAGGGCGGGATTACCGCGGTCATCTTCTGATGCCGGGCCGGGCACGGCGCTGGCCGCTGGTTGTCGCGATCCTGTGGCTGTGCGCGGCATCGTCGCCCGCCCTCTCCGGGGATCTGCGCATCGAGCCCATTTCACTGACACTTCGCCCCGATGCGTCGTCCACCTACCTCTGGCTGGACAACACCGGCCACCAGGTACTTGGGGCACGGGTGCGGATCTTCTCGTGGACACAGGACCAGGGTGGAGAAGCGCTCGCTCCCGCGCGGGAACTGGACGTCAGTCCACACATGCTGCGAATCGCACCACGCGGGCGGCAAATGGTCCGCGTCGTGCGGCTGGTCGCTGGCGACGCCAGCCGGGAACGTGCCTACCGCCTGATCGTCGATGAGCCTGCCGGCGACGGAACGAGAGGTGCCGCCCCTCGGCTGCTCTACTCGATCCCGGTCTTCGCCTCGCCCCTCGTGCCCGGTCCGGCACCCCCGCTGGAAACACGGATCGAAACGACGGCCACGGACGGCGGATCACTGCGCCTGTACAACCACGGCGGCCGGCACGCCCGCGTCTCCAGCCTTGCATTCGTCGGGACCGACGGCCGCCGCCATCTACTCGCACCCGGTCTGGCCGGTTACGTATTGCCAAGACGGTACAAGTCCTGGCCACTGCCCGGGAATCCGGGTACTTGGGCCGACGGCCACTTCGAGGCCGAAGTGGATGGCCAACCGGCAATCCTGATACCGGCGCCCGGCCTGCCCACCGACCGCTGAGGCGGTTTGCCCTGCTGGTCCGGGCCCGCTATACTCCCGCGGCTTTCATCCGCCCCCTTCCCAGGGGCCGCCCACGCCGGGCGGGAAGCGCCGGCCCCGGCGAATACACACCTGACGCCACCCTCCGTGCCGGGGTGCTTGTGCCGTCTGGAGCCAAGGCTCCAGTACACGAGTTCGGACACGGAAGCGCCAGGGAGGCCCAACCCCGGAACCGCCGCTGCAGCCGCCATGGCCCGCAGCCTCCCGCATCACGCCGACGAAACGGCCGCGGGCGCGGTTCCACTGCCAGGAGTCACAAGCAATGCCCCAGATCACCATGCGCCAGATGCTGGAAGCCGGCGTCCACTTCGGCCACCAGACCCGCTACTGGAACCCGAAGATGGCCCCGTACATCTTCGGCGCGCGCGGCAAGATCCACATCATCAACCTCGAGAAGACCGTCCCGCTGTTCTCGGACGCGATGAACTTCATCTCGGCCATCGCCCAGAAGCGCGGCACCATCCTGTTCGTCGGTACCAAGCGCAGCGCGCGCGACTCGATCAAGGAAGAAGCCGAGCGTTGCGGCATGCCGTACATGACCCAGCGCTGGCTGGGCGGCACCCTGACCAACTTCCGCACCGTCAAGCAGTCGGTGTCGCGCCTGAAGGAGCTGGAAGCGGCCGAGACCGACGGCACCTTCGAGAAGCTGGTCAAGCACGAAGTGCTGGGCCTGCGCCGCGAACGCGACAAGCTCGAGTCCTCGCTGGGCGGCATCAAGGAGATGAACCGCCTGCCGGACGCCCTGTTCGTGATCGACATCGGCCACGAGGACATCGCGATCAAGGAAGCCAAGAAGCTGGGCATCCCGGTGATCGCGGTGGTCGACACCAACTACGATCCGGCCCTGGTCGACTACGCCATCCCGGGCAACGACGACGCCATCCGCGCCGTGCAGCTGTACGCCCGCGCCGCCGCCGACGCGGTGCTGGAAGGCAAGGCCGCCACCCCGACCGCCGGCAACGTCAGCGAGAACGACTTCGCCGAGTCCGATGGCGACAAGCCGGCCCGCCGCGCGCCCGCCCGGAAGGCGCCGGCCCGCAAGGACAAGGCCGAGGGCGGCGAAGCCGCTGCTCCCGCCGCCGAGTGATCCACCCCGGCGGCCGCCACAGCGCGGCCGCCACCCGCCGGACGGCCGCGCTGCGCGCCGTCCGCGGTCCGGGCCGGGCATCCCGGCGCGCCGCAGGCGCGACCGGTGCCCGCCCTGCTCCGCTCCGCGGAGCCACATTCATCCCATAACGAGGTAATCCCGTGGAAATCACCGCTTCCCTGGTCAAGGAACTGCGCGAGCGCACCGGCGCCGGCATGATGGAGTGCAAGAAGGCGCTCACCGAGAACGCCGGCGACATCGACACCGCCGCCGAGTGGCTGCGCAAGTCCGGCCTGGCCAAGGCCGACAAGAAGGCCGGCCGCGTGGCCGCCGACGGCCGCATCGCCGTTGCCCAGGACGGCGGCAAGGCCGTGCTGGTGGAGATCAATTCCGAGACCGATTTCGTGGCCAAGGACGCCAATTTCCTGGCCTTCACCGATGCCGTCGCCCAAGCCGCCCTGGCCTCCGGCGCCGCCGACGCCGAGGCGCTGAAGACGGCGAAGATCGGCTCCGGCGAGACCGTCGAGGAAGCCCGCGCCGCGGTCATCGCCAAGGTCGGCGAGAACGTGCAGGTCCGCCGCCTGGCCGCCATCGACAGCCCCAACAACGTCGCCGCCTACGTTCACGGCGGCCGCATCGGCGTGCTGGTCGAGGTCAAGGGCGGCGACGCCGACCTGGCCCGCGGCATCGCGATGCACGTGGCCGCCATGAACCCGCCGCACATCAAGGCATCCGACGTGCCGGCCGATTTCGTGGCCAAGGAGAAGGAGATCGAGCTGGCCAAGATGTCCGACAAGGACAGGAACAAGCCGGCCGACATCCTCGAGAAGATCATCAGCGGCAAGATCGCCAAGATCGTCAACGAGGTGACCCTGTACGGCCAGCCGTACGTGCTGGACACCAACCAGACCGTCGAGGCCGCGCTGAAGGCCGCCGGCGCCGAGGTCCTGCGCTTCGAGCGCCTGGCCGTGGGCGAAGGCATCGAGAAGAAGGAAGACGACTTCGCCGCCGAAGTGATGAAGCAGGCCGGCCTGGCCTGATCCTTCCACCCGGAAGTGGAACCTGGAAGCCGCGGCCATGCCGCGGCTTTCTTCTTTTCCGGGCCGGGGACACTAATTTCGGGGTCAGGGGCGCGAACGATCGCATCGACCCGGATGTTCACGTGCCGGGACGTGAAGTTGGTGCGCTGGTGGAAGGCGCGGGTGAAAAGCGGAAGCGGAAAAAGCGCCGGCTTCGGACGGGGCCACCGCTTCGATCACGTCGTGGAAAGCCCGGCATAGCGCATGGCAAGGATCCAGCCAAAGGCGCCTTCCTTTGCTTCTGTCTGCGCCGATCGAAGCCACGACCCCAAAGCTGCGGGAGGACGTCGTCCCCAGGGGGTCTGGCGCAAGCAGCACATGGATGTGCTGCGCTCGCTCGTCGGAGGCAGGACGCCGGAGCCGAGCGATGCGCCAGACCCCCTGGGGACGGCGGCCCCGCCCGGAGTCCGCCCACTCAATGCCGTCGCCTTTCGTCGTCGCCCACCTCCGAACTCCCGCCGATCCAACGCAGGCCCGTCGTACGCCGGGGCATCAGATGAATCCAGCGCCGACAAAAAGCCGGCTGCCGCGTCGGAGCGGCGGGTTTCCGCTAGAATTCCCGCGCCCCCAACTCGCCCACGAGACCGCCATGTCCGAGCTCGCCTACCGCCGTGTCCTGCTGAAACTCTCGGGGGAGGCGCTGATGGGGGCGGAGGACTACGGCATCGACCCGGTCGTGATCGGCCGCATCGCCCGCGAAATCATCGAAGTCCGCGAGGCCGGCGCCGAGATCGGCCTGGTCATCGGCGGCGGCAACATCTTCCGCGGCGCCGGCCTGGCCGCCGGCGGCATGGACCGGGTCACCGGCGACCAGATGGGCATGCTGGCCACGGTGATCAACGCCCTGGCCATGCAGGACGCGCTGGAGAAGCTCGGCGGCAAGGTCCGGGTGATGAGCGCGCTCAAGATCAACGACGTGTGCGAGGACTACATCCGCCGCCGCGCCGTGCGCCACCTGGAGAAGGGCCGGATCGGCATCTTCGCCGCCGGCACCGGCAACCCTTTCTTCACCACCGATTCGGCCGCCGCCCTGCGCGCGATCGAGATCAACGCCGACCTGCTGCTCAAGGCGACCAAGGTCGACGGCGTCTACGACCGCGACCCGAAGAAACACTCCGACGCGGTCCGTTTCGAGGAACTGGACCACGACGAGGTCATCGCCCGCGACCTGCAGGTGATGGACACCGCCGCCTTCGCCCTGTGCCGCGACCACGGCATCCCGCTGCGCGTGTACGACATCTCCGTGCCCGGCAACCTGATGCGGATCCTGCGCGGCGACAGCATCGGCACCCTGGTCCGCGCGCGTCGCTGAGCCCGACCCGGCCCGCGCCGCGGGAGGGATGACCCCGTATAATCGGCCGATTCGGTTTCTGGGACGGAATACGGCGATGCTCAACGAGATCAAGCAAGACGCACAGGCCCGCATGGCGAAGAGCATCGAAGCCCTGCGCCACAACCTGGTCAAGATCCGCACCGGCCGCGCCTCCACCGGCCTGGTCGACACCATCCGGGTCAGCGCCTACGGCAGCGACGTGCCGCTCTCGCAGGTCGCCGCGGTGTCGGTCTCCGACGCCCGCTCGCTGGTCATCACGCCGTGGGACAAGGGCATGGTCGGCGCGGTCGAGAAGGCGATCCTGGCCTCGGACCTGGGCCTGACCCCGAACACCGCCGGCACCACCATCCGCCTCAACCTGCCGGCCCTGACCGAGGAACGCCGCCGCGACCTGACCAAGGTCGTGCACGGCGAGGGCGAGGACGCCAAGGTCTCCATCCGCAACGTGCGCCGCGATGCCAACCAGCAGGTCAAGGACCTGCTCAAGGAAAAGCAGGTGACCGAGGACGAAGTCCGCCGCGCCGAGGACGAGATCCAGAAGATCACCGACAAGGCGATCAAGGACGTCGACGAGGTGGTCAAGGGCAAGGAACAGGAACTGATGGCGGTCTGAGCGGTCTGCTCCCGGCATGACTGCAGTTCCCGCCAGCACAGACGCACCCGTCCCCCGCCACCTGGCGATCATCATGGACGGCAATGGCCGCTGGGCCCAGCGCCGGCGCCGGCCGCGCGCCATCGGCCACCGCGCCGGCGCGCGTGCGGTCAATCTGGTAATCGACTTCTGCCTGGAGCGCGGCATCGGCGCGCTGACCCTGTTCGCCTTCTCCAGCGAGAACTGGGGCCGGCCTGAGGAGGAAGTCGGTGCGCTGATGAAGCTGTTCCTCAACGCGCTCGAGCGCGAGGTCGACGAACTCGACCGGCGTGGCGTGCGCGTGCGCTTCATCGGCGAGCGCGCCCTGTTCGCCGACGCGATCCGCGCGCGCATGGCCGCCGCCGAGGCGCAGACGGCGGGCAACGCACGCCTGCAGCTGTCCATCGCCGCCAGCTACGGCGGTCGCCAGGACATCGCCACCGCCGCCCGCGCGCTGGCCGCCGAGGTGGCCGCCGGCCGGCTGCGCCCGGAAGACATCGACGAGGCCGCGGTCGGCGCGCGCATGGCGCTGGCCGACCTCCCCCCGCCGGACCTGTTCATCCGCACCGGCGGCGACCACCGGATCAGCAATTTCCTGCTGTGGCAGCTGGCCTACACCGAACTGTGGTTCACCGAAACCCTGTGGCCGGACGTGGACGCCGGCGTGCTGCAGCAGGCCCTGGACGATTACGCCGGGCGCGAACGCCGCTTCGGACTGACCAGCGCCCAGCTCGGCGCGGAGGCCACCGCATGACCCGTACCCGCGTCATCGCCGCGCTGCTCATGGCACCGGCCGCGATCGCGGCCATCCTGTTGCTGCCCACGCCGTGGATGGCCGCGCTGGCCGCGCTGGTCCTGCTCGGCGGGCTTTGGGAATGGCTCAAGCTGGCCGGCGTGGACGACACCCTGCCGCGCACCGTGCTGGTCGGGCTGAACCTGCTGCTGATGGTTCTGCTGGTCTGGGCCTCGCGCGGCGACGGCGGGTTTTCGCCGGTGCTGTTCCAGATCGCCACCCTGGCCGGCACCGGTGGCTGGGTACTGGCCCTGCTGTGGCTGTGGCGGCCGGGCTTCACCGCCGGCGACCAGCCGTGGACCCGCGTGTTCAAGCTGGCCGCCGGCACCCTGGCGGTGATCCCGGCGTGGTGCGCGCTGTGCCTGATCCACTCGGACAACTTCGCCGGGCTGGGCGCCGCGGCCGGCGGCTCCTACGGCCACCGCTGGCTGCTGACGGCGCTGGCGCTGGTCTGGGCGGCCGATTCGGGCGCCTACTTCGCCGGCCGGCGCCTGGGGCGGCGCAAGCTGGCGCCCTCCATCAGCCCGAACAAGACGGTCGAGGGCGCGATCGGCGGCCTGGTCGCCGGCGTGGCGGTGGCGCTGGCCTTCGGCGCCTTCGCCGGGGCCACGGTGGCGCAGCTGCCGGCGCTGGCGCTGGTGGCGGTGGCCGCGGTGCTGGCGTCGATCGTGGGCGACCTGGTGGAGAGCCTGCTCAAGCGCCAGGCCGGGGTGAAGGACTCGGGCACGCTGATTCCCGGCCACGGTGGCATCCTCGACCGCATCGACGGCGTGCTGGCGGCCTTGCCGGTGTTCGCGATCGGCAAGGACATCTTCGGCTTCTGAAGCGGATCCAGGACATGCAGCCCCCTGTGGACATGCGCCAGGTCGCCGTGCTCGGCGCCACCGGCTCGATCGGTGCCTCGGCGCTGGACGTCATCGCACGCCATCCGCAGCGGATGCGGGCCAGCGTGCTGGCCGCCGGCGGCAACGTCGAGGCCCTGCTGCGGCTGTGCGTGGCGCACCACCCGGACCATGCAGTCATCGCCGATACAGCCGCCTACGCGCGACTTCGCGACGGCCTGCGCGAGGCCGGCCTGGCGACGCAGGCGCACGCGGGCGCCGAGGCGCTGGAAACGCTCGCCGCCGCGGCCGGATGCGACACCGTGGTCGCCGCGATCGTCGGCGCCGCCGGGCTGGGTTCGACCCTGGCCGCCGCCCGCGCCGGCAAGCGCCTGCTGCTGGCCAACAAGGAATCGCTGGTGCTGGCCGGCGAGCTGGTGATCGCCGCCGCCCGCGGGTCCGGCGCGGAGATCGTGCCGGTCGACAGCGAACACAGCGCGGTGTTCCAGTGCCTGCGCTCGTGCCGCGCCGACGGCGTGCGCCGGATCGTGCTGACCGCCTCCGGCGGCCCGTTCCGCGGCTGGGACCGCGCGCGGCTGGCGCAGGTGACCCCGGCGCAGGCGGTGGCGCACCCGAAGTGGTCGATGGGGCCCAAGATCTCGGTCGACTCGGCCACGCTGATGAACAAGGGCCTGGAAGTGATCGAGGCCCACCACCTGTTCGGCCTGCCCGCCGGGCGCATCGACGTGATGGTCCACCCGCAGAGCCTGGTCCATGCCCTGGTCGAGTACGTCGACGGCTCGACCGTCGCCCAGCTCGGCCTGCCGGACATGCGCACCGCGCTGGCAGTCGGCCTGGGCTGGCCGGAACGGCTCGATTCGGGCGTGGCCGGGCTGGATCTGCTGGCGCAGGGCCGGCTCGATTTCGAACCGCCGGACACCGCGGCGTTCCCCTGCCTGCGCCTGGCCGGCGAGGCCATGGCCGCCGGCGGCACCGCGCCGGCCGTGCTCAACGCGGCCAACGAAGAGGCCGTTTCAGCCTTTCTTCAGGGCCGGATCGGTTTCCTAGGCATTCCCGCGCTGGTCGAGGACGTCCTCGCCGCATTGCCCGCGGCGCCGGCCGGCTCGCTGGAGGCGCTGCTGGCGGCCGATGCGGACGCACGCCGATCCACCCGCCGACTGATCGATTCCATGCCCCCTGCCGGGACCCGCACCGCATGAGCGCCACCGCCCGCCCGGACCACGCCCATGGGTGACTTCTTCGGCTCCGTCTGGTGGCTGGTGGTCAGCCTCGGCCTGCTCGTGACATTCCACGAGTTCGGCCACTACTGGGTGGCGCGCCGCTGCGGGGTGGACGTGCTGCGCTTCTCGGTCGGCTTCGGCCGGCCGCTGTGGTCGCGCCGCGACCGCCACGGCACCGAGTTCGCCATCGCCGCCATCCCGCTGGGCGGTTACGTCAAGATGCTCGACGAGCGCGAGGGCGACGTCCCGGTCGACCGCCAGGCGCACGCCTTCAACCGCCAGAGCGTGTGGCGCAGGATCGCCATCGTGGCCGCCGGCCCGGCCGCCAATCTGTTGCTGTGCGTGGCCCTGCTGTGGGTCATGTTCATGGTCGGCCGCCAGGACTATGCGCCGGTGGTCGGCCAGGCCGGCGGGATCGCGGCCCAGGCCGGCTTCGGGCCGGGCGACCGCCTGACCGCGGTCGACGGCCGCAGCGTCGCCACCTGGACCGAAGCGGCCCTGGCCCTGGCCGCCCCGGCGCTGGACCGGCGCGACATCGAGATCCGGGTCAAGGACGCAGCCGGCAACGAGGCTATCCGCAGCCTGCGCCTGTCCGGCCTGCCACCGGACCTGGACGAGCGCCGCATCCCCGAACAGGCCGGGTTCACTTGGCGCTTCCTGCTGGCGCCGGCGCGGATCGATTCGGTCCGCGAGGACAGCGCCGCGGCCGGCATCCTGCAACCGGGCGACCTGGTCCTGGCTGTCGATGGCGTCCGCGTCGATGCGGCCGACCAGGTCTCGCCGCGGGTACAGGCGCTGGGCGAACGCGGCGGCAGCGGCATGATCGAGGTCGAGCGCGACGGCGAGCGCATGGCGCTGGAACTGGCCCCGCGCCGCAGCGCCGATCCGCAGCGCGCCGGGCAGTGGGAGCTTGGCATCGTCCTGGCCGCGTCGCAGGCGCCGCCCTACGACGCCGTGCAGCGCTACGGCCCGCTGGCGGCCCTGCCGATGGCCGTGCGCGAGACCGGCCGGCTGGCCGGCGATTCGCTGGGCATGATGCGGCGGATGCTGACCGGCGAGGCCTCGGTCAAGAACCTGTCCGGCCCGGTCACCATCGCCCGCGCCGCCAACGCCTCGGCCAAGCGCGGCGTCGACTGGTTCCTGTATTTCCTCGCCCTGCTCTCGCTGAGCCTGGCGATCATCAACCTGCTGCCGATCCCGATCTTGGACGGCGGTCACCTGCTGTATTACCTTATCGAGTTGGTCAAAGGCAGCCCGTTGAGCGAACGCGCGATGGCTGCCGGGCAGTACGTGGGCCTGGCGCTGCTGGCCGGGCTGATGGGACTGGCCTTCTACAACGACATTCTGGGCCTGATGCCGCGATGACCGACCGTCCCGGCCCTCCACCGCGGGTCCTGCCCGAATACCTGTTTTCCACCGGATGTGACATGACGCGATTCCCCGTGCGCCGCCTGCTCGCCCTCGCCCTCGCCTCCACGCTCAGCCTCCCGGCGATGGCGCAGTCGGTCGAGCCGTTCACCGTGCGCGACATCCGCATCGACGGCCTGCAGCGCATCGCCGCGGGCACGGTGTTCACCTACCTGCCGGTGGAGCGCGGCGAGACCCTGGACCAGGCCAACGCCGGCGAGACCATCCGCGCGCTGTACCGCACCGGCTTCTTCGAGGACGTGCGCCTGGACCGCCAGGGCGACATCCTGGTGGTCACCGTCACCGAACGCCCGGCGATCAACAAGCTGACCCTGCAGGGCAACAAGGACATCAAGACCGAGGACCTGCTGCACGGCCTGCAGGACATCGGACTGGCCGAGGGCGAGACCTTCGACCGGCTGGCCCTGGACCGCGTGATCCAGGAACTGACCCGGCAGTACAACAACCGCGGCAAGTACAACGTGGTGATCACGCCCACGGTCACCCAGCTGGACCGCAACCGCGTGGACGTGACCATCGACGTCAAGGAAGGCAAGGCGGCCAAGATCCGCCACGTCAACCTGATCGGCACCGAGACCTACCCGAACGAGGAGATCGTCGGCAACTGGGAGTCGCGCGAGAGCAGCTGGCTGTCCTGGTACCGCCGCGACGACCAGTACTCGCGCGAGAAGCTGTCCGGCGACATGGAGAAGCTCAACTCCTGGTACCTGGACCGCGGCTACATCGACTTCAGCATCGACTCCACCCAGGTGTCGATCAGCCCCGACAAGCGCGACATGTACCTCACCGCGTCCGTCACCGAGGGCGAGGTCTACACGATTTCCGAGATCAAGGTCACCGGCGACACGATCCTGCCGCAGGACCAGATCGAGCGGCTGGTGATCCCCAGGGCCGGCGACACCTTCTCCCGCGCGCTGCTGGAGATCACCGCCGACCAGATCACCAACACCCTGAGCAACATCGGCTACGCCTTCGCCCGGGTGAACCCGGTGCCGACCACCAACCGCGAGGACCGCACCGTCGCGATCAACCTGCAGGTGGTGCCCGGCCCGCGCGTGAACGTGCGGCGGATCGTGTTCAAGGGCAACAGCCGCACGTCCGACGAGGTGCTTCGCCGCGAGATGCGCCAGTTCGAGAACGCCTGGTTCTCGCAGGCCGCGATCGACCGTTCCAAGATCCGCCTGCAGCGCCTGGGCTACTTCGAGACGGTTGAAGTGGAGACGCCGGCCGTGCCCGGCGCCGGGGACCAGGTCGACGTGGTGTTCAACGTCAAGGAGACCAACTCCGGCAGCTTCGTCTTCGGCCTGGGCTACTCGCAGCTGGCCGGCATGACCGCATCGGTGCAGCTGTCGCAGAACAACTTCCTCGGCGGCGGCAACCGCGTGTCGGTGGAGGCGCAGCGCAGCGACTACATGCAGCGCTACGCGTTCTCCTACCTCAATCCGTTCTTCACCGACGAGGGCCTGTCGCTCGGCTACAACCTGTGGTGGCGCGAGCTGGACTACTCGGACTTCAACACCGCCCAGTACAACAGCACCAACGCCGCGGCGCAGACCGTGCTCGGCCTGCCGATCACGGAGAACAGCTCGATCTCGCTGCTGTTCGGCATCGACAGCAACCAGATCCAGACCTATTACGGCTCGACGCCGCAGTCGATCATCGACTACGTCAACGCGGTGGGCCAGCGCACCTTCCACGCCTGGCGCACCGAGCTGGGCTGGGCGCGCGACACCCGCAACGACTTCTTCATGCCGACCCGCGGCATGTACCAGCGCGTGGGCCTGGAGACCACCCTGCCCGGCTCGACGGTCGAGTACTACAAGCTCAACTACGAGTTCTCCAAGTACTGGCAGCTGAGCCCGGCGTTCGTGCTGCGCACCGGCCTGGACCTGGGCTACGGCGACAGCTACGGCAACGACATCGTCCGCGACATCTGCTGGACGATGCCGACCGTCGCCAATCCGAACCCCGGCGCCAGCGACCCCTGCCTGACCGACTCGCCGGACTACGTCCAGACGCTCACCGCCACCGGGCTGCCGTTCTTCGAGAACTTCTACGCCGGCGGCACGCGCTCGGTGCGCGGCTTCCGCGACAACACCCTGGGCCCGCGCTCCAGCGACACGACCTACTACACCAACGGCCAGCCGCTGGGCGGTTCGCTCAAGACCGTCGGCCAGATCGAAATGGTGTTCCCGAAACTGTTCGACAGCAAGGCCGCGCGCATCTCGGCCTTCGTCGACTTCGGCAACGTGTACGACGGCTGGGACAACTTCGACGCCAACGAGCTGCGCGCCTCGGCGGGCGTGGCGCTGCTGTGGCGTGCGCCGGTCGGCCCGATCTCGATCAGCTACGCCTATCCGTTCAAGAAGAAGGACGGCGACGAGATCGAGCGCCTGCAGTTCACCTTCGGCGGCGGCTTCTGACGGGCCTGGGCCCGCCGCCGCGCGGGGCCGCCTTCCTGTAGGAGCCCGTCTTGCGGGCGACACGGGCGTCGGAGCGCGAGGCAGTCGCCGGCGCCAGCGTGGCATGTCGCCGGCAAGACCGGCTCCTACACGGCGCCGTCCACGCCCGCGGCGTCGGTGACGTGGCCCAGCTGGTCCAGCACGGCGGTGGCGTAGCTGCCCGGCGGCAGCGAGAAGGCGACTTCCAGCGCATCGGCTTGCGGCCAGCGCCAGGCGAAGCCCTCGGGCCTGAGCCGCAGTGCGCGACGCTCCTGCTCCAGACCGGCCCGCTCCAGTCCATCGCGCAACGTGCGCGACTGCGCGTCATCCAGCGCCGCCATCTCCAGATCGCGGCAGGCGCCTTCGCTGCGCAGCGCGCCGCGTCCCCACAGCGGTCCGCTGGGATGGATGTCGAAAGCGGCCAGCCGCTGCGCCAGCGCTTCGCTCCATGGCTCCGGGCCGAACACGCTGCGGCTGCCCGCCAGCGCCCAGACCTCGCCGTCCATGCCGTGGTCCCAGCTGCCGTCGGCCACGCGCGCATCGAGCACCCGGTTGAACAGCGCCGAGCGGGCGGCGGACAGCAGCAGCGAACGCTGTTCGCGACCGACCCGGCGCCCGGCGAACATCGCCAGCGCCTTGTCCGGATTGCCGCCGCCATGGCCGAAGCGCTGCCCGCCGAAGGCATTGGGCACGCCGCGCGCGGCGATGTCGGCCAGCCGCGCCTCGATCGCATCGCGCGCGCCCTGCACGCCGCGCAGCACCAGGACGAAGCGGTTGCCGGCCAAGGCCCCGCGCGGCAGCTTGCGCCGGTGCCGGGCCTGCGCCAGCACGCGCAGTCCTTCCTGTTCCAGCATCTCCACGTCCGGCGCCTCGCGCCCCGGCAGCTGCACGCTGAAGCGCTGCACGGTGACCGCATGGCGGTCCTTGAGGCCGGCATAGCCCACCACCTGCTCGGACACGCCGGCCCAGTGCGCGATCGCGCGCGCGGCGAAGGCGGTGTTCATGCCGCGCTTCTCCACGGTCAGCAGCAGGTGTTCGCCTTCGCCGCTGGCCTCGAAGCCGTCGATCTCCTCGACCCGGAAATCCTCCGGCCGCTCGCGGATCCGCGCCGCCAGTACCGGCGCGCCGAACGCCCCGGGCGCGACCGGCCCGCTCACGCCTTCACCATCAGGGCCACGGCCTGCGCGGCGATGCCTTCGCCGCGGCCGGTGAAGCCCAGCTTCTCGCTGGTGGTGGCCTTCACGCTGACCGCATCGGCAGCGACGCCGCAGGCCTGGGCGATGCGCTCGCGCATGGCCGCCGCGTGCGGGCCGACCCTGGGGCGTTCGCAGACCACGGTGATGTCGGCGTTGCCCAGCGTCCAGCCGCGTTCACCGGCCAGGGCCACGCAATGGCGCAGCAGGCCCAGGCTGTCGGCGCCGCGCCAGCGCTCGTCCGAAGGCGGGAAGTGGACGCCGATGTCGCCCAGCGCCAGCGCGCCCAGGATCGCGTCGCACAGCGCATGCAGGGCCACATCGCCGTCGCTGTGCGCGACCACGCCGCGCTCGTGCGGCACGCGCACCCCTCCGAGCATGACGTGGTCGCCCTCGCCGAAGACGTGCACGTCGAAACCCTGGCCGATGCGGATGGGGGGAGTTGCCATGGATGTCCTTGCGGGCCGGCGGCGCCACGGCCGCAGCGGCCTATTGTAGGAGCCCGCCTTGCGGGCGACACGGGCATCGGAACCACGAGGGCGCCCGGCCGCCGGCACCGCGCCTTGCAGGAGCCCGTCTTGCGGGCGACCCGGGCGTCGGGGGACCGGAAGACGTCGCCTGTGCGTACGGCGTCGCGTCGCCCGCAAGACGGGCTCCTACAGGGCGCGGCGGGACAGCTCGAACTCGAAGCGTGCCAGGTCGGCCGGGGTGGTGACCTTGAAGTTGTCCTCGCGGCCTTCGACCAGCAGCGGGCGCAGGCCCTGGCGCTCCAGCGCCATCGACTCGTCGGTCGTTTCCACGCCGGCTTCCGCGGCCGCCTGCAGCGCGCGGGTCAGCTGCAGGCGCCTGAACAGCTGCGGGGTCAATGCGCGCCACAGGCGCTCGCGCGGCTCGGTGCGGTCGATGCCGCCGTCGTCGCCGGCGCGCTTGAGCGTGTCGCGCACCGGCGCGGCCAGGATCGCGCCGACCGGATCGGCACGGCCGCGCTCGAGCAGCCGCTCCAGGTCATCGAGGGCGAGGTTGGGTCGCGCCGCGTCGTGGACCAGCACGAAGTCGTCGGCGCGGACCGATTCGGGCAGCGCTTCCAGCGCCGCCAGCACCGACGCGGCGCGGCTGTCGCCGCCGCTGCAGGTCCGCAGGGGCTTGTCCGCGTGCGTAGTCCAGCCTGGCCACCACGGGTCGCCGTCGGCCAGCGCCAGCACCGCGCCGGCCACTGCCGGGTGCGCCAGCAGCGCATCGAGCGTGTAGGCCAGCAGCGGCCTGCCCGCCACCGGCAGGTACTGCTTGGGCACCTCGCCGCCGAAGCGCGCGCCGCGTCCGGCCGCCGGGACGACCGCCCAGATCGAAGCCATCAGTCGGTCTCCGGGTCGGAGTCGCCGGCCGCTTCACCGGGCTCCGCGCCGGCCGGAACCGGCGGCGCATCGCGCTTTGCCGGGTCTTCGACCACGCGGTAGAACACCTCGCCGGGCTTGATCATGCCCAGCTCGCTGCGCGCGCGCTCCTCGACCGCGGCCACGCCCTCCTTGAGGTCGCGTACTTCCGCCGCCAGCGCGGCGTTGCGTTCCTCCAGCCCGCCGTTCTCGCGGCGCTGGTGCTCGACCTGGGCCTCCAGCCCCGCCACCTCGCCCGCGCTGCCGATGCCGAACCAGAGCCGGTACTGCAGCCATCCCAGCAGCAGCACCAGCCCCAGCAGCACCCAGCGCAGCGCGCGCATCGGCGTGGATCAGCCCTTGATCGAGACGAACGCGTCGCGGCCGGCGTAGCGGGCCGAACCGCCCAGCGCTTCCTCGATGCGCAGCAGCTGGTTGTACTTGGCCACGCGGTCGCTGCGGCACAGCGAGCCGGTCTTGATCTGGGTCGCGGTGGTGGCCACGGCGATGTCCGAGATCGTGGTGTCCTCGGTCTCGCCGGAGCGGTGCGAAACGATCGCCGCATAGTTGGCGTGGTGGGCCATGGCGATGGCTTCCAGGGTCTCGGTCAGGGTGCCGATCTGGTTGACCTTGATCAGGATCGCGTTGGCGGTGCCCGACTCGATGCCCTGCTTGAGGATCTTCGGGTTGGTCACGAACAGGTCGTCGCCGACCAGCTGCACCTTCCGGCCGATGCGGTCGGTCAGCAGCTTCCAGCCGGCCCAGTCGTCCTCGGCCAGGCCGTCCTCGATGGTGATGATCGGGTACTGCGTGGCCCAGTCGGCCAGGAAGTCGACGAACTGCTCGGACGACAGGCGCTTGCCCTCGCCGACCAGATGGTACTTGCCGTTGTCGTAGAACTCCGACGAGGCCACGTCCAGGCCCAGCAGCACGTCCTCGCCCGCGGTGTAGCCGGCCTTGCCGATCGCCTCGAGGATGGTGTCCAGCGCCTCGACATTGCTGCGGAAGTCCGGGGCGAAACCGCCCTCGTCGCCGACCGCCGTGCTCAGGCCGTGGCCCTTCAGCACCGACTTGAGCGAGTGGAAGATCTCGGTGCCGGCGCGCAGCGCCTCGGAGAAGGAGCCGAAGCCGACCGGCAGGACCATGAATTCCTGGAAGTCGACGTTGTTGTCGGCGTGCGCGCCGCCGTTGATGATGTTCATCATCGGCACCGGCAGCGACACGTCGGACTCGGTGATGGTGGACAGGTACTGCCACAGCGGCTGCTGCTTGGAGGCAGCCACGGCATGGGCGGCGGCCAGCGACACGCCCAGCAGCGCGTTGGCGCCCAGGCGGCCCTTGTTCTCGGTGCCGTCCAGGTCGATCAAGCGGCGGTCCAGGCCCTGCTGGTCGGCGGCGTCGTAGCCGGCCAGCGCGGCGGCGATGGCGCCGTTGACGTTGGCGACCGCGTTCCTGACGCCCTTGCCCAGGTAGCGGGTCTTGTCGCCGTCGCGCAGTTCCACCGCTTCCTTGGTGCCGGTAGAGGCGCCCGAGGGCACGGCGGCGCGGCCGAACGAGCCGTCGGCCAGAGTGACTTCGGCTTCGAGGGTGGGATTGCCGCGGCTGTCGAGGATTTCGCGGGCGTGGATCTTGGCGATGCTGGTCATGGAGGGCGGAACGTCCGGTGGGTGGATTCGGGCACGAGTTTAGCGGAGCCCGACCCGGACTGCCGCGCTTTCGTCCCTGTTTTCCATGGGTTGCGGCGGATGGGGTCGGTTGCCCGGGAAAGCTTCGGGCCGCGGCGAGGGGGCTCCCACCGCGAATGTCCCCCTGCATCGGCCTGGGCCGCAGCAAGCGAAAAGCCTTGGCTTCCGACGGGGCCGCCGCACTCTGGGGGTCTGGCGCATCGCTCGGCTCCGCCGTCCATGGCTCCGACGAGCGAGCGCAGGCCATCCCTGGCCTGCTTGCGCCAGACCCCAGGGCACGACGTCCTCGGGTGACGTCGAGGTCGTGGCTTCGATCTGGGAAAGCGAACCCTCGGGACCCGGACGTTCGTAGAGCGGGGCTTGCCCCGCTGCTCCTGACCGGCATCGAGGCAAAGGCAGCGGGGCAAGACCCGCTCTACGAGGCAGGCAAAGTCGAAACGATGGCAGGTACGCAAGGAAGCCGCCCCAGGAACGAAGCCGCGCCCTATAAGCGCCGAAAGACGGGGTAGTGCGGGGGTATGGCGCAAGCAGCACACGGATGTGCTGCGCTCGGCCGTCGGAGGCAGGACGCCGGAGCCGGCCGATGCGCCATACCCCCGCACTGCCGCGGCTCCCGCCGAAGCCGACGCAACCCAACCCAACCCAACGCCTTTGCTCTTGCTGTTTTCTGCTTACGAACCCGCCCGCCACCCGCCAGGGGCGCCGCAATGGAGCACCCAGGCGCGCATCGAAGCGCGGCATCTGTGTTGGCCTTCGCCCTGTCGCTCCGCCAAATCGTCGCTGATCCGGATTGCAGCCACTACCCGATCAGGCCCGCGCTTCCTTCAGCAGCTTGCCGCCGGCCTTCTTCTCGCGCGCGGCGCGGATGAAGCCGACGAACAGCGGATGGCCCTCGCGCGGCGTGGACAGGAATTCCGGGTGCGCCTGGCAGGCCAGGAACCACGGGTGCACCGCGCGCGGCAGCTCCACCATCTCCACCAGCAGGTCGTCCATCGACTTGGCCGAGATGACCAGGCCGGCGTCCTCCAGCTGGGTGCGGTAGCGGTTGTTGAACTCGTAGCGGTGGCGGTGGCGCTCGGCGACCACGTCCTTGCCGTACAGCTCGCGGGCCAGGGTGCCCGGCTTCAGCCGCTGCTCCTGCAGGCCCAGGCGCATGGTGCCGCCGAGGTCGGACTTCTCGTCGCGCTTCTCGACCTCGCCGGAAACGGTGCGCCATTCGGTGATCAGGCCGATCACCGGATGCTCGCACTGCTTGTCGTTCTCGGTGCTGTTGGCGCCTTCCAGGCCGGCCTTGTGCCGGGCGTAGTCGACCACCGCGGCCTGCATGCCGTAGCAGATGCCGAAATACGGCACGCCGTGCTCGCGCGCGTACTGCGCGGTCAGGACCTTGCCCTCGAAGCCGCGGTCGCCGAAGCCGCCCGGCACCAGGATGCCGTCGACGTCGCCGAGCAGCGCATCGGCGCCCTCCTCCACGTCCTGCGATTCCAGCCACTTCAGGTTGACCCGGGTGCGCTGGCGCAGGCCGCCGTGCTTGAGCGCCTCGCCCACCGACTTGTACGCGTCCTTGTGGTCCACGTACTTGCCGACGACGGCGATCGTGACCTCGTCGACCGGGTGCACGGTCGCATCGACCGCCGCCTCCCACTCGGACAGGTCGGCCGGGCGCGACACCGGCAGGCGCAGGCGGTCGGCGACCAGCGCGTCCAGGCCCTGCGCATGCAGTTCGATCGGCAGCTTGTACAACACGTCCACGTCCTGCACCGAGATCACGGCACGCTCGGGGACGTTGGTGAACAGGGCGATCTTGCGCCGCTCGCCGTCCGGCAGCGGCTGCTCGCTGCGGCACAGCAGCACGTCGGGCTGGATGCCGATCGAGCGCAGCTCCTTGACCGAATGCTGGGTCGGCTTGGTCTTCAGCTCGCCGGCCGCGGCGATGTACGGCACCAGGGTCAGGTGCATGAACAGCGCCTTGTCCGGGCCGCGCTCGGCGCGGATCTGGCGGATCGCCTCCAGGAACGGCAGCGACTCGATGTCGCCGACCGTGCCGCCGATCTCGACCAGGGCCACGTCGAAGCCTTCGGTGGCCTCGTCGATGCAGCGCTTGATCTCGTCGGTGATGTGCGGGATCACCTGCACGGTCGCGCCCAGGTAGTCGCCGCGGCGCTCCTTGCGGATCACGGCCTCGTAGATCCGGCCGGTAGTGACCGAGTTCTTGCGGCTCAGGCGGGTGCGGACGAAGCGCTCGTAGTGGCCCAGGTCCAGGTCGGTCTCGGCACCGTCGTCGGTGACGTACACCTCGCCGTGCTGGAACGGGCTCATCGTGCCCGGATCGACGTTGATGTAGGGGTCCAGCTTCATCATCGTGACCTTCAGGCCACGGGCTTCGAGGATGGACGCGAGCGAGGCGGCCGCAATGCCCTTGCCAAGCGAGGACACGACGCCGCCGGTAACGAAAATGAGGGGAGTCATGGCGGGGCTCCGGAAAGCCGTAGTTTACCGGCTCGGCCGCCATCGCCCAAGCCGGTCGGCCACGGACGCGACGGTCCGCGGCGAGCGGGAAGGTCCACCAGTGGACGGCTGACCCGCCCGCGGGGTTCAGGGCGTGTCGCGCGGCTTTTCTTCCTCTTCCTCCGCCTGCGGCCGGGCCTTGCCGCGGCTGTCCTGCCCGGCACGGGCGGCCTCGCGGCGCTTGGCGCGCTCGGCCTCGGCCTCGCGCTCGCGCTGTTCCTGGGCCTTGTGCTCGGCCAGCGCGGCCTTCTCTTCGGATTGGGACTGGCCGCCCTGGCGGTTCTGCGCCAGCAGCGGCACGGTAGCCGCCACGGCCACGACGGCCACCACGGCACTCCAGAACAGACGTCGGTTCATGCGTTGTCTCCTGTCGCGGGCGGGGATGAGCGAGACCCGCCCTTCATCACGGTCATGGAGATGGTGGCGGTCGCGCGGGATTTCCAGCACTTCACCGCCGTTTCCACGACCTGGCGCCCTTATACGCCGTACCGGCCTGCGCGCCCCTGAACAGGGGACAGGGGTGCAAAAAACGGGACCAGGCCGCACACTTCCGCGTCGCATCCGCCCTCCGCCATCCGCCGTCCGCAAAGGTTCCATGAGCAGCCGCTACAACGCCGCCGACATCGAAGTCCTCTCCGGCCTGGACCCGGTCAAGCGCCGGCCGGGCATGTATACCGACACCACCCGGCCCAACCACCTGGCCCAGGAAGTGGTCGACAACGCGGTCGACGAGGCCCTGGCCGGGCACGCGAAGGAGATCGAGGTCGTGCTGTTCAAGGACGGCAGCTGCGAGGTGTCCGACGACGGCCGCGGCATGCCGGTGGACATCCACCCGGAGGAGAAGATCCCGGGCGTGGAACTGATCCTCACCCGCCTGCACGCCGGCGGCAAGTTCAACAACAGGAACTACACCTTCTCCGGCGGCCTGCACGGCGTGGGCGTGAGCGTGGTCAACGCGCTGTCGAAGCTGGTCGAGGTGCACATCAAGCGCGAAGGCGGCGAGCACCGCATCACCTTCCGCGACGGCGACCGCGCCACCCCGCTGGAGGTGGTCGGCACGGTCGGCAGGAAGAACACCGGCACCCGGGTGCGTTTCTGGCCCGATCCCAAGTACTTCGACACGCCGAAGTTCAACCTGCGCGCCCTGCGCCACCTGCTGCGCGCCAAGGCGGTGCTGTGCCCGGGCCTGAGCGTGACCCTGTTCGACGAGGCCAGCGGCGAACGCGACCGCTGGTACTTCGAGGACGGCCTGCGTGCGTATTTGAAGCAGGAGCTGCTCAAGGGCGAACTCGCCGGCCGCGAGCTGCTGCCGGCCGAGCTGTTCACCGGCGCGCTGAAGAAGGACACCGAGGTGGTGGACTGGGCCGCAGCCTGGATTCCCGAAGGCGAACTGGTCCAGGAAAGCTACGTCAACCTGATCCCCACCGCCCAGCACGGCACCCACGTCAACGGCCTGCGCTCGGGCCTGACCGACGCGCTGCGCGAGTTCTGCGACTTCCGCAACCTGCTGCCGCGCGGTGTGAAGCTGGCGCCGGAAGACGTGTGGGACCGCGTGTCGTTCGTGCTGTCGCTGAAGATGACCGACCCCCAGTTCAGCGGCCAGACCAAGGAGCGGCTGAGCTCGCGCCAGGCCGCCGGTTTCATCGAGGGCGCCGCCCATGACGCCTTCAGCCTGTGGCTGAACCAGCACGTGGAACTGGGCGAGAAGATCGCGCAGATCGCCATCGAGCGCGCCAGCGCGCGGTTGAAGACCGAGAAGCAGGTCGTGCGCAAGAAGGTCACCCAGGGCCCGGCGCTGCCGGGCAAGCTGGCCGACTGCATCAGCCAGGACCTTTCGCGCACCGAACTGTTCCTGGTCGAGGGCGACTCGGCCGGCGGCAGCGCGCGGCAGGCGCGCGACAAGGATTTCCAGGCGATCCTTCCCCTGCGCGGCAAGATCCTCAACACCTGGGAAGTGGCCAGCAGCACCGTGCTCGCCTCCGAGGAAGTGCACAACCTGGCCATCGCCATCGGCTGCGACCCGGGCAAGGACGACATCGGCGGCCTGCGCTACGGCAAGATCGTGATCCTGGCCGACGCCGACTCCGATGGGCTGCACATCGCCACCCTGCTGGCGGCGCTGTTCCTGCGCCACTTCCCGGCGCTGGTCGCGGCCGGCCACGTGTTCGTGGCGATGCCGCCGCTGTTCCGCGTGGACGTGGGCAAGCAGGTGTTCTACGCGCTGGACGAGGAAGAGAAGCGCCTGCTGCTGGAGAAGATCGCGCGCGAGAAGGTCAAAGGCCAAGTCAGTGTCACCCGCTTCAAGGGCCTGGGCGAGATGAACCCGCAGCAGCTGCGCGAATCGACCATCCACCCCGACACCCGCCGGCTGGTGCAGCTGACCGTGGACGACGGCGAGCAGACCCGCTCGCTGATGGACATGCTGCTGGCGAAGAAGCGGGCGCCGGACCGGAAGGCGTGGCTGGAGACGAAGGGTGATCTCGCCTCGCTGGAGGTCTGAGCGTCGCGCTTCGATGTCACGAAGATGACGCCTGCGACGCCGGCGTCGGGTCGCCCGCAAGACGGGCTCCTACAACGACGGCCGCGCCGGTCCTCCTGTAGGTAGGAGCCCGTCTTGCGGGCGACCCGACATCGTGGGAGGGGCCCGCCTCCGGAAGCCTCGCCTGCCGTACCCGCCCCTCCGCAACCGCAGCTCCCGCAGCGCCTCCCTGCGCCCCTACCAGGTCGCCGCCAGGCGGAAGTCGGCGCTGACGCTGTCCTGGTCGCCCAGCACCTGGTCGAACGCGTGGCCCACGTCCAGGCTGTAGGCGAGCCAGCCGAACCAGCGGCCGCTGACACCCACGCCGGCGCCGGTGATGTCCTGCGTGCGCGGATAGTCGCTCTGCACCGAGCCGTAGTCCACGAACAGGTAGACATCGTGGTTCTGGCGGTAGGGCCGGTGCAGTTCCGCGTTGGCGTAGTAGCCGCGCGGCCCGGCCAGGATGCCGCGCTCGTAGCCGCGCACGGTGCCCACGCCGCCGACCTGGAACAGGTTCCCCGACGGCACGAAATCGCTGGAGCTGTACTGCCAGCCGAGATTGAGCCGGGTCAGCAGGCCGCTGCCGCCCAGCCGCTGCAGCCAGTTGAAGCTGCCCGGCGCGAGGGTGAACTTGTCGGTGTTGCGCAGCGGCTCGTCGATGTCCACCCGCGACACCGCCTGGGTGAACGACCACTCCGTGCCGGCCGCGCGGTAGCCGGCGCTGAATGCCAGCGTGGCCATGTTGGATTCGGTGCTGGAGATTTCCTCGCCGCTTATTTCGGTGCTCGACTCCACGCGCGACAGCGAAGCGGCGCCGGCGAGCAGCCATTTCTGCGTCGCCATGAACGGCTGGCGCAGATCCAGCGCGTACGAAGTCGATTCGCCGGTGATGTCCAGGTCGCGGTAGGCGCCATCGATGATGTTGATCTGGTTGCGCGACGCGCTTACCCCCAGCCGGCCGTTGCGCCGGTTGACGATGCCGCTGTACGCGACCTGCCCCTCGAGGCCGCCGCGGGCATAGGCGACCGAGCCGGCGAGCAGGTCGCTGATGCCGAGCAGGCCCCAGACATGGCCCTGCGCGCCGATGCGCTCGCGCCCGGTGCTCTCGATGCCCGCGTTGTCGACGAACACGCCGAAGCTGTGCCGTGCCGGCTCCTCGGCCTGGAGCAGGATGTCGGTCTGGCCGAGCTCGCCGCCGGGTTGCAGCAACGCACGCAGCTGCAGGTCCGTGGTCCGGTTGATGTAGACCAGGTCGTCGCGCAGGCCAGCGCCGTCGACGAGCTCGCCCGGCTGCTGGTGGATGCGGCGCAGGATGAACGATTCGCCGACATGCTCGTTGCCGGCCACGCGCAGCTCGCCCAGCCGGCCTTCGACCAGGTCGACCCGGACCACGCCGCCCTCGATCGCCTGCGCCGCCAGTACCGCCTGCGCGGTGTTGATGCCGCGCGCGCGGTAGGCATCGTTCACCGCATGCACCAGCGCGGCCAGGTCGTCCATGCCTACCACGCGGCCGACGTAGGGTGCCGCCAGCGCGTCCAGTTCCGCGGCCGACAGCAGTTCGGACGGGCCGAACACCACTTTCGTCAGCTCGAAGCGCACCGCCTCGGCACCCGCTGCCGGCGCGGCCGCAGGGGCCTCCTCCGGCTGCAAGGGATCGCCTTCCGGCGCGCGCGGCTCCGGGGTGGCGCGCGAATCGTAGTAGCTGTCGATCCGCTGCGCCGGCGCCTGCTGCGACACCGGATCGGGCGGGATCGCCTGCGCCTGCGCCAGTGGCGCGACGAACACGATCCCGCAGGCGAACCAGCGCGCCAGCGCCCGCCGGCTGGCGCTGGTTTCCACCGCCACGCCCGTCACTGCGAGATCCCCACGTTCACCGCGCCCTGCACCGGCACGCCGACCGGATCCTCGTCCTCCTCGGCGTTCTGGCCGGCGACGAAAGCCTGCAACGCGCCGGTCTGTTCGCCCCAGGACTGCTCTTCCAGCGAGCGGAAGGTGAAGCGCAGGGCGCTTTCGGCGTAGTAGTCCGGGTTGGTCCAGGTGTGCGGCGCCAGGTGGTTCGGCGCCTGCACCCAGTAGCCTTCGCCGTAGCGCACCGTATAGGCGTCGGTGAAGGTGTGGTGCGCCAGCTGGCGCAGGGTGAAGCCGGACTCCGGCTGGGTCAGCTGCACGTCGACCGGCCTGAGCGTCGTGCCCCGGTTGTTCATCCAGGTGAGTGTCCGCGGAGTGGTCAGTAGCATGCTTTCCTCGATCCAGCCGTCGGTGATGGTGACGTCGGTCACCGTGGTATCCAGTTCCGCCTGCAGCGAGGCGAGGCGATCGATGATCCACGCATCGCGCGCATCCACGCTCACCACGATGCGGCGGGCCACGCCGTCCCGGTACCCGGTCAGCACCATCGACAGCGGACCGGTGCCCGCCTCGCCCTGTTCCACCCGGGCCTGCACGTCGGCGGCGGCCAGGTTGAGGCGGCTGTCGATGCGTGCCATGTCCAGGCCGATCCGGTCGCGCGCGGAGAGGTAGGCGTCGGGCGCCTCCAGTTCCGCGCCTTCGATCGTGCCGCCGCTGGCTTCCATGGTGACCGGGGCATGGCCGAGGATGCGGTCGAAGCCGATGCTGCCTGCGGCGGTCAGCGACTGGATGCCGTCACCTTCGCCCTGGCCGATGCCGATGTCGCCGCCGGCATCGATCCGTGTCGTCTCGCCCACTCCGTAGCGGCCGATGTCCACGCCTCCGCCCGCCGTCAGTCGCAGGTCGCCGCCGACGTCCGCCTCGCCCAGCGCGACCGATCCGGCCGCCTCCAGCAGCGCGTCGTTGCCGACCCGCATGCGGTCGCCTTCGATATCCCCGCCCGAGACCAGCGACAGGTCGTGTTCCACGTCCAGGCTGCCGAAGTCGATGTCGCTTCCCGCGCGGATGGCGAGGTCGCGCCCGGCCTCCGCCGTGCCCAGGCGCACGTCCCGGCCGGCGACGAGCCCAGCGTCGCGTCCCGCTTCGACGGTGTCGATGGAGATGTCGCGTCCCGCCTCGACGTCCACGTCCCCGCCCGCTGCCAGGCTGGCGCCCGTCACGTCCAGGTCCGCCAGCAGTTCGATCCCGGTTCCGGCGCGGAGTCCGTCGAAGCGGATCACGCCCGGAGCATGGAACACGATGCGGCCGGCGGCCTCGGCCGATCCGCCGAGGATGTCGCGCGTTTCCGAGGTGCCGAAGATGTCGGCGCCGCCCTGCAGCCGCGCAAAGGCGATGTCGCGGTGCGCGCGCATGTCGAGGACGCCGCCGGTAGCGGCATCGCCGAGGAGGATGTCGTTCCCGGCCAGCAGCGTGGCCTGGCCGCCTACCTCCAGCGCGGTCGCAGCCAGGTCCATGCCCGCATCCGCATCCAGGTCGCCCTGCACGTGTGCGGTGCCCAGCATCGTGGCGGCGCCGGATTGCAGGACCGCGTTGCCGCCCACTTCGGAGGCGCCCAGCACCAGGTCGGTGCCGGCCGTGGCCGACAGATCTTTTGCCACCGTCAGCGTGTCCACGTCCGTGGAAGCTCCGCTGGCCAGTCGCGCGTCGCTGCCCACCGACAGCTCGTGCGCCGCCAGCGTCGTGCCGGCCTCGGCCTGCAGGTTCCCCTGCACCGACACCACACCCAGCTGCGTGGATTCCACCGAGACCAGGGTCGCGTGGCTTCCCAGGCGGCTCTGGTCGATCCGCAGCGTGCGACCAGCGATGCCGGTCAGGCCATCCACCCTTAAGTCGCCGGCCTCGAACGCACCGCCGGCCTCTGCCGACAGCGTGCCGTTGATGACGGTCGTGCCCAGCACGGTGTCCTCGCCCGATCGCAACATGGCTTGGCCACCCACCTCCAGCGTGGTCGCCGCCAGGCCCGTGCCCGCGTCCGCATCCAGGTCGCCATGCACGCGTGCGGTGCCCAGCGTTGTGACGGCGCCGGACTGCAGGACCGTGTTGCCGCCCACCGTAGCCTCGTCCAATACCAGGTCGGTGCCGG